>Ga0070726_10003946_pt1 | contig 12140 bp, 11 predicted proteins | sample tdAd471_FD_67275 | JGI IMG/M metagenome (GOLD analysis project Ga0070726, IMG submission 67275) | Marine sediment microbial communities from the Atlantic coast under amendment with organic carbon and nitrate - tdAd47.1 | ecosystem: Environmental > Aquatic > Marine > Coastal > Sediment | place...
AGTTGAGACAGCCAGCTCGGCCGGGCCAAACAGGATGACGGCGCGGAAATTCTGGCCCAGATGATGCCGCAGGGTCGAGTTGATCTCGGTCGCATCTTCGGCAAATAACAGCGCGACAGGCCCCGCCCCCAAATGGTGGAGCCCGTTCGTCAGGAAATCCGGAACGGAGGTGAACTGCATCGACGGTCCATGGCTTTTTCGCATGAGTCTAGCCTGTGCCGACGCAATTGCAAGCCAGCCCGAAAGGGTGTAGACCCGGCGGGATTTTCCAACTCCGAAATGAAATTCAGGTAAAGAGATGTCCGGGCCCAAGAAACTCTACGTCAAAACCTATGGCTGTCAGATGAATGTCTATGACAGCGAGCGGATGGCCACGGCCATGGGCGCCTCGGGCTATGAGATGACGGACCGTCCCGAAGGGGCGGATATGATCCTGTTGAACACGTGCCATATCCGCGAAAAAGCCGCCGAAAAGATGTATTCCGAACTGGGCCGCCTGAAGCCCCTGAAGGCGGAAAACCCGGATCTGAAAATCGGTGTAGCGGGCTGCGTCGCTCAGGCCGAGGGGGAGGAAATCATCCGTCGCCAGCCGCTGGTTGATATGGTGGTCGGCCCGCAGGCCTATCACCGCCTGCCCGAGATGGAAAAAACCGCCCAAAGCGGCGCCAAGGTCGTGGATACGGAATTCCCCGAAGAGGACAAGTTCGACCATCTGCCGAGCGGCCCCAAGGCCCGGCGCGCGCCCGCGGCCTTTCTGACGGTACAGGAAGGCTGTGACAAGTTCTGCGCCTTTTGTGTGGTGCCCTATACCCGCGGGGCCGAGGTCAGCCGCCCGGTTGAACGGATCCTGTCCGAAGCCCGAGACCTGATCGAACGGGGCGTGGTCGAGATCACGCTGTTGGGCCAGAACGTCAACGCCTATCACGGCGCGGCGTCGGACGGCGACTGGACACTGGCCCGCCTGATCCGGCACTTGGCCACGTTTGATGGCCTTGAGCGGATCCGCTTTACCACCTCGCACCCCAATGACATGGAGGACGACCTGATCGCCGCCCATGGCGAGGTCGACAAGCTGATGCCCTATCTGCATTTGCCGGTGCAATCGGGCAGCGACCGGATCCTGAAGGCGATGAACCGCAAGCACCGGGCCGAGGACTATATCCGGCTGGTTGAAAAAATTCGCGCTGCCCGTCCGGACCTGCTGCTCTCGGGCGATTTCATCGTCGGTTTTCCCGGTGAGACCGAGGCCGATTTCGCCGACACGATGGCTCTGGTGGAAACGGTTGGATATGGTCAGGCCTACAGCTTCAAGTATTCTTCCCGGCCAGGCACGCCAGCGGCCGAACGGGAAGAGGTCACGGATGTGGAAAAGTCCGACCGCCTGATGCGGTTGCAGACCCTTTTGACGGCCCAGCAGAAGGCCACCCAGGACGCCATGGTCGGGCGCGATGTAAAGGTCCTTTTTGAGCGGGACGGACGCAATCCGGGGCAATTGGTGGGCAAGTCGGAATACCTACATGCTGTGTACGCAGAGGCCGATCCCGCAAATATTGGTAGAATTCTGCCGGTCAGGGTCACGAATTCCGCACCGAATTCCCTTGGCGGTGAGGTTATCGGCCGTTAACGCCCGCCGGATGGATTCGGCCCGCCGCGCTGTTTTCCGCCACAATTTCAGACATATGGTTGACAAAACAAAGTTATCCACAGGTATTGTTTCTGAAACTGTGGGTAAACCGCCGAAAATACCCTTCACAATACGATCAAATTTGCTAATGTTTCGGCAATCATAACGGGTGGCGGCAGAGCGCGTGGGGACAGAGTCCCATGTGCGATATAGGCAAAGGACGAAGACAGTGTTTTCACGATTCCTGACATCGGTGCGTTCCGGCGCCGTCATTATCGCCAGCCTAGCGGCCCTTCTGGCGCTTTCCGGACAGGCGCATGCCGAGAAATACATTCCCGGCGTATGGGTTGACCCTGATGGGTGCGAACATTGGGTGATGGATGATGGCTGGGAAGGCTATATGACCCCGAATGTGACCCGTGACGGGATCCCGGTCTGCCGGCGCGTCAAAGCGTGCCTGACCGAAAGTTCCGACCAGCTTTTTGCCGTCGACAAGCATTACATCAACCCGGCCAACCGCGCCCGGCTGCAGAAATTCTTCCAGACTGCCGGCGCATCGGCCTATGCGATTTACGGCCATACCGACAGCGATGCGTCCGACGCCTATAACATGGGCCTGTCGATGCGCCGGGCGAATGCGGTGGCACAGGTTGCCCAAAGCGTCGGCGCGCGGGTCTCGGCAATTCGCGGATTTGGGGAGCGCCAGCCGATCGCCTCGAACGCGACATCATCCGGCAAACAGCGCAATCGGCGCGTCGAAATCATATGTATCAAGTGACGGGGGACAAGGGCATGAAACCACTTTTGATCATCGCGGGCCTGGCGGCAGCCGTGTCCCTGTCGGCCTGTGACAAGATCGACAAGACCGTCGATCTTGCCGTTGACAAGGATCACCTCAGCCAGATGAAGGCAGGGATCTGGATCGACCCGCATGGCTGCGACCACTGGATCATCGACGATGGCGCAGAGGGCTATCTGTCGCAGCGGCTGGATCGCTACGGCAAGCCGGTCTGCTCGGGCGTTGGCGCACCGAACACCACGGTCGGGAAATTCAAGAACTTCATCCCCGACCCGATCTGATCGCTGCGGATCACGCGAATTTGCATGGGCCACAAAGCAACAGTTTGTGGCCCGTTTCATTTTTACCACGTCATAGTGTTATCTTGTCTCTTGCCTGCACTGCCGTGATTGGGCAGCATGACAGGTAAGAAAATGAGGCACAGGAGATCTCTTTGGCGACAACCGCCCTGACACCACCGCCCGTCAGTGAGGAAATCAGCGAAACGCTGCTCGACTTTCCCGACAACCGCCTGCTGATCGACCTGTGTGGCGAATTTGACCGCAACATCGCCGAGATTGAACATGCGCTGGAGGTCCAGATCCTGCGCCGTGGCAATGAGTTGGCCATCCTTGGTGATGATGCCGCCAAGCTGCGTGCCGCCGAAACCCTGAGGGCGCTGTACGGGCGCCTGGAAAGTGGCCGCAGCGTCGAACCCGGCGATGTCACTGCGGCAATCAGATTTGGTGCCTCCGCCGATGACACGGGCGGCCGCGACGGCGATCAGCTTGAAATGTTCAAAGGCGGCGCGGTCGAGATCAAGACCCGCAAAAAGACGATCACGCCCCGGACCCTGGCCCAGACGGATTATGTCGCCTCGCTCTATCAGAATGAATTGGTGTTCGGCCTTGGACCTGCAGGTACAGGCAAAACCTATCTTGCCGTCGCTGTGGCGGTGTCGATGTTTGTCGAAGGCCATGTCGACCGGATCATCCTGTCGCGCCCAGCGGTCGAAGCGGGGGAGCGTCTCGGCTTTCTGCCCGGCGACATGAAAGACAAGGTCGACCCCTATATGCAGCCGCTTTACGACGCGCTGAACGATTTCTTGCCAGGCAAGCAACTGGCCAAGCTGATCGAGGAAAAACGTATCGAGATTGCGCCGCTCGCCTTCATGCGGGGGCGTACCCTGTCCAACGCCTATGTCGTACTGGACGAGGCACAGAACGCCACCAGCATGCAGATGAAAATGTTCCTGACCCGGCTGGGCGAAGGCAGCCGGATGGCGATCACGGGTGATATGACCCAGATCGACCTGCCACGCGGTGTCCTGAGCGGACTGATCGAGGCGGAACGTATCCTGCGCGGCGTCGAAGGGATCGGCTTTGCCCGTTTCACCGTCAAGGATGTCGTCCGCCATCCGATGGTCGCCAAGATCATCGAGGCCTATGACGGCGCCGGCAAACGCGATGCCTGACATTGCCGATCTGGTGATCGACGAGCCAGGCTGGGAGCGTCTGGACCTGGCCGCTCTGTGTGAAAACGCCTTTGCCGCCGTTCTGGAGCATCAGGCCTTACCCGGCGCTTTTGAGATTGCGGTACTGGCCTGTGGGGACGCCCGCATTGCCGAGTTGAACGGCGAATTTCGCGCCAGGCCCCTGCCGACCAATGTTCTGTCCTGGCCGGAGGAGGAGCTCGCTTCAAAGATCGACGGCGGGGCTCCGATCCGCCCGGCGCCAGCAGATGGTCCGTTTCCCGTCGAACTTGGTAATATTGCCATTGCCTTTGACACCTGTATGCGCGAAGCGGCGGAGGCGGACAAACCTGTGCCCGACCATGTGCTGCACCTTCTCGTTCATGGGGCGTTACATTTGTTGGGCTATGACCATGTGCGTGACAAAGATGCCGCTTTGATGGAGGGGATCGAGGTGGAGATACTTGCAAAATTGGGATACCCCAACCCATATTGATAATGCCCCAAACTTTTCGGGGTTCTTTTGGACAGGAGCGATGAGCGACACAGACGGGTCTTCTAGCGCAGCGCGACGCGCGCAGGACGAAACAGACGCAGCCGACAAGCCGGGCCTGATGGACTGGCTGTTCGGAAAACCCGCGCCCAGTGATGAGGCGGCGCCGGGGGCAGGCAATGGGTCCATCGGCACCAACGGGCATGACTTCACCGCCCATAGCGCGATTGGCTCGCTGGGCCATTTGCGGCTGGAAGATGTGGCCGTGCCGCGTGCCGAGATCGTCTCGGTGCCGGTTGATATCAGCCTGACCGATCTTGTGGACATTTTTCGCGACAGTGGCTTGTCGCGCCTGCCGGTGTTCCGCGACACGCTCGACACGCCATTGGGGCTGGTGCATCTGAAGGACCTCGCCCTGAAACACGGCTTTGCCTGCGACGAGTCGGTGCTGGATCTGGCCACTACCTTGCGACCGCTGATATTCGCGCCGCCGTCAATGCCGATCGGCGTTCTGTTGCAGAAAATGCAGAGCGAACGAAAACATATGGCGCTGATCATCGACGAATATGGTGGCGTTGACGGGCTGGTCACCATCGAGGATCTGATCGAACAGATCGTCGGGGAGATCGAGGACGAGCACGATATCGAGGAAGCCGCCTATTGGCAGAAGGCCGAGGATGGCTCCTATACCGCGCTGGCAAAGGCGCCCCTGGATGAGTTTGAGGCCGAGACCGGTGTCAGCCTGGCATTGGAAGCGGATGATGACGAGTTCGACACCCTTGGCGGGTTGGTTTTCATGCTTGCGGGTCATGTGCCCGTGCGCGGCGAGGTCGTAAAACATCCGGGCGGGGCCGAGTTTGAAGTGCTGGATGCCGATCCCCGCCGGATCAAACGTTTGAAGGTCGCCCTGCCAGATCAGGCTTCGGACTGAATGTCGGACCGGGCCGCCCGGTTGGTCATTGGCCTTGGCCGGTGGCAAACGGTCGGGCTGGCGCTTGTGGCCGGCGGGCTGGCGGGGCTGGGTCATGCGCCGTTTGACCTGTGGCCCCTCGGGCTTTTGGGCTTCGCCGGTCTGACCCACTTGCTGGGTCCGGTCACGCCGCGTCGGGCCATGCTGACCGGTTGGGCCGCTGGCACCGGCTATTTCGCGTTGACGCTGCACTGGATCGTCGAACCTTTTCTGGTCGATGCGGCGCGGCATGGCTGGATGGCGCCCTTTGCCCTTGTGTTCATGGCCGGAGGGCTTGCCCTGTTCTGGGCTGGTGGTCTTTGGATCGCTGCGCGCATAAGCCCGCCGGGTGTGGGTCGCACCCTGGCCGTTCTGGGGGGGCTGTCACTGGCCGAATGGGCGCGCGGGACGGTTTTGACCGGGTTTCCCTGGGCTTTGCCGGGCTATATCTGGGCCGAAACGCCGGTCGCCCAATCGGCGGGTATTGTTGGGCCTTACGGGCTGACGGCCCTCACCATTTCACTGGCGGCGCTTCTGGCCCTGTCGGCGCGAAACCTGCGGCTGCTGGCGCTGCCGGTTCTGAGTGTCGCGGCACTCTGGGTGGCGGGCAGCGGGCGGGTCCCGGACCAGACCGCCCTGGCCGCACCCGTCACGCAATTGCGGCTGGTGCAGCCGAACGCACCGCAGGATCAGAAATGGGATCCGGCCTATGTCCCCCTGTTCTTTCAGCGCCAAATCGCCCTGACCGAGCCCGGCGGCGCATCCCCGGTGGATCTTGTCCTTTGGCCGGAAACCGCGATTACCGAATGGCTGGACAGGGACATCGAGCTGCAACGCGCCATTATTGCGGCACTGCCAGATGGCGCAGGCGTGGTTCTGGGCGCGCGCCGGTTCGAAGGCCGACGGTTTTACAACTCGGCCGCCGTTCTGGCCGCGGATGGCCTGTCGGAACAGGTCTATGACAAGCGGCATCTGGTGCCGTTCGGTGAATATATCCCATTCGGCGGCCTGTTTGCGCGGCTTGGCATTCATGGGCTCGCCTCGGAGGAGGGGGGCGGGTTTTCCGCCGGGAGCACAGCGCATTTTCTGGATTTCGGCGTGGCGGGAATGGCGCTTCCTCTCATCTGCTACGAATCGATTTTCCCGTCGATGTCCGCCAGCGGGGCAGAGCGCCCAGACTGGATCCTATTGCTGACCAATGACGCTTGGTTCGGGACCTTTGCGGGACCGCAGCAGCATTTCGCCCAGGCCCGCATGCGCGCCATTGAGCAGGGCCTGCCGCTGATCCGCGTTGCCAATACCGGCATCAGCGCGATCATTGACCCGTTTGGACAGGTACAGGACAGTCTGCCGCTTGGCGAGGCCGGGCGGATCGACGGCGCCTTGCCCGCCGCCCTTGCCGGAACGCTTTATGGGCGCACCGGCGATTGGCCGGTGATCCTTTTGATGGTCCTCTGCATGGTTGCCGGTGCCCGCTGGCGACCCGGAAATAACCATTGACCCAGGGCGGGCCGCACCGTACATCTGCCTGACTTTGCTGCCACAACGGCTTCCTGGCGTGGCGGAAATTCTTTCCAATGGAGCACTTGCATGTCCCGACAGAACTATCTCTTCACTTCGGAATCCGTCTCCGAAGGGCATCCCGACAAGGTCTGTGACCGGGTGTCGGATTCGATCCTCGATGCGTTTTTTCGCGAAGACCCGTTTTCGCGCGTGGCCTGCGAGACCTTTGCGACCACCGACCGCGTCGTCGTCGGCGGCGAGGTGCGCGGCCCCGAGGCGGTGATCAAATCCGTCGAGGAGATCGTCCGCGCCTGCGTCAAGGATATCGGATACGAGCAGGAAGGGTTTCACTGGCAGAACCTGACCGTTCAGAACTATCTGCACGAGCAATCGGCCGATATTGCCCAGGGCGTCGATGCGGCGGACAACAAGGATGAGGGTGCAGGCGATCAGGGGATCATGTTCGGCTATGCGGTTCGTGAAACCCCGGAGCTGATGCCGGCTCCGATCCATTATTCCCACTTGATTCTGAAACGCCTCGCCGAGGTTCGCAAGAACGGCACCGCACCCTCGCTGGGCCCGGACGCGAAGTCGCAGCTGACCCTGCGCTATGAAAATGGCATGCCGGTCGAAGCGACGTCCATCGTCTTGTCGACCCAGCATCTGGATGAAACCATGAGTTCGGACGATGTCCGCGCCGTGGTCGAGCCTTATATCCGTGAGATCATGCCTGAGGGCTGGATCACCGCCGCCACCGAATGGCATGTGAACCCGACCGGCAAATTCGTGATCGGCGGCCCCGATGGGGATGCTGGCCTGACCGGGCGGAAAATCATCGTCGATACCTATGGTGGCGCTGCCCCGCATGGCGGCGGTGCCTTCTCGGGCAAGGATCCGACCAAGGTGGACCGCTCGGCAGCCTATGCCGCGCGCTATCTTGCGAAAAACGTGGTCGCGGCCGGTCTGGCTGATCGCTGTACCCTGCAACTGGCCTATGCGATCGGCGTGGCCAAGCCCCTGTCGATCTATGTCGACACCCATGGCACGGGTCAGGCGAGCGAGGCCGACATCGAAAAGGCCGTGGCCGATGTCATGGACCTGACACCGCGCGGCATCCGCACCCATCTGGGCCTGAACAAGCCCATCTTCCAGCGGACTGCTGCCTATGGCCATTTCGGGCGCGCGCCCGAGGCCGATGGCGGCTTTTCCTGGGAGCGGACGGATCTGGTCGACGCGCTGAAATCAGCCGTCTGAGGCCCCGGCGGTCCGGCAGGTAAAAGAACGGCCCCGCGTTCCGGCTCGGGGCCGTTTGAATTGGAGACGCAAGACATGACCGAGACGACCTCCCCTTCCGGCGCGCCCTGGCGCAATTTTTATGGCCGGCGGCTTGGCAAGACCCTGCGCGACACCCAGCGGGATGCACTGGCGAACGATCTCGGCGATCTGTCCGTGCCCGATGTCAGCTGGACAGATAATCCTGAGCGGAGCCCGATCGACCCGAACGCCCTGTTCGATGGCGTGGACGAGGTTTGGCTTGAGATCGGTTTTGGCGGTGGCGAACATATGGTGCATATGGCCAAAACCTATCCCAGGGCCGGGATTATCGGCTGTGAGCCCTATATCAACGGGGTCGCGATGCTGTTGGGCAAGATCCGCAAGGTTGGGGCGGACAATCTGGCGATCCATCCCGGCGATGCCCGCGATCTGTTCGATGTTCTGCCCGAAGCCAGTATTGACCGGGCGTTTCTGTTATATCCGGACCCCTGGCCGAAAAAACGTCACCATCGCCGCCGGTTTGTGACGCCGGAACATCTCGACCCGCTGGCACGGGTGCTGAAGCCGGGCGCGATGTTTCGGGTGGCGACCGATATCGGCGACTACGTCCGCCAGACGCTGGAACAGCTGTGCGCGCGCGCGGATTTTGAGTGGTTGGACGACCGTGCCAGTGACTGGCGGACGCCGTGGGACGACTGGTATTCCACCCGCTATGAACAAAAGGCCCTGCGCGAAGGGCGCGTCCCGCATTATCTGACCTTCCGCCGCCTCTGACGCCGTGTCGAACATCGGGATCCGGTGCGCGCGCGGCGTGCGGGCAAGACGATTTCCTGTGCACGGCCGGTTTCCTTGGCTTTGCGCCTCGGCTATAGGCGGAAGAAACGAAAATCGCGAGGATCCGTTATGTCCAGCCATGGTTCACCCATTCCCATGACGTCGCGCGCATCGGCGCCGCTGTCAGGCGTTGCAGATGTGCCGGGGGACAAGTCGATCTCGCACCGGTCACTGATCCTTGGGGCATTGGCGGTCGGAGAGACCCATATCACCGGTTTGCTGGAGGGGCAGGACGTTCTTGATACCGGCAAGGCGATGGCGGCGTTTGGAGCCGGGGTTGATCGTCTGGGCGATGGCGAGTGGCGGGTTCGCGGCGTTGGCGTCGGGGGTTTTGCCGAACCGGAAGACGTGATCGACTGCGGCAATGCCGGGACCGGGGTGCGCCTGATCATGGGGGTTATGGCGACAATGCCTGTCACCGCGACTTTCACCGGTGACGCCAGCCTGCGCTCGCGGCCCATGCGGCGGGTCACCGATCCGCTGGCGTTGTTTGGCGCACGGGCCTATGGCCGCTCCGGCGGGCGGTTGCCGCTGACGATTGTCGGCGCGGACAACCCGCTGCCGGTGCGATATACCTCGCCGGTGCCGTCGGCACAGGTGAAGTCGGCGGTTCTTTTCGCCGGGTTGAACGCGCCGGGGGAAACCGTGCTGATCGAACAGGAAGCCACCCGCGATCACACTGAGCGCATGCTGGCCGGTTTCGGTGCCGAGGTTTCGACCGAGGTGACAGAGGAGGGCCGGGTGATCACGCTGACAGGTCAGCCGGAATTGCGCCCGCAGCGGATTGTGGTGCCGCGCGACCCGTCCTCGGCGGCATTTCCGGTGGCCGCGGCGTTGATCGTCGAAGGCTCGGACGTGCTGGTTCCGAATATCGGACTGAACCCGACCCGCGCGGGCCTGTTTACGACCTTGCGCGAGATGGGCGCCGATCTTTCCTTTGAAAATATGCGCGAAGAAGGCGGCGAGCCTGTGGCCGATCTTCGCGCCCGCTTTTCGGCCTCGATGACAGGGGTCGAGGTGCCGCCGGAGCGCGCTGCCTCGATGATCGACGAATACCCGATTCTGGCCGTGGTGGCCGCCCTGTCCGGGGGCACGACCGTGATGCGCGGCGTGAAAGAACTGCGGGTGAAGGAAAGCGACCGGATTGATGCCATGGCCCGCGGACTGGAGGCATGTGGCGTGACCATCGAAGAGGATGAGGATACGTTGATCGTCCATGGGATGGGGCCCGGCGGCGTGCCCGGCGGAGCCACTTGCAAAACCCATCTGGACCACCGGATCGCCATGTCCTTTCTGTGCCTTGGAATGGCGTCGCAGAAACCGGTTTCAATTGATGACGGCGGGCCGGTTGCAACCTCATTCCCGATTTTCGAGCCGCTGATGAAACAGTTGGGGGCCGCGATCAGCCGGGACGCGTCATGACCTGGCGGCGGGCCTATTGGCTGTTGGTCGCGGCCACCGCATGCGTTTATGGCGCGATGATCTTCTGGGTCGGTCCGAAACTTGCTGGAATGTCCGATGGGTCCGCGCCGTTTGACCTCAGGGTGTTCGGGTATTCCTATGGGGTGGCGCAGGCCTATCTCGCATCGCTGACACCCGAAGGTGCCGCGTTTTACGCCGGGCCGGCCATGTGGCTTGATACATTCTTTCCGGGGATGTTCGCGTTGGTTCTGGTGATTGGCGGCTGGTGGCTTTTGTCGGATCGCGCGCTGGTCTGGCGGATCGGGATGGCTTTGATTTCTCTGTCTTACGCGCTGTTTGACTATCTCGAAAACGCCGGCGTTGCGCGCATGCTGGATCAGGGTGCGCAGGCGGTGACGCCGGAACTGGTGGCGCAGACGAGCCAGTTCACCACGCTGAAATTCTATTTCGTTGAGGCGGCGATCGGGATCATCATTGTCCTGTGGGTGCTGCGCCGCTATCGCCGGAAACATCCCGAAAGCCAGGCTTTTACGGTCGCGATTGATGGCCCGGCGGCAGCGGGCAAGGGCACGATTTCCCGTGCCGTGGCCGAGGCGTTCGGGTTCGCGCATCTTGATACCGGCGCGCTGTACAGGGCGGTGGGTGTGAAGGTCCTGGCCGGTGGTGCCATCACCGAAGAGGCGGCGCGAGTGGCGGCAGAAACCCTCCTGCCCGAAGATACGCTCGGCGCTGAATTGCGCAGCGCGGCGGCGGCGGATGCGGCATCGCAAGTGGCGGCGATGCCGGAGGTGCGCGCTGCCTTGCTGACCTTCCAGAAAAACTTTGCCCGGCGCGCCGGTGGCGCGGTTCTGGACGGGCGCGATATCGGAACCGTGGTCTGCCCCGAGGCCGAGGTGAAGATATTCGTAACCGCCAGCGCGCAGGAGCGTGCCAAACGCCGCTTTGCCGAATTGTCGGTGGACAATGACAGTCTGACGCCCGATCAGGTGCTGGCCGATATCCGCGCCCGCGATGACCGGGACATGAACCGGGCCGATGCACCGCTGAAACCGGCCGCCGATGCCCACTTGCTAGACACGACCGAATTGTCTATAGACGCCGCTGTCGCCGAGGCGGTGGCGCTGATAACAAAAAGAATCGAGCAGGGCCGGGGATAGTCCGGCCTTTGTTGTTTTCTGCGTATAAGCCTCTAACGCCAACAACCCAAGACCTGCGGAGCCAACCGCACGGCCCGAAAAAGACTTGAAAAAGGAAAAGACGCCACATGGCTAATGCAACCATGGAGGAATTCGAAGCCCTCCTGAATGAAAGCTTCGAAATGGACACCCCGAACGAGGGTTCGGTTGTCAAAGGCAAGGTTATCGCGATCGAAGCGGGCCAGGCCATTATCGATGTCGGCTACAAGATGGAAGGCCGCGTTGATCTCAAGGAATTCGCAAATCCCGGTGAAGCCCCTGAAATCGCCGTTGGCGACGAGGTGGAAGTCTACCTGCGCGCGGCTGAAAACGCCCGCGGCGAAGCGGTTATCTCGCGCGAGATGGCCCGCCGTGAAGAAGCCTGGGACCGCCTGGAAAAAGCATATGCCGACGACCAGCGCGTCGAAGGCGCGATCTTTGGCCGTGTCAAGGGCGGCTTTACGGTTGACCTGGGTGGCGCCGTGGCCTTTCTGCCGGGCAGCCAGGTTGACGTGCGCCCCGTGCGCGACGCCGGCCCGCTGATGGGGCTGAAGCAGCCGTTCCAGATCCTGAAGATGGACCGTCGCCGTGGCAACATCGTTGTGTCGCGCCGCGC
>Ga0070726_10003948_pt1 | contig 12136 bp, 10 predicted proteins | sample tdAd471_FD_67275 | JGI IMG/M metagenome (GOLD analysis project Ga0070726, IMG submission 67275) | Marine sediment microbial communities from the Atlantic coast under amendment with organic carbon and nitrate - tdAd47.1 | ecosystem: Environmental > Aquatic > Marine > Coastal > Sediment | place...
CGCCGGGGTCAATCCAGCCCACGCCGAGGCCGCTTGCGCAACGGTGCCGATACTAGCGGGACCCGGTGACGCGGAAGTTCCTCACGCAGGCGGCGGGCTCGTCGACCCAGATCACCCGAGCGCCCTCGAACGTGCCGTCCGGCATCAGCCGGAGTTCTGCTTCGGTGTGGGCGCCGCTTCCGGGAACCGTGGCGCTCAACCGGGCCACGGCACCGTCGACGCTTCCGGAGAGCGCTTCGAAGGCCGTCACCTTCGCCTGGCCCGGTACCCGACCCACGGATGCCGTCAGCTTTCCATCGGCGCTCTCCGCCAGCGTCCATACGTCCGAGATCGAGCCCGCGAACTCCACGGGGCATGCCTCCCGGTCGACGCCGTTGTGGTCCTCCCAACCATGCATGACCCCTTCCGACCGGACAGTCCACGCGCCTCCCCAGCCACGCTGCTCGGGCGCGCTGCACGTGGGCTCGAGCAGCCAATTGACCTTGCCGAGGATCTCCTCCGAGAGCGCCGCGTTCCCCGCCAGCGCAGCCTGCACGGCGTCCACGTCTTCGCGCAGGGCGGCCAGGTCCTCGTCCGACCGGACTCCCGAGAGGCGCACTCGCAGGTTGGCGAAGACCGACGTCAGTGCGGACTGCGCAGAGGTGAAAGACTCCATTCCGGGACCGCACGGGTCGCTCTGTGCGGCGGCGCACGCGCCCTTGTAGTGAGCTTGGAGGTCTCCGTTGATCTGGTCTGCGAGCTGCACGACCTTCGACCGGAGCTCCGAGGAGACGCCCTCCCGTTCGAGGCTGACCGCAACGTCCAGCGAGAAGTCCCGGGCGAACTGGGACCGGAAGAGCTTCTCGCACGCCTTCTCCGGCCGCTTGTAGCGGTAGACCGGGCGTCCTGATGGAGGACACACCACCTCCACCTGGCTCCCGCCGAACGCCGTTGTAGCCCAAAGCATCATCGTCACCGACATCGCTACCTCCATCGCCCCGAGAATAGGCGAAAACGATTAGCGCGTAATCGTTTGTGCGCTGGAGCGTATTCCATCCGGCCCGTACCCTCGCTGTGAATGAGTGACGACACCCTGGGCCGGCACATCCAGCAGCTTCGGCGAGCACGTGGCCTGACTCAGGAAGCGCTCGCCGAGGGGGCAGGTGTGCACGTCCAGACCTTGTCTCGGATCGAGCGTGGAACCCACGCACCGTCAGTGCCCCACGCGCTCGCCATTGCTCGTGGGCTCGGGGTGGGCGCACAGGCGTTCTTCGGTCCGGTGCTGGAGGGGCCGCCGGATGCCCCTGTCGACGCGATCGTCGAGCGGCTCAGGCAGATGCCCGAGTCGCATGCGGCTCGTGTGCTGCAGATCATCGAGCTCTACCTCGACGGGGCCACCCCATGATGGGACCTGGCCCGATGAGTGAACAGCACTCCTCACATTTCTTCGGTGATCAGCCCTTCTGTCCGGGGTGAACTCGCCCTCACATGGCTGGGCGGTGTGCTCGATGGCGGCATCACCCTGTCGAGAGCACGGTGGGTTCGCAAGGAGGTCCGAACTGCGTCGTCGGAGATCTCGGCGGACGCCGGTCGGTGGGAGGCCTCGGTTGGCGCTGAAGATACCAAGGGAACGACCGTCGAAGCTGGCGTTGGACGCTCAGATATCGAAGGCCTGGATCCGCTTCGCTACCTCCTCGGGCCGCGGCCTGCAGTAGACCTCTTCCAGCATCCGGCTGTCCGCGGTGTGCCGCATCACCCTTCGCGCAATGTCGAGAGGTATGCCCTGGATCCAGGCGATCGTCGCGAAGCTGTCCCGCAACAGGTAGGGGTAGACGCGCCGCTCGATCCCCGCCCGCTCGGCCGCGTTCTTGAGCGCCTTCTTCCACCCCTGGTCGCCGTACGCCGCTCCGTTGCGCGAAGGGAACGCCAGGCCTGCCTGCGGTTGCCCCCGTTGCATCCACCACCCCTGTAGCTCTCGGTGGCCGAGGGGCGTCAGCGGCACCACCGCGTCCGCGTCGTCGGTCTTGGTGCCCCGCACCCGCAGCACCCGTGCCCCGAGGTCTACGTCCTCCCAGCGCACGCGGTTCAGCTCGCCAGGACGGAGGCCCTGCCCCGCAGCCACCGCCCACATCGCCCGGTGCTTGGGCTCCGACGCGCGCATCAGCGCCTGGAGCTCCTCGAGGTTTAGAGGGGCGGGCTTGTCGATCACTCGCTTGGAGGCCCCCTCGAGGCGGAACAGCGCGAAGTCTGGGCAGCTGCCGATGTGCTTGAGGCGGTAGGCGCGCTTGGTGAGCGCCTGCAGAGCGGCTCGATGTAGGCGCTTGGTGTTGCCCGAGGCGGGTTGACCTGCGCGGGGGCCAGTCGTCGCGACCAGGTCGTCGAGGTAGTCGGCGACCATGTAGGGATCTACCCGGCGGAGGGGCGTAGCGCCGATCGCCGAGTTGATGCGGCGCCAAAGCCTCTGCTCCCTGTGCCAACCCTTGGCGCGCTTCACGGAGCGCCACGGCACGTAGACCTGCTCGTAGTAGTCGCGCAGCGGCATCGCGCCGTAGTCGGGGCGCGGCTCGTACAGCTGCCGCACCACAGGATCGCCGAACAGGTAGCGCAGGGCCTCGGCGCGATCCTCGGTGTGCCACTGGACGATCTGGTTGGCCCGGTTGTGGACCTCCTCGACATTCAGCTGCTCGCGGGCCGCCTCGGCCTCCTCCTCGGAGCAGTAGCCGAGCGACAACGCCTGGCGATCGTCCCCTCGCCCAGTGCGCAAGGACCAGTAGATGCCCTTGGGCCCCTGGCGCTTTGCCAGGCGCCAACGCCTGCATGCTCGAACCATCGTGACCTCCCGTCTCTGACCAGCCTAGGGGCCGTGCCAACGTTGGCACAAGGGCCAGATCGGGAGGATTCACGATTGTTGAGTTTGAAAGTGACAGGGGCACCAGGACTTGAACCCGGGACCTGCTGATTTGGAATCAGCTGCTCTACCAGCTGAGCTATACCCCTACATCGCAGCCCTCCTAGCCTGTGGGCGGGCGACGGGCCAGGGCTACGCGATGGCGATCGCACCCGCGACGATGGCGGCGCCCCAGGCATACCAGCAGAAGGTGGAGAATCGCCCGGCGAGCACCAGCCTCACGAGCAACACCAGGGCGAGGTAGCCGGTGATCAGGGCGGTGATGCCACCAAGCCCGAGCTGAACGGGATCGAGCCCGGCCGTGTCGGCATCCTTGAGCTTGAGGAGCACCGCGCCGAGGATGGCCGGCACGCTCATCAGGAAGCTGAACCGTGCCGCCACCTCACGAGGCAGGCCCAGCATGAGGGCGACCGCGATGGTGGTGCCGGAGCGAGAGATGCCCGGGGTGATGGCGAAGCCCTGTGCCAAGCCCAGGATCAGGGCGAGCCCGATCGTGAGGGGGCGCTGGCGCTCGCTTCGGTCGAAGCGGCCCGAGGCCCACAGCAAGCAGCCGGTGATCGCGAAGGTGACCGTGAGGGCGGCGGGGGTGGCGAAGAGCTGCTCGAACAGGTCTTCGAAGGTGAGGCCGATGATGGCGGTGGGCACGCTGGCTGCGACGAGCAGCCCGAGCATGTGCACCCCCGGTCGATCGAGGAACGGGCCTTCACCCCGAATCGGGTCGAGGATCAGCTGCGCTACGTCGGCCCGGTAGAACCACAGCACGGGCACGAGGGTGCCGACGTGGAGCACGAGGTCGAACAGCACATGGTCGGCACCGATCTCCAGGAACTGCTGGAACAGCACCAGGTGACCCGATGAAGACACGGGAAGGAACTCGGTGAGGCCCTGGAGGGCTCCGAGGAAGATCGCGGCAGCGGCGCTGCCTGAGTCAGCCATGGGATGGATCGGGGGTGGGGAGGAGCGGAGGGGCGCCGGAGGGCGTCAGTCGGTGGGCTGTAGGGTACGCAGGTAGGCAACGAGGCTGTCGAGCTGGGCCTCGTTCATGGCGAAGCCGCGCATGGCGGTGCCGGGCTTGCCCTGCGAGATCGTGGCCTTGAGCTTGGCGTCGGTGAGGCCTTTCCAAAAGGCCGCCGAGGAGAAGTCGCGGGGAGGCTTGGGAAGCGCGCGCGCTGCGGGACCATCCCCCTTGCCCTCGGGGCCATGGCATGCCTGGCACTTGGCCACGTAGGTCGAGCGGCCTTCGGTGGCGGAGGGCTCGGCATGAGCCATGGTGAGTGCGAGGAGCAGCGCGATCATGTTCACCTCGGACACAGTGTATCAGCGCTCACTGACCGTCGCCCTGCGCGTCGCCCTGTGCGTCGCGGGGTGGGGGTGGGGCCTTGGCCTTGGCCTTTGCCGGAGCTGCGGGCTTCTGGGTGCTGCCCTTGCTGTGCACCTTGCCCATGTAGGCGAGCACGCGCCGCGCATCCCCCCGGGGCTCGGCGAAGGTCGCCTCGTAGGCCGGCATGCTGCCCCGGCCTCGCAGCACCAGCTTGATGGTGGCGTCATCGGCCTTCACCTTGCCCCGCAGGTCGGGCACGGGCGCCACCAGCGCCTCGGTGGCCGGGCCGTCGCCCCGGTTGCCCGGACCATGGCAGGCCTGGCAGTGGCGCTCCCACAGCTGCTTGCCGCGCTCGTCATCCGACAAGCGCTTGGTGGGCTGCCCAGCCAGGGCCGTGGGCAGCAGCATCATCGACAACAGCAGCAGACTACGCATGCGCGCCTCCTAATGCGATGGGACGCGGCGTGCGCGTCGCGCGTGGCGCAGGGTCCACCGGAGGGAGATGTCGGGCCCTGAAACGAGAAACGCCCGCATGGAAAGCCATGCGGGCGCTTCAAAAAGTGGCGGGATGGACGGGACTCGAACCCGCGGCCTCCGGCGTGACAGGCCGGCGTTATAACCAACTTAACTACCACCCCGCGCTGACATAGAACTGGGGGAGAGTGGGCGGAACAGGACTCGAACCTGCAACCGTCGGCGTGTAAAGCCGAAGCTCTCCCATTGAGCTATCCGCCCGGAGGGTCACCCCCGCCGAGCACCAACCATCTATGCGGCTCACGCAGAGGCGTCAACCCTGCTGAGGCGCTCCGCCTTCGTTTGGTGCAGAATCAGCGGCCGACGCCGACTCTGCGGGGCGCGATCCGAAGATCTCTTCGGCTCGCTCTCCGGTGAGGGCCTCCTTGAGGACGCGGTCCATGTGGGAGACGAGGACGACCTCGATGTCTTGCAGCACGTTGGCGGGGATCTCTTCGAGGTCTTTGCGGTTGTGCTCGGGCGCCAGGACACGGGTGATGCCTCCCCGGTGGGCGGCGAGGACCTTGTCTTTGAGCCCGCCGATGGGCAGGACGCGCCCACGGAGGGTGATCTCGCCTGTCATGGCGGTGTCGGCCCGTACGGGGATCCCGGTGAGGGCCGAGACCAGGGCCGTCGCCATGGCGATGCCAGCGCTGGGGCCGTCGGTCTTCAGGGCGTTGCCCGGGTAGTGGATGTGCAGGTCGTTCGTCTCGGAGAAGTCGGGCTCCAGCCGCAGCGCCTCCTGCCTTGACCGCACGTAGGTGAGGGCCGCGTTGCCAGACTCCTTGAGCCAGTCGCCGAGGCGCCCGGTGAGGAGCAGCTTGCCCTTGCCCGGCACGGTGGCGACCTCGATGTTCAGCAGCTCGCCGCCCCACGGGCTGACGGCGAGACCCTTCACCATGCCGACCTGGTCTTCGTTCTCTCGGCGGCCGATCAAGAACCGCCGTGAGCCCAACACCTTGTCGAGGTTGGCCGTGACGACCTTGACGTGGGCATCACTGCCCCGGTCGACCACCAGCCTCGCCACCTTGCGGCAGATGCGTGCGAGCTGCCGCTCGAGGTCGCGGACCCCCGACTCCTTGGTGTAGTGCCGGATCGTCTCCTGCAGGGCCTTGCCCGACAGGGTGAGGTTGGCCTCGGTGATGCCGTTGGCCTTGAGCTGGCGGGGCAGCAGGTAGCGCCTGGCGATGGCGACCTTCTCGGCCTCGGTGTAGCCAGACAGCTGGATGATCTCGAGGCGGTCTTGCAGAGGGAGAGGGATGCCCTGCAGGCTGTTGGCCGTGCAGATGAACGTGACCTTCGACAGGTCGTAGTCGATGTCGAGGTAGTGATCCTGGAACTGGCTGTTCTGCTCGGGATCGAGGACCTCGAGCAGCGCCGCCGACGGGTCGCCGCGGAAGTCGGCGCTCATCTTGTCGACCTCGTCGAGGAGGAGGACGGGGTCGATGGCTTCCGCGCGCTTCATGCCGTGCAGCAGCTTGCCGGGCATGGCGCCGATGTAGGTGCGGCGGTGACCCCGGATCTCGGCTTCGTCGCGCACGCCCCCGAGGGCGATCTTCACGAAGGGGCGCTCGGTGGCCCGGGCGATGGACCGCGCCAGCGAGGTCTTTCCGACCCCAGGAGGCCCCACGAGACACAGGATGGGACCCCGCATCTGGTCGACCAGGGTAGACACCGCCAGGTATTCGAGGATGCGGTCTTTCACCTTGCGCAGGCCGAAGTGGTCGTCGTCGAGCACCTCGGCAGCACGGGTGAGGGGGGTGTCGTTCTCCGACACCTCGGACCAAGGCAGGGCCACGATCCAGTCGAGGTAGTTGCGCACGACCGTCGCCTCGGCCGACATCGTGTTCATCTGCGACAGCTTGCGCAGCTCCTTCTCCGCGCGGGCCTGCACCGCCTCGGGCAGGTTCTTCGCGGCCAGCTGCTGGGCGAGTTCCTCCAGATCGGAGCGGCCTTCCTTGTCGCCCAGCTCCTTCTGTATGGCCTTCATCTGCTCGTTCAACCAGTACTCGCGCTGGTTGTTCTCGCGCTCGCGCTTCACCCGGGTCTTGAGCTTCTTCTCGACCTGGAGGAACTCGATTTCGGTGAGCAGCGCCTTGTAGACTCGCTCCAGCCGCGCCTGAGCGTCGACTGTCTCGAGCAGCTCCTGGCGCTCGGCGAGCTTGAACTGGAGCGGCGCGATCAGGGTGTCGGCCAGCCGAGAGGGCGCCTCGATGGCGTTGACCGAAAGCAGCATCTCGGGCGGGACGGCCCGGTTGAGCTTGACGTAGCGCTCGAAGGTGGACTTCACCGTGCGGCAGAGAGCGGCCAGCTCCACGTCATCGCTGTCGGCCGCGGGCTCGAAGACCTCGACCTCCACCAGGAACATGTCGGGGGCGTCGATGTGGCGGACGATCCGAGCGCGCCGCTGCCCCTCGACGAGCAGCTTGGTGTTGCCGTCGGGGAGCTTGAGCACCTGCTCGATGGTGGCGATGGTGCCGAAGGTGTACACATCGTCGATGGACGGGTTGACGTTGTCGCTGGCCCGCTGCGCAGCCAGGAAGACCTCGCGGGGCGAGTTCTCGCAGGCGCGCTCGATCGCCGCCAACGACCGCGGCCGACCGATGATGAGCGACACCGGGGTGCCTGGGTAGACGACCACCTCGCGGAGGGGCACCATCGGGAAGCGCTGCGTCGACTCAGATGACATCGTGGGCCTCTAGGCGGTGGGTCATGCCCACTCGGCCTCGTTCTCGTAGACCAGGATGGGCTCGCGCTCCTGCAGCACCACATCTTCGGAGATGATGACCTCCTTGACGTTGGACTTGCTGGGCAGGTCGTACATCACGTCGAGCATGATCTCCTCGAGGATGCCGCGCAGGCCACGGGCGCCCGCCTTGCGCTCGAGGGCCTTCTTGGCGATCTCCTGCAGCGAGCCGTCGGTGAACTTGAGCTGCACGCCATCCATCTCGAACAGCTTCTTGTACTGCTTGGTGAGGGCGTTGCGCGGCCGGATGAGGATGTGCATCAGCGTTTCTTCGTCGAGCTCGTCGAGGGTGGCGACGACCGGCACGCGGCCGATGAACTCGGGGATGAGCCCGAACCGCATGAGGTCTTCGGCCTCGACCTGCGCGAGCAGCTCGTTCATCGTGTACTTCTTCTTGCCCTTGAGCTTGGTGCCGAAGCCCATGGCCTGCTGGCCGAGCCGTGCCTCGACGACCTTCTCGAGCCCGACGAAGGCGCCGCCACAGATGAACAGCACGTTGGTGGTGTCGATCTGCAGGAAGTCTTGCTGGGGATGCTTTCGCCCGCCCTTGGGCGGCACGTTGGCGACGGTGCCTTCGATGATCTTGAGTAGCGCCTGCTGCACGCCCTCGCCCGACACATCGCGGGTGATCGACGGGTTCTCAGACTTGCGGCTGATCTTGTCGATCTCGTCGATGTAGATGATGCCCTTGCAGGTGCGCTCGACGTTGTATTCCGCCGCCTGGAACAGGCTGAGGATGATGTTCTCGACATCTTCTCCGACGTAGCCGGCCTCGGTGAGGCTGGTGGCATCCGCGATGGTGAAGGGCACGTTGAGGAACTTCGCCAGCGTCTGGGCGAGCAGCGTCTTGCCCGAGCCGGTGGGGCCCACGAGCAGCACGTTCGACTTTTGCAGCTCCACGTCGTCGTGGCTGGAGCGGGAGTCGATGCGCTTGTAGTGGTTGTGCACTGCGACCGACATCACCTTCTTGGCCCGGGCCTGACCGACGACGTATTCGTCGAGGTAGGCGTAGATTTCCTTGGGCTTGGGCACCAGACCACGCGTGGCGTAGAAGTCTTCGCGCTCGTACTCCTCGGTGATGATGTCGTTGCACAGCTCCACGCACTCGTCGCAGATGTAGACGGAGGGCCCGGCGATGAGCTTGCGGACCTCCTTCTGCGACTTGCCACAGAACGAACAGCAGAGGTCTTTGGCGTTGGTGGCCTTGCGACGCACAGGAACTCCAGGAGAACGACTGCGTCGTTCAGGCGAGGGGCCTCAGTCTTCGGAATCGTCGTTGGACGAAGGCAGGATGACCTCGTCGATCAGCCCGTACTCGGCGGCCTCGACGGCCGTCATGATGTTGTCGCGCTCCACGTCGGCGGCGATCTTGTCGATCGGCTGACCAGTGTGCAGGGCGAGGGTTTCGTTGAGACGCGTGCGCCAGCGAAGGATCTCCTTCGCCTGGATCTCGATGTCGGTGGCCTGCCCGGTGAATCCGCCCAGCGGCTGGTGGATGAGCACCCGAGCGTTGGGCAGCGAGCGACGCTTCCCGGCAGCGCCACCGGCGAGGAGGACCGCGCCCATGGAGGCGGCCTGCCCCACACAGATGGTGGCCACGTCGGCCGACACGTACTGCATGGTGTCGTAGATGGCCATGCCCGCCGTGATGACGCCACCTGGGCTGTTCACGTACAGGTAGATGTCTTTGTCGGGGTCTTGGCTGTCGAGGTAGAGCAGCTGCGCGATGATCAGGTTGGCCATCTGGTCGTTGACCTGACCCTGCAGGAAGACGATGCGGTCGACCAGCAGCCGAGACCAGATGTCGTGGCGGGTCTCTCCGCGGTGGGTCATCTCCGTGACCATGGGCACGAAGTAGTTCATCGGGTCGCTCATGGGGCTCCTAGCGGGCTCGCCGCGGCAGAGGGAATTGGCACCCAGCGGGGCTGTGAGTCGGCTGTAACCACACGGATCGGACGGGGCGAGGGCTCCCTGTCCGGGCGGGCAGGCCTCCCATCGGCCAGGCCGACGGCACCTGTAGGCTGAGCAAGAAGGCCCCGCGCGAGCTCGCGCGAGGCCTGTCTGCGCACCGACGTGGAGTCGGGGCGAAAGATCAGCTCTGACGGGCCTTGATGGCGGCCAGGGCACCCTTGCGGGCCTTGCCGGACTCTTCGGCAGCGAGGAGCTCGGCGATGTGTGCATCGTGGTCGCCGCTCTCGAGGGCGGTCTTCAGCGCGCCGATGGAGCCGGCGAGGATGGACAGGTCGGCGCCGCCGCTCGCAGCGGGGGCCTCGGCCTTCTTGGACTTGGCCTTCTTGGACTCGGCCTTCGGCTTCGACTTGGCCTTCGACTTCTTCTCGACCTGATCCTTGACGATGTCGGCCGCGACGGCCTTCAGGCCCGCGTCGCCCTCGTCGGCCTTGGCCGGATCGGGCTCGACCAGGTTGGCACGCTCGAGCAGCCAGTCGAGGGTCTTCTCCTCGAGGATGCGATCCTTGAGCTCGTCGATGGCGTTGTCTTTGGTGAACCAGCCCTTGACCGCTTCGACCGTCTGGCCTCGCTGATCGGCCAGCTCCTGGTACTTCGCCTCGAGGTCGGCCTCGGTGGCCTCGACGCCTTCCTTGCCGGAGACGAACTCGAGGATGAGCGCGGACTTCGCGGCGAACTCGGCGCGGATCCGCAGGTCGGCCATCTGCGCGTCGCCGAAGTGGATCGTGCGCGGGTCGCGGCCGGTGCGGTAGGCCTGCTGCATCTTCAGCTCTTCGACGAGCATCTGCAGGCTCTGCTCGATCATGCCGGTGGGCACGTCGAACTTGTTGACCTTGATGAGCTCCTCGAGGAGGTTGGCTCGAGCCTGGTTGCGGGCGAGCACGTCGCGCTGCTCACGAAGCTGCCCCTCGATGGCCGTGCGCATGCCGTCGGCACCGCCCTCGTAGCCGAGCTTCTCGGCCAGCTCGTCGTCGAGGCTCGGCACGGTGTAGCTCTGGATGGACAACACCTTGAGGCTGACAGGCAGCGAGCGGCCTGCGACCGCCTCGGTGCGTGCATCGGCAGCGAAGCTGACCTCGCCTTCGACCTCGGTGTTCAGCTCGGCGCCGATGACCAGCGCCTCGATGCCGGGGTAGTAGGGGTCGCCGTCGGTCCGGATCATGGTGCCCATTTCCTTGGCCACCTCGTCGTCGCCGTCGCGAACCGTGAGCTCGACCAGGGCCATGTCGCCCTGAGCGACCGCCCGGCCGGTGACCTCTTCCAGCTTCGCCTCGCCCTCGAGCTTGGCGGTGACGGCGGCGTCGACCTCGTCGGAGCTGACCTCGACCTTGGGGTAGGCCACGTCGAGACCGGTGTACTGCTCGAGGGCGACCTCGGGACGGACATCGACGGTGATCGTGAAGCTGAACCCGGTCTTGGACTTCACAGAGCCAGAATCGGACAGGTTGGGCTGGCTCACAGGCTGCAGGTCACCGTTGTCGAGGGCATGACGCCATCCGACCTGGATCAGTTCCTGTGCGACATCCGCCTCGACCTGCGCGCCAAAGCGCGCCTCGAGGACCCGACGGGGAGCCTTGCCAGGGCGGAAGCCCCGGAGCCGCACGCGACGAGCGAGCTGCTTGTAGGCCTTGTCGAGCTCGCCGGAGACACGCTCTGGGGGAACCGTCAGGGTGATCCGCTTCTGAAAGCTGCCGACAGACTCGACATCGACCTTCATCTCATCCTCACTGGGAAGCGAGGGCCGAAGATGCGAGAAGGGGGACTCGAACCCCCACGGGGTCACCCCACCAGATCCTAAGTCTGGCGCGTCTACCAATTCCGCCATTCTCGCGGGGTCGGCCCTCGGAAAATTCGCCGTTGGGGGGCTGCCCGGCGGCGTTCATGGAAAAGAAGTGTGGGCCCACCAGGAATCGAACCTGGAACCTACGGATTAAGAGTCCGGTGCTCTGCCAATTGAGCTATAGGCCCGCGAAGGGAGTGTTGAAGGGTGGATGACGGGAATTGAACCCGCGACCCCTGGAACCACAATCCAGTGCTCTAACCGACTGAGCTACACCCACCGTGCAGCCGCGTAGGTAACGCCTTGACGAGGTCCGGCAAGTACATGCGATGCAACTCATGGCGCGGGTGGGGTATTCGCATCGTTGCAGCCTGTGTTCTCGCCGGTTGCCAGCCCCGGATCGGGCCTCCGCCGACCGCCCTCGACCCCCGCGCGGCCGAGGCGATGGAGCGGTTCGTCGCCTTCTCCCTCGACCCGGCCCGGCTGCCCCCGCCCAGCCTCGACCCCGAGGTGGAGCTGGAGGTCGACGGGGTCAGCGCCCGCGCCCGGCTGGTGCGGGCCGAGGAAGCATCGTGGAACAGCTGGCCAGGTCCGCGCATGCGGCTGTTCAACCATCGGTGGGCGTGGGTGGTGGCGCTGCGCCTGGAGGGGGAGGGCGCGATCGGCTGGGTCCCCGAAGGCACGACGCTGGAGCTCAACGACCCCGACACGGTGCTGTCACCGGCGACTCATCCCGACGAGGTGCTGTCCGACCTGCTGTTCTGGGCCTTGCAGCAGGAGCGGGCCGACCTGGGCGACGAGCTGGCGGCCCGCCTCCGAGCGGCCGGGCCCTTTCGCGCCGCCTACTTGCCGTCGACGGGGGAGGATGTGCTCGAGGGCCTGCTGGCTTTCCCAGCGGGTGACGCCGCCGAACTGCATGTC
>Ga0070726_10003950_pt1 | contig 12130 bp, 14 predicted proteins | sample tdAd471_FD_67275 | JGI IMG/M metagenome (GOLD analysis project Ga0070726, IMG submission 67275) | Marine sediment microbial communities from the Atlantic coast under amendment with organic carbon and nitrate - tdAd47.1 | ecosystem: Environmental > Aquatic > Marine > Coastal > Sediment | place...
CGATCTCAACGTCTGCATACAAGTCAACATCGACGACGAGTCCGCAAAGTCTGGCGCCACCTGGTCCGACGTCATGGAACTGGCCCAGGAAATCGCCACGCTACCGCGGCTGAAGCTCCGGGGCCTGATGTGCCTGCCGGCTATTCGCGAATCGTTCGATGAACAACGTGTGCCATTCGCACTACTGCACGAATATGCACAAATACTTCAGAAGCAGGGACTCGACATCGATACACTTTCGATGGGAATGACCGGCGACTATCGCGCGGCTATTTTCGAAGGTGCAACAATCGTCAGGATCGGTACCGCCGTATTTGGCGCGCGCGAGACCTGATGAAAGACTGAGAAACGACTATGAGTAATGAATTCATCGGCTTCATCGGCGGCGGCAATATGACAAGGGCGATCGCTGCCGGTCTCATCGAAGGCCAGTATCCTGCGGCGGACCTGCTCATATCCGAGCCCGCGATCGAACAACGCGCCGTTCTCGCCCGTGACCTGCCGGGTGTCGTTATCGAAGAATCGAACAATGCCGTCGCGTATCGTGCAGGCACGGTCGTTCTGGCTGTCAAACCCCAGGTAATGAGAGACGTCTGTCGCAACCTTGCCGACGCGGTGCAAAAAACACGGCCGCTTATCGTTTCGGTGGCGGCCGGTATTCGTTCCGGCGATATCGACGAGTGGCTCGGTGGCGAGCTTGCCGTCGTACGAATAATGCCAAACCAGCCTGCATTACTCCGGCTCGGTGCGTCGGGCCTGTTCGCAAATGCGCGTACCGACGACGATCAGAAGGAACGCGCGAAGAGGATTCTGTCCGCCGTCGGACATGTTGTAGCAGTAAAGAGCGATGCCGATATCGACGCGGTAACCGCCATATCGGGCACCGGCCCGGCTTACTTTTACCTGTTGATCGACATGATGATCAAAGCGGCGCAAGAGATGGGCCTTGACGCGCAGGCCGCGCAGATTTTGACGATCGAAACCGCGAAGGGTGCGGCGGCGATCGCCGACGCGGAAGACGAGACGATGGAGTCACTGATCGAGCGCGTGCGCTCTCCAGGTGGCACGACCAAGGCAGCTTTCGATAGCCTCGATGCAGATGACGTTCGTGATATCTTTGCGCGGGCGTTTACCGCCGCGAGAGACCGGGCCGTGGTCCTCGCGGATGAGGCTAACAAGGACTGAACGATGGCAACCGGCGCAACAAATGCACTCGTATTCATTATCGACGCGCTCTCGCGATTGTACCTGCTGGTCTTGTTGTTGCGCCTGTTCCTGCCGCTCATGCGGGCCGACTTCCAAAATCCACTGGCGCAGGCAATTCTCAAACTGACGTCGCCCCTGGTCGTTCCGGTCCGGAGAATTCTGCCACCTGTAGGTCGCATCGACACAGCCACCGTCGTCATCGCATTCGGCGTTCAGTACCTGGCGCTTTTTCTCATCGCACTCATCGGCCGAAATAACCCTGACATCGTTACGTTGCTCGTGGCGTCAGCAATAAGTCTCGTGCTTTTGACGATCAATCTCTTTTTCTGGCTGATCATAATCCGAATCGTTGTCAGCTGGATCAGCGCCGGCGGCTACAATCCGGCGGTCGCGATCGTGTACACGCTCACAGAGCCATTACTGCGGCCGTTTCGACGCCTGATTCCGCCGCTGGGCGGCTTCGATATCTCACCAGTCTTCGCACTGATCGGCCTCGGCGCTTTGATGCGACTGGTGATGGGCCTGGTCTAGATTGGCGCCGGATCCGGCGGCGGCGCAAATGGTTTATAGTGATGTGCTCATGGGGGGAGACGAGAATCATGTCCAATAAGAAATCTCTGCTTGCTTTGACACTGTTCGGTTTCATAGCAGCTTGCGGCGGTCCTGGCGAGAACGCAACGGTGCCCGAAGCGGCGCCGGCCGGCGAAACCATGAAAAACATCGGCGGTTACGTGGTCCATTTCAGTGCCCAGTCCACTGATCAGCTGTCTCCCGAAATCGCTCGCGCCTACAACATCGTACGTAGCAAGAATCGCGCGATGCTGAATGTGTCGGTTATTCGTGAGGAAGATAACGCGTCAGTCGAGGCCGAAGTGTCGGTCAAAACCGTCAACCTGACGGGGCAGCTCAAGACTGTCACGATGCGCAAGGTTCCCGACCAGCAGGCAATTTATTACATCGGGGAAACGCCCGTTGCCAATCGTGAGACTCTTGTTTTCGACATCACGGTAAGACCGGACGGTGTCGAGACGGCATCCGAGGTTCGATTCAAACGCCAGTTCTACACCGACTGAAATATCGGGTGCCAGGCACCCCATCATGTGCTACATTCGCGCTGCTTTTCACCGCGGGCCCAGCCCGTTTTTCTTTTTGAGGGAGTTAGTTTTTCATGGCAGCAAATACCAAAAAGCCACCGACAAAGTCAGAAATTTACGCGAAGATCGTCGACGACACCGGTTTGACCCGCAAGGACGTCGCTGCAGTATTCGAGTCACTGAACGGGCAGATCAAGAAGAACCTCGGCGGACGTGGCGCACCGGGGCTGTTCACCGTTCCGGGCCTGCTGAAGATGCGCGTCGTGAAGAAACCCGCACGGAAGGCGCGCAAGGGCGTGAATCCTTTTACGGGCGAAGAGATGATGTTTAAAGCCAAGCCGGCCACGAAGGTCGTCAAGGTCACAGCATTGAAAGGCCTCAAAGACATGGTTTGATGCGATTGCATCGGACGTAAGAAGCCGGGCCAGTGCCCGGCTTTTTTTTGGCCGGAAATTAGTTGTTCAAACTATTGCCTATTCAATCCAATGCCTGTTTATTAACCACGAATTTCATCACAGCATCGCGAAGCTCGACGAGGCGGCCGTGAAAAAAGTGCTCCGCGCCCGGCAACACGAGCAATTCCGGACCGGGCTCCAGGCTGTTCATCCATTCGATGGTCTCATCCACGGCGACGAGTTCGTCTTCGTCGCCTTGCACGATTAACCAGGGACATCGAGGCTGTGTCGTCAGACCACTCGCAAATCGATACACGGCCGGCGCGACGCTGACCAATCCGTCGACCTCGCTTGCAGCAGCGGCTCGCACGGCAATTGCGGCGCCGAATGAGAATCCGGCCAGCCACACAGGACCCTGCGCCTGCCGGGCTCGCATCCAATCCATGGCCGCTAGCGCATCGTCGAGTTCGCCCACCCCTTCATCGTAGACGCCGTCACTCGCCTCGGTACCACGAAAGTTGAAGCGCAACACCTGGAATCCCAGACGCAGAAACGCACGGGCCAGGGTGTGGGCAACCTTGTTATGCATCGTGCCGCCGTGCTGTGGGTGAGGATGGCAAACTACGGCACTGCCAGCGGCGGGCGCATTCCGCGGCGCATCGAGTATGGCCTCTAGCCGACCGACCGGTCCCTCGATAAATATTTTTTCGCTGACGGGTGCTGTCGGCACGGCGACGATCTCGAGCTCACTCTGCTCGCAAAGGTAACCCCTGTATGCCGGCAAGCAAGCCGTGAATGAGCACGCAGCCGCAGCTGCTGCTGGCCTGCGCAACCGTTATTACTGTAAAATTATGGCCTTATGGGCCATTTCGGCACTCCGCCGAAATTTCACCCGGGCGCAGGCAGGACTGTTGATGAACAACTACATTGATCTCGAATCGCGCTACTGCGCGCACAACTATCTCCCTCTTCCCGTCGTCCTGACGCATGGTGAAGGCGCGTTTGTCTGGGACGAGTCCGGCAAGAAATATCTCGACATGATGAGCGCCTACTCTGCGGTCAGTCACGGTCACGCGAATCCGCGCCTCGTGCAGCTTGTGCGCGACCAGGTTGGCACGCTCAATATCGTCTCCAGGGCGTTCTACACGGACAAACTCGGCCCATTCCTGGCGCGCGCCTGCGAATTGACGGGGCAGGATATGGGCCTGCCAATGAACACGGGCGCCGAAGCCGTTGAGACTGCGATCAAGGCAGCCCGCAAGTGGGGACATACGGTCAAGGGCATCGCCGAAAACAAGGCCGAGATCATCGCGTGCAAAGGCAATTTTCACGGCCGCACCACCACGATCATCTCGTTCTCGGACGAGGCACAGTACAGAGCGGGCTTCGGGCCATTTCCCCCGGGCTTCAGCCTGGTTGACTACGGCGACATCGACGCGCTCGAAGCTGCGATCAATGAAAATACCGCCGCATTCCTGGTCGAGCCTATCCAGGGTGAGGCAGGTATCGTCCTGCCCCCGGACGGCTACCTCAAGGCGGCGGAAAAATTATGCCGCAAACACAACGTATTGCTGATCGCCGACGAGGTTCAGACCGGGCTCTGCCGCACCGGCAAGTTCCTCGCCTGTGAACACGACGACGTCAAACCCGACGGGTTGATCCTCGGCAAGGCGCTGGGCGGCGGCATTTTTCCGGTATCCATGTTCCTTGCCCGCAAGGAGGTCATGGGTGTTTTCACGCCGGGAGACCACGGCAGCACGTTCGGCGGGAATCCGCTGGGTGCAGCGATCGGCCTGGAAGCGCTTGATATCCTGGTCGAGGACCGCCTGGCGGAACGCAGCGCGGAACTCGGCGACTACCTGATCGCTGCGCTGCGGGAGCTCGACAGCCCGCTGATCAAGGACATCCGCGGCCGCGGCCTGTTCATCGGCGTTGAAATCGATCCGGCCCTCGGCAGCGCACGGACGGCCTGCGAAGCGCTGATGGAGCGTGGCTTGCTGAGCAAAGAAACTCATGAAACGGTGGTTCGCCTCGCGCCGCCACTGATTATCGACAAGGCCGCGCTTGACTGGGCGGTGGATGCTTTGCGCGACGTACTCACAGAGATGGACCGGGTACGACTCGCCTCCTGACGACCCATTCAACGGATCAAACCATGCCCGAGATTACCGTAATGCACATCGCCATACTCGCCGGTACTGTCGCGGCCGGCGTGTTGATAGGCTGGATAGTGCGCGGTTCTCGCTGCGCGCAGGAGAAAATCGCCGTCAATGAAGGCTGGCAACAGCAACTCGAGGCGCAGCGGGTTGAGCACGAGCGATTGCTCGGTCAGAACAAGAACCTGATGGAGCAGGTCAGCCAGCTGCAGGCGTCGGGCAAGGACGGCACGAATCGCGCGCGCGAATTGTCGGAAGCACTTAAGGAAGCGTTCGCGCGGCGCGACGAGCTACAGCGTGAGCTCAAGGACATCCGCAACAATCTCGAAGCCGTCGCCCAGGAGCGCGAGAAGCTGCAGGTAGACATGCAAAACACGTTGGTCCTTGGCGACAACGCACAGTCTGCGCTGAAAGAAAAAGACGACAAGATCTTCGGTCTGAGCCGTGAGCTCGACAATTGGCAAAACCGCCTGCCGCCGCTCATCGAGCGCTTTCGTGAGCGCGACGAAGAAGCGGCTCAGTTCGAGCGGGCCCTGCAAGCGGCAAACGAGCGCATCGCCGCCCTCGAAAACACATCAGAGGATACCGACGACCTGGATGAAACGCGCGTCGAAGCTGTCGATCCCGAGACCCTCGGCGACGAACTCGATGCGTCAAATGACCCCAGCAGCATGACGCAGACCGGCATTGACGAGACACTGTTCGAAGATAGCGACGACGAGACCGAGGTCTCCGAGCACATGGAAGTTGACTTCGACGTGTTCGGTGAGGATTCCGAGCCTGATGCCGAGGCTGATAGCGAGGCTGATAGCGAGGCTGATGGCGAGGCTGATGGCGAGGCTGATGGCGAGACCGATAGCGAGGCTGATGGCGAGGCTGATGGCGAGCCCGCAGAGACCGGGGAAGCAGACGTGTCAACCGAGTTGATCGCGTCTGCGGATCACGGACCCGGCATTGCGCACGACGATCTCAAACTCATCAAGGGCATCGGCCCCGCGATCGAAAAGACGCTCAATGAACTCGGTATCTGCCGTTTCGACCAGATAGCCGAGATGAGCGAGTACGACATTGACCGGGTTGCGCAGCGCCTGAAGGGCTTTCGCACCAGGATCTATCGCGAAGACTGGATTGGCCAGGCACGCGACCTGCAGCTGCAGAAAACCGCTAGCTAACCCTGTTCATTTGGGCCTTGCAGGCCCTTGAGCTCGACTTCGAAGACCAGCGTAGCGCCGGGCGGAATGACATTGCCGGCACCGCGTTCGCCGTATCCCATTTCGGGGGCAATTTTCAATTCTCGAATCTCGCCGATGAGCATGCCGGCGACTCCCTCATCCCAGCCTTTGATCACACGCCCGGCACCCAATGGAAACTGGAATTCCTGACCACGATCCACGGAGCTGTCAAACTTATCGCCGCGACCGTTTTCGGCGCTCTCATCGTACAGCCAGCCCGTGTAATGCACTGAGACAAGATCGCCTGCGACAGCCTCGCGCCCGTATCCATTCTTGAGTTTTTTCATGGTCAGTCCAGGCATGATCTCCGTCTCCTCGTTCGTCGATGTCGCGGGTGCTGCAGTTGTCGCGTCCGCCGCCGGTTTCGTGGCTTCGGCGACAGGCAGTGATTCAGTGTTGTCGGCCGAACAGCCGGTTACGCACGCGGCAGAAGCCAGGGCAATGAGCGTCATTCGAAATGTCATAGTTATTCGCCTGTGATGATGAAGAGGGTCGCGCGGCTATTTGCCGTTAGCGTCGAAATCGAGTGATGCGGAATTAATGCAGTATCGCAACCCGGAGGGTTGCGGGCCGTCGTCGAAAACGTGCCCGAGATGTGCGCCGCACACACTGCACACAACTTCCTTCCGGATCATGCCGTGGCTTTCATCGACATTGGTCCGTACAGCATCGCCCGCCAGGGGCAACCAGAAGCTCGGCCAGCCGGAGCCGGAATCGTATTTGTGCTCGGAGCTGAACAGCTCGGTCTCACAGCATACGCAGCGGTAGGTACCGTCGCCCTTGTGGTCCACGTACGCACCCGTGAAGGCACGCTCGGTGCCCTGCTGCTGGGTCACGCGGTACTGCTCATCGCTGAGCTTCTCCCGCAGTTCGCTATCGTTGTCTGCATTGTCGGTCATCTGGCGTCCTTTTAGCCTGCGTCACGCGCGGAATCAAGTTCCAGCAGCAGCTTGTTCATGCGACTGACGTACGCGGCCGGATTTTCGAGCTGCGTGCCCTCTGCCAGCAACGCGTGATCGAGCACGATGTGCGACAGCGCACGGAAGCGCTCCTCGTCGGTCTCACCGGATAATCGCTCGAGCAATGGATGTTCGATATTGACCTCCAGTACCGGTTTTGTCTCCGGCAGGGCCTGGCCGCTCGCCTCCAGCATACGCTTGAGACTCGGATTGAGATCGCCTTCCCCGGCGACGACACAGGCCGGTGATTCGACCAGCCGCCGGCTGACATTGACCGCTTCAACCCGATCCTTGAGCGTCTTCTTGATCTTCTTCAGCAACGGCTTGTGTTCTTCGTTCGCCACGTCCTGGGCGATCGCACCGTCGCCCTCGGGCAGGCTCAGACCTTCCCGGCCAACGTCCGCAAGCGATTTTCCATCGTACTCACCGAGGCCGTCTACGAGCCATGGATCGATCCGGTCCGTGAGCAACAGAACCTCGATGCCTTTCTCACGCAGTTGCTCGAGATGCGGACTCGCTGCGGCCGTCGCGTGATTGTCCGCGAGCAGGTAGTAAATGCGGTCCTGACCTTCCTGGAGCCTCGAGATGTAATCATCGAGAGAGTGCTCCTGCGCCGGGCCATCGCCGTGCGTGGTTGCGAATCGCAGCAGCTTTGCCAGTTTGTCCTTGTTGCCCGGGTCCTCGACCACACCCTCCTTGATTACCGCCCCGAACTCGCGCCAGAAGCTTGCGTAGTCATCGCCGTCATCCGCCGCAATCTTCTGCAGCATATCGAGGACGCGCCGCGTCAGTGCGCCGCGAATCGAGGTCAGGTCCGGATGCCGCTGCAGGAGTTCACGCGACACATTGAGAGGCAGGTCGGAGGAGTCAATGACACCTTTGATAAATCGCAGGTAGAGCGGCAGGAACTGCTCGGCATCATCCATGATGAAGACTCTCTGCACGTAGAGCTTCAGGCCTCGTGGGGTATCCCGATTCCAGAGATCGAACGGCGCATTCGCCGGGATGTAGAGAAGACTCGTGTACTCGCGCTTGCCCTCTACCCGGTTGTGGCTCCAACGCAGCGGATCAGCGAAATCGTGCGACAGGTGTTTGTAGAATTCCTTGTACTCGTCGTCGGAAATGTCGGTACGTGATCGCGTCCACAGCGCCGTCGCGGAGTTCACGACCTTGTCCTCGGCTTCTCCGCCAGCCAGGGTGACGGGAAAGGCAATGTGGTCAGAATACTTGTGAATCAGGTTTTCGAGCCGGGCAGGCTCGGAAAATTCGGTCTCGGCATCTTTAAGATGCAACGTTACACGCGTGCCCCGGGTCGAAAGCTCGACCGTCTCCACGGTGAATTCCCCTTCACCATTCGACTCCCAGCGCACGCCATCGCCATCGGACAAACCCGCGCGGCGGCTTTCAACGACAACATTGTCTGCAACGATGAATGCCGAATAGAAACCGACGCCAAACTGGCCGATCAGGCGTGCGTCTTTTTGCTCGTCACCTGTCATACGACCCAGGAACTCGGCCGTGCCGGAACGCGCAATCGTACCCAGGTTATCGACAAGCTCCTCGCGCGACATGCCGATGCCGTTGTCCACGACAGTGATCGTCTGTGCATCACGATCGAATTCGATGCGAATACCGAATTCGGCATCCTCGCCCAGCAACTCGGGCGTGGCGAGCGCTTCGAAGCGCAACTTGTCCGCTGCGTCCGATGCATTGGAGATTAGCTCACGAAGAAATATCTCCTTGTTGCTGTACAGCGAATGGATCATCAGCTGCAACAGCTGACGAACCTCGGTCTGGAAGCCGAGCGTTTCCCGGCCGTTAGTACTGCTCACGCGTGTCTCCCCAGGATAGATTTGCAGCGGCCGCGAAACGGCCGTGTCAGGGCACAAACGATAGGGATTCGGGCGCCTTTTTCAAGGCTCTATTTCGTAGCGAACCTGTTACGTGACCAGCGGATCGCTGGTGAGCGGTTTTTCTGAATTAATTGGCTGGGTTACGGCCCGGTACAGCAGCCAGACGAACAACAGCATTGCCACTGCCAGGCCAAGCGGCGGCTTGTTCAGCGCTACCAGGACGCCGGCGGCAGCCAATACTGCCGATCCGACGATCCGACCGATCAGCCATGCGAATTCGCGCAAGCGCTCGGTAAGCAGGCCGAGTACGCCGTAGAGATCGTCCAGGTCATCGAGATACTGCAGGAGTCTTTCCAAGTGTCCGGCCCGACGTACGACTAGCGTACGATGGTCAGTAGCGGGCCGCCGCCCTTGGGTTCGTCAGAATGACTGTCCGTCTCCGCGAGCGCCGCATGATTCGATTCCTTGGCATGCGCGATTGCCCGGTGAAACAGTTCCCAGCGTTGGCGCGACGATTCGTTTTTCAGAGATACGACCGGCGCTTCATTTTCGAGGTGCTTTGTTGACATACTGTCTTCGCAGTCCATTAGCAATAACAGTGTTAAAGCGACTATAGGCAGCTCTGCAATAACGCTCCGTGAGGCAGATCACAGCTTTATTTGAAAGTCTTCGGTGCGGTCAAAAAATGCTCGAAAACCAGACGCAGTACCGTTTTTTGCGGCCGACGAGGTCACACTACTCGTCTCGAATACAGTGCTCGGGCGACAAACAAGAAACGCCGACATTGTGTCGGCGTTTTATGAAAAATAGTTGTGGAGCCCTGCGGCTAATCGTTGTCCCTAATCGTTGTTCTCATCGTCCGTCCAGTTACGCTTAATCTGCTCGCTCCAGCTGCGATAGCCTTTCCAGGTATAGAGCGACGGGTCTATTCCGACCCTGCGACCGCGAGGTGCGGGTGCTTTCGAGATCCAGCGACGGTACTGTTGCCAGCCATCGGCATCGTTGGCCGCTGGTTGGTCAGGGGTCACAGTCGTCTGTGGTTTTTCGGCTTCGGGCTTCGCATCCGTTGCGTAGTCGTCGACCCATCTTATGTGTTTGCTATCGGCCATCAAGCCTGCTCGGTCAGTCCGTTGATGAAATCCTATGTTTAATAGCCCCGGATTCACAGGAACTGCATCACAATGCCGTATAGCGTTTTTTACATAATTTTCAGGGGCTTATACCCCGTTTTTACTTAATCCTCGGAGTTGCGACGGGGTGCTCGTCCGGTTTTCGACAATACTTGCAGCTTCCGCCGGGCGTTGGCTTTGCAATTGTCAGTTACGTACCTGGTAGCAAGGCTCGTACGTACCGGCAGCGATCTTCATACGCTTTTGCTCGATAAAAGACGTCAGCAGATCATCCAGTAATGCCATGATTCGCTCGGACCCGTGAATTTGAAACGGGCCGTGCTTTTCGATCTCGGCCGCGGTATCGTCGCGAACGTTGCCGGAAACGATGCCGGAAAATGCCCGGCGCAGGTTCGCGGCCAGAACGTGTGGCTCCTGGTCTTCACTGATTGCGAGTTCACTCATGCTGTCATGCGTCGCTGTAAACGGCTGCTGGAAATCGCGATCGATCGTGAGACGCCAATTGAAGTAATAGGCATCGCCATGTTGCTTGCGAAACTCGTGCACCGCTTCGAGACCGTGCGCGAGCTGCCGCGCGACCGCGCGCGGATCATCAATGATAATCGAGTACCGCTCTTTCGCTGCGGCGCCCAATGTCGCGGTGACAAATTCGTCGATCTGCCGAAAATAAGGCTCCGCTGACGCCGGTCCGGTCATTATCATTGGCAGTGGCTGCGTGGTGTTGTCGGGGTGCAGCAGTACGCCAAGCAGATAGAGAATCTCTTCCGCCGTGCCAACGCCCCCGGGAAATACCACGATGCCATGGCCAACGCGGACGAACGCCTCGAGCCGTTTTTCCATGTCGGGCATGATCACGAGTGAATTCACGATCGGATTCGGCGACTCGGCGGCGATGATTCCGGGTTCCGTTATACCTATGTAGCGCCCGTCACGAATGCGTTGTTTCGCATGCCCGATCGTCGCCCCTTTCATCGGGCCTTTCATGGCGCCCGGGCCGCAACCCGTGCAGACATTCAGACCCCGCAGCCCCAATTCGTAGCCCACGAGCTTGCTGTAATCGTACTCGCTGCGACTGATTGCGTGACCGCCCCAGCAAACGACGATGTTGAGGTTGGCCGGCGTGAGCAACAATTTCGCGTTGCGCACGATGTGAAACACCGCGTTCGTCGTGCCTTCGCTGCTTTGCAGGTCGAAACGACTGTCCTCGACGATTTCATTGCGCGTGAAGACGATGTCGCGCAACACAGCGAACAGCAGCTCGCGAATACCGCGGATCATCTTGCCATCCACGAACGCATTGGCCGGCGCACCGCTCAGCGAGACCTTCAGGCCCCGGTCCTGCTGAATGAAGCCGACCTGGAAGTCCTTGTAGCGCTCGAGCACCGCCCGCGTGTCGTCCATCTGACTGCCCGAATTCAACACCGCGAGCATGCAACGCCGCAATAACGGGTACAGGCCACCCTCACCACCACCGCGCAGCTGGTCTACTTCGAATTGCGACAGGACCTCGAGGCTGCCTTCCGGCCATACCTCGGCGTCAACCGTATCGTGATCGGTCATTGATATTTCGCTTGTTTGCAGAATTCAGGGGCGAATTTCTATCGCCGTATTCTCGCTCGTCATGAGCCAGATATCGATCATGTCGGAATTCGACACGGCGATACAGCCATTGGTCCAGTCCTGGGTCCGGTAGTACGCCTCGGACCGGGTCGGATCATTGGGCTGCCCGTGAATCATGATCGCGCCACCCGGATCCACGCCTTGCTTGCGCGCCTCCGAAAGATCCTGCTGATTCGGGTAGGACACATGGATCGCCAGAAAGTACTCGCTGTCGGGATTACGAGCATCGAGGCGGTAGCTGCCCTCGGGCGTCTTGAAGTCGCCCTCCTTTTCCTTATCGCCGACGGGCCGGATACCGAGCGCGATTTTGAACGTCCGGAACGCCACGCCGCCTTTGAACAAGTGCAGTTTGCGATTGGATTTTTCGACGACAACCTTGTCCGCAACCGGGAAGTCGCCCGCCTGCGGGCTTTTCTGCCAACCCGGCACCACCAGGCCCACCATTAGCAGGGCACTCATTATGCCGAGTTTTTGCCAGCGTCCGA
>Ga0070726_10003952_pt1 | contig 12129 bp, 13 predicted proteins | sample tdAd471_FD_67275 | JGI IMG/M metagenome (GOLD analysis project Ga0070726, IMG submission 67275) | Marine sediment microbial communities from the Atlantic coast under amendment with organic carbon and nitrate - tdAd47.1 | ecosystem: Environmental > Aquatic > Marine > Coastal > Sediment | place...
GGTGTCAGTCATACAGAACCGAATCTCCCAGGCTGCAGGTGTTACCGCGACTGATGGTCTGGATACAGGTGTAGTTTTCGCTGGGCGCATCGTAGCGATAGAAAAACTGGATCTGGGTAAAGGTCGCCGAGGCCGACGACGTGGTCGTGGCCATGTTCAGCCACTGGCCGTTGTCCGCCAGGCTGAAGCGATGCAGAATCTGCACACCCTCCGGCAGGTTGATGCTGAACAGCAGCTGGCCGCCTTCCCAGCCACACACCTCCTCGCCGGTGATGTCCTCCCAGGAATAGGTGATGTTCTCCAGGGTGCTGCACACCAGGTCGGCATCGCCGGTGCGCTCGATGCGGATCTCCACCGCCGACTGCTGAATGCGCAGGGTGGTCTGGCGATTGATGAACCCGGTAAGCTGGGCCAGCTCGACGATATTGGCGCCGCTGCGGCTGCGGCGGTTACCCATCGGTGCCGCCTGCACGCGACGGGTTTCCAGCTGATAACCCCGTTCGGCATCCCGCCGCAGCTGATCCAGTCGGCGGGTCAGCTCGTCCTCCCAGCGATCGCTGCGGGCAAAATCCTTCTCCCAGGCGCCGCCGAACTGCGGCCGGGGTGGCGCTGGCGGTGCCACCGGCGGCGGCACCTCCTGCTCCACTACTCCGGATTCGACGTCCACAACCGCCGCCGCACCGGCTTCCCCGGAACCGGACTCTGTCCCCGATTCCGCGGCGGACAGGCCCCCGGCAAGCGCCCAAAGCAGCGCCGCCGCCAGCACGCCCGGCAGGCGCCAGTCAGGCATATTGGAGGAATGGCCAACAGTCATGGCGCCCATTACAGCGGATTGACCAGCGAAAAACCAGTGGCTTTACCGGGCCGTGGCGTACACCTGCCCCGGAGAAGGGCCGGGAACCCGGCGGCGGGGTTGAAAATCGCCGGCGAGGCCGGATATACATACTACGCCGCGGGAAAGTGATAGACTGCGGCAGCAGCCAGGGCGTGAAGCGACGCCAGGGCTGGAAGGAAAGAGCAGGAAGGACGGTCTTGTTGGTTGTGGTAGCCAACCTCAGTCAGTAACGAGCGAATGCCATACGACAAAGACAATATTCTTTTTTTTACCATTGGGGGCGATTCGGATTCGACGCCGGTATCAAAACCTGAGGTGCATGCCGAGAGGGTAGTAAGTCTCGTAAATCAATTACTACAACTTTATAGTTGCCAACGACGACAACTACGCTCTAGCAGCCTAAGAGGCCGCTAGCGATTGCCACCGGGATGCCTGTAAACCAGTGATCGCAATCGTCATATAGAACAGGATCGCGGGGAGGTTCGTCCAGGACCAAACCGTTAAACTTAACTGGACTCGCCCAAGTCACCCTGCCCGTCGGGCGGACACGGGTTAACTCAATAGACGACGCTAAGCATGTAGAGCCAAAGGCAGCGAACTGACGGACGGGAGTTCAACTCTCCCCGCCTCCACCAACACCTCATCCAGCGACGTCCAATGACGTCCACCATCTCTTTGTTTTATTTACATTTTTTCCATTTTCTGGTTTAATGGTGTCCATCGCCATTTTGCTACATTTTTCGGTTTTTGCAACATGGGATGCAACAAATTAGTTCAACTCTCACCCAAAAAAATGCCCAAATCGATCAAAAGATTGACCAATACACAGGTCGAAAATGCCAAGCCGAAGGACAAGGAATACAACCTTGCGCACGGCAACGGACTCTACCTTCGCGTTATGCCTAGCGGCTCAAAAACCTGGTTATTTCAATACTCAAACCCGTACACTAAAAGACGGACAAACATCAGCCTCGGTAAATATCCTGAAGTATCCTTATCGCAAGCAAGTCGAACTCGCACTGAATTTAGGGAACTGTTGGCTGCTGGAATTGACCCCAAACAACATCGAGAAAGAGCTGCCCAGGAAAAACTCGAAGCAATTTTGAATACACTGAGGCATGTCGCGCTCGATTGGCTGGATACAAGAAAGTCAAAGGTAACTCAAGATTATGCTACGGATTTAGAGCGCGCATTAGAGCTACACATCTTCCCCTTTCTAGGTGATCGCCCTATTGGCGAAATCCGCGTAAGAGAATTCCGCGAAACGCTTCAACCTCTTGTCAAGCAGGGCAAGCTCGAAACGATAAAGCGCCTACTCCAAGTCCTCAATCAAATCATGGAGCACGCTCTATTATTGGAGATCATCGAGACTAATAGGATTAGATCCCTCAAAAACCTATTCCCGTCTCCAGAACGGAAACATCTCGCATCTATTACACCAGATGAACTGCCCATCTTGATGAAAGCAGTTAAGACCGCAAATATTCGGGTTGTCACTCGCGCATTGATTGAGTGGCAGCTTCACACGATGACTCGACCGGCGGAGGCTGCTGGAACTAAATGGAATGAGATTGATTTCAACAAGAAAACTTGGACGATTCCTGCAGAACGGATGAAACGCAGGCGCGAGCACAGGGTACCACTGACAGCGGAAACGTTGGAAATCCTCGAATCGATGAAGCCCTTCAGTGGCCATCGAGAATACGTATTTCCTGCAGATAGAAATCCCAGAAAACCAACCAACAGCCAGAATACCAATATGGCACTAAAGCGCATGGGCTTTAAAGGGAAGCTGGTCGCCCACGGCTTTCGTTCTTTAGCTAGCACCACTCTTAACGAACAGAGATTTGATCCTGAACTTATCGAGATGGCATTAGCGCATGTTGACAAAAATCAGGTTCGCGCGGCTTATCAACGCTCAGACTACCTAGAGCAGAGAAGAGAAATGATGGCATGGTGGTCAAACCACATACGTGCCTCAGGTATCGAAAAATAGTTCACTTCGAGTTCTGAAAAATCACATACATGCTCTAACCTGACTTCGTCGTGCAGGTTCATAATCCTTCCCCCCCCCATTACTCAAATTAAATTGAACAAGAAAGTCCGAATAAATGTCATCAATTTGTGACGATCACTAGACGATAGAATAATTGTCTGTTTGAACTAGCGCACTGTTTGAACTAGCGCACTGATTGATACGCAATATGAATTTACAATTGCTTGGTGATTATTTTTCCTAACAAGCACGGATGTTACCGTTTCGTAAAACCTCGAGTAGAGCGACGCGCTGTTCTTATTCTGGAAAATTTAGATTACGATTCCATTCAAGATCTAAAGTCGATACTGAACCTTTCCTATAAAGTAGAGTGGCTACGGGAAACTGACCAAATAAACACTTTAACTTTCTTAAGCAAGTTAATTAATTACGTGCAATCCGCTCGTCAAATCCAAAAGCTCCAAGAGGGGAATAGTGCCGGGTCAACGACAGTTGTCAACAGAGAACTCGAAGATCTGGCCGCTAAAACCACCCTATACAAATCTAAATTCGAGTCTCTTTCCCGAGACACCCTAGATCTTCTCAATCTCGAATACGACAATTCGAGCGGGCTGCGAATCCCCTATCAATATCCATATAAAATTCATGTGAGAAACCACCTTAATGCAATTATTTGTTATTGCGAACAATTAGGCTATCGTCGGGAAGATGCGCAATTGTCACCTACCCCACTATCCTCTTCTACAAAAAAGGAAATAAAGAGAATTCTTGGTCTCACAGATACCTTTATACGTAGATTTACAAAGTTGGCACCTCCGGTTCAGGGGAAATTACATGAACAATATTGGCACTCGAGGAAACTATTATTCAATAAAGAAGATTCCTTTAACCTTCAGGTTAAAAGTATATTGAACTCGATAATCGACTACTGTAAGAATGCGGCAGATCGAGATGACGACAGTGCATCCAATTTTTTGGATTTGGAATGTTGGCTGGCTAATGAATTCGAAAGCTTTGGTGGAGAAGTTAAAGTCACTGAGCAAGGGAAATTCGAGAAACTCCTGAAAATATTTCGCAAGGAATGTGACATTTCCGGTTTTAGTTCTTACCACGTCAATAAGCAGCGAGTCGCGACAATTCAACAACGCAGGAAAACCCCCAAGTACTTTTCTTAATGGTCTGGAATTTTTTTTAGAATTATTTTTACCAGACAACCACGCTAGTCCATCGTAATCTCTCTCTATGTTTTTTGGTTTTAGAGTAGAGGCGTTACACGATGGCGAGAATCATTAGATTATCCGAACTTTGCACACTAACTGGGTTAAGCCGGTCCACAATATACAACCGGCTGGATCCTAAGCATAAGACATACGATCCAGAATTTCCCAAATCCTTTCCCCTGGGCCCACGGCTTGTTGGCTGGTCATCTGATTCAGTCGACGCTTGGATCAAAGAAACAATTCAACAACAGGTGCGTTTCGATGACTCCGAATAAGATCGAAGCACAGCGTCATCTGTCGCTTTTAGACAACAAAGCAACTACTTTCACGTTTCAAACATTTGATGATGATTCAGACCGAAGGGATCCGTTCCTCACAAAAATACTTCATGGGTCACTTGATGAGCATTGGGATCAACTTTGCGCCCTGAATTTGGCAGGCGCAGGAATTTTTGTCACTGTCAACGAGACTGACGGGAAAGGTCGTAAATCAGAAAATATTATACGACCAAGAGCTCTTTGGGTTGACGACGACGGTGACGGAATCAAGCCAGACTTCTCGCATTTTACAGTTGTTACCTCTCCAGGAAAGTATCATCACTATGTATTAGTAAACGACCTAACTCTAGAAGATTTTGTGTCTCTTCAGCAATACATGGTCGAAACTTTTAATAGCGACTCCAACGCTAAAGATATAGCTCGCGTACTTCGTTTGGCGGGTTTTTACCATCAAAAAGTTAATAGATCTAAAGACGTGGTTAAAGTCCCATTCATGGTGCGCCTCGTGGAATCAAACGAGAATCCGCCTCTGGACAAAAGTGCAATCTCAGTACGTGAGGTGGTTCAATCCAATATCATACAACCCTGCGAGCGCCTCACAGAAGAACTCGTAGAAGAACTGAGAAACGCAATTAAATATTTAGACCTAGGCGAGCGGGGCTTATGGATCGAAACTGGTTCAGCACTCAAAAGTCTTGGCGACGCGGCTTTCTCCATCTGGCACGATCGATCAGCGGAGTGCCAGAACTACGAAGGAATTGATGATTGCCTGAAAACCTGGAATAGCCTGTCATCTGATAGGACTAATTATAAAGCAATATTTGCTAAAGCTCAGCGCAATGGCTGGGCAAATCCCAAAAGTAGATTGGCCCGTGGTCCAGAGGTTTTTAATAAAAACCTTCTATCCCATATTTCCCCAAGAAAGACCATTCACATAAGTGAGTTGGAGTTAAGTAGTCGAGTTTCTTTGGCTGCCAACGCTTTGTCTGAGATAATCCCCCCAACAGTCTACCAGCGCGGCCTCAGCCTAGTCGAAGTCTCTCGTTCAGGTAGTGAATACGAAAGACAAGGAAATTCCTGTGTCACTTCCATAAGAGCACTCAAACCACCAGGTCTAAGAGTAAAACTTAGTAGTGCCGCAAATTGGGTAACTGGAAAATTTTCAAAGCCGACCAATCCGTGTGATAAAACCGTCACAGGATTATTAGAGTGCCCAGACCTTTGGCAAGAAATTCCCCGCCTAAACGGCATCTGCGAAATCCCAATTCTTAAAGCCAATGGCCAGCTAATAAGCAAAGAAGGGTACGACCCTGAGTCAGGACTATACCTCACTGGGGCAGTGCCAGAAATTGACCTCCCGGACTCTCCATCAGTGGAGGATGCGCTCAATGCCAGCGAACGCTTATTGGAAGTATTCAGCGAGTTTTCTTTCGTAGAGCCGGATCTAGATAGATCTGTGCTACTCGCTTATTTAATGACTATAGCCAAACGGCATGAGCTACCAACTGCGCCTATGTTTGGTATTGACGCTAGCACTCCGGGGAGCGGTAAAACCCTACTAGCTAATTGCGCAAATTTGATCGTGCGAGGTAGAAAACCAGAGGTCATGCCACCCGTTAAGGGAAGTGGTGCAGAGGAAGAGACACGTAAGCGTATTACCGCGTTGTTGATCCAAGGTGACTCCTCAGTTCTTATCGACAACTGGACTACCCCAGTAGGGGGCGAATCCCTAAATGTGATGCTCACTGCCGAGTCCTGGACCGACCGTGTCCTTAATAGTAGTGAAACAATCAATCTACCATCAAGGGTAACGTTGGCAGCGACAGGCAACAACCTAGTGATGCGAGGTGACATGACCCGGCGCTCCCTCGTAATAAGGTTAGATCCACAAGTTGAAAACCCGGAGTTAAGGAGCTTTGAAATCAAGGATCTCAGCTCTTACGTCTCAACTCATAGGCCTGAACTACTTTCTGCTTTATTCACCATTTTTAAAGCTTTTCAACTAGCTGGCCATCCTCAGACAGATACCCCAGTACTAGGGAGCTTCGAGGAGTGGCATAGGCGGGTTGTCTCTTGCTTGCTCTGGCTCGGATATCGAAACCCAATTGATTCGCAGGAAAGACTACGGAACGTTGATCCTGAGCAGGCACAGCTCCAGGAACTGCTAGGACTGCTTCTGACTGCATACCCGAATAGTGTGTTTAAAGTCTCGGATCTATCGCTACCGTTTTCCACCCTGCAGGACGAGCAGGGCCGCTTACGCACGCTGCTTTCTGAACTAGCGCCTGGGCCCCACAATGGCATAAATAGAAATAGCTTAGGCAAACTGCTAAATAGATACGTCGATCGAATAGCTGGCGGGCTTGTGCTTAACAGACTTGACCGCAAGGGAAAAACAAACGTGTCGCACAGCTACTTGGTAAGAAAGACAACCGAGGATAAGAGTGATGGGGTCCAATAGAATTGAGTGGGTGCCCCTATCTAGGGTTTCGATTAGGAACGCCTATCAAGATTCCTATATCTTCCAATGTCCAATTACATTCAAAGAGATTCAATTTAGGGGATATAGGGTTTTAGATGGCCAACAGAAGAGGGTATGAATAGATAATGTATGGGGAAACTGAATCTTTAGCCTTCTCACAAGCCCTATATCCCCTAGCTATAAAACAACTATTGTTGAATTGTATATGCAACCTTGTAGGCATTGATATCTGAAAAGTGAGTGCTATTTATGACGAAATTAACCGCTAAACAGCGAGCATTTGTTGATGAATATTTAGTCGACCTTAATGCAACACAAGCAGCAATCCGTGCTGGTTATAGTTTAAAAACGGCTAAACAAATAGGCACTGAGAACCTATCAAAACTTGTCGTTGCCGAAGCCATCCAAGAAGCGCTCACAGAACGGTCAAAACGCACGGGCATAAAGGCTGACTATGTCTTGAAGCAAGCAATAAAGTTGCATGAGAGATGTATGCAGGAAATACGTCCGGTAACTGATAGTAAGGGGAATCACATTGAGGAGGATGGTCAGCCCGTCTATGCATTCAACGCGGCTGCCGCTGCCAGAGCGCTACAGTTGATAGGCAATCACATTGACATCCAAGCTTTCCAAGACAAGAAGATCGTCTCTGGGCCCAACGGAGATCCTATCCAGGTCGACCATCAATTCACAGTAGAGTTCATTGATGCCGCATCTAAAGATAAATAGCAGGCTTGAGCCTTTCTTAACGAAGAGCAAACCGATTAAGGTTGCGATCGGAGGCAGAAATTCAGGCAAGAGTATTGGTTTCGGGGATATCTTCACCATGAAAATGTGCACTGAGGCGGCAGATATCTATTGCCTGCGAGAATACCAAGACTCTTTATCGGACTCTGTTCACAGAGTATTCAAGGACTCAATTCTAAAGCGATTGAAAATCGATGGGTTCCGCATCCAGGAAAATACCGTTATTGCACCAACTGGTGCCAGAACCACTTACAGGGGAGCAGCACGAAATCCAGATTCTATCCAGTCAGCACAAGGCTATAAGTATTCATGGTTTGAGGAAGCGCATAGAGCAAGCCAGGAATCATTAGATAAATTGCTGCCTACGATTATTAGAAACCCTGGTGCCGAGTGCTGGTTCACTGCGAACCCACAATCATCTGCAGACCCATTCAGCCAACGGTTTATTGTGCCTTACAAGAAACAACTAGATAGGGATGGATTCTACGAGGACGAACTACATCTTATCGTCAAGATGAATTGGCGACAGAATCCCTGGTGGAATGAAGAGAGTGAAACACTCAGATTATGGGACTACGAGAACCTCTCCAGAGCTAAATACAATTGGATCTGGGAGGGTCACTTTAACGATGAAGTAGACAATTCAATCATCAAGGCTGAGTGGTTCGATGCAGCAATAGACGCACACCTTGATCCTCGCTTCTCCGCTATGTTTAAACCGCATGGGGCCAAGGTCGCGGCTCATGATCCTTCAGACCTAGGCAACGATGCAAAAGGCTACTGCTTAAGGCATGGATCAATAATTTTGCGAGCAGAAGCACTAAATTCCGGAGAGATCGACGAAGGGTGCGATTGGGCAACAGGTAATGCTCGAAACGATGATGCTGATTGGTTTGTCTGGGATGGCGATGGAATGGGCGCCGGATTGAAGCGACAAATTGCCAATGCTTTTTCAGGAACGAAAACTCAATTCCACATGTTTAGAGGGTCTTTATCTGGTTCTCGGCAATCTAACGCCGATCGGGTCTATTTGCCCGTTGACAATGATAACGACTCCAGAAGCAAGACCTATGCTGAGACATTTAAGAACAATAGAGCGCAATACTCCTGGTTGCTGAGAGATAAATTCTATAAGACATACTTGGCTGTAGTTAAAGGTCGGTATATCGACCCTGCCGAAATGATAAGCCTGGCTTCCGAAGGAATCCCCGAGATGGATAGGCTTAGATCTGAAGTATGCAGAATACCTGAAAAACCGAATCCCCATGGATTAATACAGATAATGAATAAGCAAGACATGAAAAAACTGAAGATTGAATCGCCCAACATGTTCGATTCCATAATGATGAGTCAGTTCTCACCACGACCATCTAATAAACAATGGAGGCCACCGAAAGTTATAACAGCGCCACGCAGAGCATCGTACTACACGCGTTGCAAATAGTTTTTTCTTAAACCATAAACGGAGGATTAGTATGCAACTACAATTCGGAAAACATGATTCTACACTTGGAAACCAACTGAAATGCTTAACATGCGGGTGTGACTATCTACAACATCATGCAACGGAAATTTATGATACCAATATTCGTGTTTCAGTGGAGGATAGCAAAGCAAGTATTGATACGGATCTTGCAAACAAACCTTTTCAGAACCTAGACGGACTCAAGATTCGACTCATATGCAATGTGTGTTTACACGAAACACTATTTTTCCTCGTCCAGTTTAATGGAAGAACCTACCTAAATAGTAGGATTGGGAGAAATCTTATGGGTGCATTTTATGGCCAGCCTGAGCCTGAGCATGATTCAATTTCATGATCTTCACCTTATTACTAGAGAAATATTTGGAATCAATTAGCTACTGCTCATCATCATATTGAGACGCAGTCCTGCTCGTGTATTCTGAAAGACGGATATTTTTGTAATGCCAGTTTTTTATAGCACTCAATGAGGGATATGAGGTGTCGTACTGGCGTTATTGCTACACGTCACGCAACACTTGTTTTTTTTAGGTGACACAAATTGTTTTGAAATCAATACATTGTGCATAGATTACAACTCTCTTTTGATCAGCTGCAAACGCTACCAAAGTAGGAAATGCCTCTACGACGCCGCTCTATCTCCTCGGTCGTGTTGGTTACTTTGGTCGCATTGTTAACCCTATTCCATCCAAGTCAATATACCGCGTGGGCTCTGGTCGATCATCATCGTTATCACTAAACGTAATCCCTTCAAGCCATTCGTTGGAGTACCAATCTCTGTCGACAATCGCCCGGTGAAGCACTAAACGAATTCCTAAACTAACAAGAGGAAAAATATCATAGCTATAATAGTCATCACTTTCTCTACTCTCTGAATCAAAACCAAGTTGATTCAGAAGTTCTAGAATAGAACTGTAGTACAAGGATCTTAGCCGCATATTTAATTCGGCGTCATAATCAAAATCACCGCCGACGGGGTCATGGAATTTAATTTTGGGCGAGCTGTAAAGATTATATGAAACACTAGCGACAGAAAAGTTGACCTTCAGAGGGCCCGAGTTAGCCTGAGCTTTAACTTTCGTCATCTCAACTGAAGTCACTACCTTCTTAGATTTACCTTTAGCTTCAATTGCAAATTGGCTTGACAAGTTGTCACAGTAAAAATCAGGCCTTTTGCCTTTTATCTTATGCCCTTGCCTTACCATTGCATCTTCATATGAATGGGTGAATCTAGCACCATACAACTTCTTTGCGAAGTAATCAGCGAACGCTCGCCCTATTCTGTTAGAAACATAACTTATTTCAGTCGGATCTTTGTTCAGCGGTGTTGGGATTGAAAAGTGACTATTATTCCAGTGCTGAAGCCAAGAGAAAAAGTTGCCCCAGTATCGAAACTTGGCCATTGGGAACAAATCATTTCCGAGCCCAGCAAAAGTCATATGCTTGCAGAAAGCCAGATAGCTAATGTTCCCCGGCAGCTGCTCCAACTTCCCATCTTTTCTTAAATGCTCTAAGTCATAATGCATGACATTTTTCTCGTGACCAAGTAACACTTATAATGGCAAAAAAGGCTACTAAATACTTAAGCATACTGCGCCTTGAATTAATCACTAACTGGGTCTTTCGCACTACTAGCATAGTGCAGTTTCGTTAGCTCGGACTGCAAAAAATCATCATTGAGCAATTTCAGGAATAGATTTTGTGAAGCTTTTGATTTCAATGAAAGCTTGGCCCCATCCTCAGATATATTGATTCTCCCTTTAAGGGCCGGGTGATGTGTGATAAACGTTATAATCTCTACATTTGGTATTTCGCCGAGTACGGGAGAATTTTTAGATGCCCTTACTAATTTTCGCGCAAATGAGATATCATTCATTCTCGCATCTAGGACAGTCAGATCCTCAAGCAATCCACTATCTTTTACATTTTTCAGCCCTTCTTTTGCTAAATTCATAATCGCATTATGAAATCCAAAAAAGCGCTCTAGTGCCTTTATGTTGCAAATGTAATAGTGTTCGCCGATTCTAAAGAATTCAAACGTGCTACTTATTCGCAGTATATCTTCAGATACTTTACCCAATCTATTCTCGTTTCTCTTTCGAACGAACAGGCCTGTGTCTCTCTTGAAAAGTGCAATCGGATATTGATGCTTATACAAGACTAGTTGCTCCTTTCCATGACCAAGAAGCACAATTATTCCCTTTAACTTAGCTAATTCGTCTTGAGTAAAATCAAACGTACTGAAATCCTCGCGCTCAAGAACCTCAGATAGGTGACGAAGTTGTTCAGGAGTTTCATCCAAGTCATATCGGTATATTGCACCTTTCCGATCATCCGCGCTCGAAAGTTCGATAAGTGAAATATCGTCATCAAGCAATATTGAATTGGAAACGGATTCGATGAAGTTCGACGATAATTCACTTTGGGCGCTTTGATCGAGGTCAGCACGCTTAACCGTTAAGCCATCTATTGTAGAAAGCAGAAAATAAAATTCAGCACCACACTCTTCTTTGTTTAAAGCTCGCGAGATATCTTCGCGCAACGTTTCAAGCTCCATGCTTACTCCTTTGCAAAGAAAACGCGATCATCAAGGGCTAAATACCTAATTTTTGAGCCATTTGATAACCTACTTTTTGTTATAAGTATCACTTCCACTTCACTACCGGTACGCGTAGCAACAGTAGCGCTGTATAGCCTAAACCCTAGAAGGGACAAGGATGGATTCGCATAAAACTTGTCTGTCTTGACGTAAATAATTCCAATCACGACAAGCAGGATGAGCAACACAATAATGTATCTTCCGCTCGCCAAATCAATACAAACAAGGGGGATAATATAGGTGGTTAAGAATGTTAGGTGTTCGTAATTTAGGTCCTTTACAGATGATACTTCTACGGGAATAGAAGTACTGCCTGAAATTTTGTAATCAAATCTAAAGTAGTAAAGCACTCCGCTACATAGCAGTAAAAATGCGATTATAGGAATAATAGGGAGTGTTAGAAATTCTGTGTCAATTCTTTAACTTGCAGCATAATGCTGTATGGAGAATTGATTATGACAGAGAAATTCGATTTCGATAAAGCCTTAA
>Ga0070726_10003953_pt1 | contig 12129 bp, 11 predicted proteins | sample tdAd471_FD_67275 | JGI IMG/M metagenome (GOLD analysis project Ga0070726, IMG submission 67275) | Marine sediment microbial communities from the Atlantic coast under amendment with organic carbon and nitrate - tdAd47.1 | ecosystem: Environmental > Aquatic > Marine > Coastal > Sediment | place...
TTGACGATCTGACCGCCCGCCGAGTCGTTGATCCCGGACACGCCGGCAAAATACACGGCCGGTTCGGAGACTGCGGCGGAGAAGGTAATCGTCTCCGTCGAGACGCCCTTGATCAGGAAACCGTAATCATCGCCCGGAATGACGCCGGCATCATTTTCCTCACCGATCTTGGTCCGCTCGAAACGCGTCACCATGCTGGCCGCTTCCAGCTCGGCATTGATATGGGCGACGATATTGTCGAGATTGCGCGTCTGGGCGCCCATATCCGCGAGGTCGATATTGACGTCCGTCGTGATGCCGTTCTTCTTCACCGCGATGGTGAACTGGACATCGCCGGTCAGGCTGGCAACTTCGGCGTCGTAGGCCCCGGAATGGATGGTCCCGGTCTTGAACTGGGAAAGCCCGCGAGATATCGCGACCTCGCCCTCCATCTTCGAGAGCTCCTCACCCTTCAGAAGATTCACCGACTCCAGATCGAGATTGTCGAAATAGCTGTCGAACTGGGACAGGCCGTTATTGAAGCGCGCCTGCAGGAAGTCGCGGCGCGTATCCGCCGTGGACTTGTCTGCGGCCTCTTCGGCCAGGGAGGCCAGTCGCTTCAGACCCTGGTGCAGGGAAAAGAGCGCCTTGTGGTCATCCTCAGCATCAATGTCGGAAAACTCGCGGCTCGGGTCCTGGAAGAAGACCCCGTTGGCGAGAACCTTGCGGCGAATATCCTCAAGGGACTGGACCTGCCCGGTCCGGACATCCCAGGGCGGCAGGACTTCCTCGCCCGCCGACGCAGCACCGCCGGAATAGGACAATCCGGCGCGCGAAACGTTGGACGCCACGGACGCGTTGATCCGCGAGTTGTACCAACCCGTCAGAAACGACATATCGAGACCGGTAATGCTCACCGCGGAGTCCTTTTAAACCTGACACCACAGAGTCGCTCAGGAGTCCAAATAAAGCGTTTCCAAACACGCTTAATAATCTGGAATTATGCGGCCAGCCGGAGGGAGGCGATTGCGGTCTCGACATCCGCCGTCAGCGGGATCACCGGGGCACTCTGGCCGGTCTCGATATCCTGGTTGCGGACCAGGTCCGGACGGCGCAGGCACAGGGCAGCCAGTTGGGCGGCGGAAACCGTTGCAGCGGCCTCCCCCAGCTCGGCATAGATGCTCTGGCAGAAACGAAGCCCCTCATCATTGTCGAGGGTCCATTGCAGGGTTTCCAGTCCACCGCCGGGACCGCGCAGATTGGCCTTGTGGAGCAAGACATGCTGACGCATCCATGTGGTCAGGCGTCCCCGCTCCTCGCCGTCATGAGCGATGCGGTCGGCTTCCGCCACGAGGACGGCCGGAAAGACCGAGCACTCCAGCCCGGTCGGGAAGAGACGCGGCATGTCATTGCAGGCGAAGTCAGCCCGGCTGTCGCGGAACAGGCTGAGCACCCGCCCGCAGATCTGCGGATCCAGGAAGGGCGTCGTCGCCTTTACATTGAGGATGGTCTCGACACCGAAATCAGCCGCCGCATGGGCGCAATTCGACAGCGGGTCGGAACTCGGCCCGACACTGAGAAGGTGCCCGTGACGCAGGATTTCAAGCGCCAGCTGGGTATCGGCTTCCGCCTCGGAAATCGCACAGATCACCTGGTCGACCCCCGGGATCTCCGCACACCGGTCGAGCACACGGATCAGGGCCGTCTTGCTACCAAGCGGCTGCAGAATCAGGGGGTCCTGAACATTCGTCGGGGTGTATGCTTGAACGATAGCCGCGGTCGTCATGGCGGATCCTCGCAGGGTCGGGGAAGATTTCTGCTAAGATCAGGATGCGCCCGGCTTCCTAACGCGCCGTTAACCCAACAAGCGGAGCGTCGCCTGAAAGTCGAATCGAAAGGCTGACCATGTCGGAACCCGTTTCCAGCGATACGCCGCTCAACGGACTCATGGGTCCTCGTTCCTTCCTGGAACCGCGCATGCCGCTCGATGGCAAGACCATATTGATCACCGGCGGGACCGGTTCCTTCGGCCACGCCATCACGCGCCTGATCTGCAATGAGTATCGCCCGAAGAAGCTGATCATTTTCTCGCGGGACGAGCTCAAACAGTATGAAATGGCCCAGACTTTCTCACCGGATGACTGGCCGTTCCTGCGTTATTTCATTGGCGATGTGCGCGATGAAAGCCGCCTCGGCCAGGCCATGCGGGACGTGGATGTCGTCATCCACGCAGCCGCGCTGAAACACGTGCCGATTGCCGAGTACAATCCCTTCGAGTGCATCAAGACCAATGTGATGGGCGCGGAGAATGTCGTGCGCGCGGCGATCAAGCGCGGAGTCCGGCATGTCTGCGCCCTGTCGACCGACAAGGCCGCCAATCCAATCAATCTCTACGGCGCCTCGAAACTGGCAGCGGATAAAATATTCTCGGCGGCACAGCATATGGGCGGTGAAGGCGGGCCGATCTTCTCGGTCGTCCGCTACGGCAATGTCGTCGGCTCGCGCGGCTCAGTCATCCCCTTCTTCGCCAAACTCCTGCGCGAAGGCGCAGCAGAACTGCCGATTACCGACCCGCGCATGACGCGCTTCTGGATCACGCTCGAGCAAGGTGTGAATTTCGTGCTCTCCAGCCTCGCCATGGCCCGCGGCGGCGAGATCTTCGTCCCGAAAATCCCCTCCATGAGCACGCTCGACATAGCCAAGACCCTGGCACCGGACCTGCCGCACAAGATTGTCGGCATTCGACCGGGCGAGAAACTGCACGAAACCATGATCCCGGAAGATGACGCGCGCACCACCGTGGAGCTGGAGGATCGCTACGCCATCCTGCCCGCCCACAATGCGCGCATCATGCGGCGTTATCTGGCCGACGGCGCCAAGCCGGCCCCGGAAGGCTTTTGCTACGCCTCCCACACCAATCCGGAACAGTTCAGCCGCGAGGATTTGCGGGCCTATCTGGACGGGCGCGCTGCGGCCTAGAGCATTTTCAGCAAAAGTGGGTACCGGTTTTGCGGTTCGAAAATGCGACCACTTAAGGTCCAGGCATTTTCAGCAAAAGTGGGTACCGGTTTTGCGGTTCGAAAATGCGACCACTTAAGGTCCAGGCATTTTCAGCAAAAGTGGGTACCGGTTTTGCGGTTCGAAAATGCGACCACCAGACGCCCTAGAGGCTGGAGAGCGCTTCGGCCACACGCTCCGGCGCATCCTCGGGAAGGCCGACATAGAGGGGCAGGCTGAGCGTGCGCCGGTAATAGGCTTCCGCACCATCGAGTGACATCTGACCGTATTTCCGGCGATAAAATGGCTGCTGGTAAAGCGGGATATAATGGACCTGCGTACCGATCCCGGCCTCGCGCAGGTGCGCCATCACATCTGCCCGGCTCGTCCCGAGCGCATCGAAGTCAATACGGGCCGCGTAGAGATGCAGACAGGGGTCACAGTCCGCCACATGACACATGGGCTGGATCGCCGGATGAATATCCGCCAGCACGGCGTCATACCGTCGGGCAAAATCCGCGCGAACCGTCTTGAACGCGGCCAGCCGGCTCAGCTGGGAACGCGCCAGAGCGGCCTGCATGTCCGTCAGCCTGTAATTCCATCCGATCGTCTGCATTTCATGCCACCAGGGCTCGCCAGCCTGGCGCTCATGGCGCCCGGCATCGCGCTCGATCCCGTGGCTTCTCATCCGCTCCATCCTCGCTGCAAGCGCGCGGTCCCGTGTGGTGACCATGCCCCCCTCGCCGGCCGCCAGTGTCTTGACCGGATGGAAGGAGAAGATGGCAGCGTCTGAATGTCGGCACGCCCCGACCGGACCGTCCGGGGTCACACTGCCGACCGCGTGGGCCGAATCCTCGACGATGCTGAGCCCGGCCTCACGAGCCAGTGCGGAGATGGCGTGCATGTCAGCGGTCTGGCCCGCCAGATGAACCGGCAGCACGGCCCTGGCGCGCCCGCCGGCCCGGGCGAGCGCGGCGGACAGGGCCTCCGGCGTCATCAGACCGGTCTGCGCATCGACATCACAGAATTCGACGTCCGCGCCGCAATAAAGCGCCGCATTGGCGGTTGCGAGGAAAGTGATGGCGGGAACGATGCAGACATCCCCCTCCCCGACCCCGAGGCCCGCGAGAGCCAGGTGCAGCGCTGCAGTCGCATTGCAGCAGGCCACGGCATGTGGCGCATCCACGGCCGAGGCTAAATCGGTTTCGAAGTCTGTCACGCCGGGGCCCGTCGTCAGCCAGTCGCCCCGCAACACCTCGGCAACCGCCGCGATATCGGCTTCGGAAATGGACTGGCGCCCGTAGGGAATGAAGTCCGGCATGTCGTCGCCTCAGCTGGTTGAAGGGATCATGCGGCGAGTCGCGAAAACAGAAACGGCCCCCCGAAGGGAGCCGCATCCGTGGTGGTGGAGGTGGGTTCAGGGACTGGATTAGCCCTGGAAGAGGTTGAGGATGATCTGCGGCGCACCATTGGCGATGGAGAGCGCCTGGACACCCAGCTGCTGTTTCACCTGCAAGGCCTGCAATTTGGCACTTTCAACGGCAAGGTCAGCATCTACGAGATCGCCGACACCCTTGGTCAGCGAGTCCATCAGGCGGCCAACGAAGCTCGAATGCGCTTCCAGCTTCTTGGTATCGGAGCCCAGATTGGCGAGGGCCTGGTTGATATTGTCGAGGCTGGTCTGGATCGTCGTCGCGACATTGCCGGCCAGCGTTGTCGTACCCAGGCTGGCGGTGGCGGCCAGCGTCATGATAGCGCCGCCGAAGGACATGTCCTGGGACTTCAGCGTCACAGTCCGCGTCGCGTCCGCGTCGGCGAGGAATTCAATCCCGTCGGTAATGGTTCCGTTGATCAGGTTGGCACCGTCAAATTCGGCGTTCTCCATGATCACCTGGACCTGATCCATCAGCGACTTGAAGTCGGAGTCGTAGGCGGCGCGGGAGAATGTATCGAGAGAGGGGTCCATCGCGGCCACGGCCTTCTCGCGCATCTGAACCAGAAGGTCGGAAATGGCTTCGCCGGCGGCCAGCGCCACATCACCGATCGTCGAGGCCCGGTCGAGACCGGACTGGACCGCATCCAGGGCACGGACATCGGCCCGCATGCTCTGGGCAACGGCGTAGATGGCAGCATTATCCTTGGACCCACCGATTTTAAGACCGGTGTTAATGCGCGACTGTGTCTGCTCCATCTCTTCCGTGGTCTTGGTGAGGTTCTGGAGCGCGATCATCGCGGCGGTATTGGTGTGGACTGACATCGTCATGCGACATTCTCCGCAAGGTCTGGCGCTGCCCTTTTGCAGCGGGTTCGGACCTAGAGGCGCAAATGCCGTGCCGCTTTGTGCCAGTTGGGAATATCGTGGTTAATTCAATACCTTAAATGGCAACACCCCCGCACATGACGGGGGCCGTTTGCCATAGTTTACCGGGACTTCCCTGCCCGCCCGGTCAAAATTGCCGGGCGATCAGGCGTGCCGGTTGACGATACCGGCCGTCTCGGTCCGCAGGTATTCGAGCAGCTCGCCATGGGTCTCCGGCGGCCAGCGCCGGACCGCTTCACCCGTATCCTGATCGACCATCAGATAGACGAAGTCCTGGGACTCCTGGTCTCGTGTAATCTTGAGCCGTGAATTCTTGAATGCGTTGCTCGCCAGCTCGTCGAGCTTGGCGACCCGAGCAGCGGTGTCCGTCTCCTTCTCTTCGCGACTATCGCGGAGGGAAGCGGAATCGCCCTGTTCTGAAACCGGCTGCACACGCGCCGCCTCGACGGATGCGCGGTCTGAAACCGTTTCGCTTCTGTCTGCCGTTGGAACCAGCATGACAGACGATGGATTAAAGCCTGTCTCGGCCATCTTCTTATCGCTGACGCGGAGGCATCAGCGCCTCCATAGTGTGTTATCCCGCCGTCAACACCGGGAGAGGACGGCGGACCCGAAGGTCCGCCACCCTGCCCGTTATTAACGGAAGTAACCCAGGATCGTGCTCGGCGCAGAGTTTGCGATCGACAGAGCCTGAACGCCAAGCTGTTGCTTGACCTGCAGGGACTGCAAGCGCGCACTCTCTTTTGCCAGGTCCGCGTCGACGAGGTTGCCGATACCCTTCTCGAGGGCGTCAGACAGCTTGCCAACGAAGTCCTTGTGCACTTCGAGGGACTTCGAACCCGTACCCAGACGTGCCAGGGACTGGCTCAGATTGTCGAGGGAGGTCTCGATCGTGGTCACGATCGTGGACGCGTCGCCCGCGGTTGCGAAGGAAGCCGTCGCAGCCAGGGTCACGACACCGCCACCCAGGGACATGTTCTCGTCAGAAATGCGGATGGTGTTGGTACCATCAGCGTTTGCCAGAGCGGAGATCGACGTCACGGAACCGTTGATGACGTTCGTGCCGTTGAATTCAGCGTTGGAAACGATCGTGGTGATCTGGTCACGAAGCGCTTTGAAGTCTTCGTTCAGAGCCGCACGGGAAGACGTGTCAAGCGAGGAGTCAGCAGCAGCCAGAGCCTTTTCCTTCATCTCGACGAGGAGATCGGAAATAGCTTCACCAGCGGCCAGACCCACGTCCGTGGTGGACGCAGCCAGGTCGAGCGAGGTGCCGACAGCCGAATAGCCGTTCACGTCAGAACGCATTTTCTGAGCGATTGCGAAAACACCACCATTGTCCTTAGCGGACGCAACAGCCAGACCCGTGTTGATGCGGGACTGAACCTGCTGGAGTTCTTTGTTGGTAGAGTTGAGGTTCTGCAGCGCAACCATGGCGCCGGCATTCGTGTTGATAGTAGCCATTTCTTGGCCCTTTCCTTTCTAGGTACATCGAGCGTTTTGCTCGCTGGGTCTTCTGACCCGATGTCCTAAAGAGCAAAGATGAGGCCAATTACCTGTTGACGCGCGGCATTAACCACGAATCACCTGATTCGGTAGGCGCATTTTGCCGACTCATTCTTGCCTACGGTAACCATTGACCCGGCAAAAATTGCCCACAAACACGCAGAATCCGCCCGGCAAAATCTGCCGACCGGCAAAAATGTATGGTTTACAAACAGTTAAATTCCGATTTCAGGCGCGCGAAATCGGCACGATTGGCGTGAGCAGAAAAAAGTAGCTGGGATCGCCGAAGCGATCCCAGCCAGCGAACGAACCTACTGGAAGAAGGAGAGGATCGTGGACGGCGACTGATTGGCGATGGAGAGTGCCTGGACGCCCAGCTGCTGCTTTGTCTGCAGCGACTGGAGCCGTGCGCTTTCCTTGGCCAGGTCGGCGTCGACCAATGCCCCGATGCCCTTCTCGAGCGAGTCACTCAGCGACGTCACAAAGCTCTTGTGAACCTCGAGCGACTTGGAGCCCGTACCCAGACGCGCGAGCGACTGGTTCAGGTTGTCCAGAGACGTCTCGATCGTGGTCACAATCGTGGACGCATCACCTGCCGTTGCGAACGATGCCGTCGCGGCGAGGGTGACAACACCACCGCCGAGAGACAGGTTCTCATCGGAAATCCGGATGGTGTTGGTACCATCGGAGTTGGCGAGAGCGGAGATCGACGTCACGGAACCATTGATGATGTTCGTGCCGTTGAATTCCGCATTGCTGACGATCGTCGTGATCTGATCACGCAGCGCCTTGAAGTCTTCGTTCAGGGCGGTGCGGGACTGAGTGTCGAGAGAGGAGTCAGCGGCTGCGAGAGCCTTTTCCTTCAGCTCGATCAGGAGATCGGAGATGGCCTCGCCAGCAGCGATAGCAACGTCCGTCGTCGAGATCGAGAGGTCCAGAGACTGCTGCACAACACCAAAACCGGCGACCTGGGCGCGCATGCGCTGGGCGATAGCGAAGATACCGCCATCATCCTTAGCGCCGGCAACCTTGAGGCCGGTGTTGATCTTGGACTGGGTCTCGGACAGTTCCATGTTGGTTTTGTTCAGATTCTGCAGGGCGACCATGGCCGCCGCATTCGTGTTGACAGAAAGAGCCATTTTTTAAGTCCTCCGTTCTGGAAGCAATTGAAGTCGAATTTTTCGACCGTGGGCGTTTTGCCCGCAGGTTGACTTCGCAAGCCCCGTGCCGCGGGACGGCTCGTTTTTGTCCTTATTTTTCTGAGTATTAGAATATGAAAAAGCGCCACCCGATGGGCAGCGCCTGTTCTTGCCTAGCAATTTTGCCGGGCGGGCAATTCCTACCCGGCAACCGCTCCGGAAGCCTGGGGCATCAACCCCTGCATGATGGTGCGATTAATGTCGACGAGATCATCAATCGCCTCCGGGTCCCGCATGGCCACGGTGGTGTGCTTGGACACGAAAAGCGAGAGCGAGATGATCGAGGCTCGCAGGGAATCCGGAAGCTGGTTCTCCTGGCTGGCACAATCCGTCGCGAAATTGCTCCACATGCGGCGATTGAGATCCAGCGCCTCCATCCGGGCCTGGATATTGTTCTTGTCGGTCTCTTTTGCGCTCATCAGCCCACGCGTGACGTGAGCAAAGAGGCGATATTCGGTCGCCCGCGGGTCTTCGCTGCGATTGGACGCAGTCTGGTACGCTTGAAGGGACATCAGGCCAGCCTCTCCGTTTCGTAGCTCATGAGTTTACGACACCCCATCAGAGCCTTGTAATACTCGCTCGCCATCACATCCCGGCTGACCGAGACACAGCGCGCAAGCACTTCAGGGTCTGACACCACCCCCATGAACTCATTCATCCGCAGGACGAATTCATCGTACAGCTTGTCGTCGAATTTCGGCGACAGGTACATCATCATGATGGGGAAGTAGATCCGGCGCACGGGCGTATCGACATCCTCTTCATGGAGAATATCCTTCTCCCGGAGGACCGAGGCCTTGTTCTTGAGCAGGAGATTCGCCCGGCGGTCACCATTCTCGATGACAGCGCCGTTGAGCACGAATTTCTCGCCAGGCTTGAGCGAGATTTTCAGGGGCATATCAGCTACTCCGGGCCAATTGGACGCTTTGCGCGACGGATTCGTGGAGCGTAGACTGCAGAGTGTGGGTGAAGAAAAGGTTTCCGGCAGGGAAGACAACCGGAGAACCTCGTTAGCGAGTTCTTAAAGCGAATCCCGGGCTTCTGCCCCCTCACCACCATCAAGGTCAGACCTATGCAGCCACAAACGATTGATCTGGACGCCGAACTCGCAGCCGGCGCACAGCCGGAGCAGCACGACACCAGCGATTTCGCTTCACGGCCCAATCTGCGCATAGATAATTACGTCAAGCAGCTCTCCAGCGCGACGCGCAAGCGTCACAAGAAAGTGGTCGCCCTGATCAAGAAGGCCGTGAAGGCCTCCGACAGCGGCAACCATTCCGAGGGCGCGCGTTTCGCCCACGAAGCGCTCGGCATCGCTCCGGAAATGGCTCTGACCAATCACGTCATGGGGCTGATGTTCCTGCGCCTGGGGCGTCTTTCGACGGCTCTGGATTTCCTCGAACGCGCCTGGAAGATCGACCCCAAGGACCCGGAAATCTACCAGAAACTCGGCCTCGTCGCCTGGAAGCTCGACATGCTCGAGGTGGCGGAGAAATTCTATCGCCTGCAGAGCCAGCTGACGCCGAACGCCGTCGACGCCATTCTCAACCTGTCCGGCGTGCTGCGGGATCGCGGCCTGTTTGACGAAGCGATCGAAATCCTGCGCACCGCGATTTTCAGTCACCAGGAGAACCACGAACTCTGGAATTCCCTGGGATCGGTGGTGTCCGAGTCCGGTGACCCGGCCCAGGCCGCGACCTTCTATACCGAAGCCCTGCGCCTGAAGCCCGACTTTGCCCGGGCCCACAACAATATGGCCAATGTCTACGAACTCCTCGGAGAGCCGGAAAAGGCGCTGCCTCATTATGAGGAAGCGCTCAAGGACCCGGCTGACGCCAAGGACCGGGCCACCATGATGCATGGCCGCTCCATGGTGATGCTGGCCTCCGGCATGGTGAAAGAGGGCTGGGACGCCAATGAGAGCCGCCTCGACCCCAATCGCGACGGCGCCACGATCTTCACGATGAACTGCCCGATGTGGGACGGGGAAGACCTGGAACAGATCCGCGGCAAGAAACTGATCTGGATCGGCGAACAGGGTCTCGGCGACGAAATCCTCTTCATGAATCAGGTCAAGGACCTGATCGAGGCTATCGGCCCGGAGGGCGAGCTGCGCATGGCCTGCGAATACCGTCTCATGGACCTCGTCGCCCGCTCCTTCCCGCAGGCCAAGGTCTATAACCACGTCTCCGCGACCATCGAGGGGCGCGATGTCCGCGCCTTGCCGAAAGTTGACGTGAGCTCAGACTACTGGACGCCGATGGCGACACCGCTTCGCTCCCTTCGTCCAAGCCTCGACAGTTTCCCCAAGGACCCCGGCTTCCTCGTCGCGGATCCTGATCGCCAGGCGGCCTTCCGCGACCAGCTCGACGGGTTTGGTCCGGGCCTGAAAGTCGGCATTCTCTGGAAGTCGCTCAAGATGAATGCGCGTCGCGCCCGCTTCTTCTCGGCCTTTGATGCCTGGAAGCCGGTGCTGGATGTGCCCGGCATCGAATTCGTCAATCTCCAGTATGGCGAAGTCGAGGAAGAGCTGGCCCTTGCCCGCGACCGGTTCGGGATCACCGTGCACCAACCGCGGGACATCGACCTCAAGATGGATCTCGACGGTGTCGCCGCCCTATCCGCGGCCTGTGACCTGGTCATCGGCCCGATGAACGCAACCACCAACCTCGCCGCGGCCAGCGGCGGGAATGTCTGGTTCATCCACGCCCGCTCCTCGACCTGGACCCTGCTCGGGGCTGGAAGGTCCATGTGGTACCCGCAGACCCGCTCCTTCTTCGGCGAGGGGTTCCAGGACTGGGATAACACCATGGCGCGCGTGGCCAGCGAACTGAAATCCCTCAGCGAACAGAAGGCCTAGCCGATGTCGGCGATCCTGATCCGGGCGGATGGCGGACCCGAGATCGGGTTCGGACACATCACGCGCTGCCGAGCCCTGATCGAGGCGTTCGACCACTTCCAGCTCGGCTTCCTATGGCTCACCTCGACGCCGGACGTGCTGCCTGACCTGCTTCGTAAAAGACGCGAAATCATCAGCATCGATCCGGCGGAGGAAGCCGCCGCCATCCTCGCGCTCGCCCGAACCCACGCCAGCCCGCTCCTGGTCGGCGACTGGAAAGAGACCGATCCGGACCTTGTAGACCGGGTTCGCGCAACCGGCCTCGGTGTTGCCCTTCTGGGCAATCTGACCGGCGAGGCCCGCGCCGACCTCTTCATCCGGCAGCGCTTTGAAGCCGAGCCGGAGAGCGACGGCACGCCTTCCCTCGACGGCAGCGCGCACCTCCTCCTGCCCGGCGCCTTCCGGGATATTCCCGCGAAACAGCATGCGGGACGGGCCGGTCGCGTCCTGGTGTCTCTTGGCGGGAGTATGAGCCCGCTCATCAACCGCATCATGGACCTGTGCAGCGAGATCTCCGACACGGCCGGACTTGAGCTCGACATCCTGCGCCCCAGCGCAACCGGCACACCGCACACCGCCCCGGAGGTCGCCGCGCGCATGCAGGCCGCCGACTTCGCCATCCTCGCCGGCGGCACCAGCCTGCATGAAGCGGCCGCCAGCCGTTTACCGACGCTCTGCCTGCCTATCGTTGGCCGCCAGATGGACCGCGCCCGAAGCTGGGAAGCGTGCGGGTTCGGCGCCAGCCTGGTCCCGGAAACGCCTCATTGGGAACGCGAATTCGCGTCGCAATTCAATCGCTTCATCGAGGACGCGGAGTTCCGGACCGCGGCCAGCCAACGCATGGCTCATCACGTCGACGGTCACGGCGCCGAACGGATTGCCCGCGCCCTTGCAACCCGGTGGCCACTGGCGCGCAACACGGCGGAATCGGTCTAGCCTTCTCCCACCCCTTGTTCCTGGAGAGCCCCTTGTCGAACACGCCCGCCGCACACGGTGAGATCTGGCCGAACTTCCTGGTCATCGGCGCGCCGAAATCCGGCACCACCTCGCTCTATCACTATCTGAGCCAGCATCCGGACGTCTTCCTGTCGCGCGTGCGCAAGGAGGGACGATTCTTCTCCGGGGTGGGTCTGGGCGAGGTCTACTGGCCGGAATTCTATCATTTCGACACCGCGCCGCAGATTTCCGACTACCAGGCGCTGATGGGCGATTATGGCGGCGAAGCCCGGATC
>Ga0070726_10003954_pt1 | contig 12124 bp, 8 predicted proteins | sample tdAd471_FD_67275 | JGI IMG/M metagenome (GOLD analysis project Ga0070726, IMG submission 67275) | Marine sediment microbial communities from the Atlantic coast under amendment with organic carbon and nitrate - tdAd47.1 | ecosystem: Environmental > Aquatic > Marine > Coastal > Sediment | place...
GTACCAGCCGTAATAGAGACCTCCGTGATGCAGCACCACGGCTCGGCCGTTCGCGGGGCCTGCGGGAGCCACGTCCATGTATGCTATTCGTACATCCTGGTTGTAAATTCTGAAATTCATGTATTCAACCGGGAAGGGGTATTCGAATTCCTCCAGGTTGATAGACATCGGGCCCCAATGGGACGGAGGGGATTGCGGCGGCGTAGACTGGGGGAATACTAAACCCGGGGTTGCGCATAAAATTACAGCAAAAAGAGATAGCCATGACAGAGTGCAGCGAGAGCGGTGTAACATGGTCAAGATACTCCTGGTTCAATTAAGTCGAGAATTGTAGGGCCGATAGGGTACTTGCTATTGGCGATTGTAAACTAACCAGACATATCCGGGTACTTTCGCGCTAATGACTGTTTGCAATTGGGCCCTGCATTTCGTGGTCTTGATTAGGCGGAGACGGGGTTCTTGCAACTGACAATAACCTCCTTGGTGATTTAACGGCAGGGCGCGTATTGGTAGATACTATTGCGGTCGGTTGCCACTCAGCAAAAGCCCTTGTAGTGATTGAAATTCTGGCAAAAATTCTCTGTATTAAGTGAAGGAATCACCAGGCTGCCACATGTCATTTCAAGAGCTATGCATTTGTGCTCCTAAAGCGTGTAAAGATTAAAGCGAGAATCACTGACACCGGCTATACTCTTTTTTCCATGACTTCACCTACTGATATTCTTCAACAAGTCTTCGGCTTTGACAGCTTCCGCCCTCCTCAGGATCAGATAATCGAAACCCTTGTGGAAGGGGGGGACGCCCTGGTGTTGATGCCCACTGGTGGCGGGAAGTCACTCTGCTATCAGATTCCGGCTCTGGTCCGCCCGGGTTGCGGGGTTGTGATTTCTCCTCTTATTGCCCTCATGCAGGACCAGGTCAGCGCCATGCAATTGCTCGGTGTGAAGGCAACCTATCTCAACTCCACCTTGTCGGGTGATGAAGTGGCGCTCATTGAAGATCAACTACGGCGAGATGAATTGCAGCTTCTTTATATCGCGCCAGAACGCTTTACTCAGGCTCGAACCTTACAATTACTTAAAACCATTAAGATTGCGCTATTCGCCATTGATGAAGCCCACTGTGTATCCCAGTGGGGGCATGATTTTCGTGCGGATTATCTGCAACTCAGCTTGTTGCATGAAATCTTCCCTGACGTCCCGCGTATTGCACTTACTGCCACGGCCGATGAGCGCACCAGAAAGGAGATTATTACGCGATTACAGCTACAGCAGGCCGGGCAATTTATTGCTGGCTTCGATCGTCCTAACATTCGTTACCGTATTGCATTAAAACACAATGCCAAGCAACAATTATTGAAGTTTCTGAAACATGAGCATCCCGATGATGCTGGTATTATCTATTGTCTATCGCGTAAGAAAACTGAAGAAATTGCCACCTGGCTTAACACCCAGGGATTCAAAGCCTACCCCTATCATGCCGGGCTCGGTAGCGGGCTGCGCGCAGAACACCAGAATCACTTTCTCCGGGAAGAAGGTGTAATCATCGTTGCTACTATCGCATTTGGTATGGGCATCGATAAACCGGATGTGCGATTCGTTGCTCATCTTGATTTACCCAAGACTATTGAATCCTACTATCAAGAGACTGGACGTGCCGGGCGTGACGGACAGCCTGCCGATGCCTGGATGATTTATGGCCTGCAGGATGTCATCAAGTTACGACAGATGATGGCAACTTCCGAAGGCAGTGAAACACATAAACGCGCCGAACAACATCGCCTCAATGCCATGTTGGGATTGTGCGAAATCACCAGCTGCCGTCGCCAGACATTGTTGGATTACTTCGGGGAACAGCTGGAGCAACCCTGTGGAAATTGCGACACTTGCCTGGAAAAACCGCAAACCTGGGACGGTACCGCAGCAGCCCGCATGGCCTTGAGTGCAGCCTTTCGCACCGAGCAACGTTTCGGAGTGAATCATCTCATTGATGTATTGCGGGGTGCCAATAGTGACAAGATCTTTCAATTCAATCATCAACACTTACCTGTCTATGGCATCGGAAAGGACCTCGATAATAGTCAATGGCGATCTGTATTTCGACAGTTAGTGGCGCGAGGCTATATGAGTGTGGATCTGGAGCGCTATGGAGCCCTGCGGTTGGAGGAAAAATGTCGGCCGCTACTACGAGGAGAAGAAACCATCGCCTTACGACAGGATATTAAGGTTAAAACCGCCAGGCAACAGACGAAAGTGCGATTGGCGCCGGATGTGGATGTCGCCCTCTGGGAGGCTTTGCGTGAGTGTCGACGAGAATTTGCAGAGGAGCTTGGGGTGCCACCTTACGTAGTGTTTCATGACTCCACATTGCAGGAGATGTGTTTACAGTTGCCACAGAATATGGAGGCATTTGCTGAGCTTTCTGGCGTGGGTGAACGTAAGCTGGAGCGTTATGGCCCAGGGTTTGTCAGTGTGATCGCAGGCCACCTGGCGGGATAATTCTACCCGCGCCTGGTAAAACTCATGAACTGTTAAGTACCCCGTATTTTTTACTCGGCTACTTTCTTATAAATAGGGTTTGCAGAATCGGAGTCCAGAAAGTGAAACTTCGTGGATCAATGACCATAAACGGAAAATCCTACCAGGCGGGCGACGAGGTCCCCTGGCGCTTCATCTATCCGTTTTTCGCAGTCCACATGCTTGCATTCGGCCTGTCCGGATTCTATATGGCCTACTCCTCCGATGGCCCGGGCATTGGATTTCTCTACCTGCACGGGGGGTTTGCAATTCTGATCTACCTGGTTTTTTATTTGTCGATTTTTGGATTGGAAGAAACCAAATGGATGTTCATAAACGCCGGTCTGGGTTTATTCGGCATTTATGCCGAAATCGGCTGGATCCTCGGTTACTTCGGGACTACGTTGCAGGACTATCCGGCTTATGTTCACGTGGTTCCGTTTTTGTACTACATTCTCTATACATTTTTACTGCGACAGGCGTTCATTGATTTTACTAACTCAAGGGCAAACCCCAAACGGCGTACGCGAGTCGAACGCAGCTATATAGCAATTTCAGTGCTGGTATATGGGGTTCTGTTTTTCAGCGGCAGCAGAATTTAGCGCCGTTCGCATTGAGTGGCTCCACCTGCTGATACTGTTTGTCTGGCTGAATGTGGGAGGCCCCAGGTAAGCGGTGGCTTTTTGTAACCTGATCATGAGTCCGTTCGTTAGGTAATTGGTTCCATGTATTTAGTATCTGTCCCTACAATGCTTTGCCGGGATTAGTGTAAACGCTTTTATTTATGCAATGCTCTTGTCAACCGATCTGGCCTAATTGCGTTTTTAGTTATCAGGATGTGCCGTATTGCCAGTATTGGGTAAACCAGGTCTGAATTAGAACTAAAGCTAGTAGACATACAGGGAAAGCTAATCAAATAACATCTACATTGAAGTGGTTGTGGACCATGAGGAATCAAAGGATTGGAGCTATGAAAATCAACGGAATTATTACCAGCACGATGACCGGCATGGCCCTGTATTCCCTGGCGGCGCTTGCGGCCGAGATTCCGGAAGTATCCAATCCCTCGACTATCAGTGGGACGCCCACATCGGCTAAGTTTTTCGGCGGCGCGACGGTAGATAATGGAATTAGCTATGGTACTGAATTCAGTAATGAAGACGTACTGGACATAGTTGCAGAAATCCATGTTGAGGGGAGCCATGTTAACAGCATCGGTAATCTTTATGTGGTTGCCAGTGATGGAATAAACTATTTTCAGCAGTTGCAAGATGGTGAATTCAGCCTTTGGGACGGTGAGATTGGTACGCTGTTGCCTCGGTCGGCCAGTATCCCACTAGCTGCGGTGGAACCGCTCACGATAGTGGATGACCTTGCATTTGGTCAAATTGATACCAGTGAGGCGAATATTTACGTCTATCTTGCTTATGACACTCAGAATAGCCCCGGCGAGATCTTTTTCACAGGCGAAGCCGTTACCCTTTTTATTACCAATCCAGCCCCACATGTTGATACATTTCAGCTTTACCAGCAATCTATTTCACAACCTATCATTCAAGAAAAGTGCATTATTTGTCATGTATCCGGTGGGTTGGCAGAATCGACTGGGCTGGTGTATCAGGCCAGCACTGAACCAGACTATCTGGAATCCAACTATGAAATGTTATCCAATTACATTCTCAATGAGCCCGGTGGAGATCAGCTTATTCTGACCAAGCCTCAGGGTATTACTCATGGTGGCGGCGTTCTGCTACCGTCGGGTTCCACTGGGTTGGCTGATCTTACTACCTGGGTTGATGCTGTGATTACCAGTGGAGGTGGGGGTGCTACTATCGCTTCCTTATTTGATGGCGTGGAACTTCTGGACAATGTATCGACATTGCGCAAAGCATCACTGCTGTTTGCCGGGCGCCTGCCAGAGGAAGCTGAACTGCTTGCTGTAAACAGCGGCGGCGAAGATGATCTACGACTTACAATTCGAAGCCTCATGGAGGGCGATGGATTCGAACAGTTTCTTTTGGAAGGTGCCAATGACCGCCTGTTGACTCAAGCGTTCAGATTCAATCCATTTTCTGTGGTAAACCGCTTCTTTTACCCTAACTCCATGAAATACTATCAGTCAGGCCGTGATTTTTCTGAATCCAGACGAATGACCGCTCAAGCTCTGGCGGAAGAGCCGCTTAGATTGATTTCTCACGTAGTAATGAGTGAGCGGCCATATACAGAAATTTTGACCGCAGATTACATTATGGTAAATCCATTTTCTGCGGACGTTTACGGTGGTGACATACAGTTTGATGATCCACTAGATCCCAATGAATGGCGACAGGGGGAAATTACCGAATATTATCGGTGCACTATCTGTGCTCCTAACGAAGCTTTAGCTAAGTTTGATATTCCCACAGTTTATCCGCATGCAGGAATACTCAATTCTCCGGCGTTTCTGGCGCGGTTTCCATCAACCTCGACCAACCGCAATCGAGCACGGGCCCGATGGGCCTATTATTTTTTCCTGGGAGTAGATATTGAGGGGCTCTCGGAACGTACCACCGACCCAGATGCCCTGGCGGATGAGAATAATCCGACGTTGAACAATCCAAACTGCACAGTCTGCCATGACATAATGGACCCGGTCGCCGGTGCATTCCAAAACTATGGCGACGACGGATTTTTTCGCGATCAGCGTTTTGGGCTGGATTCGCTGCCCCGGTCATATAAGCGTGATCCCGACGCCAATTATCAATCTGGGGACACCTGGTACTTTGATATGTTGGCACCAGGTTTTGGTGAGAGTGTAGCACCGGATGCCGACAACTCCCTGCAATGGTTGGCTCAACAGTTTGTAGCTGATAGCCGCTTTGGAATGGGTACCGTAAAGTTCTGGTATCCGTCGGTACTGGGGCGGGAGCCTGTGGTAAGGCCAGACAATCCAGCGGATTTCGGCTTCCAGGCCAGACTGGCAGCATGGGGTGCTGAACAGGCATTTATGCAGCAAGTAGCGGACGAATTTGTCAGCGGTGTCCAAGGCAATGGTGATCATAACCTCAAGGATTTACTGGTTGAGCTGGTGATGAGTGATTACTTTCGTGCTGCTTCCAGTTCTACCTTGAGTGCAGAACAACAGTTGCAGCTTGACGATACAGGAACCGGTCGCCTTCTAACCCCAGAGCAATTGAATCGCAAACTACAGGATACCACTGGGTATGAATGGACCTATGGTCAGTTAAACAACCTGACCGAAGTGTACAATCTGGTTTATGGTGGCATTGATTCTCTCAATATTACTGATCGTGCCACTGATCTGACTACCATGATGAGTACAGTGGTTGTCACCCTGGCCAATGAGGCAGCCTGCGCTATGGTGGCTCAGGACTTTGGTCGTCCACTTGAGCAGCGCTATCTTTTTCCCTATGCACAGCTTAGCGATTTACCTACTACGAATGCTGCTGCTATTCGATCAAATATCCAGTATCTCCATGAGCGGTTGTTGGGCGAGCCTCTTGTCGAGGGCGATCCAGAGATAGATGCTTCATTCGAGTTGTTTGAAACCACCTGGCAGGCAAGAATCGATGCGGGTAAGGGAAGCAATATAAGCAGTGGCACCGAGTTGTGCTTGTTGGAACAAACTGTCAATCCGGTTACCACGGATTCAAATCAAACTTTGCGGTCCTGGGCGGCGGTTATCAATTATCTGCTGCGGGATTACCGATTTATTCACGAGTAGCTCACGCAGGAACAAACAGGGTAGTAATTATGAACAGAAGGGAATTCAATAAATTGCTAGGTATGGCCGGTCTTGGTGCTTTGGCGCCGATTTCGCCAGCTGCCCATGGGATCACGTCCGGGTACGATGGACCATTCTACGTCATCATTTCAGCAACCGGTGGTTGGGACGTGACCAGTTTCTGTGACCCGAAGGCCAATCAGCCCGGCGAGCGTACCATAAACACCTGGGCAGACACAGCGGATATAGAACAGGTGGGGAATATTGCCTATGCACCGGTAGCCGACAACCAGGCATTTTTCGAGCGGTTCTATCAGGACATGTTGGTTATCAATGGCATTGATACCCAGACCAATTCTCACGACGATGGAATCCGTCATACCTGGAGTGGGCGCCTGGGGTTCGGATATCCGAGCTTTGGCTCGCTGATATCAGCTAATGTTGCGCCGGATTTACCGCTGTCCCTGGTACATGCCGACGGTTATGCTGAAACGGCAAGTATTACGCGCATGACGCGGTTGCAAAACCCGAGCATCATCACCAACCTGATAAACGATGCTCAGATACAGGCTGGCAATGAGACATACAGCCTATTCGAGCCTGCTGAACTGGAGCGCATTGCAGAATTCCAACAGGCACGAATGCTTCGGCAAATGGCCAATGCTGGCAAATTACCTCGGCAGGGGCGGGGTTTAGACAATCTTTACCTGGCCAATAGCGCCCGGTCGGAACTACAGGCGTTTGCTGAGTTATTGCCGGCAGAGTTTGAATCCGATCGTGTCCTGCGAGCCGCTGAGCTGGCGTTGCTGGCCTACCAATCCGGGCTCAGCGTGGCATGTCAGCTTGGAATAAGAGGGTTTGATACCCATGGTAATCATGATGGTCTGCATTTCGACGTCATGTCTGAATTAACCGCCCTGGTACATTTTCTTTACGACAAAGCCGAAGCAGCTGGTATTGCTGATAAACTGGTGGTGTGTATTTCGTCAGATTTCGGGCGTAGGCCCTTTTATAATGCCGGTGGTGGTAAGGATCACTGGCCCATAGGAAGTGCTGTGTTTATTCAGTATGGCGCGGCCTGGGGAAATCGGGTAGTGGGAGCTACTGACGAACTGCACAACGCGCTGCCGATAAATCCTCAGACTCTGGCCATTGACTCAAGTGCCTCCGGCATCGCCCTGGCACCGAAGCACTTGCAACTGGCACTTAGACAATTGGGAGGCATCGATCAGCAGCCCATTACCCAGCAGTTCCCACTGGACGCTGAAGATGTTGATTTTTTCAATCCTGCCAGACAAACCTGAGTGGTTTTTCCAGAGTTCGCATCTATTCTTGGTAGACGCCTTATCGCCCGATTTCCATAAGGTTGTGTTTTTAAGGGCATAAAAAAACCCGCGATTTGCGGGTTTTTTTGTAGTGAAAGAATCTATTTCAATCGAGCGCGTCTTTGTATGCCTAAACCAAGCAATCCCAGTAACAGAATCCCAAGTGCGCCAGGTTCGGGAACGTTTGCTGCAGTTACAACCCTTATCCAGTCACCAGGCTGTCTGACACGCATGTTCACTGTCAGCATGTTACCGGAAACAAAATAACTGTCGTTGGATTCCAATCCACGGGCGCTAAAAGGAGAAACCGGGTAAATGGTGCCGGGGGCACCGAGGAAATCCGTAGACGCTACTTCCCTGCGTCCTCGGCCATCGGACATTACGCCGAGAATGGTGCCGTCAAACAGCCAGTCCACACCGAAATGTATAATCCGTCCGGAGCGGGCATTGGGCTTGTTCAAAAATATCATGTGGCTGCTAACCAGTGTGCCGGCAGCGATTGTCCCACCGTCGACGTTGATGGCTCCGGCGAGAAGAACATTCTGAGCCTCGTTAAAGCCTTGCTGAGCCAGATTGGTTACGTTTGAGTTGGTAACGGCCCTGGGAGCTCCAATGATACTAGCGTAAACACCAGCGGTGCTTCCTGTCAGGTCGTTAACTCCAATTATGCCACCGTGAGCGGCAGTACCGTAAAGGGTGACTACTCCCAGAATTGTGGCTAATAAATTACGCATCAATTTCATCCCTCTAACTTCATTTCCTTAATATCACAAATGGTTCAGTTCGTTAATTACAACGCAAGACATGGGCCAACTAATATATTCTTATTATTCATATAGTTATGATATGTCACACTGACACGTGTAAAAAAATCTGACACATTGTGGGAATATCTGCATTTTTAGTGTAAAGAAAGATGACACATTTGCATCGATGTCAGCCAAGGGCTGATGGGAAGCACGAGATCAATTCATCCACAGCAAGGCAAAGAATGCTTACAGCAGATCTGCTGATCTGCCAGAATAAACAGAGGAGACTTGTCAGAATCAATATCAGGAGGCATTGGTATTGTTCAAGAATAATGCATGATGCCCCGGGGACTTTACTCAACTTGATGCTAGTATTCAGTTAATTGAAGAATTACTGGCTGAGCCGGGAATATGTGAGGATTTCAATACAAATATCAGTTGCAGCTTTTACATTTAGTGGAGAGTAATCAGTGGTTAGTAAAAATTTTTTGAAGATATGCAGTATAGGTGTTTTATGTTCGGCTACATCAGGACTGTTAGCGCAATCGCCAGATAACGCGACTCATATTCCAGCCGGTGAAATCATGACGGTGTTTGAACATCTTGGCGATACTATCGACCAGCAGATCAGGATCGTAGACATAGGTGACGACATCAACGTTGCAGTTGGCATACTGCGGCGAGCAGGGACACGTACTGAAGGAGAGGCGGTAAACGCCATTCTTCACCATCGGGTAACCGAAGTGTACTATGTATTATCAGGCTCGGGGGTGCTCGTGACCGGTGGGGAAGAGTCCAACCCCAGGGAGTTTCCAGCGGATAATATCTCGGTGCTGGAATTAATCGGGCCCAGTGGCAGCCGCACTGTTATCAACGGCCAGGTTCAAACCATATCGGCGGGTGATGTTGTTGTTATTCCAGCTGGTGTGCCCCACGGCTTCAGCCATATTCAAGATCAAGTTACCTACCTGAGCATTCGCGTTGATCCAGATATGACTCTGCCCACGGACTATTTGCATCCTTCGTTGCAGGAGTGAGTTTACAGGCTGGACATGCGCCCAAGGCGGGAAAACATTTCAGTGACAATCTGCAGGTCGAGCAAGAATTGATCGACTCTTTTGAATTCATTGGCATTATGGCCGGAATAGCGTTCAGCGGGCATTGACAGTCCAAACTGCACGCCATTGGGTAAATCATGTACTGAAGTAGCGCCCGCCGAAGAGCCGAACTGTCTCGGTAGCGCTAGAGATTCTGTGGCAATATCCAGCAGGGCATTGACCCAGGCACCTTCTGGGTCGCGGTACATTGGCTCATCGGCGGCCATGGCAAACTCCACATCAGTTCCAGATTCAGTACGCCATGATCGTAATTTATTGTCTAATTCCGATAACAAATCGCTGGGTGTCCTGCCTACTGGTAGCCTCAAGTTCACTGTCAATACCAGCTCCTGCGCATTGAGACCGACATAGGTCAAGGCGGCAGTAAGTGGACCCATGAAATCGTGACTATAGGCAATATCGAGTTGGTTGCCGTAATAATCCAATCCCCAATTGTGGCTGGCATATTCAGCAGCATCGGTTAAATGATTGCTCTGCAGCATTCCCTGTTCGTGGACGGCATGCAAAAAATCCAGCAGTCTGGAAACCGGATTTACTCCATTTTGCGGTTCCGACGAATGGGCGGAGGTTCCTTCCACTGTCAATAGCACATTGGGCACTGCTACCATTGAATCGGCATTGGTATTTGCAGCTGGTAAGTCAAGCTGGCTTATACGTATCTGAAAGTCTTCTCCATTTTCAACAACGTAATTTCGGCCAGCGACATTTAGCCGCTCGATTAACTGTGCGGGGTTACTGGCGTTCAATCCTGCAGTTGCGGCAGCGGGAATCTGATTACTGGCCAAGCCACCACTAAGAGTAATAATCTCTGCGCCTTCTCCACTGCCAGAACGAACCGGGAAATGAGCTTCCACGGTGCCATAGCCTTTTTCTGCGATCACCACTGGATAGCTACCATCCAGGGCAATGTTGTAGTCAGGTGTGGGATTATTTGAAAAATAATAAGGTATGGCTTCGGATGAAGTCTCTTCTGTGGTATCAACCAGAAGTCTGATGTTGCGTAACAGAGTCAGGTTTTCCTCTTTAATAACGCGCATTGCGTACAGGGAAACTACGATCCCGTTCTTGTCGTCCTCGGTACCACGGCCGTAGAGTCGATTTCCAATCAGAGTTACCTGAAATGGGTCCAGTTGAGTGCCATCTTCTAATACCCATAACTCTGGGTTTACAGGCACGACATCGGCGTGAGCATGAATGCCAACAGTATCGTCACTATCTCCTGGCAGCGTAATCTCATAAATCCGGTTGTCGATATTGCGAAACTGTAAATCGAAACTAATGGCGATCTCTTCCAGCACAGTAGCAAAACGATGAAATTCGGGATTATCATGTTGCGGCAGGCCATCGACCCGGAAGGTCGGGATTGCGACCAAAACCTGAAGAGTTTGAATTGCTTCACTGCCGTATACCCCTCGGGTGTAAATTCCCAGCAACCGTGCAAGGAGGGCATTGTCTTCATCGTCCAGCTGGCGGTTCTGCTGATAGCGGTTTATGGTAGCGATCATGTCTATATTTGTTGCTGCGACCACTGTCACTTGTTGCAAGAAGTCGTCGAAATCCACAATGTTGCGCGATGCAAAATTGTTTGTGAGCGAGTCTATTTGTTCCTTGCTGAGATTGGCATGGGCTGCCGTACCGGACAGACACAGGAAGAAGAAAAGCATTAATGCCAGATAGTTTTTCATGGGTAGGTTTTTTCAATCTGAACAACGAGCAATGTGTTTACCTGAATCAGATTACAATTTAGGTCCAGCAATCGCGGCTGTATATTCTGCATCTGAGGGTATTTGCGCCAGAGCTGATTCAGCCGTTGCTGCCAAAATAAGCGTACTCGTAAATGCAGCAGTTATCCAGCTTCAGCAATACCACCTCCTGTTTTGCCGAGTTATAGGCAGGCACGTGGCATTGGTATGTCGTTACCAGGAAATCTCTACTTGTTCCCTTTTAACCAGATCCACAACTACGTCACGGATCTAGTGAGTCATTTGGCATCTATTTAAAGGCTTCTGGCTCTTTCTTCAGGGCTTAATATATCAGTTATCTGGATGCCGAACCTTTCCTTTGCCAATACGATGACGCCGTGGGCGATCAGAGTGCCGTTAACCAGAATATCCAATGGCTCGTCCAGCATGCGTTCAAGCTCAATCACCGAACCTTCCTGGGTATCAAGCAGATCGTCAAGGCGCATACGTTTGCGACCTACTTCAATTGATAATGAAACCGGCACTTTAAGCAAGGTTTCAATATTGACGTCTTTACTCCTGACCGTTTTTGCTTCCGTATGCACTTCAGCACTATCTGACTCAGAATCAACTGCGTTTGCTTCGGGGGCAGTTGCAACTGGCTCTGTCTCAGTATTGTTTGGCTGCTCTGAATTGTTGTCAGGGTTGTCCATTCTGGTATCTCCCAAGGAGTAAAATAATTTCCTGCTGCTTGTCTCAATTATGCAATAGAATGATGCAGCCTATTGCATGACAAAATTGGTTATATAGATCTCGCCAGTTCCAGGCGCTACCTGAGAGCCGAATACTACGGCATTGATAGCCGCCATCATCTCTTCACGAAGCTCCTGCTTGCCTTCCAGGCTGGCCAGTTTTTCGTAACTCTGATCACTGAGCATAAGAATGAGTTCATTTCGAATAGCGGGCATTTCCTGTGTTGCCTGATCGATCAGTGCCTGGTCGTGATACAT
>Ga0070726_10003955_pt1 | contig 12123 bp, 12 predicted proteins | sample tdAd471_FD_67275 | JGI IMG/M metagenome (GOLD analysis project Ga0070726, IMG submission 67275) | Marine sediment microbial communities from the Atlantic coast under amendment with organic carbon and nitrate - tdAd47.1 | ecosystem: Environmental > Aquatic > Marine > Coastal > Sediment | place...
TTATTCAAAAAGGTTTTGACCTGATTGGTTATGACACTGGCAAAGCGGTTAAGTTAAAACGCTCTATTGATCGCCTCTATAAGTTGCGCGAGAAAAATGTTGAACCTGAATTGGCCGCAGAAGAAGTTCGCGACAAGCTGGTTAAGTTGGCAGAAGAAAAAGCCGGCGAGAAAGTCAGCGTTGATAACATGGGCGAGAAAGAATTGCAGATTTTGGAAAAGCTCAAGCTGATGGAGTTTGGTACCTGGTTTGAGCATAGAGATGGTAGCCGCGAAAAAGTGGCTTGGTTTAATTCCAAAACCCTGCATTTTCTTTTTGTCGATCAGGCAGGCAAGCGATCCGGTATGAAAACAGGTGAAGAGTTAGTCCATGCCATGGTTGCCGGGGATATGAAGATGATTGCCGGCAGCATCAAGCCCTTGGTGGAAAGAACTATGGAGTCAATATTCTCTGACTTGAATGCCAAAGTTCAGGAGCAGTCTGAGGAGGGATCTCCAGATGTCCACTAGAAAAAAACACCAGCGCCGTTTGACGCGATATTATGTTGATGCCCAGATCGATGTGCTTAATCAAATGACGGGTGAAGTCATTGGTTCTATTGTCGATATTCATACTGAAGGCCTCATGCTGGTGGGCATGGTCGAAGTTGATTGTGTTTATATGATCAGGTTGGTGCCGCAAGAGCAGGCGCAAAAAGTAGGTGATATTGAACTAGGTATTGATTGCTTGTGGTCTAGTAGTCTTGAACAGGGCGAAAGCTGTTGGGCAGGTTGCCGTATTATTGATGCCTCAGAAGATGCGCTGGCTAAAATTGATCGTTTAATCAATGAATTTGGCAAGCCTCGTCCAGACTAGCTTTTTGTTTACGCTCTTTTTGCTTAAGTTATCGAAGCTTAACCCTTTGAAATTTAACTCCTAGAAACTTAACTTCTAGAAACAAGTACCAACTTAAAACTCTTGTTCTCTGCTATTTTCTCGATGTTTGCCGATTTAACGTGTTTTTCTGCACAACTTTCGATGGGTACAAAACGGTTGGCAACAAATAATGCCTTCCCGCCGGTGTTCAAATGTTGGTAGCTGCTGGTGACAAACTGCTGGGTTAGTTGGCTATCTGTTCCAAAGCCCGAATGAAATGGCGGGTTGCAGAGAACGGCATCAAACATTTGGTTGATATTCTGCGCACAATTATCGGCAATTACCTCACCATCAATATCAAAGGTTAAAAAGTTTTTTGAGCAGGCAGCAATCGCTGCTGCATTGTTATCTGTCGCAATAATTTTTGCATCGCTATGTGTGCTGGCCATCAGTGACAGATAACCATAACCACAACCAAGATCGAGTATAGATTTCGGGTTGCCTTGGAAGCGCTGGAAAAAGTCAGGCAAGTGATCTGCAAGGAAGGCACTACCTTGATCAATTTTATTCCAGCCGAATAATCCTGGTTTACTCAATACAGGGCAATTGTTGATCTCAAAGCAGCTTCTGAGCTCGGGATAGTTATTATCATCTAGGGTGGGAGCTTCTATGGTTTGGTTTTGGATTATTGCAATGTAGGCTGAGCCCTGTTTCTTAGGTTTTGTTTTATACCCAAAATAGTGGCTAGCCTTATCCGTGTAAGTTTTTATACCATCATTTTTTTCGCCGACTAATATTAGTTTTCCGCCAGGTTTAATCAGCCGTTTAACATTGTTGATGATGTGATGGGTGACAAGCTTTTCTTTGGATACCCGATAGAGAATTTGCTCGAAACTATTGTCAGCAAAACCAGAGAAATCAAAATCACTGAACTTGCTGTTGAGGCCAGAGGAAATGCCCTGTTCGTTAAGGTCAAAGCGATTGGTGATAAGGGTTATGTTGCTTGCTGACAAACTCTGTAGTGAAGTACCTTTAAGGTTTTCATCGACAATCATAAGCTGTGGCCCGGTGACGAGTCGCGCTTGTTGAATCAACAGTTGAAGTGAGACATCAGACATTTTGTTCCTTGTCCTCTCTGCCCTGCAGTGTAATTTCTAGTTGTGTTAGTGTTCGGTAATCGCCGGGGGCTAATGTTGAATCAAGGAAAATACTGCCAATTTGAATACGATGTAATTCAGTCACAAGGTTGCCTTGTGCGGCAAACATTCTTTTTACCTGATGATATTTTCCCTCACTGATGGTTAGTTTTGCATGGTAATCATCTTCTATTACAAGGTCAGCCGGTAGGCAACGCCGTTTTTCACCCTCCAGCCAAATTCCTTCTAGAAATTTCGATATTAGATTTGAGTTAAGTGGTTCCTCAACAGTGACTTGGTAGGTCTTTCGGCAATGGCTTCGCGGTGAGGTAATGCTGTGGTTCCATTGGCCGTCATCTGTGATCAGTAATAGACCGGTGGCATCAATGTCCAGGCGGCCTGCAATTTGTAGTAGTTCAGTGCGTGGTACATCGATTAAGTCTATAGCTGTAGGGTGGTCACTGTCTTTTGTTGCAGAGACGACACCAGAAGGTTTGTTCAGCATAAAGTAGCGAGGGCCAGGCGTTGTTATGGGTTCGCCGTTAAGGCAAACCTTGGCGGTAGATTCAATGGCTGTAGCAGGGTTGGTGATAATGTTGCCATCTACTTCAACGAGGGATTGTTTCACCAGCTTTTTTACTTGGGAACGCGAGTAGTCGGATGCGTTGCTAATGTATTTGTCTAATCGCAAGGTTTGGCACTCCGGAGTGCTGTGCAGGCGCTCCTACTCCATTTCATTTCGCGTGTTAGCACCAGTGTGCTGGATGTTGTTGGTGTTATCAATCTTGGCTTAAAAAGGCATTAACTGATTAGTCACAATAACTTGGTTGCGCCCGTTAGCTCCTCAGAGTGATGATGTCCCAATTACGTTGTAGAGCCACCTCTTTTAGTTGGGGGCATGGATCTACGGCTATGGGGTTGTCAACGATTTCAAGAAGAGGGAGGTCATTAATGGAATCACTGTAGAAGCTGCTGCCTTCGAGGCTGAATTTAGATTGTTCCAGCCATTGATTAAGCCGTGTAACTTTTCCTTCCTTAAAACTAGGTACACCGGAGACACGCCCAGTAAATTGGTTGTTTTTTCGTTCGAGTTCAGTGGCTATCAGATGCTCAACACCGAGCTTGTTACATATAGGTTCAACGACGAAGCGGTTTGTAGAGGTGATAATAATCAGCGTATCACCATTTTTTTTATGAGTTTCCAATAAGGTTTCTGCTTTGGGAAGCCAGAGTGGTTCAATAATGTCGACCATAAACTGTTTATGCAGTTGCTCAAGCTCAGAGGGGTTAAGTGTTCCCAGGGGCGCCAACGAAAAGGCTAAGTAGGCTGACATATCCAGCTGACCATTTTGATAGTCCTGGTAAAACTGATCATTCATCTTTTTGTAATAGGCGGCATCAACGATATTTTGTGCCACTAAAAACTCTCCCCAGCCGTGATCGCTGTCACCCGCTATCAATGTGTTATCGAGGTCAAATAAGGCTAGTGGCATGGGGCTTTCTCAGTGTGTGATTTAATGTGCATTCAGGATGTCGATCAGTTAAGGCCGCATAGCTTAACGAGAGATAGGGCTGTCCTCAACTCTAGAATTCATGTAAGTTGTTCTGTTCGTGCCTGTTACAGCCGTCTAAAATTAAAGGATGGCGATATTTGTTAAAAGACATTACTAACGTTACTGTTATTTCGCAAATGTGTGTTTTATAAGTGTGTTACAAAATTTAAAAAAGCCTTAGAAGCATGGCGCTAATAGCTAGGTGTATCGACATAGCCCTAGCGGCCTGGTTGTAAGGAAATAGAAGTAAGTTATTAAGAGTATGAGTTGTGGTAGATAAAGAAGGGTTTCGCCCAAATGTCGGCATTATGATTTCCGATGGCCTGGGTAAGTTGTTTTGGGCTAAGCGTATTGGCCAGGAAGCATGGCAGTTTCCTCAGGGCGGTATTAATCCAGGTGAAAAGCCTGAGGCTGCACTTTATCGCGAACTTTATGAAGAAGTTGGATTGGAAGCCTCAGATGTTGAGGTGATAGCCAGCACTCGTGGTTGGTTGAGGTATCGGTTGCCGGCAAACATGCAGCGTAAACACTCCAGACCCCTTTGTGTTGGTCAGAAGCAAAAATGGTTTATGCTGAAACTGCTAAGCGAAGAGAGCAAAGTATGCCTCACCCGCTGCTCGAAGCCCGAATTTGATAGTTGGAAATGGGTAAACTATTGGTATCCTGTCAATCAAGTGATTGAGTTTAAACGAGGTGTTTACCGCAGGGCGTTAAAGGAGTTGTCGCCAGTGCAGTGTGAGATGGAACGTAAGAGTAGGTCTTAAATGCTGGATTCATTGAGAACGATTGTACAGCAAGTCAATGCTGCCAAGGACTTTAGTGAGGTTCTTAGGGTAATTGTCCATTTGGTCAAACAGACTATGGATGCAGGCATGTGTTCTGTCTATCTACATAATCCGAAAGACGACAGCTATGCGTTAATGGCAACCGATGGTCTCAATCCGGATTCTGTTGGTAAGGTGTTTTTGTCGAGTAAGGAAGGATTAGTGGGATTGGTGGCTTCACGTGCGGAGCCTATTAATCTGGAGGAGGCAGAAGCGCACCCTAATTTCTCTTTTGTGCCGGAAACTGGCGAACAGCGTTTCCGTTCGTTCCTTGGTGCGCCAATTATTCATCAGCGAAAAGTTCTAGGTGTTCTTGTCATTCAAGAACAAGAACAGCGTCGTTTTGATGAAAGCGAAGAATCATTTCTTGTCACAATTTCGGCCCAGCTTGCAGGCGTTATTGCCCACGCGGATGCAACCGGTGAGTTAGGTCGTTTAATTAATCCAAAAGATGAAACGCTACATGAGCGTATTTATCAGGGTGTAGCTAGCGCTCCTGGGGTTGCTGTTGGCTCAGTCGTTGTTGTCGCGCCGCCCGCTGATTTAAAAGCGGTACCCACCAGAAAAACTGATGATGTCGATGCTGAACGTTGTTTGTTCCGCCAGGCAATGGATCAGACCAAGCGAGATATTCGAGCATTAGATGAGAGTATGGTGGGCAAGCTCAGTGATGAGGAGCGAGCTTTATTTGATGTTTATGTTCGTATGTTGGATGACCACGCTCTTGGTGGCGAAGTTATCAGCTTAATTGACGAGGGGCTGACGGCTCAAAGCGCCTGGGCTCAGGTGGTATTGAAGCACGTAAGGATGTTTCGGAGTATGACCGACGCTTATCTTCGTGAGCGTGCTTCTGATGTTGAAGATCTGGGTCATCGGGTTTTGGCCTATTTGCAGCAATCAGAAACAAAGCGGACGTCTTTTCCAGACAACATGGTAATGGTTGGTGAAGAGTTGTCAGCGGCATCATTTGCCGATGTTCCCTTGGAAAAAGTTGCGGCAATCGCTTCAGTGAAGGGTTCACGAAACTCTCATATGGCGATTCTTGGGCGGGCCATAGGTATCCCCACCGTGATGGGTGTGGTTGATTTACCATGGAGTGGTCTTGAGGGCGAAGAAGTTGTTGTTGATGGGCACAATGGGCAGGTCGTTGTTTGTCCGGGTGATGAACTTCGTGAAGCTTATTCCCAACAGATTTACGAAGAAAAGTTGTTGGCTGCTGATCTGGAAAAATTATCCGATGAGCCCTGTGTAACAGCAGATGACCACAAAATTTCTTTGTGGGTAAACACTGGGTTGCGTATTGATGCCATGTTGTCCCTTGACCGTGGTGCAGAAGGTGTCGGGTTATACCGGACCGAAATCCCCTTCTTGATGCTTGATCGTTTTCCTTCCGAGGAAGAACAGCGCAAAGCCTATCGCGAACAGCTAGAAATGTTTGCACCAAGAACGGTGACCATGCGTACCCTGGATATTGGCGGTGATAAGGATTTGCCTTATTTCCCTATTGAAGAAGAAAATCCATTTCTCGGTTGGCGGGGAATTCGTATTTGTCTCGACCATCCAGAGATTTTTTTGGTGCAGTTACGAGCAATGATGCGAGCCAGTGAAGGGCTAAATAACCTCAGTATTTTATTGCCAATGATTTCTAATATGCCAGAGTTGGAAAGTGCTTTAGAGCTGGTCTATCAGGTTTATGATGAGCTAACGGAAGAGGAAGGTTATCAGATAGAAATGCCTAACGTGGGGGCCATGATCGAAGTGCCTGCGGCGGTCTATCAAATTCGTGAGCTTGCTAGGAGGGTGGACTTTCTATCCGTGGGCACCAATGATTTGACCCAATACCTGTTGGCTGTTGACCGTAATAATCCTCGTGTTGCTGGTCTCTATCATACCTGCCACCCTAGTGTACTTCGTGCCTTGTGGGCGATTTCTGAGGGCGCCAAAGGAGAAAACACACCCATTAGTGTCTGTGGTGAAATGGCGGGTGACCCTATTGGGGCCGTATTATTAATTGCATTGGGCTTTAACGTGCTGTCCATGAGTGCGACGAATTTACTCAAAGTCAAAGCAATTTTACGCCAGGTGAGTATGGCTGAAGCAGAGCACTTACTTGAAGAGGTGATGGTCATGCCCGATGCACAGTCGGTATGGACGCACATGGAAAAAGCACTGAAAAAGCCGGAAGTCGCTGGACTGTTCAGGCGTGCTGAATTGAATTAAGTCGGTTCTTCTATTTGAAAGACGTCAGTGTGAAGTGCTAAAAATCAAAAACTTTGCGCTCTCCTGTTAGTCCGCCAGATTCATAACTCTGCTCTACAAAGACTGTTTTACCCATATTGTCTCTCAACACAACGGTGGTACTGCGGGTGCCATAATCTGGTGACAAGATAAAAGGTGGGGAGAGCATTCGCTCTATTTCTAGTCCTACCCCTGTGTCTGGTAGGTACTCATCGGCAAAAGGCTCGCGCCGATGCAAACAGCTGATAATGTCATCAATGTTGATGGGTTGAGGGTTGGTTGGGATAGAAGGTGATACAGAGCCAGAAGATAGCAAAGCTATGAGCTCATCTTTCACATGAATGGATTTGGGCCATGGACTATTCAATAAATGGTTGCTGAGGGTGTAGATTCCAGGGGGTAGTTCTTTGATATCAGGGTAGCGGTTTGAGCAATAAAATAGTCTGTCTCCCTCGTTAAGTATTAGATTGTAACCATTGTATTGATTGCCGCTGTTCAGGCATTTTTGAGCATATTGCTCGGGCGGCATACTACTGTTGAGATAATCTGTGGTTAGCTCGCCTCGAGAATGAGGCTGTGTTTCCGGAATACCTTCGCGGTAATTGGTAACAGCAGCAAATTTGCCTTTATCATTAATACCTAACCATGTTCCACCCGCAGAGAGATCCTTGCCTGCTAGGATCTTCGTGGTTAGTAATCCAGGGGGTTGTTGCCAAACATGGGCAAGCTCCGTGGGTCGGTCATAATATTCGTCACGGTTCGCCGCGACGATGAGGGGGTATTCTGAGTGTTGCTGCCATGCAATAACGATTAAACACATAATTTCGTACTATTAAAATAGTTTCGTACCATTAAAAATGGTGTTACCTGATTTCAGGTTAATAGTTCCTGGCAGATTCTGGGTTTTACCTCAGAAAGTGGTAAGGGTATGATCCCTCCATTCTTGTCAGTATTCAAAGGTTTTCCGGTCACTATTATTCCATGCTTAGTTATCCCGAGATCGACCCTATAGCCTTTTCGCTAGGCCCTTTAAAAGTACATTGGTACGGCATTATGTACCTGTTGGGCTTTCTTGCTGCCTGGCGCGTTGCACTTCATAGAAGTAAGCGCCCCTGGTCTCCTATTCATAAGAATCAAATTGAAGACCTGATTGTTTACAGTGCCTTCGGTGTTATTTTAGGTGGTCGCTTTGGTTATGTGGTTTTCTATAACTTTGAAAAATGGTTTTCTGACCCCCTGTGGTTGCTGCGCATCTGGGAAGGTGGCATGTCTTTCCATGGTGGTTTGATCGGTGTTTTGCTCGCCCTTTGTATCTATGGGAGAAAGATAAATCAGCCTTTTTTGTCACTGGGCGATTTTGTCGCACCCATGGTGCCTATTGGATTGGGCCTTGGTCGGCTAGGTAATTTTATTGGCCAAGAGCTTTGGGGGCGATCAACGGATAGTTGGGTTGGAATGGTGTTTCCAAAGGATCCACAGCAGCTGTTTCGGCACCCATCGCAACTATACGAATTCTTTCTGGAAGGCATTGTACTTTTTGCTATCTTGATTTTCTTTTCCAGAAAACCCCGCCCAAGAGGTGTGATAAGTGGTCTGTTTTTATTGGGCTATGGGTGTTTCAGGTTTATTGTTGAATATTTCCGTGAGCCTGACGTAGGGATAGAAGGCATTGCCTGGATGACCCGTGGGCAGACATTATGTTTGCCCATGATCGTATTTGGTATTGGTCTAATACTGTGGGGCTATATGAAGTCAGGCTCTCTCACTAAGGATATTAAATGAAGCAGTACCTTGATTTGATGCGCCATATTCGGGATAACGGTGTGCGCAAAGAAGACCGCACGGGCACCGGAACCCTAAGTATTTTTGGGCATCAAATGCGCTTTGATCTTCGGCAAGGGTTTCCCCTTGTGACCACGAAAAAAGTCCACCTAAAATCCATCATTCATGAGTTGTTGTGGTTTATTCAGGGTGATACCAATATCCGTTACTTGGTAAAAAGTGGCGTTAATATTTGGAATGATTGGCCTTTTCAAAGTTGGCTGAGGGAAACCGGCCAAGACGAAAAGTACCCCATGTACACGCCACAATGGCGTGAGCAAATGAAACTGTTTGTCGAGCGGGTTATTGCTGATGAACAGTTTGCAAAAGAGTATGGTGAGTTGGGGCCGGTTTATGGTCACCAATGGCGTAACTTTGAAGGTGTGGATCAACTTGCTCAAATTGTTGAGGATATTAAAAATAACCCCGATTCTCGGCGCTTAATAGTCTCGGCCTGGAACCCCAAAGATATTCCGGTGATGGCAAAATCTGGATTGCCGCCATGTCATACCTTATTCCAGTTTTATGTCACGGAAGGGCGCTTATCCTGCCAGTTATACCAGCGCAGTGCTGATGTCTTACTGGGTGTGCCGTTTAATATCGCATCCTATGCATTGCTAACACTGATGATTGCTCAGGTAACAGGATTGCAGCCAGGGGATTTTGTGCATACTTTTGGTGATGCACATCTTTATTCTAATCATATGGAACAGGTGGAAGAGCAATTGAGTCGGGAGCCACGCCCATTGCCAGTTATGTCTATCAATCCCACGGTAACGGATTTGTTTAGCTTTCAATATGATGATTTTGAACTGAAAGATTATGACCCTTACCCTCCCATATCAGCACCGGTGGCCGTTTAATGAGTACTGATCCAAAAAATGCTGATGTAAAACTTTCTCTAATCGTGGCTATGGCGGAAAACCGTACCATTGGCCGAAATAATGAATTGCCCTGGCGTTTATCAGAAGACCTTAAATACTTTAAGTCCGTGACCATGGGTAAGCCCATTGTTATGGGCCGAAAAACCTTTGACTCCATTGGTAAACCATTACCTGGACGCTTAAATATTGTGATCACCCGTAATACTGACTGGCAGCATCCTGGGGTTAAGGCGGCTTCATCATTGCAACAGGCTGTAGCGATTGCCGTAGAAGAAAACCCGCAGGATCGTGAAGTCATGGTTATTGGTGGTGAAGAAATTTATCGCACAGCACTCGGTCAGGCTGATCGGTTGTATATCACTCGCGTGCAAGCGAAAGTAGAGGGTGATGCTTTTTTCCCTGAATACAAAGAATCAGAGTGGCAAGAAGTGAGCCGGCAACAGCCTGAATTGCAGTCTGAGACCCCTTATTTTTTTCAGGTGTTAGAACGTATTTAATTTTCAAAACGTATTGGTTCCAAAGGATAAAAATGAAAAAGACTCAGAGTAAGGCTGGCTTGGTTTCAGTCATACCATTTTTCAGGCAGCTTTTTAAGCAACAGTTTTTACTCGGCAGTTTTGTTGCTTTTATCGGCACAGCTTTAGCTCTTAATGTAAATGCGGCTAGTGTTGATAGTGCGTTGGACGCCAGTACCAAAAAAACGGTGAAAGCACAAAAGTCACAACAGAAGATAGATAACCTGTCGGATCAAACCATCGAACTGTTCCAAACATTTAAGCAAGTTAACAAGCAGGTAGAAGGATTGCGGGTATACAACGCTCAACTAGAAGCACAGGTGGATCACCAGCAAAAAACCATGACTGACCTGGAAGCCTCTATTGAAAATGCGGCCATTATGGAGAGGCAAATTACTCCACTAACATTGAAAATGATTGATAGCCTCGATCAGTTCGTCAGTTTGGATATTCCCTTTCTACTGGATGAAAGAAAACAACGTGTTGCTCGTTTGCGCGAAAATTTAAATCGTTCTGATTTAAGCGCTGCTGAAAAATTTCGACAGGTGTTAGAGGCGTATAAAATTGAAAGTGAATACGGCACTCGCATCGACAGCTATACCGATATTGTGGATATCAGCGGGCAGAATAGAGAGGTCAATATACTGCGTGTAGGGCGTATTGCCTTGCTTTACCAAACAGCCAATAAACAGCATTCAGCGGTTTGGAATAAAAAGACAAAACAGTGGCAGCCCCTGGAAGGCGGTGATGCGCAAGAGGCCTTGGCCAAAGGTATTCGTATGGCAAATAAACAGGTAGCAGTCGATATGCTTGAGTTGCCGATTTCTACGCCGGAGACTATTCAGTGAGAACAATAGCAGCTAGCCTTGGTCAGTCATTTGGTATTTTGGTGAAAAACACGTTTTTTGTCGTTTTGTTAGGCTTTTTGGGATTGTCGGCTTCTGTAGTTCATGCAGACAATAGTGAGGTTAAAACTACAGGGGTTAAAAAAAGCGCAGCGAATCTGGATGAATTGTTGCAAATGATCAGAACTGCCACTATCAGTGAGTCCAGAGAGCATGCGAATCGCGAAACAGAGTTTAAACAGGCCAAGGCACAACAGGCGCAAAAACTAAAAGATATTCAATTCATAAAAGCAGCCGAAGAACGTAAAGCCGAACAACTTGAAAAGGCCTATGCGGAAAACGAATTAAAACTGGCGGCATTGGAAGAGCAGCTCCAGAAACGATTGGGCACTCTGGGTGAAATGTTTGGGCATTTAACTTCAGCGGCAGGTGATACCCGTACTACCTTAAGTCACTCTATTGTCAGTGCACAATATCCTGGACGTACTGCTTCTTTGGATGAATTGATTGCCAAAATGAGCAGTAACACGCAGTTGCCTTCTATGGAAGAAATTGAAAATTTGTGGTTCACCATTAACCACGAAATGGTTGCTGGGGCTAAAATTGTTAAATTCCCAGCCACAGTTGTAAATGCAGAAGGCGAGCAGGTTCAGCAGCAAGTGGTTCGTGTAGGTGCGTACAATTTATTTTCCAATGGTTCCTACCTAACTTTTAATCCCGGTACGGGCGTTATAGCAGAATTAGCACGGCAGCCAAGTGGTCAATATACCGGAGCCGCTATGGAATTAGAGCAGGCTAGTGGTGAATTTACCCAGGTTGGAATAGACCCGACTGGCCCTAGTGGTGGTTCATTATTGGCGGCATTAATCCATAGCCCGCGCTTAACAGAGCGTTGGCATCAAGGTGGTATTGTTGGTTATTTCATCACCTTTGTCGGAGCGTGCGCCTTATTGTTAGCGCTGTGGCGTTTCACGGTGCTTATGGGTGTTTCCCGTAAGGTAGATGCACAACTGAGTAGTGAAACAGCAGGAAGCGATAACCCCCTGGGAAGGGTACTTAAAGTCGGCGAAGAGAATAAAGGGCTGGATGTCGAATCCCTTGAATTAAAGCTCCATGAACAAGTTCTCAAGGAGCGCCCTGCCATTGAGTTGGGTATTGGGTTGCTGAAAATCATTGCTATGGTGGCACCATTATTAGGTTTATTGGGCACTGTTATCGGCATGATTGTGACATTTCAGGCTATTACTGTTTTTGGGGCGGGAGACCCAAAAGCCATGGCCGGCGGTATTTCTGCCGCACTGGTGACAACAGTGCTCGGCTTGTGTGTTGCTATTCCCACAGTGTTGCTCCATACCCTTGTGAATGGTAAGGCTCAGCGTGTGCTGCATATTCTGGAAGAGCAGAGTGCAGGGCTTATAGCCCAGAAGGCTGAGGGTTAAGAGTGTCTCCCTT
>Ga0070726_10003959_pt1 | contig 12116 bp, 7 predicted proteins | sample tdAd471_FD_67275 | JGI IMG/M metagenome (GOLD analysis project Ga0070726, IMG submission 67275) | Marine sediment microbial communities from the Atlantic coast under amendment with organic carbon and nitrate - tdAd47.1 | ecosystem: Environmental > Aquatic > Marine > Coastal > Sediment | place...
GCACTACCTGCTTAATAGCCAAACCATTCAGGTTAAGCCCTACACTTAAGGCAATATTGGGTTGCAGGGGATCATTGGAAATAATAGAAATGTCCTCTAGGTAGGTGCCATTTCCTAAACTACTAACATCCAAATATACATCCACTATTGTACTATCACCAGGAGCAATATTACCATTGAACACAGAAAGGCTCATCCAGGCAGCGGCTTCATTGGCTGACCAAGATACCGTATCAATCCCATTACTAAAGATGGCAAAGGACAGCGTATCCAGTGCTGCACACTCCAAGAGCGTTCCTCCCATCAGTACAGTGGTAGATAGCGCAATATCGCTAGTCCCTATGCCAATGCCTCGAATAACAGCCAAGGCAACTAGCGAGTCAGCATAAATGGAGAGCGTATCTACAAAAGGTCCAATGATGGAAGGGGTGTAAGTAATCCCTATAGGAATTGATCCAAAAGGTGCGATGGAAGAGGCAGTCTGAGTAACAGAGAATTGATTTGAGTTAGTAATTATACTGTCTAATAGCAATACATCACAAGTAGTATTACTTAAAAATATGCTTTGGGAAGAATCCTGTAATACAAGAATACTGCCAAAATCAAGTAAGGAATCTGGAAGAGCCACCACTGATGAAGACAAGTGATTTTCCAAGTATTGCTGTTGAATCTCTGATTTTGACAAAGAACGTTTAAAAAATGAAAGATCATCCAAACTACCACCAAAAGGAAATTGGGCGGCTCCAGTCGACCCATCCTTTCCTAATCCAATTTGAAAATCCCCATCAGGTGTGGCATCTAGCAAATCATTAGTAATAGATATTGCATCCAGCTCCCCATCAATGTAAATTCTAAGCGTATCCGTTGCTACACCCGTAGTTCTTGTCATCACCAGATGATGCCATAGTCCGTCGTTGACAGGCGTAAGAGAATTACAATTTTCATTTAGCCCTAATAAGCCGATCTCAAAAGTCGGGGCTCCCCCTGCATCCAGCGAAAAAGCATAGAAATTCTGTGCTCCACAACAACTTGTTTTCATGGCCAGCGTCTGCATTTGACCAACGGCACTTGTCTTAGCCCAAAGAGCAATAGAGAAATCTGAGGTTCTCGGGTTTAAAGAATCCCAGGCCGATGTAAGGATTACATCATCTATACCATCAAAGTTATAGGCCGCATTTGAATTTCCGAACCGATCTCCCACTAATATCGCTCCATTGACAGTGGGATCCTTTTCCCAACCACTTTTATCCTCTCCATTTTCCGTAAAAGGGTAGTACAGGAAGAGGAGATCACTAGAAATAGCAGACTGAGCGGATGTCACGATCAAATCCGTACCACAGAAATTGCTAATAGTATCCAAGCCAATTTTAGAGAGGTCACAAGACTGCGCGTAAAGGGTAGAACCAGGACCAGGCGTGGTTGTGTATAGGGTAGATATTTCGGCAGGAGATAAGACTCTTTTGTATAGAGAAACTTCATCAATCTTTCCAGGTAGGTGATCAGCAGTTAGACCATTTTTAACACCTAGCAAAGTTGGATTATCGTTGGGATTACGATTTGGAATAAATGTCCTCCCTATAAATGAACCATCCACATATAAAAAAGCGGAATCAAGAACAGCATCATACACCCCAACCACATGGTACCACTCATTGGGCATTGCATTCGGAAAACCTATTCCATGTCTCGTACTCCCATCATAAAAGCTAAACTCCAAGCCAGGTTGTCCACCCAACCAAGGTTCATCCTGACTTCCATCTTCTCCCACAATACGCCAATCCTCCCATTGATCAATAAACGAAGGCATTGTCCCATAGGCAATATTTGAATTGATCCAGATTGATACACTGAAAGAAGAATCTAGCTCGAAATCTGGCAACTCGATATAATCATCTGCACCATCAAATTCAAAAGCCTGGTTGTTGAAATCGAAGCGATCTGGGGCAAGTTGGCTCCCTTGAATACTCCCATCATGCCCCCAACCACTCTTGTCATTGGCATTACCATCAAGCGGATAGTAACCAACTAGAGCCTCTGAGATAATCGGATTTTGGAGAGAAGTGACAGTAATGGCACTCGAGTCGCAGCCTGATTGCCCAGTAAGAATTGTTGTATCCAGACCAATAGTTGAAAGATCACAGGTTTGCAGATAATTATAAGAATAAGTCGAAAGGTTTCCTTCATAGAGTTGGGTGATTTCTGCTGGAGATAAACAACGATTAACCAAACTTACCTCATCAATTTTGCCATTGAAATGATCCTGATAGCGATCCGGTGAGTTCGTTCTTGCGCCAATAATAACATTCGCATTAATAGGAAAAGCTGGGCCAGTCACATCCGTCAGTGTATCTTCCAACATTCCATTTAGGTAAAGACTAAATAAGCCACTGCTCTTCCTAGTTGCTGCGACATGGTACCATGTATTGGTAGAAAGCCCGGTGGAGGAGACAAGTATATGGTCATCATCATTTGGGTTTTCATACCAGGCTTCTACCTTATTATCATGCACAAACAGGCTAAACTGGAGTTTATCTGTGTCGAAGCTTTCTCCTTTTGCGAGAATAGCCCTATAGCCCGATAAATTGGTGCTATTGACCCACGCAGAGATCGTATATTCAGAAAGATTGAGACTGCTATCATCCGGTATACTGATATAACTATTACCATCAAAGGAATAGGCTCCATTATTGGACCCGAAACGATCTGTTGTCGGACTGGGATTACCTACAATCACCCCATCGTGATTGTTGCCACTAGCATCATCAGGCATTCCATTGAGTGGATAGTATGCAATAGCATTTGGAATACAAGAAGCATTATTTGTGAGGGATAAGGAGGCTATAGAATTGACATTATCAGACCGCTGACGCAAGGGTACGTGAGCGACAGAATAATCATCTACAGACATACTTTCAACGATCACTACTGCCTCAGATCGAGTCTCTTGCAATCCAGTAGATGCATCTGTCTTATCCTCTGCCGCAAAAAGGGCAAGGAAAATAGTAAGCAGGATGTTACTGGCAGTAAAATACGGCACGTCTTAGTGTTTTAGAATCTCATTAAGGTTGAGTGCTTGTTTGGAGATAGCGATTCAGGCTGCAAATATTGATTTACGGAACCTCCCTACAGCTATTTTATGCTCCGTAGCGCTGCTATGGAGCATAAAATGAGCTTTGGGAGAACCCATAACTGAATATTTTCACTTCCAAAGCCTACCTCTAAACAAGTACGGATCATTCCAACGGTTTCGATAATCGCTCACTGCTTAAATACTAGTAATGATGTTGTAGCGTAGAATTTATGTGCGCGAATTTTTTGTATGTTCAATGCTGTTTTCCACTCTGCTGCGTTTCAGGATCGAGCTTTGTAACTAATAGTGGTTACGATCTCTGTTCAGTGCCTTGCTCAGCGAAAAAAAGCTATTCGGCGCCATACTCCATTCCCATAAATAGATGCCCAAGATTACCTTAGGCATCTGCAAGTCATATAAGCGATATCAAAACTGGTTCAAGTGTTTGTTACTATTTACCTCCTTCCTTGGGCAAATTGTTTTGGGCATAATAGGCCCATAAGTTGTTCTGCCATCAAATGTAAGTGCAAATGAAAAGAAGAGGGATATTAAAGTGGGGGTTAAATCAATGAATAGCGTAATGTAAAATATAGTATTTAGTATTTAAATTCGTATTTTTGTTTTTTAATAAATTGATAATCAGATTATTATTTAAGTACATTTTTTTTGTAATCACCTATTAGTATGGATGATGCTAAGCTATATAGACTACTCAGTGTTATGACTCCTAAGGAAGTAAGTCATTTTCAGCGATTCCTTAAAGGGAATACCCGGAGTCGCAACTCAAAGCTATTAAACCTCCTTACTTGTATCAAGCCATATCACCCTACTTTTGCACCTGATAAAGTGAAAAAAGAAAAGGTGTTTAGATACATATTCCCTGATAAACCTTTTAGTATAAAGGTGCTAACCGATCTGATGAGTAGATTGGTTTTAGCCCTTGAAAAATATCTAGTGAGGCAGCATGTTGAAAATGATAACAACCTATTTCAGCAATTGAAAATAGACGTATTTCGTGAAAGGCAACTAAATATTGATTTTCAGCAGGAGGTTCATCAGGCCACTGAAGCTATGGAGGCCCAAGAAGAAGATCATTGGAAGCATGTACAACAGCTTTGGGAATACTATCACCTATGGTATCATCAGCCGGTCAGCAATCAATATAAAGTCGATGCTAGGCTGATCTTGGAAAAAGCGCAAAATAATATGGAATTGTTTCAATTGCTTATTGGACTAAGTTACGGGTGTGAAATGTTATCCATGCAAAAGACTTTCCAAGAAAAGCAAAGTTATGAGTTTCCTCCTGGGCTTTTGGTGAAAGCGGAGAAGTATAAAGATGAAAATAATATAGTAGAACTCTATTATGGATTGATTCAATTGTACCAGACGGAATTTGAGGACCAGGCGCTTGCGGAACTATTTCAATCCTATCAAAAGGCACATCATTTATTTGGTCATTCAGAGCAAAGATCCTTTCTTTTACAACTAATCAATTTAGTCAATGTACAAATACAGAACGACCGACCTGACTTACGAAGAACTTGCTTTGAGTTCTTCCAATTTGGCGTTGAAGAAAAAATATTGATTATAAAGGAGAAAATTCCTGCTTCTACTTTTGTAAATATCTGTGCTACAGGTGCCTTTAACCATGAATTTAGCTGGACTGCTGCCTTTATTAAAAAATATAAGAATACCTTACCTGAGGCTATAAGAACCTCAGCTAAAGCCCTTGGAGAAGCTTACATTTTTATTCATCAAGGACAATATGAAGCTGCAAATAGAAGCTTGAATGAAGTAGCCAGTAATGATCTTTCCTATAAAATAAGAGTCTACTCATTAAGTGTCAGAGCGTCTCTTGAATTATTCCTAAAAGATGAAGGGAAAAGTCAGTATCATAGAAATAGTCCAGAGCGTGTACTGAAGTCGGGCTTGAAAAATTTCAGAAGGTACTTAAACAACAACGGTCTGCTTTCGCCAGAGAAAAAGAAAGCCTATTACCATCTTATCGAGGCTATTCAATATTTAGTAAAAATGGACAAGGTGCAAGATCATGACCAGAATAAGGTGGAGAAAATCACCAAATACCTCTCAAAGATAAAGGCATTAAAGCCCATCAATTCCAAAAAATGGCTTTGGGATCACGCACAAAAAATAGCCGGAAGTAATCTCCCGGCTATTCACCTTACAGAAGGTAAGCTTAGTGATCTATAATATCTTCATGAACTATGGAAGGAGGCGTGTCATCACCGCCTTTGATTTTTACCAGATTGTCCTTTTTAAGTTGCTTTCCAGAAAAGGATTGGAAGTCGAATACTTGCTTTTTCACTTGCTTGCTCATGATGCAAAGGGTTACAGCCCTTCGGCAAGTCCATTTAATGCCGAAAGTCAAGGTTAAACCATCAAAAAAGACCTAGAGAATCGATTGCTTTACAGCTGAGGGTGCAGCTATTCTTTTAGGTGTTTTCTATTATCAAAAGCAAATTAGGGGAGAAAAGGGAGGAGGGAAAGCCGTTCCTTACGAATGGATTTTACTTCCTTATGAACGTATTAATCCGCTTGTAAACGGAAAAAAGCTGCTGCTACTTTTTCCCGATAAGACCGCCCAATCGGGACCGCATTTTCTTTAAGGATGAGATAGTTATCTTCAATTTCCAGTACTTTAAGAATATTGACAACATAAGATCGGTGGATTCGGAGCAAGGAGGGGTGAGGGAATTGAGAACAAAAGCTATTTAGATTGGCGGACAGAATATACTTACTTTGACTAGTGAAGATTTCAACACTAGAACCAGCAGCTTGCACATAAAGCAAATCGTTACTATCTACCCTAACATAACTGTTTTTAGTAGTCTTAGTAAAAAAGAAATCTTGGGCAGGTCGAAGCTTATCTTCTGTATTAAATGGGCTTGTCAAGGGTTGCATAGTAATCGCTTAAGAATGAATAATACTCCTAGTATTGTATTAATTATTGCTGACATAAATATGCATTTAAAAGGAGAGTGTCACCAGTTGGCTACCATTATAGGCAAGATTTGGAAATAATCGGCAAGTCTAAAAGAGCTACGTCCTTCGTTAGTTAAAGAAGCCTGCCTGACTAAAGCAAAAAATCTGAATCAAGATCTTTCAGGAAATTCAAAAAAGTATCCCGATAGCTACGTGAGACTGGAATTTGGATTGCTGGTCGATACTGCATTTTTAGTACCCCCCCTGCGCCAAGGGGTTGATAGAATTCGATGTAGTGGGCATTTATCAAGAAGCTCGCATGGACTCGGATAAAGGACTGTTGAGCAAGTTTTTTATCAAAGACCTTAAGAAGTGCATTAGCAGTAATAGAACCGCCGTTCTTTAATATCAGGGTGGTCTTTTTTTTCCTATTGACGGTCTCACACCAAAGGATATCTTTGAATGGGATGAATCTGTAGCCTTTTTCATATGGAATGACCAGCTGTGTTTTGCTACTTTGAGCTAGGGCAACTTTGATCCGTTTATTATCATAAAGTTCCTGTGCTTTTTTAACAGAATAGACAAAGGCATCAAAGTCAATTGGCTTTAGCAAATAATCTATCAGTCCTAGTTGCTTAGCTTCGGACTGGTATTCAGGATAGGCCGTTATGAAGATAACTTCAAATTTTCTTTTCGGAAATTTTTTCAATAGATCAAATCCTGTGCCATCTCCCATTTGGATATCGAGAAAAACCAGATCAGGTTGTTTTTCCTCAATCAGTTTTATTCCGGAAGCTACGGAATTAGCTTGCCCAATAAATTCAAGTTCGTTGGGAGCATATTCGTTTCCTATGTTTTGAATGCCTTGCCTACTTAAGTGTTCATCATCAATGACTACTGCCTTCATCATTCCGGGTATGGGTTTTTAAGATAGAGAGGACAACCTTTGTTCCGGTAGGGGTGTCCTCTTCTGAAAAGAGATCAATCGTTTCAACCTGTATATCAAACTCCTTTAATTTTTTGAGGATATCAACCTTTTCCTGGATAATCTGAGTGCCATGGGCTTTGTATTTCCCCTTATGTGTCTGCTTCATTCTTCCCGCTTCAAGTCGGCCTATTCCATCATCTTCCACTATGAAAATTAAGCGATCCTTTTCCTCTTTCAAATTAATCTTTAGTAGTCCGCTTCCCTCCTTGAATTGTAGCCCATGGTTAATGGCATTCTCCACATAGGGTTGCAAAAGCATAGGAGGAATCTTAAAGTCGAGATTCACTTGCTCCTCCACGATAATTTTACTTTCAAAATTATTAAACCTCAACTGTTCAAACTCAATATATAACTTCAATAAATTAATTTCTTCCTTTATACGGATCGTTTTTGATCTGGATACTTCCAAAAAAGCCCGAATAAGTTTTGATAAATTCTGCATATAACGATTAGCCTGCCGTTTATCGCCGGAGAACAGTATCGTCTGGATAGAATTCAGGGTATTGAAAATGAAATGTGGGTTCATCTGTGATTGGAGCGCTGATAAATTAAGATTATCGTTCTTAAGCTCTAATTTCTCTTTCTCAATTACATTCCTTCTCGTTTGGAAGATTAAATATAGAATACCGATAAGCAAAAAAGCGCTTATTAAAAAGGAATTGATAGCCATCTTTTGCCAGTTGACACTTACCGTAAAAGCAAAGCTATCCATTTGCCCGTCCTGAAAACAGCAAGCGGTACTCACCTCAAAGCGGTAATTCCCCTTTCGCAGGTTAGAAAAAATCGCATATGTTCTATCGGAGGCTTGGTTCCAGTCTTGATTAACTTTCCCATTCCTCAGCAGACGGTATCGATATTTAATATTAGGATTGGAAAAAGAAACGGCTTTGAATTCAACTTTTAGGTTGTTTTGATTTTTGGGTAGTACTATTTTCTGATCCCGTTCTAAGATATTTCTCCATCCGCTTTCAAAATCACTGTCTGGAATATTGGCTCTAATGATATAAGGTTTTATAATGGCCCTTTCCCGGAGATTTGTTTTCTTGGGGTCAAATCTTGTCATCAGAGAAGAAGTAGGAATCCAAAAATGGTCCTTGGAGTCTTTCAGAATAGCATTCATACCAACAGCCCCTCCTGCAAATCCATTTTTTCTATTAAAAAAGGAAAACTCCGCTAATCCAGCATTATAATATTTCTGAAGATCAAAAAGTGCAATACTAGTGCCAGTCCCTAAGAGCAAATACGAACTATCTACGGTTTCAATAAATGCGACTTCACTGTTGTAACAATCTATTCCAACCGTTCGAAACTTTTCAGTCGAGTAATCATAAAATAATAACCCATTTTTCGACCCCACCCAAATGTTGTCTTTGTAGTCCCTGAATAAGGCAAACACACCTTCCGCCGGCAAATGATTAGTGGAGTCCTCCTGATAATAATTAATGAATCGATTATTTTTCCGATCAAAGCGAGAAACACCCTTATGATGGCCGATCCAATAGTCAGCATATTTGTCCTTATTAATAGAAGTTATATAGCTCCTAATCCCCAACCCATTACCGGGATCGTAAAAAGCAATTTCACCGTTTTTATCAAGGATTTGTAATCCTGTTCTTCCAAGTAAATAGGTGTTTTCAATCGTATCTTCAAAAATATAAAATACTCCGTTGCGTTTATTTGTGCTGTCCTGGTAAAGATCCATATTGGTGCCAGCTAAAATGCTAAAGGCCTTGCCATCATATTTTAACACATGCTGATCAGTAGGAAATAAGAGATTGTCTTTACTATCTTTTATAGCCCCGAAATGAAAATTTCTATCCGGATAAAATTTTGAATATTTGCTTCTTTGGTTAATGAAACGTTTACCATCAAATTTGAATAACCCGGCAGCGTAGCCACCCACCCAGAAATATCCTGCTCTATCTTCAACAACGGTCCAAACATTAGGAATAATCCCTTCATTTTTTGTGTAATTGGTGAAAGCTTTGCTGCCCAACCGACGAATACCATTCTCAGTTCCCAACCAAATGAAATTTTCTCTATCGACCATCAATTGCACGACTGTTTCAGCGGCGATATTGTAAGTATAAACAGCTCCACTAAGATCAATACTCAATAATTTTTCGTCTTTCCAGGCAATGATATTACCTGAACGGTCGATATCCATTCTGTAGGTCAATCTGAATGGTGGCTCGTAGAAAGTACTGACCTTATCTCCCTCTAACTTGAAGATCGTAGAATCTGATTTGAAGTAGGTAATGCTGTCTTTTAAGATGACCCTAGAGATATTGATGCTATCAATACTTTTGATTGTAAAGGAATTGTTTTTGTACTCAATTAATCCCCGCTCAGTGGATCCGATGAGTAGCCGGTCATAAATCGGATCATATTCCATATCAGTGTATAGCTCTTTTCCAGAAAAAGAGATTCCTGTACTGACCCTGTGACATGTTCGACCATCAAAGCGATATAAGCCGCCCTTACCACGTGTATTCATCCAGACGACTCCCTGGTTATCAATTGCGATAGAATTCAGCACCAGGGAATCACTAAAGTCATAAGCGTGAAAATCCGTATAGTCATATTTTGTCAATCCATAAGTAGTCAGAATCCAAACATTCCCATTTTGATCTATTTGGAAATCTTTTACAATTCCTTCCGTGAGCGGAACGGAGCCAAAATTGGCAAAACTGTCACCATCAAAAATACTAATGCCTCCTTTAGTACCTATCCAGATATTGCCCCGATGATCCTGTGCCAATGCAGTGACCTGATCCTGAATAAGTCCTTCTGTCACCGTATAGCTTTCGACGGGATATTGTTGACTGTATAATACTATCCAAATAAAGGAAAAGTAAGCTGTCAATAGGCTTCTCATGAAGGTTTGATTTTTATTGGACTAGTCCGCTTTTTTAGCTGTAGATCGACCTTGGAATGTAGACAAAGGGACACTGCTCTGCAAGAATAAGGCCATAACAGGTAAGATTTGGGAATAACTAGCATGAAATGCCTGTTGGACATCCAACAATTGATAGAGTGTAATATCGGGCGAATTCATAAGAAGCTAACTTGGGAATAGCTCGCGATGAGTTAGATTGAAATAGCGTAGTATAACAGGTTTGATGAACAGATAGATTCATTGTTAGAATAAGCCCTCGATCACCCTGATTTTACCTCAGGCAAGAATAGCCAATGATAACGGGGTGGTATGTCGGAATACGTTGGAACTTTCTTTAAGGTGAGGCCCTGGAGCTTCGGCAGCTCCAGGGTAATAGATGGGGGCTTAATGGGCGAGTTGGGAGAGGATTGTATCGGGGTGATTTTCCCAATAGAAGAGGGGAAAGAAGAACACTTTAGCAGCATGGCCTCATGACACTACCTTCAAATATGAGCCAGAAAGCGATCGATCGCAAATCATGGCGAGAAGCGGTTAAATACGGTGAAAAATGGCCGTGTTTTTTGCTTAGCAACTGATGAGACATCTCTATTAGGACAAGTCATCGGAAAATTAGAAGCAATAGAAAAGAAGAACATTCCTTCCGTCCAACAATCGGCGGTGCGGGGGTGGAGGACGGCGGCGAGGAAAGTATGTTGGTCGTCCCAGGTGCCAGTGTAGTAGTCGAGCAGGTCGTAGTAATCGCCACAGGGCTCGTCGGTTTGGAATTCCAATTGGAAGTTGGATTCAAAGAGGTAATTGTCAGGATTCTGATGAGGGAATACATCCTTGAAGAGAAAGAAGAGGGTGGGGTAGCGCCCTCCCATGTGACTAATGTATTGATGAGGGCGATAGTACACAGTCAGTTGGCAGACTTGTGGGAGTCGGCCCGTAAGCCCATTCACCACAAGGGATTCGGCGCCGATATCGAAGTAGCCTTGGGTGAGGTAATAGCCGTCGCGAGCTTGAAGCGGGGATGGAGCAGTACTGGATGGCTGTATAACATCATGTGGTTGTTCACAAGCAGGAGTGAAACAAGCAAGAGTTAAAAAAAAGATCAGGTATTTTGATGACATTATTTGGGAGATTTGGGATAGGGGTTAAAAGCCTAAAGCGCAGGCTTTGCGGAATTCGATAGTTACTTTCTCTTTCGTATTATCAACGGTAATTAAGGACGGCTTTTGTGCATCGAGAATCGCGAAGTAGTAATGGCCTAAAGAATCGGTAGGGAGCGAGATATGGGTGGCGCTAAAGTGACCTTTGGAAATCAAGAAAAGCGGCTCATCTTGGTGCCAACGATTAGTCTTTGAATAGAAAAATAGAAAGGGATATCGAATCGAATCGCTATACAGTTTCTTGAGCGGAATGAGAACCCTATCTACGGAATGGGGAGCAGTCCAAGTCTGCACCTCCAGGCAGCGAGAACCTTGGAAATGCTGGATGAGCAATGGGTTGGCGATACAGTGATCAGGTGCCTGGAGGCTGTCTTGAGCGATAAGTGGGGTGCAGCTTACCGCGAATAAGAATAGAAGAAATAGACGTGTCATGGTGGATGTTTTTTTGTGAATTATAGTATGTGTTTTTGAGGGAGATGCGGAGCTGTGCTTATGGCGGGACTTTGCGGACGAAGCGAAGGAAAGCTGCCTGGTCGGTAGCTAAGCCAGGGGGGAGGAGCATAGCGGTGTAGACCATGTCCCAGTCGTCCAAGTTGAATTCGGAAATGGGTTTGGCGAGGGTGTCGGTGAGGGTTTCCTGGTCGACGTGGGGGGCGTGAAGGAGCCGGTGGAGGTGGTGGGAGATTTGGATTTGGTCTTTTGGGGAGGTCATAAGAGGGGAAGTGGGTGAGTCGGTAAGTCATTAAGTCTGTAAGTCTGCAAGTCTGCAAGTCTGTGGGTAATAAGTACTTAAGTCGGTACGTTGTATGTCAGTAAGTCATTAAGTCGAATGTCCAAAGGTTGTAAGTTGGGAAGTCGGAGGTCTTTAAGTTGTAAGCCTGTTGGTCGTAGGTTAGTTAGATTGCTCGGCCGTGGGCTTGTAAGTTGGTTGGTTTAAAAAGTCACTCGTGGGATGATGCTTAGTGCGTTCTAATCAGTTTGAACGAGGATGTGGATGGGGTTTGGTTTTTGTGATGGTATAGTCGGCGGTAGGAGGGTAGGGTTAGCGGAGTCAGGCTTATGATT
>Ga0070726_10003960_pt1 | contig 12115 bp, 9 predicted proteins | sample tdAd471_FD_67275 | JGI IMG/M metagenome (GOLD analysis project Ga0070726, IMG submission 67275) | Marine sediment microbial communities from the Atlantic coast under amendment with organic carbon and nitrate - tdAd47.1 | ecosystem: Environmental > Aquatic > Marine > Coastal > Sediment | place...
TTTATAATCTTCATCGGTAAAACCACTACCTTCTCCTGCGGTAGCTTGTACGTATACAGTATGATTTCGCTTGCTAAATTCAAGGGCACCGGCGGGTGTTAGGGCCACGCGGTTTTCATTGTTCTTAATCTCCTTGGGTACGCCAATGATCATGGTAATGGGTTGAATTTGGTTAGGAATTTCTTGCGGCGCAAAAATAACAAAGACTTTGAAATAATATCGTTTTAGGTCAGCTTTTCGATAGGAGTAAGAAAGATCGATTTGTCCACTGCTGGAATCTGGCTCAGTGAAGCGGCTTTGTCAAATAAATACTGGACAGCTTGCTTCCCTTCTAAGCCTAAATCTTTGGTGAATTCATTGACATAAAGTCCAATGTGGGCATACATGACCTCTTCATCCATTTCTTGTGCATGTTTCTTAATGAAAAGCAGGCTGTCTTTCGGATGAGAGAAGGCATAGGCCACACTTCTTTTCATGACCCGGTTTACTTTTTCCAGCGTGTCTGCGGCTAGTGAACGTTGAGCTACAATGCCGCCTAAGGGTATAGGCATTCCGGTCGTAGACTCCCAATATTCTCCTAAATCGATTAACTTGCAGAGACCTCGTTGGGCATAAGTGAACCGATTTTCATGTATGATTAATCCGGCCGTTACTTTTTCCTCCAACACAGCTCCTTCTATATCAGAAAATAAAATTTCTTTTTTATTTTTCGCCGCTGGGTAAGCTAAACCAAGCAAAAAATTAGCGGTGGTATATTTTCCGGGAATGGCAATCGGACCCGCATTAATTTGCTGATCATCGAGGGCCTGTTTGGCAATGAGTAAGGGGCCACAATTTCGACCTAAAGCACTGCCTGCATCTAATAAGGTATAGGTATCTAGCAGATGCGCGAAGGCGTGGAAACTCAACTTCGTGATGGCAAGTTCACCCGCAAAGGCTCGCTGGTTCAACTCCTCAACATCCCCTAATATCACTTCAAAATCGAGCCCTTCTGTGTCGATTTTGCCATGAATCATGGCATCAAAAATAAAGGTATCATTTGGGCAGGGTGAAAACCCAAGAGATAATTTCATAGTTTTGCGGTTTGGATCAATGGATAATAATTATGAAGCTGGACATAATCTACGAAGATAATCATCTTATTGCTGTTAACAAGCCAGCGGGTTGGCTTGTTCAAGGTGACATCACGGGAGATAGATCTCTCCTCGATGAGGTGAAGGCGTATGTGAAGGAAAAATACAATAAGCCTGGAGATGTTTTCTTGGGTTTGATTCACCGTTTGGATCGTCCTGTAAGCGGCGTGGTCATCTTTGCTAGGACGAGTAAAGCCCTCACCAGAATGAATAAATTATTCCAGGATAAAGAGATGCAAAAAAAGTATTGGGCGATTACGGCTAATCGCCCTGATCCCCTTTCGGGGCATCTTACGCATTATTTGTTGAAGGATACGACCATCAATAAAACGAAGGCTTTTGATCGACTCAGCAATAAAGCTAAAAAAGCCAAAAAATCGGAGCTGAAATACTTCTTGAAGGCGGGGCTGGCCGGACACCATTTGATCGAGGTGAATCCACTTACGGGGCGTCCCCATCAAATTCGCGTGCAATTGGCCAAAATGGGCTGTCCGATTCGCGGAGATCTTAAGTACGGCTTTGAAGAACCGAATAAGAATGGTTCGATTCATTTGCATTGCCGAGAGATGAGCTTTATTCATCCCGTAAAAAAAGAACCTGTAACCATTATTGCGGAGGTACCCAAGGACCAAATTTGGCGATTATTTGATCTCTAATGGTATAGGAGAAGGATATCAAGCCTGACTAGCCATCCCTTCGCCAGCGATCCACCCGCCGGTCCAAGCCGCCTGAAAATTGAAGCCACCGGTTAAGGCATCAATGTTTAAGACCTCACCGGCCATAAACAAAGAAGGGTAGCGCTTACTGCTAAAGTACTTAAAGTCTATTTCCTTGAGGTCAACTCCACCAGCAGTGACAAATTCTTCTTTATTGGTGCTTTTTCCCTGCACCTCAAACTCTGCCTGCGTAAGCTGAAGTGCCAATTTATTGAGCTGCTTTTTGTTCAAATCTGCCCAATTGTTATGGGGAGAAACGCCTGCAGCCTGCAACAGACTCTGCCATAACCGGCTAGGCACACCAAACTGCGGGTGCTTATAAATCTTTCTTTTACTGAATTCCAACTTGTTCTCGCGGAGAGACTGGAGCGTTTCTTCTGTTCCAGATGAAATCCAATTGACACGAATCCGAAATTGATACTGGATGGGCGCCAAGACACGTGCCCCCCAGGCGGAGAGTTTTAAAATGGCCGGTCCGCTTAAGCCCCAGTGTGTAATGAGTAAGGGCCCCTCCGTTTGTAGTTTTAGCTGTGGGATGGTGATCTGAGCCATGGGGACGGAAAGCCCCGGCAAATCTTTGATGCGATTATCCTTGATATTGAAGGTGAAAAGAGAAGGGACAGGGGCTACGATTTGATGTCCTAGATCCTTCAAGTGATCCCAAATCCTACTATTGCTGCCAGAGGCAATCATGATTTTGTCTCCAAGAAAAATTTCTCCTTTCTGGCATTCGATTTTCCATTGTGCATTTTCGGCAGAAGGAGGCTGGAGTGTTTTTACATTTTTTTGGGTCAACAATCGGATGCCTTGTTTTTTTATACTATCCATTAAGCAGTCTATAATGGACTGCGAGCGATTACTTACGGGAAAGATTCGGCCGTCATTTTCCGTTTTTAAGGCTACGCCTCGGTCTTCGTACCATCCTTGGGTATCGCCACAGGCAAAACGGTTGAAAGGGCCTAATAGTTCTTTAGCTCCTCGAGGATAAAATTTAACCAATTCCCTGGGCGTATAACAAGCATGTGTAACATTGCAGCGGCCTCCACCTGAAATCTTGACTTTACCTAACACCTCCTTTCCTCGTTCTAAAATGGTCACTTGTGCGTCGGGATTTAACTCTGCACAGCGGATAGCGGCAAAAAAACCTGCGGCCCCACCTCCAACAATAATAATTTGCATGCGGCAAAGATAGTTAGCGTCCAACTAGTTTTATAGGAAGGTTCAAAAGAATGTTTTATCTATTTTCTGCTGTAGGCAATTTAAACCGAATTTCGACACGCCGATTTTGTGCACGACCTTCTTCTGTTTCATTGCTCTCAATGGGTTGGTCAAGGCCGTAACCTTTTGCGATAATTTGCTGAGCAGCTACGCCTTGCTCGATAAAAAAGGATCGGGTGGCTTCGGCTCGATTTTGAGACAATTCTTTATTGTAAGCGGGGGAACCCACATTATCAGTATGACCGCTTATTTCAACGATTAGTTCTTGTTCGGTGATCAATTGGGCTAGCCGCTCTAGCTCTTTGAAAGAAGTAGGTTTAATGGTGAACTTGGCGGTTTCAAAAAAGAGATTTTTCAGTGGGATAGCCATGTTATTGTCGACCATTTCTACCAAGGAAGGAACAATGATATTGTCCAGTTGACTCACTTGATCAGTTTGATTTCGCAAATCAATATTATTGCTAATGGGGTAATAGCCCTCCTCCTGTACACGGTAGCTATATAATTTACCCAGGGGTAAGCTGATGAAGAATTTTCCGGTAACGGGGTCGGGTTTGATTTCTCCGGCCGGTTCTCCGGTTTCCATATCCTCTACGATGATGCTGAAATTCAATGGTTTACCTTTTAAAGATAGTAGCTCTCCTGCGAGGGTAGCTACTTGTTGAGGGCGAGCTCGGTCGGGTAGGAGTAGGGAATAGACTTCTTCCTTCTTATCTTTGATCTGCTTGGCAAAATAGGCCTCCGTTCCATCGGTACTGACCTTATATCCCCAATCGTTTGCTGAAGTATTGATAGACTTACCCAAGTTGATGGGGGGACTCCATTCTGTCCAAGATTCACCAATGCGAGTCGTTTTGAACACATCCAAACCACCTAATCCGGGATGGCCTCCAGAACTAAAATACAAGGTGCGCATATCCGGATGGAGGAAAGGAGACCGATCCTCCCAGGGCGTGTTGATGGTGGTGCCCAGGTTCTGGGGTTTGCTCCAGCTCTCATCAGGAAGGCGATAGCTGATATATAAATCGGTATTGTTTTCATCGGTGAGGCCAACTCTATCTGGTCGACGAGCGGCAAAAATCACCACTTTTTCATCGGCTGAAATGGTGGTGCCGCCTTGCCAGACGGATTTCTGCCTAGCGGTGAAAAAAGGCAGAGGTTGTGTCCAGCCTTTTACCTGTTTCTCGCTAATCATGACTTGCCCATTGATAAATAGGATCAAACTATTTCCATCGGCTGAGACGGCAAGCGGAGCTTCATTACTGGAAGTATTGAAACGCTTAATGGGCATAGCTGTTCCCCACTTATCTCCCTCTCTTTGTGAAGTATAAATGTTTTCTACCCCATTGATCAAGCGACAAAAGTATAGTGTTTGTCCGTCTACCGTGACGACCGGGGAGTATTCGGCGTCAATTGTATTTACTTGGTCGCCGAAGGATCTGCTTACAACGGTTTCGGCGGCGGCATTAATAATCTCTCGAAAACCTTTTAGGGTGGGATCCGGACTATCATAGTAGCCTTCAAATTCACTTATTTTAGCGGACAAGGCTGCCCAGTCCTGTTGCTGGATTAATCCTTGACTAAGTAATTGGATGGCTTGAAAAGAGCGATGGCTGGGCCCTGCCTTTTTGATATACTGGATGAAATCCTCCCGACTCATGCTTGACCGGAAAGCGGGTACTTCACGCGCCAAGGCAAAGTCGTCTCGGTAACTAACGGAATCAATCATGGTAGGAAAATGGGAATAAAATCGCTCGAAAGCTTTCGGGACACCATAGCAGGCATAATAGGGATAGAGCGCCTGAATGGTTTTTGGGATATAACTATTATCGATCAATCGAAGTTGGTCTTCAAACAGGTAAACAAAAGGATTTCGCTCTACTAGTTTAGCCATACTCTCATCCATAAAGGGGCTCAAACGAGGATAGCGATTCATGAGCGTGAATAAGCTTCGCATACTAGGTTCTGGATACTTTTTTACAAAGCTTTTCACGACCGCCTCTTCCAGTTTGGGAATTAGTGCTGGGCTGTTTTCCTGTAGGGATAGCCGATTATCCTCTAAAAAGGCCAACAAGGTTTCGTAATTGCCAGCCTCTTGTTGTTCAGCAAAAAACAATTCATTCCTTTTCTGCCGAGCTTGCTGGGCTAAGGTGAATTTTAAGCGAGGATATTTCAGTAAAAAGGTATCTATTGCTGCACTTGTGTTTTGGCCAATAGCCATCTCCAGGGCCTCCTCGGTGAATTTGCGTTTTAACTTGGAGAAATGAGAAGTATTGATCCCTTCTCGCTCTAATTTCTTTTTATCTCTATTACTTAATTTGCGATGTATCCTTTGTGCTTGTAGCGCATAATGGTAGGCCGAATCAACTTGAGAGCTATTACCAAAACTAGCGCTTTTGGCTAGGAGTTGGTTCATCGCTTCAATGGTATACTTATCGTTTTTTTGTCCTTGAAGTTGGAAAGATAGTAGAAGACAGAATAGAAGTAAGGCGTTAATGCGCATAGTATTGTTTTGGATCCCTACTATTAGTAATGATTAAAAACAGAATAAGTTACACAAAGTGGCGATTTTAACCCTGTTGACTATGTTTTCGTTGATTAAACGAATTAATAGTTGATTCAACGAAAAAATAGTTGTATATTTGAACTATGAGACGTTTAAATGAAAAAGAAGAGCAAGCCATGCAAATCCTGTGGCGATTAAAAAAGGCCTTTGTAAAGGAAATATTGGCTGAATGGGAGGAGCCCAAACCGCCGATTACCACTTTGTCCTCCTTGGTCCGGAAATTGGACACAGAAGGAATTATTGGTCATGATAGCTTTGGGAAAACTCATCGGTATTTCCCTATCCTGAAAAAAGAGAGCTACAAGAAATCCTCCGTCAAGAATCTATTGGCGAACTATTTTTCTGGAAAACCGGAACAATTGCTGTCTTACTTTGTGAAGGAGGAAAACATCGCTTCGGATGAACTGAAAGATTTATTGGAGAAAATTAAGCATCGAGAGGAAGAATAATACATACCTCAGGTGTGGCCAGAACGATTCCAAACCCAGCTTGCTTAAATCCGCTCCTATGGAAATCAACATGATACAATACCTTTTTGAAAGTGCTGTAGCGCTGCTTTCCTTTTATCTGCTTTATCATATCTGTCTACGAAAAGAGACCTTTTTTCAGCTGAATAGGCTCTATTTATTGCTGATGCCTCTATTGGCCTTAAGTATTCCTTTGCTCAATATTGATGTCAGAAGCACGCAAGAAGTCAGTGATTTGGATCCTTGGTATCCGGTGGTTTACCAATACCAGCAATTGGAACAACAGGTTTGGGGCGGCTTACAAGAAGGAGAAGGAGCCATTTGGCAACTCTCAATAGGTGATGTGTTGTATTGGGTCTATTGGATTGGAGTCACTATTATGCTTTTTAGACTCGTCAGTGGTTTGAGCCAATTGATGTGGCGGATAAAATGTGCCAAGCAAGAAAGAAAGGCGGGGGTTACTTATTTAGATACGGCACATAAATGGCCCGCTGCTTCCTTTTTTGGCTATGTTTTTTGGCAATCCAAGTCGGAGGATGACAAGGCTAGAATGATATTGGAACATGAGCTGGTGCACGTTCGCCAATGGCACAGTTTGGATGTATTGCTCATGGAACTCTGGGTGATTATCAAATGGTTTAATCCGATCATTTATTGGTACAGGTATCACTTAAGGCTTACCCATGAGTTCATTGCCGATCAATATGTGGTGACCCAGCGGGGGGATAGAATGGGGTATGCTGAGCTGATGCTGGCGGCTGATAACCCATCAAGCCCCGTTACACTAGCCAACCAATTTAATTCACTAACTAAAATGCGCTTACTTATGTTAGCTAAAACAGAATCAAGGTATTGGAAAAAATGGAAGTACTTATTGAGCCTACCTACTGCTGCACTTTTATTTTCTCTCTTTTCTTTCAACTTAGCTACCGAGCTTCCATCTGAAATCCGCGAACCCTTTGAAATGGCTGAATTGATGATTGAAAAGGCGGTTCAGCAAGAAGTCATGAGTTGGGATATTACGGCCGAAAGACCTATTGTACAATTAAAATGGGGAGAACAAATTTGTGAATGTAAACCTGAGAAGTATAAGAACCTTTTCAAATGCGATAATCTAAGTTTCACCCCGAGAGCCTATAAGCGTTTCTTACGGAAGTCAGGGGATTTTGAATTGTTTACTAAGGGCGTTCCCATGCCGATTAACGATTTGAAAATCCGCTCTAATAGAATGGTTGACATGGGCGGATTTATGGGGCAATTTGATGAATCTGGCGAAATCCAAACCGAATCTTTACTCTGGAAAAAGCCTGCCTTTGGTGATGTATATAAATTTGAATTTAAAGGGGGACCGGAATCTTGGTTTAGTTTCGAAGTGGTCATTAATAACAGAAAAGAAGAATTGGAGCCAGAATATACAGCTGATTTGGGGTCTTATTCTTTTGCCGTAGATATGACGAACAAAATAGGCGTTCGACATTTCAATTTTGTGGATTTCCAGCGGGCTATGCAGCATCCTTTTCAGTTGAAAGGAAGCGATGGTAAGCCGATTTCAATTGATCGAATGGAGGTGCGAAATATTGCAGCCATGAGAAAGGAAATCTTGGAGAACCTAGGAAGTAGTACCATCGATTTAAAGTCGCTGAAAGTGATTCAAGATGTGATAGCGGGTGACAATGTCAATATTAACCTATCTACGAGTGAGGGAGAAGAGGTTAGGCTAGATTTTATGCTGCGAAGAAATGCCTCAAGCCAAGTCTTTAATCGCGAAGTGTTTTTGAAGTGGGGGGAAGAAAAATTTTCAATCCAACCCTTTTCTAAATTGGCGCTGCGAGAAGCAGAAATGAAAACTTTCATTGATGAAACGATTAGCTTAGTCATAAATGGAGAACCTTCCCCCATTGTTCAGGCTCGGATACCTAATCATCCACGCTTTAATAATGGCAAAATAGAAAAGGTGCAGGGTAGAGAGAATTTGTCCTTAGCCGACTTACAAGGTGAGATAGCGAAAATAGAGCCAGGGCAAGGCTTGTCTTTTCATGCCCAGACAGCAGCAGGCCATACTTTTAGTGTAAACCTCTTCCTTGAACTACCGATAGATTGGGCACAATTGCTAGGTAAGGAAGCGCAATATCAAATCCAGGAATACTCGGAAATCGTGACGATTGAAAAGGTATCAGAAGAAATCTTGACGGCACTGAGTCAACTTAAATATCACAATTGGGCGGGCCCTGGCTTTACAATAGGAGGGAAGGAAGGGATGCAATCCCCTTTGAAAGAGCTACCTACGAGGGTAAAAGCGGATCAAATTGATCGATTGAAAATATTTCCGCCTAGTACTATGAATGATGAGTTATACGGACGGCGATATTTTGGACTCGTCGTGGTGTATTTGAAATAGAATACCTCAAGAGCAGAAGAAGTAGCCTAGTGCAAAATAATAATGAGTATAGAAGTGTGCAGGTTTGAAAAGTTTTCTGGGCTTGTCTAGGTAGGCTTCAGGAGTTTCCTAGGCAAGTCCTGAGGAAACTTCTGAAGCCTAATGAATACAAGCATCAATTATCCAAATCAGGGTGTTTTTCATCCCATTCTGTTACCCGTTGAAAGGCGGCAGCAAGGGCTAATACTTTACCCTCCTCGAAAAGTTTACCTGTAAAAGTGATGCTAGTAGGACGGCCATCTCGAAAGCCATTAGGGACAACGACACAGGGATGACCGGTATAATTCGTAATCCGCAGACTTGAACTGGCCCAAGACGGATGTACATAGACATCTACCTCCTCAAAGACCTTTCTCATATCCTCAATAAGTTGCGTACGGAGGCGATTGGCTTGTATGTATTCAACGGCAGGAATGAAGCGAGCAGCTCGGAAGACGTTTGGCCATGCATTTTTGATTTGTCTCACGAGTTGATCATCTTTTCCACTGCTGGTCAAATCATCAAAGGCCGCCGCTGCTTCAGCCGATAAGATAAAGCCGATATCAGGCATGCTTGGGAGTTCGATCGGAATTAGTTCGTAGCCTTGCTGCTGTAAGGCTAACAATGCTAGAGAGTCTTGTGATTTGAAAGGATAGTTCCCCTCAAAAGCTGACTTTAAGTAACCTACCTTCAACATTTTCGGATTGGCTAAACCTTTACTGAAATTGAAAGGAGCATCTACCAACGTATTGTCCTTATCATCTTTACCATAAATAGCTTGAAAGACGGCGGCACAATCTTCCGCTGACCGACAGAGCGGCCCAATCTTATCCATGGACCAGGATAAGGCCATAGCGCCGTACCGACTTACCCGCCCGTAGGTTGGCCGGAGTCCTGTGGTGCCACAAATGGTAGAAGGCGAGACAATGGAGCCTAAGGTTTCTGTCCCAATGGCAAAGGGCAATAATCCAGCAGCCACCGCAGAAGCAGAGCCTGCCGAAGAGCCACTCGAACCACGACTAATATCCCATGGGTTCCGCGTTTTTCCGCCAAACCAAACATCTCCCCAGGCCAGGGCTCCCATGCTTAGTTTTGCCACTAAAACAGCCCCAGCTTCTTCTAGTTTTTGTATAACGGTGGCATCATAATCAAAGCGCTGTTCTTTATAGGGAGCAGCCCCCCAAGTTGTTTTATAATGTTTTGTAGCGAGTAAATCTTTTGCGCCATAAGGAATACCGTGTAAGGGGCCTCTATAATCTCCTTTGGCGATCTCGGCATCCGCTTTTTTTGCCTGCTGTAGGGCTAGGTCTTCCGTTAGGCTAATGACACAATGTAGATCCGGGTCATACTTTTTAAGTCGAGCGAGGAAAAATGTAGTGAGTTCCACTGAACTAATCTGTTTTGATCTGATCAGCTCCGCAAGTTCCAGGACGGTATAGAAGGCCAACTGAGAAATGTCCTTCGGTCTCTTTACCTGCTTGTTGGCTGAGAATTGGACCGTAGAGGTGCCACTAGGAATTTGGTAATTGGCCGGAATAGGGTTGAAGACTAGCGCTGGGCTTAATCCATTGGGAATCGCTATCTCTCTGATGGCCATAAAGCTCTCGCGCGCATCTTCCAAGTTAGGAAGAAGGGAGTCAATTTCTGCTTTGGTCATACTCAATCCCATTATATTGGCGGCAGATAAGGCGTCGGCCTGACTAATGGTTGGTATAAAATAGCGACTTGTAAAGGCTCCGCTTAGAAAGGCGACTAATAGCCCAATACAGATGATGGTGTACGTTTTTTTCATACTATTGTTTTCATGGTAATTGTTGCTGGTAAGTTGAAGGCGTTTGACCCGTCCAGCGTTTGAAGGCTCTTCTAAATACCCGTTGATCTGCATAGCCTAGAAAACCGGCAATCTCAGTCAATTTGTTTTGCCTCTTTTGCAGAAAATGCAGGGCCAATTCCTTTCGAATATTTTCCAAGATGAGTTGATAGCTAGTTCCTTCCTGGCGCAGTTTCCTTTGCAATGTCCTAGTGGAGCACTGAAGTTGGGTGGCGACCTGGTCGATAGTGGGTAAGGGGCCGTCAATGGCGGATAGTAAAAGCTGCTTAATCCTTGCTTCCAGGCTGGCATAGGTTTGAAAAGAGGCAAGTTTGGCTTGTGCCAAATGTTCGAACTCCCGATACAGCGTAACATTATAACTGGCTACGGCTAGCTTGGCTAAGCTAGCTGGAAATTCGAGGTAATTCTCAGTAGCCCCAAAATACAAATTGGTTTTTAAGATACTTTTATAGGGCTCCTCATTAGCGGGAGAGGGGTATTTAAAGAAGGCTCTGCTCGGGTAAATGTGTTTGCCACTGAACCGGTGAATAATGGAGAGGGTTCGAGACATGCTGGTTTCAATGGCCTGTTGCGCAGTATGAGGGTAGGCTTGCCACCATTGTGGATGCGGTTCATAAAAGACTTTAAAGTATGCTCCCTGAATTTCATAATGATAGCTAAACATATTACCAAACAAGGGATTAAACTTACTCAGTTGCTCCAGTGCATCCCCAATAGTGGGGCAGCTTTCCATCAAGTAACCCAGCAAACCAATGACATGCGGGTTGCTACTTCTTCCAATCAAAAGGCCCAAATGGGGTTGTTGTGTATGGCTTAAGGCCAGTTCCCACACCCGATGTGCAGTCGGCAACTCGATCCAACGGTCTCCATCATCCAATTCGGCTAAGTCGAATCCGGCAGCAGTAGCCAGGGCTTGTTTATTGGCCCCGTAATTAGCCGATTCATAAATAATATCTTTGATTATTGACATTTGTACAATCACACGCATAATTCCCTTGTCGTTTAATGTCCCCTCATTGGCGTTATTGTGCCTTTTGTGATGCTTAGATAAAGCCTAAAATTGCACTATTGATTTCAAAATACAAAATAGACTCAACTATGAAAAAGGAGTTAATCACTAAGATTTTTCTAATTGTGGTGGCGATTCCCACGCTAATGGTAGGCTTCCAGGCTTTCTTTGATCCACAAGCGATCATGGATAATGTAGATGTTGTGCTGGGCAACAACAGTGGGAAAAGTTCTACTCGTGCCATCTATGGCGGCATGCATATCGTTTTCGGGGCTTATTTTATTTATGGCGCTTTCAAGGCACAACGAGAAGCGCTACTCATCTTAGGATTATATTGTACGGGCTTTGTGCTTGGACGCTTCTATAGTTTGGCCATTGACGGATCACCTAATGCTTTTATTGGTACCTGGATTTGGGTAGAAACAGCTTTGGCCATAGGGGCCTGGTGGTTGTATAGTGGTACAGCAAGGGGAATAGCCTTGGAGCCCGCTAATTGATAAGGCCAGAAATGGCTTGAGCACCACAAAAATTGAAAGAGAAGCATAATTCCTAGTATATTTGCGCAGTTTTTATTCACGAGCCACTCGGGATGGGTGGCGGGCAAGTAATACATGGAATGAAGCAGAATTTACAGGTATTTAAGTTTGGTGGTGCATCACTACAAGATCCGGATAGTATTCGTAATGTGGGACAAATCCTTGCTGAGTACAAGGATCAAGGCTTACTGATTGTCGTGTCAGCGATAGGAAAAACGACGAA
>Ga0070726_10003962_pt1 | contig 12110 bp, 11 predicted proteins | sample tdAd471_FD_67275 | JGI IMG/M metagenome (GOLD analysis project Ga0070726, IMG submission 67275) | Marine sediment microbial communities from the Atlantic coast under amendment with organic carbon and nitrate - tdAd47.1 | ecosystem: Environmental > Aquatic > Marine > Coastal > Sediment | place...
GGCGGTCGGCCGCCAGCCGTGGTCTATTCGCAGAGAAACGAAACCGTGAAACCCGATCAGCAGGCGCAGAGAGTAGCTTAAATTATGCCGAAACCTGTCCAAGGATCGGGGAGTAGCTCATTCTGCCACGTTAAATCTCCCTAAAAAAAATCGATTAACCCACCACTGCTGGCATGCGGTCACAATGACTATGCGCGAATGAAATCAAATTACTTGGGTGCAGTAGTTGAAAATCAATGTCAATCGCGCGCATGAGGGGTGTAGTAGCTCGCGGGTATCGGTTTTTTCGGGGCTGGGGCCATTCGATAGGCGTTTCGAGAGGGTCCCATAAACCCGTGCACGCGTTCAGGGCGATCATGTGCATCCTACGGGAGGGTAACTCCTCTACGGCAGGTGAACCGTCTTTCGGGCAATTGTGAAGAGCTGCGTGTGATCGCTTAGATTTCATTCAGTATCCTCGATCGTTGCTCAGAAAACTCTTCATCACTGATTTGCTTTTGATCATGAAGGTCAGCCAGGGTTTCCAAACGAATCGCAACCTCGTCTTGCTTCGCTGTGGTGCGGATTGATGGACTGTCCGTGCCGTGATTCGATCTCTGCTCGAGCGTGTCGATTGCAGACATGCTGACATCCTTCGCCAATCTGATCGCTCCCTCGGTAACGCGTCGAGATTTTTCAGCGGTTTCCGCCATGCGGTCGAGCGTTCTCGCCCCCGCCTGTTTTTTGGAATGAATGAGACTGTCGAAGTCGCCGCGCTTTCTCTTGAATGAAATCACCCGAAATTTCTCGATGAGTTGCCAAACCAGCGCGCTGAGGAGTCCACCAAGGCAGGCACCAATTATAGCACCGATCACTCCAAAGACCCGTTGACCCCCAATTACAAAAACGGAGAGTGCAGGAATAGCAATTAAGGCCCAGACAGCCTTTTCCGCCATCCTACTTCGGGACCCCATTTCTGGTGTCAGATCGTCAGGGTTAGGATCGCCTACCATAAGCCCCCTCAACATGCGAATTGCGCCTTATTTCAGTATATCCACAATTCTCCAATGTGTAGTATACGATCCTCTGATTCACTTTTCGGCAGCTTTTGTATTAAGGGGGCGCCGCCCCCTCTTCGCAACCGGCTTCCAGGCGATCCTTGCATGCTGTGCCGGCGTCGCCATGCTCGCTTTTAGCTGCGCGTGGCTCATAACCTCCTGACACTAATACTATTGCCCTGTGAAGCCAGTTGCGCATTCACCCCCGCTCTCGGCGAGGGCCAAGGCCGCAAGCGGCCTCGTTCCATTTTGACGGGGCGGCGCAGGCGAGATCGAGGGGGGCCGGAGATGCCGTCAGATCCGGGACGGAAGGCGCAGAAATCCGCCATTTCCGACCCATCTTCAAAAGGGCGATTTGTGGGAATTTTGTGGGAAAATTGGATGGCTTGAACCTAAGCCATTGATTTAATTGGCGCCCCCTAGGGGACTCGAACCCCTGTTTCCGCCGTGAGAGGGCGGCGTCCTAGGCCACTAGACGAAGGGGGCGGCGCAAGCGCGCATCATACGCCGATCATCGCCTGCTGCAAGCGCGCTGACGGCGCCAAGGCGGCAACCGTTTGTTAGGGAAAGGGCGCTAGGCTCAATCGATTGCAAGCGGGGGTGACGATGCGCAGATCCGTCGATCTTGATGATTTCCTGCCGGGCGGCGATTGGCAGCGGCTCGAGACCTGGGCTGCAATTGCCGGCATGACGCCGCTCGATTACCTGCGTCAATGCGTGCGCCGAGGCCACGCCGCCTTGCGCGAAGAGTTGAGCGATCACGCGCCCGTGGGGTTGCGGCCGCTCAGCGAAGGCGACCCGTCCGGCAATCGCGGCTGAGTTCAGGCACTGCCGCCGGCGTGCCGGTGCGCCGCCGCGATCAGCGCCTCGACGTCGCTTTTCTGCGTATTGAATGCCGTCACCAGCCGCACGATTCCGGGTGCCCAACGGTTGTCGTAGAATTGAAACCCGTCGCCGTGCAGCGCGTCCGCCAGGCCCTCCGGAAGCTCGGGGAACAGCATGTTGGCGTCGGCGCTGTAGGGGAACCGGACGGTGTTGATGCGGCCGAGCCCCTGGCGCAGGTCGGCCGCCATGGCGTTGGCGTGGCGGGCATTGCGAAGCCACAAATCGTCCTCGAGATAGGCGGCCATCTGCGCCGAAAGCCACCGCATCTTGGAAAACAGGTGTCCGGCGCGCTTGCGCCGGAAGGCGAAGGTTTCGGCCAGTGCCGGATCGAAGACGATCACGGCCTCGACGCCCAAGGCACCGTTCTTGGTGGCGCCGAAGGACAGCACGTCGACGCCGGCCTTCCAGCTCATCTCCGCCGGGGAGCAGCCGAGCGCCACCAAGGCGTTGGCGAAGCGCGCGCCGTCCATGTGCACCTTGAGGCCGTGCCGGCGCCCGACGTCGGCGAGCGTGCGGATTTCGTCGAGGCTGTAGACGGTGCCCATCTCGCCGACCTGGGTGATGGTCATGGCGGAAGGCTGCAGCATATGCACGTCGCCCCGGCCGTGGGCGGCCTTGCCGGCCAGTTCGGCGGCGTCGAGCTTGCCGTTTTCGCCGCCGACGGGGATCAGGCGCGCGCCGCCGGTGAAGAATTCCGGCGCGCCGCATTCGTCTTCATAAACATGACTGCTCCAATGGCAGAGCACCGCACCGTAACTCGGCGTCATCACCGAAAGCGCCAGGGAATTGGCCGCCGTGCCGGTGCCCACCAGGAAGACGCTGGCGTCGGTCTCGAAAATGTCGCAAAGGCGTCGCTCAACCGATTGAGTCAGTTCGTCGTTGCCATAGCCGGGCTGGGCGCCGGCGTTGGCGGCAACCAAGGCTTCGATCACCTCGGGCGAGGCGCCGGTTGTGTTGTCGCTGGCGAAATTCACCGTTCGTTGTCCCCCTCTTGTGAGCCGGAGGGCGAACCATAGGTGGCGCCGTCGGTGATTTGCAACGGAATTTCCGAGAATCGGGCGCCGTCGGTATCGAGCGCATGGGCGCGGACCTCGGCGACGCCGTCGGGTCCGCTCGCGGCGATCACCCAGATCAGGTCCGGTTCGTACGCCATCGCCAGGTCGCGGGCGGAGGGAACGGCGGGATGCCCCGGATGGGAATGGTAGTGGCCGACGATCTCTTCCCTGCCGCCGGCGGCCTCCAGCGCCCGCATCAGGTCGAAACGCACCTGCGGATCGACCTCGAAACTGTCGCGGGTATCGGTTTCGGCCAGGTTGCGGCTGGCGACGGCGCGGGTGACGGTGACGGTGCCGTCCGTGGCGCGAATCCCGGCCAGGAGCCCGCAGCACTCATGCGGATAGGCCGCTCGGGCGGCCTCCTCGATGTGACGCAGCGCCGGCGCCGGCATGCGGATCACGGTGTCGGCCGGATACTGCCCAGGACCTGGCCGGTTTCCGCATCGAGCGCGACCACCCGGTGGCAGGTGCCCGGCGGTCCGATGGTCAGGTAGAGCCGCCGTCCGTCCGGGGTGACGTCGGTAACCAGGCAGCCTGCCGCCAGCCCCAGGTCGACGTCGCCGAAGGCGGCGGGAGCGGCGGGCCTGGGCGCGGCCGGCGCTGTTGCCGGGGCGGGCGCCGGCGCCGGCGCGCGGGCCGGTTCCCAGAAAAGGTGTGTCAGGCGCCAATCCGGGTTCTGCGATTTCTTGTAGAAACCGTAGGCGAGAAGCACCAGTCCGCCGACGATGAGAACGCCGAGCAAGGTGACAAGGGACTTGAGCCAACGCATGGAAGCGGTCCAGTCTTGTTCCGGTCATCGATGAAGGGCGGTTTAGCATGGGCGAGGGCGAAAGGTACACCGTAAAGGTGCCGGCCGAAGCGGCAGGAGCGCGGCTCGACCGGGTATTGGCCGATGCCCTGCCGGCGTTGTCGCGCACCCGCGTCCGCGCCCTGATGGAGGCCGGGCGGGTAACCGGTGCGGATGGGCGGGCGCTGACCAATCCGGCCGGGAAAGCGGCGGCCGGCGCCGTTTACACGGTCTCGGAACCGCCGCCCGTGCCGGCGGAACCGGAGCCGCAGGATATTGCCCTCGACGTCGTCTATGAGGACGAACATTTGATCGTCATCGACAAACCGGCCGGCCTGGTGGTGCATCCCGCCGCCGGCCATGCCGACGGCACCCTGGTGAATGCACTGCTGCATCATTGCGCTGGGCAATTGGCCGGAATCGGCGGTGTGACGCGCCCGGGTATCGTGCACCGGCTCGACAAGGACACATCCGGCCTTCTGGTTGCCGCCAAGACCGATCAGGCCCACCAGCACCTGTCGGCGCAGTTCGCCGAACACAGCATCGAGCGCGCCTACAAGGCGCTGGTCTGGGGCGTGCCGTCACCGGCGGCGGGCACGGTGACCGGCAATATCGGCCGCTCACCGCGGAACCGAAAGAAAATGGCGGTGGTGAAGCGCGGCGGCAAGCCCGCGACCACGCACTATCGCGTGCTGCGGCGTTTCGGCGCGCTGGCGTCGCTGGTCGAATGCCGGCTGGAAACCGGGCGCACGCACCAGATCCGGGTGCACATGGCATCGATTTCCCATCCGGTGATGGGCGATCCCGTCTACGGCGGCGGGCCGCGCCGCTGCCCGGCCGACGCGCCCGAATGCCTGCGCCCCGCCCTGCAGGAATCGGAGGCCCAGCTACTCCATGCTATTTTGCTTGGTTTTGACCATCCGAGCGGCAAGGGGCATGTGCGGTTTGAATCTGAAAAATATAATAAAATCAAATATATAATGGCATGTTTAGATACTATGTAGATTTTTTCTATACTTGACTAACGAAGTGAGCTATTGTTCGCCCAGATGATCCAGACGAAAGCCGTCACGGGACCGTTTTCCCGCTCGGCGGCGGAGCAAGTTGAGGCGAATATGATGGGCACGAGAAACCACCAGGCCAATTACTTCCCCGAAGACAACCTGAATGCCTACCTGCGGCGCATCCGCACCTACCCGATGCTGGAAGTGGAGCAAGAAGCCAACCTGGCGCGCCGCTGGCGCGACAAGAAAGATGCCGCGGCGATGGAACTGATGGTCACCAGCCATCTGCGGCTGGTGGCGAAAATCGCCATGGGATACCGCGGCTACGGCCTGCCGGTGGCGGACCTGATCGCCGAAGGCAACGTCGGCATGATGCAGGCGGTCAACAAATTCGATCCGGAGCGCGGCTTCCGGTTGGCGACCTATGCCATGTGGTGGATCAGGGCTTCCATCCAGGAGTACATCCTGCATTCTTGGTCGCTGGTGAAAATGGGCACCACGGCGGCGCAAAAGAAGCTGTTCTTCAACCTGCGCAAGCTGAAGGCGCATATCGGCGCGCTCGAGGACGGCGACCTGCGGCCCGAACAGGTGCGCGAAATTTCCATGCGCCTGCAGGTATCCGAGACCGAGGTCATCAACATGAACCGTCGCCTCGGCGGCGGCGATCATTCCCTTAATGCCCCCTTGCGCGAGGAAGGCGAGGGCGAATGGCAGGACTGGCTGGTAGACGACAACGACGACCAGGAGACCCTGATCGGCGAGGCCGAGGAATATACCGGCCGCAAGGCGCTGTTGATGGATGCCCTGGAAGGGCTGTCGGAGCGCGAGCGCCACATCATCACCGAACGGCGCATGAAGGACGATCCCTCGACGCTGCAGCATTTGAGTGACCGCTACGGCATTTCGCGCGAGCGGGTGCGCCAGATCGAGGTGCGTGCCTTCGAGAAACTGCGCAAGACCGTCAAGAACGCGGTCATCGACCAGCACATCATGCATTGACGCCGGTTCGCCGGTTTCGTCCGGATGATTTGGGCGAATTACCTGCGTTTGTTGGCGACCGGTGCCGGCTTGCTGTCGGCGTCGTCGATCATCGACACTTCCGGGCCCCACTCGGTGACGATGTCTTCCTGCAGGGAACGCAGGAAGGTGACCCGGCGCTGCGCCAGCACCGTCAGGAAGGCGCTGACCACCGGCGGGATGGCCATAAACATCATCCAGCCGAATCCGGCGGCCGAATACATCACCAGAATCGAGAAAATGTCCGAAATGATGTTAGCGGCGGCGTTGATGGAATGGTCGTCGGTCCATAGCTTCAACAGATAGGGAAATACCCCGCACAGATTGAGGCCGCCGACGCAGAAGGTTGCGTAGCGCTGGTCCGTGCGGTCGCAGACCTTGGCGACGCCGGTCGGCAGCATGCCGGGGAGCAGCACGATCAGGGTCGGCAGCGAAAAGATCGCCAGCAGCACCATGACGGTGCCCATGCCGAGGACCTTGCTCCAATCCCTTCCGCCCTGGGTCGCGTTCTGTACCGCCATGGCGCGCCCCTACATGATTTCCATGACCAGCAGGATCGACACCACGGTCAGACCCAGCATGATCGAGATGGTGGCCGCCGCCTGCTGCCCCGAGCGTTCGGCTTTTGTCAGGCGTTCCTCGCCGGCGCCCTCGATGTCGCGAATTTCCTCCTCCGCCTGCAGCCACTCCTCCTGGGCGGCGCGGAAACCCTCGCCGTCCTCTTGGCGCTTCTCGGCGTCGTCGATCATGTTGAAGATTTCCGGCAGGCTGCCCTTGCGCACCAGACGCGGAATTTCCTTTTCCAACTGATCGCGGGTGTGGCGGTTGTGATAGGCATTGATCGCCGGGCCCAGAAGCCCGCCGACCCAACTGGTCAGCGCCAACATCGAGGGCGCGCGCAATTTCCACTGCAGGAACGCCAACAGGCTCAGCATGCCGATGATCGAGGTATCTTCCTTGGGCGACGCCAGGGCCTTCAGGTGGGGGTGGATGTCTTGATCGAACCGCGCCGCGATGAAGGCCGCGATATGGCGGTCGATGGGTCGGCTCGACGTGTCGGCCGAGTTGGCGGCCAATTCGAGCGCCGGCAGCAATTGTTCGATGACGACGACGTTGCTCTTGGCGATCAGCGGGCTCATGCAGGCGAAGCCGCGATTGGACTCGTAGACGACGCGTTCCAGGCCGTAGCCCGGGTCGTTGATGGCGAGCAGGCTCTTGAGCTTGGCGATGTTCTTCTGGGCGTCCAACAGCGGCCGGCTCAGCTTCTCGCGGGTGGTGAACCAGAGCGTCGGAATGTCGTGCGCCAGAAGTTGCGCCGCTTCCTGCGGGTCCCCCTTGAGGCCCCAGTGAATGGCGAGCAAGGTGCCGAAACCATCCGGCATGAAGGCCAGGTCCTTGTAGCGGATCGGCGCGGTGGGATCGAGAATGTTGGAGAGCTTCGAGACCAGGAAGTAGTCGCTGCCCTGGTAGCTCTCGGTGTGGAACTTGGCTGTCTGCACGGCGCCGCGAATGCTCTCCAGGGTGGCGCTACCCTCCGGATAGCGTTTGATCCAGTTGACGAAGTCGTCCGACTGGACGGCACGTACGGCATCCGACGGATGCTGCGCGAAGTGCCAGGCGAGCGTGGCGAGGGTCAGGTGCTCGCGCTTGCGGAAGCGGAACGGAACCTCGGCGCGGGGGGACGAGGTTTTCTTCACCGGGTTGGTCTTCTGTCCGGTCACCCAGTTGTTGACCTCGGTGTGGTTCCAACGGACCGACGGGTCGTCGGCGAGCATGCTGCGCAGCGGCTCGATCAGCGGCAAAGGCAACCGCGTGTTACCGCAAAGAGCCGTGTAGCTGCCGTTTTCCAGGCGCTGATGGATCAGGTTCTCCGGCTTCACCTTGGCGACCGGATTATAGCCCGTCACGATGTGGATGATGGTCACGCCGAGCGCGAAGACATCGTCGCGGATATCGCCGGTGCCGCGCCCCTCGCGCTGGCAGGTGGCGCGGTCGATGGGCTCGAAATCGGGGGGCTGGTCGAAACCCGGCGGCGCGGTGACGTGCGGGCCGAGCACCATCTCCTGCATGTCCGCGTCGAGGTAATAGAGGTTGTCGGGCCGGAGCGCGCGGTGCGGGCCGATCTTATCGTTGAGCGCCTGCAGCCCCTCGATCAGCGGTTCGGTGAGGCGGCGCGGCACATCGTATTCGGTGATGCGCACGTCCTTGCGCCGCAGCCGGTCGATGACGCGCCCGCCGAGCGGCTTCTCGTAGACAATCACCATCGCCGACTGGCCGAGCGGCGGCCAGGGCACGACCTCCCACTCAATCAGCGCCAGGACGCCGGGAAAGTCCATGGTCCGGAAGGCGATGATATCGTCCATGCGCACCGGCACGCCGGGCGTGCAGACCAGGGCGAAAACCTTGTTGGCCAGGTCGCGCCTGTCCTCCACCGCGTAAGCCTTGGCCGAGGGTTGGTCGAATTCCGGCAGGCGTGCGCCGCTGTCGACGAGATAGCGTTCGCGCAACAGCACCGGGCCCCCGCGTCCCGAGGACTCGGGTTCCTTGTGCGGCGGCATCAAGCCATCGCTATCGTCCGCGCTTTCCAGCGCGTCTTCATCGGGGGGGACCAAGCCATCCGGCAGATCCGTGCCCGTTTCTTCCGTTTCCAAAGGCTCTTCTGCCATGGTTCAGGTTCCCGGTGGGCACGCGACACCACCGGCACTTTACCGGCGGTCACGGATTTTGCGCGGATTCTAGCGGCAAAACCGTTTCAAAACAATGGTGTATTTCGATCCGGCACGCCGCGCGGGCGAGCCGTCCGGGTCAGTCGGCGAACGGGTCGTGCACCAGGATCGTGTCGTCGCGCTCCGGACTGGTCGATAGGAGCGCCACCGGCGCCTCGATCAATTCCTCGATGCGCCGCACGTACTTGATCGTCGTCGCCGGCAGGTCGGCCCAGGAACGCGCCCCGCGGGTGCTGTCGGTCCAGCCCTCGAGAGTTTCGTAGATGGGTTCCACCCGCGCCTGGCCGACGGTCGACGCCGGCAGGTGGTCGAGCACCTTGCCGTCCAGCTTGTAGCCGACGCAGACCTTGAGTTCGTCGAAGCCGTCGAGGACGTCGAGCTTGGTGAGCGCGATGCCGTCGATGCCGTTGACCTTGATCGCTTGGCGCACCAGCACCGCGTCGAACCAGCCGCAGCGCCGGGCACGGCCGGTGACCGTGCCGAACTCGTGGCCGCGTTCGCCGAGCGTCTGGCCGACCTCGTTCTCCTGTTCGGTCGGGAACGGGCCGCTACCGACGCGGGTTGTGTAGGCCTTGGTGATGCCGAGCACGAAACCGATCGCCTTCGGGCCCTGGCCGGTGCCGACGGCGGCCTGCGCGGCGACCGTGTTGGACGACGTCACGTAGGGGTAGGTGCCGTGGTCGATGTCGAGCATGGTGCCTTGCGCACCTTCGTAGAGGATGCGCTGGCCGCGCTTGCGCGCCTGGTCCAGGAGCTGCCAGGTGGTGTCGGTGAAAGGCGCCAGCTTCGGCGCCACTTCGCGCAGTTGCTCGATCAATTCGGCCTTGTCGATCTCTTCCATCGCCATGCCGCGCAGCAAGGCGTTGTGGTGGAACAGCAGCCGGTCGATCTTGTCCTCCAGCACGTCCAAATCGGCGAGATCGCCGAGCCGGATGGCGCGGCGCGCGGTCTTGTCTTCGTAGGCTGGGCCGATACCGCGCCCGGTGGTGCCGATCTTGCCCTTGCCGGCGGCTTTCTCGCGCGCCAGGTCGAGGTTGCGGTGCAGCGGCAAAATCAACGTCGCGCCTTCGGAGATGCGCAGGTTCTTGGGGCCGACCTCGACGCCCAGGTTGGTCACCGTCTCGATCTCGCTGAGCAGCGCCCAGGGGTCGAGAACGACGCCGTTGCCGATGATCGACAGCTTGCCCGGGCGCACGATTCCCGACGGCAGCAGGCTCAGCTTGTAGGTGACGCCGTCGATGACCAGGGTGTGGCCGGCGTTATGACCGCCCTGGAAGCGCGCCACCACATCTGCGCGTTCCGATAGCCAGTCGACAATCTTGCCCTTGCCTTCGTCGCCCCATTGGGCGCCGACCACTACGACATTGGCCATGGTTTTGTCTCCGTCATTTGTTCCCGATTAGTCGAGTTGGGTGATGTTAGCGTCTTGGTCCAGGTGGGTACATCCCAAGCGCCGCGCCTCGGCGGCGGCTTCCGGTTGCGGGCCGAGCGCGGCGATCACCGACCAGCCATCGGCGCGCAGCGCCGCCGCCCTAGCCGCGTCCGCCGGCCAGGCCAGGTACAGCCGCTTCGCCGCTGCCGGGTGCGGCACGGCCTTGAGGATGGTATCCATGAACAGCGTCAGACCGGTCGCCGGCTCGCCCTCGCCGGCGCCAAGGCCGGCGATATAGCGTCCGCCGCGGCCGAGTTCGCCGCGCACGGCGCGCGCGAAAAAGCTGCAGGTGACGCCGGTGTGGTATTCGAAGCCCCGGTTCTCCACCGGATCGACGGTGAGCGTCAGTTCGGGGGAAAGGCGGCGGATCGACTGGATGACCTCTGCCAAGGCATCGCATTCGCCTTGCGCCCGGTCGCCGAGATCGAGCGCGCCCAGCTCTTCCATGGTCTCATCCGCCGGACCCGCGGCCGACAGCATTTTTGCCAGCGTCTTCGCCGCGCGCTCGCCGAGCGTGCCGGCCAGCGCCTTGATGGCGGCGGCATCCTTGCGGTCGAGCGCCTGGCGCAGTTCCTCGGTAGGCGCCGCGTCCAGATCCAGCGGTGCCAGGAAGGCCGGCACCAGGGTCGGCATGGCCAGATCCACCGACACGTCCGCAACGCCGAGTTCGGCCAGCGCCTCGGCCGCCATGACGATCACCTCGGCGTCGGCGGCGGGTTCGTGGGCGCCGATCAGCTCGGCGCCGACCTGCGCGAATTGCCGTTCGGGGCGGGCGTGGGAACCGCGCACGCGGATGATCTGCCCGGCGTAGCTGAGCCGAAGCGGCCTGGGCGCGCCGGCAAGGCGCGTGGTGGCGATCCGGGCCAGTTGCGGCGTCATGTCGGCGCGTACCGCCATCATCCGCTGCGAGACCGGATCCATCAGCCGGAAGGTGTCCTGTGTCACCGCGGCGCCGAGGCCCGAGAGCAGGGTTTCCTCGAACTCGATCAGCGGCGGCTTGACCCGCTCGTAGCCGTAGGCGGCGAAAAAACGGATCAGGTTTTCCAGTTGTTCCGCCTCGAACGCGGCGTCCGGCGGCAGGACGTCGGCAACCCCGGCCGGAAGCAATGCGCTGGCGTCGTTGTCCTGAACCATGGTCGAGCCTGTGTCCGTCCCTGTTGCCGGTATCCGGGCAAGAAAAGAGGCCGGGACGAGGGCGCCACGGCCTCATGTGACTGCTTTTGCACTACCTAGCGAAAAGCATCGGCAAGAGCAAGAAAATCAAGGGGTTTCAGAGGTGAATACCGTCCCATTCATGAATGAATGTCTTTAGTTCGGCGCCGGAAAGCGGTTTGCTGATGAGATACCCCTGGGCGCGGTCGCAGCCCATGTCGCGCAGCACGCGGGCGTGGTCGAGGGTTTCGACGCCCTCGCCGACGACGTACAACTCGAAGGCATGCGCCATGGCGATCACCGCCTGGCAGAGCGCCTGGTCCTCGGCAGCGGTGGTCACGTCGTTGACGAACTCGCGGTCGATCTTCAGCACGTCGACCGGAAAGCGCTTAAGATAGCTGAGTGACGAATAGCCGGTGCCGAAATCGTCGAGCGACAGCAACGAGCCCTTGTCGCGCAGTCCATGCAGGGCTCTCACCGCGGTTTCGTTCGCACCCTCGATGAACAGGCTTTCGGTGATTTCCAGGGTCACGCTGGACGACGGCAGCTCCGTCTCCGCCAAAATACGCCCGATCATCTCCTCGAAACCCGGTTCCTGGCACTGCCTGGGCGAGACGTTGACCGCCATCTGCAGGTTGTCGTGGCCGTCCTCGCGCCATTGCCGGGCCATGATGCAGGCCTGGCGGAACACCCATTCGCCGATCGCCACGATCATGCCCTGTTCCTCGGCCAGCGGGATGAACAGGTCCGGCGAGGTGAAGCCCCGGGTCGGATGGTTCCAGCGCACCAGGGCCTCAGTGCCGGTGATACGGCCGCTCTTGAGGTCGATGATCGGCTGGTAGCGGATATCGAACTCGTCACGGTCGATGGCGGCGCGCAGCTCGGATTCCAGCTCCATCTTCTCCTGCGCCGCCTGGTTCATGTTGGCGGTGAAGAACTTGTAGGTGCGCCGGCCGGCCGCCTTGGCTTCGTACATGGCGGTATCGGCGTGCTTGATCAGGGTTTCCTCATCCTC
>Ga0070726_10003967_pt1 | contig 12098 bp, 11 predicted proteins | sample tdAd471_FD_67275 | JGI IMG/M metagenome (GOLD analysis project Ga0070726, IMG submission 67275) | Marine sediment microbial communities from the Atlantic coast under amendment with organic carbon and nitrate - tdAd47.1 | ecosystem: Environmental > Aquatic > Marine > Coastal > Sediment | place...
TGGACGCGATGGAGCGATGGGAAGCTTCTCCGAGTTGATCCACTTCCACATTGTTGCCACGGTTTCCTGGTAGATTTCCTCCCGCAGGGCCATCTCTTGAGCGTAGAAATCACTCTCCGCCATGGCGTTGCTGCTGACGACGCGTGGCTGTTCACTGGGGCAAGGCGTACAATTGGTCTCACAGTCGGGGCTCTTGTTGTATGTGCACTCGAGACATGGAGGAGGCAGAGGGCAGTCGGAGCTTTTGTCCGATCTGAGAGTGCCGAACAATACCCACTGCATGACCGTGAGTCCGAGAATTGCTGCGCCCGCTATGAGAGCACGCCCATAAGGGAACATGCTGATGAGCTCTACGCGGAGAGACCAGGACATTAAGTCAAGACACATTCACAGTAGTTTAATACGTGTACTTCTTACACTCCACGCGGTGCCTTGATATCCAGTCCTGCTTCTGACAGACCTCTCCACAGTAGTAGGCAGTACCACATCCTGTGCACTCTTTCGCAGCCCGCCGCCCACACACACTGCAGCTAATGACTCCAGACTGCAGAGCGATCAGGTTCTCCACGGTCTCCCGCAACAGCTCCATGAGACTGCTTGCTGTGCGGACGCGAGCGCTAGGGAACTCGTCTGCGTTCATGCGACTAGCTATCGTTGTCTTGTGCAGGTCATCTGGCCATCCGAGCTCCCTTCGCTGCTTGGGTGTCGAGAGTGCGATGGCCTGTGAGTTGAGCCGTATGAGCCGCCCAGTCCACAGCTCTTTCAAGTTGGTGGAGAACTCACTGAACCATTCCTTCTGTACACGGTCGTCCTCGTCCCACAGCATCTCCTGGTCGTACGCATCAAGTTCCGTCCGGTACTGCTCGATGGTGGCGAGCAGCTCCTGGGTAGTCGGTGCTGCCATAACTAGGATCCCTCGGTCTGGTTGTCAAAGTGGCCCCGGATCAAGTTGAAATACACCTGATGTGCTAACACTCTAGAGCTAGTCTGGTTTTATCCGCGTTTCTCAGAGTGCCGAGCAGAGGTGGAAGAGCGTGTGCAAAACGTTAGTTGAGTGAACTCCAAGCGCTTTGCCAAAGTACCAGGCAATGAACTGGCGACGCTCCCGAACGTAGAGGTCGCGGTAGAAGGGTGTGAGCTCGCGGGTGTTCGGGTGTGCTTCCTTGTACTTTGTATTCTCCTCCCGAATGCGCATCGAAAGAACAACGCTCACCGACGGTTTTGTGAGCTGCCGCCAGTTGTGCGTCAGGTGTGCGTGTGCGTTGTAGAAATAACTCTCACAGTTGGAGTGGGGGGTCCAGCCTGGCGCCATGGAGATAGAGACACCATGATTGCAGCTGTAATTCCAGAATTTGACAAAGATGTAGTCCCGCTTGAACGATGCATTGCCTGCGCCGGTTTTCACAAACTCCTCTAGATCGGCAAAAAAGAAGGCCGAGTTCGCCGGGTTGTTTCCTGTGTGCATCGCCATAGAGAAGAGCCCGTCGTCGCGAAGCCAGCGAGGCAATGTACACTCAAATATGGTCTCCCTGCGACGGGCGAAGACTACAAGGTCTTCAAGCCTTGGTGCCACACCGCCGAGTTTGGCATGTATGTGCAGGACGGCCTCGCGCAACGCACTGCTCGCAAGGCCACCGTACAGTTCGTGCTCTACGCATCGGAGCTCCCGGTCGACAATCGTCGCCAAGGTTCTCAGAAAATCAGACATGGTGATGGGCGGCATAACGTAGTTAATCTCCGGGTAGTACAGGATTGCCTCCCGGTAGATGTTCTTAATGTTCTTGCCAGGCATCCGCGCGTGTGCCTTGCGAATGAGGTCACGGTATATCGAGGAAAGGTTATCGAACGGGTCGTCGGGCCAATCCTCCAGGATGTGGCACAAATCGGCCAGTATCTTGACTTTCTCGAGGTTGACCGTGTAAGGTGATATTTTTTGTCTTTTAGCACTCATGACTACGTTAAAGAAAAACTGGACAGGTAATGGTACCAAATCAGTACCAATAGGGACAAATCGTGTCGACACCAAGGATGTCAACCAATTCCCTCCCGCTCAATACCTGAAATATCGATATTCAAGTCCATTTCAAGTTTGGGGTTATTTCCAGGTTATTTCCAGGTTCCTAAAAGTTTGGGAAATAGAACCATAATTTTTAAAAAGTTTTGCCCTAATATTCCTTTTTGGGAACGCCCCGGGAACGCCCAGTTTTTCAGTCTCAAAAAACGACAAACGTATAACAACCCTTTTATTTAAGCATCCCTTGCCCCTATTCTTTAACGATGATGTCTGAAACCTTCAACAATGATGTTCTTGCCCAGGATCCTTCTTCATTTCCACCAATTGTCCCGAATTTTGGTAATTACCACCAATCTCACCCTCACAGGCATGGATCTCGACGAAAATTCCTCCAATATCTTTGGTGGTGACTTCGATCCCCTCGACTACCTCCATATCCTCCAATCTGGGGAAATCCAGACGGCCGCTGGCTCGCTTGGCAATTTGGAGGAATCCGGTGCCATGCTCGGCGGAGAGCAGCCCACAACACCTTTCGACAATACTGTCAACCCTCTTGCTGCTTCTGCAGCGCCTGTGACCGCGGAAAACGGAAGTCCCGATTACCAGGAATTCTCCGACTCCTCCCAGGGCAGCTCGGTCTGGGGTGATATCCAGACTGGCACTGAGTTCGACGGCCCGAACTTTGGCTTCACCTCTGCTCTCCCTCTCGCCGAAACTGCTCTCCTGGCTGACCCCGGTGCCCCGATTGACTCCCCTGCCCACTTCGAGTTGGGGTCTGAGCTGGAGGCCATGCTTGAAGCTGCCCCTGCCGCTGCTTCTTCTGATGATGCTCAGACTGCCTGCGTGGACCCGACTTCAACTGCACTCAAACCCCTCAACAACAACACCGACGCGGTGATTGTGGCCCTCGGTATTCTTGGCGTCGGCCTGGGACAGGATATCCTCGACACTATCAAGGCCCACTCCCTCAACAATAAGCTCTCCGTCAAGACCTGGGTGCAGTTCAACGGCCCTTTGTGCAACGTGCTGAACAGTGATCGTATCACCTACTGCCGCAGAGGCGACAATGTGCTCAAGGACCCCAGCACACACAATTTTGTCATCGAGCAGGTCACCGTTGACGGCCGCTCCGCCAAGCGTGTGTGGCTGACTCCTCTTGGCCGCGCAACCGCACGTACCCTCGTTGGCCTCCCCTCTGGTGTGGCCACTCCCAAGTTCGCACTGTCTTTCAGCGCAGCAATGCAGTGCATTCTGAGCGAGCACTCGCTTCTGACCTGCGACGATATTGTTCGCATCATCCGTGAGCAGCATTACTGCACCTTCCTCCAGTACTGGTCCAACCCCAACGCCACTGGTGCCGACCCAGGCGAGCTTCGCGAAGCCCCACTGCGAGGTCTGATCGGACGCTACATGGTCCGCCACTTTGGAACCTCCGACGAGTCTGGCCTCGCCACTGTCTGTACGTTCAACGGCTTCTACTGGCTGGCCAAGAACGGCTACGGTGCTCTCATTGAGCGACTGGAGCAGTTCAACCCCTATGGCTTGCTTGGCATGAAGGTCTTCAATGAGTTGGTTATCTCCCGCATCCAGGCCCGCCGGGCGGTCAACGTCTCCGAGGACAAGCTGAAGCGCAAAACAACCGATGACTACGACAGCCGCATGGACTGTGTGCCACTGCTGATTCCGGCTGACTCTATGGCCAACTTCTTCCAGGAGCGTGAGTCCTCTATCGCTGGTGCTGGCCTTGGCCTCTGGTTGCGAGAGGGCATCGATTTGCCCGCACACGTCTTCGTTACAGTCGACGGGACCATGCGCCTGGGCGAACGTGACTCCGCTGCATGGGGAAGTCACACGTTCAGCGCAGAACATCCCATCACCGGAGACTTCTACACCATCGACGCGCTGCAGCCGGACGGCAGTCTGGCTTGCTTGGCCGCCCGGATGAACGACAGTCGCGACGGCAACCAGCAGTTCCCAGTTGCCGAGTCTGTAGCCCTTCCCGACGGCTCTTTCGTGGTGTGCCTTCGCTCAGTCCGCAAAATCAATGGCGGTGAAGAGGTTTTCTTCGACTACGGCCCCGCCTACTGGGCTGGCGCCGAGGGGTCGCAGGGCCCTGTGCATTTCCCCGCACCCAGCAGTCCCTGCAAGAAACGCAACACCACCGACTCTGAGCCCGCCGAGCCGTTCAGCAAGCGCCAGAAAGACACATCTTTCCTTGACTTGCCCCCTCCCCTCTTTATTAACGAAGGCCTCCCCTTCGACATTGACGAATTCTAGTCAACTTCATTTAACGAATTAAAATAATTATACAACACACCAGTTTCGAGGAAAGTTTAGCTTCCGTTTAGTGGCTTAGCCTATTATGAGAGTCAGTTTCTAGTACAGTACAGCAGTGGCGCTGGGGAACTGTCACACAATCACAGTAATGACTTGCTGTGGGAGCAAACAGCGCAGCACTGAGGTGGAACATGACGTGCTAAGCTTTGGAGTAGAAAGGATATCCAACCCGAGGGGAGAGTACGAGCTGGTGCTCAAGATGGTGATAGTGGGCGACTCCGGTGTGGGCAAGAGCGCGATGCTGATCAGGCTGGTAGAGGGCAGCTTTGCGGAGGGCCTCAACTCTACCATTGGCGTGGACTTCAAAACGTACATGCTTGAGGTGAACGACCACCAGTTCAAGGTTATTATGTGGGACACCGCCGGCCAGGAGCGGTTCGAGGCCATAACGTCGAGCTACTACCGCGGCATGCACGCAGTACTGCTGGTTTACGACATGACCAATCCCGAGAGCTACGCCCGCCTACCCCACTGGCTGGCGAAGGCACAGTCCAAGGGCTCGAAGTTCGATGTGATTGTCGTAGGCTGCAAGAAAGACGCCGTCAGCGACAGGAAGCCGGCAGTGGATACGTCAAACCTAGAGGAGCTGATCGGAAAGCACCAGCACGTTACCGTCAGCTCCAAGCTCGGAACCGGATTCAAGAAACTCACGCAGTGTCTGGCCCGCACTGCACTGGAAGAGCTGCGACACAAGCTGGACGAGTCCCGAAGATCCACGGTCAATACCTGACGCGCGTGAACTGCACCCCTAGTATGCTTCCCGGAGCGTAGCTCTCTATTAAACCTACTGTCATATTTCGATCGTTGATGGAATTCCGTTATATATTTGTGTTTGCTGCCAACTAGTACAGTGAACATAGTACGAAACGGAGAACAACATGGATTTAGACGATATCAAGACCTGGGACGACATAAAGGACCGTCCGGACGTGCGAGAGATCTACTCAGAGGGTGCAGTGGAAGCCACACAACTACCGTGGGAGGTCAGAAGCACACTGGGCCAGTTTCTCTGCGAAGCCATCCTCGACAAGTCATCTGCACAGCAGAAGTCGAAGTTTCTCGATGAGATCACCGAGGAGCTCAGCACACATCACAACGAAGTGGCCAAGGAGCAATGGTCTCTGCTGGCTGGCCTCAAATCCCGAGACTCGAACGGCACACTGAGAAAGCACACCAAGAGCTCCCTCTACGATGTGGTGAAAAGTTGTGTAGAGCGTGAGCGTGAGCTTGTCGAAGGAGCAGTTGTCGAGGGAGAGGCTAGCGATTCCAGTGAGTTCTCAGACGCGGATGTCTCACAGTTCGTGGATCCCGCTCCGGCAGACGCCGTCAGTTCCTACGACGAACAGAACAGCTCTGTAGACGATGCCATGGAAGAAGACATCGACCCGGCGTTCCTGACGGAAAACCAGCCCCACTCTGCAGTTCCAGAGTGCGCTATAGAAGTGCTGAAGACTCTCAGTGCACTCTCCTGAGCCCGCCTGACATTACCACTACACACATGCCTCGCATATTTCCACACTTCCCCCTAAACGTGCCTCCGAAAAAAAAGAGAGTTCATTAAACCTTGCCTCTATTTTTATTCCTAACGTTCGGCCTCGATCTTGACAAACTTCAGCTCGATGATGTGCGTGCTCTTTCCAGGCGACAGGTCCAGACGAGTCTTACTTGTGCTTTTGCGAACGTAGTAGGCGCGGCCAAATTGCATGCGCTTCTCGTAGTCAACCAGCAGGACTGTGGCTTCGGACCCACTGTTGAACGCTGCCAGTACCGTGCGTGTGGTGAGGCCATCGTCCATCGCGTTAATGGTTGTCTCAGTGTTCACTCGTACGCCATAGTAGACTGGCTGGAGCTGGGCGCGTGCACTTCGCGCACCGATCTTCAGCTGACCTGCTGTCAGGTAGTAGCCTTTGCTGTCGAATATCTTGAGCTGACCCTCGACAAGATTGCCAGCCGACAGTGGGATCTTGATGGCCGGAGTTGCCTGGCGGTTCTTTGTGCTGGACAGTAGGGAAATGTACACCTCAAAGTGAAGCTGAAGCTCCGGAAGCTTGGAGAGGCCAACTGGGATTGTCGCCTCTTTGCCGAGAGTGTGCTCTCCAATGGAGATTGTCTTGGGTCGCAGCACGTCTAGGTCTGGGGCAGACTGTGCCGAACGAGCGGCGTAGGTGGACTCGAAGCGTATCGTTGGCGAGGCCTTGCTGTAGGGGGCAGAGTTGTAGCAAAGGAACGCCACGTGGTCGTCACCGGAGCGGTTTTGCACAAATAGCGTCTGTTCGAGCTCTGCTTCATCCTCACCTGATTTTGCGAGATAAAGAGAGTAATTGACGGTTGTAGTAATCGATGTCAGCACATATCGCAGGTGTGTCTTTGCCGACAGACTGATCACATTGTCGTGATTGTTGTTCACCTCCCCCGCAATCTGTATGGTGTAGACCGGTTTCACTCGTGTGACTTTGGTTATGCCGACGTAGCTTGCTTCGCCGCTTTCTCCCTTGAGGGTAACGAGCAGGTGGTCTCCAACAACCTCCTGTGCAATGAACTTGCCAGTGTACGTTGCTGAAGCATCTGAAATGGAGTCCTTTTCCTCGTTGAGCTGGACCACCTTCAGACTGTGCACTCGAGCACGACGGCCTTCGAACTGCAGATCAATACTACTGTGCTCGAGCCCCTCGCTTCCGGTGATGCCGAACTGTGTCTCGAACTTCTTGCGCTGCAGCTCTATGTACGGCGTGTCGACTTTGTAGACAAATGCCGCGTTCGGGTGGAGGACGAGACAGCTCTTGTGTTCCATGCCTGCGAGCCAGACGTTGTGTCAGTTGTTCGCGCTTATGTACGCCCCTTCGGTGCGCGCTAATTGTAAAGTCAGGAGTGCAGGCTGAATAAGTATTGGCATTCGGTAGACTGTCTCAGTAGTACGTACACAAACTTGGAGAGATGGAGCCGGTCGTGGTCGATACGTACGCCTCTCTAGTGCAGCGTTTTGCCTCCGGCTTCCTTATTCACATCGTCACAAAGCACCAGGGTGCCATTGTTAACCCAGTCAACCAGGTGTCCGCAACCCTGTTCGCGCTCGTACTGGTTGTCGCGGAGAACTACATCGAGCGGCAAATCAAGCAAATCAAGCAGCCACACCTTGCACTGCTGAAAGATGTGCTCGCCACCATCTTCGTGTTCATCGGCTCATTCCTGGCCTACCTGCTGATTGCCTTGATCGACGGCTTCTTCGCAGACGAGCTGGGCTCAGAGCTCTCGATCGTCACCATCTACCGCCCGACGATCCTGATTGTGACCATCTCACTGATCATCACACTGTTGAAGTTCTTCGCAGGAGAGCTGAAAACAGAGGCCGTGAAGCCCAAGAAGAGTAACAAGAGCGACCAGCAGGACTAAGCAATAAAGAACATCCCTTACACGTTTCAAGAATCGTTTAAAATATCGTTAAATTCTGGTCAGGTGAGACGTGTCGGGAGTGCGGGGGATTCAATCCAGGGCTTCGAGATTGCGCTGGCTGCGCAGGTTGTTCAGTATAGTGCACACCTTTTTGTGTGCCTTCCAGTCCTTTTTCTGGCACTCGTAGGAGCAGTAGCTTTGCACTTTGCAGCCGAGGCATCGGTACAGCTTGCACTGTGACTTGACGCATGTGTGACAGTGTCGGTGGATCAACACTCCTTCCGGGTCCACAATGATTTGACAGACCGGATCGAAATCCAACTGGACACGGTATTTGGATTGCTCGAGCCGACATGGTATCATTGCACTGCTGAACACCGTGCCAGCTGACGAGTCGGTGTCAAAGAGTTCCATCGAAAGCATGTACTCAGTGTCGGCATTCATGCTATGCAGCATCTCCAGCATGACTGGAACGTGCTCCGTTTCCCAGGAGTTCGCAGACAAAATGCATCGCATAGGGAGAGAACCGCCGGCCCATCGCGCCTTCCAGTCGCACAAGTTGATGGTAATCATGTACCATGTCTTCTCCTTGGACCTGGCCATTTTCTGAGACATCTCGAGCATTTCCTTGCCGTGCATGCGGTGCAGAATTTGTCCCAGTATGATGAAGCGTCCTCTAACGATACGATCCAAGTGCTTCTCACTGCCCAGATCGGCCTCGTCTAGCAATTTCAACTCATCGGGGGGAAATGTTTGGCGAATTCCATTGAGAGTGTAATTTTCAAAGCTACCTGGAGTACGTTTTGTCATGGCAACTTCTTTCGTTGTAGTGAATTTGAAAGTGTCCCGTCATGGTCGCACAATCAGTACCAATAGGTCCAAGTGCGCGCACGTGCCGTTACCGTCTTCGCCCCGGACCACCAAACTGTGTGAAGTTTTGGATACAGGCAGAAGCGGGCCTGAAGGGAATGTTCCACTTTCGGAGCGGCATTTACACTTCTGCATTTGGTGCCTATTAGTCCAGTACGAAACTGCACTAAACCAATTGGGTACCATTGGTCAGTGTGCGAGGCAGAGCAACCCATGAGTTCCTCCAACTCATCCTCCAGCTCCGAACATACACCGAAGCGCAGATCATCTGGAAAGGAGAGCGCAAGCAAACGGGCAAAGCCAGCAGCGCCGAAGAAGCGCAAACCGGCCCACTATGGCTCAGTGAACAACAATGAGATTGAGACACCAGACAATCTGCTGCGAGCGATCAGGGATGAGTTCGGGGACTTCTTCGACCCCTGCCCGTTCGTGGGCAAGGGCAACAAGCCGGACTTCGACGGCACCACCATCGAGTGGGGCCCCGTGAACTACGTGAACCCGCCCTACAACGACATAGAGCCGTGGTGCATTAAAGCGGTGGACGAGGGCCGCAAAGGCAAGACCTCCATCCTGCTTGTCCCGGTGCGCACCGGTACACGCTACTGGCAGCACTACGTCTACCCCTACGCTGACGAGCTGCGATTCATTACGGGGAAGATCATTTTCAAGGGCTACGACAACCCGTCGCCGCACCACCTGGTGCTCATCGTGTACCGCCCGAACTACCGAATCACACAGAGCCCGCCGCCGCTGCAGGAGCTGGACTACGGGGACGTCTTCGATGCGCAGAAGATGCTCGACGACAAGTACGCCCAGCGGCGTTTCCCCGAGCTCTCAATGATCTGCTCGTCGCAGCACAAAGCCGTCTCTGGACAGCACAGTGATCCGGACACTGTTGCCTACAAGAAGAAGTGGTTCGATCTCCAGCTCTCGTTCAAAGAGCTCGTGTTGCCGACGGACAGCGACGAGAGTCTCGACGACATTCTCTACCAGGTGTGTCTGCCACTGTTCTACCAGATCTGCCTCTACGAGCGGGAGCAGCACGTGGACGAGACCTCTCTCCCAACGCTTCTGTCCGGTCTTGGGCACGACGATCTTGACACGCCATATCCACTGCCAACACTACTGCGCCGTTTCAAGCCGCTACTGATGTGCACAAAGGCCCTGCGGAAGCGCTTATTTAAGCAAAACTCAGTGCTCCCCTCGCACAGGAATGGCCTCAGCTTCCACGTTGGGGTGGAGGTGATGACCGCGACCTGGTACAAGGACGCCGTTGGCTTCTACTCGGCATACGTCGAGAACTCCCGTTTGACGCGAGCCCGTCTGACGCGCTCTGTCTACTCAATCAAAAGCGATGATGGGGAGTTCGAACAAATTGTGATTTCCCTGTGAGCCCACCCCATACAGGCATATCTTCATAAAAACTTAACACCGCTTCACTGCGTAAACCTGTGTCTTTTTTATTATTGTTTTGTGGTAGCATGGCCGAGGGGGGAAAATTGTACTCGCATGGCGGCAGGCCTGCTACACGACTTCTTGCGCCTTGAAATGTTTGATGATCATGTCGTCGCTCTCACGGCGCTCCCTCCGGATGAACTTGAATCGCTTTGCCTCTGTCTGTGTGATGCGAGGTTCGTACTCGCCCTTCCGGAATCGCACAATCAGTGGAGATATGGCGAACTCTGTCCAGTTCTCAGTCAGAGTTGCAGTCACTGCGGTCAGGACAGAGTCTATCTGCTCGTCGGTCATCGACTTCCCAGTGATGTCGGCGACAATTTCACCGTCAAGATTGAGCTGGCGTGGAGCGTCAGGCCCGATGAAAGTGTCCATAAAGTCCTTGGAGTTCTTCCTCCGTGCTTTCGGCGAGTGTCTCTTGAGCTTGTGCAGCCAGACGTACGCAGTCACCACCTCGGATGCATGTTTCGATTCCATGTACTCCTTGAACATGGCGAAGAGTCGGAGATCAGTGAGCATCTCCTCGACACCGGATATGGTCATGGCGGACATGCTTTGGGATATGTGTATTGAGGTAAAGTAGATGGATGGTGGGAAAAAAGAGTGCAGACGTATGGTGGTCGCCAGCTGGCCGGGATAGTATAAGAGAATGGTGGCAACAAAAGTATGGGAAATGGCCCGTTCCTGTGGCACAATCTCAGAGTGCAATTGCCAATAATTAGGATATGCGTCTGCTCGCGCACAGCTATAAACATTGACTAAGTGAACACTACTAGTAGAACAGCCGAACGCAATGCAAATTGAGGAACCGTGCCTGGTATGCGGCACCCTCACCAACCTTACTTGTGGAGGCTGTGAACTGCGCTACTACTGCAAACGCGAGTGTCAGGCGGAGGACAGAAACTACCACCTGGCCGAGTGTCAGTCCGGACAGATCGGTGCCTTCTGGGGCATCGGCAAGTGGAAGAGTGTTGTCTCTGAGCACGCATCGCTGCTGATGGACGCCATTGACAATATTATCGGCCGCAAGGTTCAGATGGCCGGACGCAGTCTTCAGTCGAACCTCGACAATTGGACCAAGGGAAGGAGTGCCAGCACGCGCGAGCTGCGAGGGCACGTTGATAATTTTAACTCAGACATTCTGGACTACGCCAAAGCTCTGCGTGACAACGACACCGCTGGAGTCAGCACTGGCAAGCTCAAAGTTGAAGGACGTGCCGACACACTGGCCAGCTTTTTCTCAGGCGAGGGATCGCTAGGCACTGTCTTCAGTTCCACTAGGGACTATCAGTCTGCGTTCCGTGCCTACGCACAATGTCTCATGGACTACGCACGTGCAGTTGATGGACGCCGAGACCTCGATAGGTCTGGAACATCAAAGGAAAGACAATCTCAAATCCCGGATGCTGAGAGGCTGCTGCAAGAGCGCCGGAGGAGGTGTGATCGTACCGCGGACGCACTCGGTGCTGTGCTCAACGGTCGGCCCTGGAAGACCCCGCTGTGATAGCAGGAGGTGCCCGGGGGAACCTCATATTGTACAGCACTGTCACAGAAAAGTGCGAGTAGTTGTGAATTAAACACTGTTCGAGAAAAACGTGCATCTAGTTTACTGTCTTTATAATATATTCCAGCGTGCAGCAGCAGTACTGCAAGCCGCAAAGCGAGGAAAGTCGTTGATAGATTTCTCTACTGGCGTGCCGCCACTGGAGCATGAACACAGAGCCCGCGCTGAAAAACACCCCGTTCGAGTACTTCCTGCCGCCGTGCATCCCCACGAGAGTGTGTGTTGTTTGCGCGAAGACCGACGCCCAGCCGACAATCGTTACAATGGACTGCGGGCATTACGCACACAGAGGCTGCAAGCTTAACCGACTACGCCAATACTTTGGAGCGTGTCCGCGGTGTAGCTGAGTACGAAGAGCAGCTGCCGGGCATTGTTGAGATGTACATTAAAAGAAGCTCGTTGTGGATAAGTATGAAATCCGGTGGTACGGTCGTGTATCGTCGCGAGGGAGGTTCTTTAGTGTAACAG
>Ga0070726_10003968_pt1 | contig 12098 bp, 9 predicted proteins | sample tdAd471_FD_67275 | JGI IMG/M metagenome (GOLD analysis project Ga0070726, IMG submission 67275) | Marine sediment microbial communities from the Atlantic coast under amendment with organic carbon and nitrate - tdAd47.1 | ecosystem: Environmental > Aquatic > Marine > Coastal > Sediment | place...
GAAGCTGGATGCGGTTCACGTCACGGTCGGTTTCCCAGCGGGACTCCTCACCGATCATGTAGAGCATCGTGAAGCTGTACTCGAAGAGTACGTCGGCCCGGTCGTTCTCGACGATGATGTCGTGCACCGCGACCTCGACCCTCACGTCTTCGACGTGGTCACGCAGCGCCGCGTACATCTCGGGCACGGTGGCGTACCCGTAGTCGTCGGCGGTCGTGTCGGTCGTCCCGCTGTTCTCGTAGTAGTCCCGAGACATCAGGGCGTCGATGCGATCGGTGTCGAGGGACTCGAGCGCCTCGGCGTATTCTTCCATCAGGTCCGTGATCGCCTCCGTCTCGTCCGTCGCGCGGATCTCCGCGGTCGGGTCGATGATCGGGCTCTCGACGAACTGGCCACCACAGGCGGCGAGGAGTCCGAGGAGCGAGAGTACGGCGAGGTGTCGGAACATCCGATCGCAGGGTGCAGGGTGCCGGCAAAGCGGCGAGTACCGTGGGCCAACCCGTAGGCGGCGGCGCCTTATTCCACAGGCGCGACAACATCGTCAAGCCGCGGCAGACTGCCACGTTCACACCGCCCGTGCCACATCTGCGCCTCGGCCCGCAGCGCCGAGCCCGGCGGCGCGTCATCGACGAGCCGTCGCATGCGCTCACAGCCGAGGGCCGCGCGATCGGTGTCGCCGGACAGCACGCCCGCGAGGGCCCGCACGCGGGCGGCGTTGCGCTGCTGGGGCGCGGTCAGGGCGGCGATCGTTGCGTCGTCGAGCAGGGACTCCACGGCGACGCCGCGGGTGCCGACCGCCCGCAGCGCGGCGAGGTACCGGGCGAGCGGGCTGCCCTCGGCGGCATCGGCGGTGAGCAGCTCGGCGACGAGCAGGCCGTCCGGCGACCACGGCCGCTCGACGAGCGCGAGGCGGACGGCGGCGGCGGTGCGGGGGTGCGTCGACCGGTGGGCGAGCGCGCCGATCTTCGCGTCCAGCCGGCGCAGGTCCGAGTCGACCACCGCGGCGTCGCGCAGCGTACGGTAGGCCGCCAGCGCCGCGTCCGTATCGCCGGACCACCACGCGATGTCGGCGACGAGCTCGGCGGCCTGGGCCTGCAGGACGACGCCGGCCCCCTCGCGGTCGGCGACGGCGGTGGCTGCGGCATGGGCGCGTTCGAGCTCGGACGCGTCGAGCCAGGCGCGGGCGACCCGCAGGCGGGCGTGCACGTTGTCTGGATCGTCGGCGAGGGCCTCGTCGAGGCAGTCCTCGGCGGCCTCGAGCTGCCCGCTGCGGATGAACCGCTGACCGCGCTCGAGCCGCGTCGACACGGACCGGGCGCACACCCGGCCGAAGAGCGACGGCCGGTCGTACCGCGCCTCGGCAACTTCGAGGGCGCCGTCGGCCACCGGGTAGGCGTCGAGAAAGCTGCGCCAGTCGGCGACGAGCTCGGCGAGGGGCGCGCCGTACACACCGGCGAAGTCGCCGTGGGCGTAGGCCTGGCGGTACAGCGCGGGGCCGCGGGTATCGATCAGCCAGCGCGAGAACGAGCCGACGAGGGTGTAGGCGCGGCCGGGGTACTGGCCCCAGAACCCCGCCGGGCCGAGCAGCTCGTCGAGGTCTTCGGCGAAGCCCATCTCGTACATCGCCGCGGACCATGCGTGCACGTCGAGGTCGTGGCTGCCCCACTCGGCGGCCTCGGCGGCGCCTTCGACGAGGGCCATGATCGGCACGATGCCGCCGGGGTACGTCGACAGCGAGAGCGGGCCGGTGCCGTCTTCGCGCAAGAAGAGGTGGGCCATCTCGTGGGCGAGCAGGTTGTCGCCGACGCCGTCCCAGGTGACGTGCATCTCGCCGAGCCAGATCTTGGCGACGAGGGTCCGGCGGCCGCCCATGTAGTCGCCGCGCTGCTCGCGATCGGCGTAGACGAACGAGCCGAGGCGCCCGGTCGGCTCGTGATCGAAGAACGCGACGAACTCGTCGTAGCGGGCCTCGTGGTCGTAGGCCATCAGCGCGGCGCGGCGCGGGTCGACGCGGCCGGCATCGAAGTAGATGTCGAAGTGCTCGGTCTGCAGGTGCCCGCCGAGGGCGTCGATCGTCCACGCCCGCGACCGCGCGAGCCCGAGGTCGCCGCGAAACGCCGCGAGCCCGCCGATGACCGACCAGCCGGCGATGCCGACGAGCACCCAGCGGCGATCGCCCTGCTCTCGCCCGTAGAGCAGCCCGAGGCAGCCGACGGCGAACGCGAGGCCCCAGACGCGGTACACGATGTGCGTGCCGAAGCCGACCAGCGACTCGTCGAAGATCGAGCCGGCGTAGTAGCCGAGGAAGGTGTCGTACGCGACGATCGGGGGCTGGGTGGCGAGCCAGTGCAGGGTCGTGCTGACCGACAGAATGAGCAGCCCGGCGAAGATGCCCTGCCGCCACCGCCCGCGGGCGATCCGGGTGCACACCCCGGCGGTGCCGAGGGCGACCGGGATCGCACCGAGCCCGAACACGGCGAGGTAGGCGACGCCGACGCCGGGCTCGCAATTGCGCACCCGCACCATGTTCACGAGGCTGATGAGCCCGGCGATGGCGACGAGCGCCGCGAGGTCCCGGGCGCCACTGCGGACGAGGCCGGGGATCGGCGCGTCGCCATAGCGCGCGATGACCCGCGGGATGCCGATGACGCTGACGAGCGCCCCGACGAGAAAGCTGTACTCGTAGCCGAGGACGTCGAGCAGCGTGACGAACTGGGCGACCACGCAGAGCGCGACGAAGACCAGCCCGGATGGGCCCGCCGCCGTACGCACCGCTGCGAATCGCCCGGTCACGGCGCCGGGTCGATGTACCCGGGCACCTCGACCCGCGTGCCGGGCACGATGCCGACGCGCTCGGCGGTGCCACCGACCAGCTCGATCACGAAGCGCGCGGGCCCCTCGGACCGCCGCGACGTCTCGGTCAGCGGCTCGGCCATCGCCTGAATGCTGTCGACGACGCCGTCATTGCGGACGAAGACCATGTCGAGGTGGATGAGCGTGTTGCGCATCCAGAACGACTGCATCCGATCCCGGCGGAAGTCGAAGATCATGCCGTAGTCGGGCGCCATGACCCGGCGGTGCATGAGCCCGCGCATCTGCTCGGGCGGCGTATCGGCGAGCTCCAGGTGGAAGGTCACCGGGCCGTCGTCGGTCACGAAGGTCGCGTCGACGAGGGACGCATGGGGCGTCCCGGTCATCGCCGGCGGGAACTGGCACATGAAGTCCATGCACCGGAGCGGCGAGTCACAGTCGTCGTCGATCTGGCAGGTGGCGCCCTCGTTGTCGACCGGGTGGTCGGCGCGGAGGTCGTCGATCGTCACGTCGTACGTCGGCGCCTCGTCGACGACCGGCGCGGTCTGCGTCGCCTCGTCGGTCGCGCCTGCTTCAGCGTCGGGGGTCGGACGACACCCGATCAACGAGAAGACGACGAGACCGACGGCGGCGGCGCGCATGGGTCAGACCCCGCTCGCGTTGAGTTCGGCGATGAGCGCCTGCAGCGCCTCGAGGGTCACGGCGTCCTGCTCGCGGGACGCGACGGCGTCGAGGTCGGGCACCATGCTGCGCAGGTTGAGGGTGCGCAGCGCCTCGATGGCGGCGAGGCGGATGTCGCGGGTCGGGTCCTCGATGAGGCCGACGAGGACCATGCCTGCGCCACGCTCGCCGGTCTGGCCGAGCGCGCTGATGGCCGCGTAGCGAACCTCTTCGACCGGGTCGTTGACGACCTGGGTGAGGAGGAGGATCGCGGCGTCGTTGCCGAAGTCGCCAAGGAGCTGTGCGGCGAGGACGCGGTTGGCGACCGATTCGTCACGCAGCTGACCACCGATGCTGTTCACGACGCTGCCCGGGTTGGCCGGGTCGGCGAGGGCCGCGGCGGCGCGCATGGCGGCCGCGCGGACGCGGGGGTCGGGGTACTGGATCTGCGGCAGGACCGCCGGCAGCATCGCCGTCTGGCCGAGCATGCCGAGGGCCTCGATCCCGCCGGCCATGATCTCCGGGTCGCCGCTGGCGACGTAGCCGGTCACGAGGGGGTTCACCGTGTCGGCGTACGCATCGTCGGTGAACGAGCCGAGGGCGAGCGCGACGGCGGCCTGCACGCTGGGCTCGGGGTCTTCGCTGACCGTGAGGATGGCGTCGAGCGCCTCCTGGTTCACGTAGAGGGCGAGCGAGGTGACGGACGCGGCGCGGATCTCGGCCGCGCTGTCGGTGAGGCCGGTGACGAGCGTGTTGAAGACGCTGTTGCCGCCGGTGCCCTCCTGAGCGAGCGCGGCCAGCGCGCGGAACGCGGCCGCCTTGCGGAAGGTGTTGCGGCCGACCGCCCACTGGTTGATCGACGCGTAGTCCTGCCCGCGGACGACCTCGAACGCGGCGTCGCGGACGGCGGCCTGCACGTCGAGGTCCTCGGACGCGTACGCCTCTTCGAGCGGGTCGAGCGAGCTGCGGTTCGCGCGGGCGCCGAGGTGCTCGGCGGCGCGGATCTGCAGCAGCGGGTCCGGGTGGCCGAGGAAGTCCTCGATCGTCGTGCGCGTGTCGGGGCTCGTCATCGCGTTGATCTCGTCGATGACGGCGAGCGCCGGGTCGCCGGCCATCGCGAAGCCGCGATAGGTCAGGCCCGCGAGGCGGTCTTCGCCGTCGGCGTTCGACGCGAGCGACGAGGCGGCGGCGAGGCGCACGCCGTCAGGCAGCGCTTCGTCGTTCATCGCCGTCGTGAGCGCGTCCCACGACTCGCGGGTCGTCAGCGCGTCGACGGACGCCTCTGCGACGGCCGGGTCGGCGTCGGCGAGCCACGTCACCAGCCGGTCGTCGACGCGGTCGTCGTCGATGGCGGCGGCCTCGGCGATGGCGGCGAGGCGAATCTGCGGCTCCATCGTCTCGGCGCGGTAGAACACCTCGTACAGGCGGACGTCTTCGCGGGGCGCGACGGCGACGGCCTGGGCGGCGGCGTGCTGCAGGTCGATGACGGGATCGGTGGTCATCATCTCGACGATGGCATCCCACGCTTCGGCGTCGTCCGACGCGACGAGGGCCTGGAGCGCCGCGCCGCGGAAGTTCGGGTCCTCGTGGGTGAGGATCGGTACGACCGACGACTCGTAGCCGCCGATGTCGAGGTCGGCGATCACGCCGAGCATCGCGAACTGGGGCGTCGGGTCGTCGCCCTCGATGATGTCGAGCACGAGCCGCTGCAGCGACGAGTCGCCGTCTTCGAGGCGGGTGTAGAAGTCGCCGCTGTCGACGAGGTCACCGTCCGGCAGGCGGACGTCCGACTCGTACACGCGACCCGCGAGCAGCGCCTGCCACATGGGCACCTGCGCACGCCAGGTCGTGTACTGCACCGTGTCGCGCCCGATGGGGCTGTCGGTGAAGCCGGGGAAGTCGACGCCGGTGGCGCCGAGCTGCGTGAAGGTGAAGATCGTCTCGGCGGCGATCAGCTCGAAGTTCGCCGAGCGACCCGGGTCGATGTTCACGACGACCACGCCGCGGGCGGCGTCCTGGTCCGTGAAGCGGATCGACGAGTTGCCGTACACCGAGGGCTTGGCCGCGCGCAGGATGCCAAACGCCGTCGGGATCGACGACGTCATCGGCGCGTCGGGCCGGACCTGATTCGAGGCGACGGGCAGCAGCACGTACTGCTGCGCCTGACCGACGCGCATCAGCGTCACGGCGAAGATGACCCCTTCGCTCTGCAGCTGGGGCTGCTGAGCCGACACGGGGGCGGCGAAGGCCAGGCACAGGGCCAGGACGAGCCAACGAAAGCGACGTGCGATCATGAGGGGGATCCCCGGGGGACGGCGCGGACGGGAGCGGGCGACCGAACAGGGGTAGAGCGCATCGGTCACGGCGGGCGGGGGGCCTGCCGACCCCGTCGAGAGGGGCAGGTGCGTATCCGATGACGCACTGCGGTGTCAAGGTACGCCCCGCGGCGATTATTCCGGCAGAAGCGGGGTTTGCTGGCGTCTGCGCCCTGCCCTGCCCCCCGAATTCGGCGTCACGCGCGCGGTCGGATCGTCGCGCCGCGAGCGGCGGCGGTTCGCGGGATCAGCGAACGACGACGCGGTACAGGTTCGACGGCGGCGGGCCGTCGAGGCCGACGGTCTCGCAGGCGCCGAACGTCGACGCGTAGAGGTACCCGTCCGGGCCCTGGGCCCACGCTGAGAGGTGGGGCCGGTTGCCGATGTGGGCATCGCCGACCAGCTGGCCGTCTTCATCGGCCTCGAGCAGGCGGATGAACCCGACGCAGAACTCGCCGACCATCATGCGGTCGGTGAACACGCCGTCGTACGGGTCATTGCCGGTGTCCACGTAGTCCACGCCGACCCACGACACGCGCCCACCGGTGGGCAGCGCCTCGGGGTCGTCGAGGATGTAGTCGTCGAACTCGTTGTGGCCCCACTGGGTGAGCGGGTCGGTGAAGCCGTCGCAGCCGGACTCACACGGGCCCTCGGCTTCGGGCCAGCCGAAGTTCTGACCGGGGGCGGTGACGAGGTTGATCTCTTCGAAGTTGTCGGCGCCGACGTCGCCGATCCACCAGCGACCCTGCGCGTCGTAGTGGCCCTTCCACGGGGACCGCAGCCCGGTCGCATAGATCGCCGGGTCGACGCCGTCCTGGCCGACGAACGGGTTGTCGTCGGGGATGGTGTAGCCGCCATCGCCGGTGCGATCCGGCACGATGCGGACCATCGTGCCGAGGATGTTCGACGGGTCCTGCGCGTTCTCGGGCACGGTCTTCTCACCGAAGAGCGCCCACATCGCGCCGGTGTCGTCGAAGCCGATGTCGCCCACGTTGTGCCACGGGCGGTCGGCATCGGCTTCCTCGGCGAGGACGATCTCGGCGTGGGTCGCCGCGACGGCGTCGTAGTCGGCGGTGTCCATCGTCAGGCGAAACACGCCGCTGCCCTGCAGCGACGTGCACTGGCTGACGAAGAGGACACCGTTCGTCGCGTAGTCGGGGTCCAGCGCGACGCCGAGCAGCCCGCAGTCGAGCTCGACGAAGACGTCGGGCACCTGCACCTCACCGAGGCGCTCGGTGGTGTCGCCGTCCATGCGGAAGTGCACGAGCCGCCCGTCGAGCTCGGTGAGGAAGAACTCGTCGGTGCCCGGCACGAACACGAGGTCGGTGATCGCCCCGGCGCCGCCATCGAGGGGGACCTCGACGAAGTCGATCTCGGGGGCGTCCTCGATCGTGGTGTCGATGTCGCCGTCCTTGCCGCCGTCGTCGTCCCCGCAGCCGATGACGAGGGCGCCGGCGGCGCAGAGGATCAGGGGCCAGCGGTGGGCGTTCATTCGTCGGTGCTCTCGTCTTCGGAGGTCGGCTCGAGCGACTCGATCCACTCGGCGAGCAGATCGATGCCCTCGGCGTCGAGGTGTTGCACGCCCACGGGGGGCATCAGCTTCAGTTCTTCGGCGCCGCGGTCGTCGCCGGCGACGGCGCGCCAAAGCACGCTCTCGTCGGGGTTGCCGGGGATGACGCGGATGCCGGGGATCGTCGCGCTGCTCTCGGTCGGCTGGTCGATCGTGTTCGTCAGCCCGGCTTCACCGCGCAGGTCGAAGCTCGCCGACGGACCATCGGACCCGTTGTGGCAGTGCGTGCAGTTGCCGACGAAGTACCCGAGCACCTGCTCGGTGAGCGGGTCCTCGTGGGCGATCGCGGCGGCGTCGCTCGGCGAGGACTCGACGAGCCCGAGGCGGGCGAATCGGGCCAGCTCGGTCTCGGACGCGCCGTGGTTCAGCTGCAGCTCGGACAGCCCGAGCGCGTGCGCCGGGTTGGACTCGTGGCACTTGCGGCACTGCAGCTGGTTGGGCACCTCGTGCACGAACGCGGTGCCGTCCTCGAGGGTCACGTCGACCTGCACGGGCAGGCGCATGTCGTGCAGCGTCGCGCGGGTGCCGCGCTCGTTCCACAGATAGGACGCGAACTCCCACCGGTCGTCGAGGCGCCGCATGATGCGGGTCTCGTAGGGCCTCCACCCGTCGGCGTCGTCGGGGTCGGCGACGACGAAGGTCTTGAAGGCGAGCGTGCCGACCGGGAAGCTCCAGACCTCGCGGTCCGACGTGTCGATCGTCGTGCCTTCGGGCAGCACCACGTAGCGGTGCTTCGTCAGTCCGTTCGACCAGAGGGGCCACGCGGGCTCGTACGCGATCGCCGTGTCGACGAGCACGTTGAGGTCGCGCAGGTCGGGATACAGCCCGACGTCCGCCAGCGAATCCGGCAGGTCCATCATCGGCTCGACGACGAGCGTGCCGGCTCGCGGCTCGGTCGACACGGGGCCCGACGGCTCGTCGTCGCCACAGGCGACAACGGCGGTCAGGGCGGCGAGAGCGAGGGCGAGCGTGAGATTCGGTCGGTTCATCGCGAGGTCGGGCGCGCGGGATCGAGGGCATCCTGGCGACAGTCCGCGCGAAACGCCAGCGATTCCGTGCCGCGGGCCGAGCCGTACCGGATCACGATCTGGAATACACTTCGACCCCGATCAGCGCGCAACCCTATGGATGCTGGTCAGCGTGTCCACTCCCACTCTCGAATACGCAGCTGGCCGCCGCGGACCCACACCTTCTGCAGGTGCCGGGCGATGTCGTCGGGCATGCCGTCGGGCAGCTCGACCCAGCTGTGGTCGCGCCGGATGTCGACGATGCCGATCTGCTTCGACGAGATGCCGGCCTCGTTGGCGATGGCGCCGACGAGGTGGCCGGGCTTCACGCCGCGCTTGCGACCGACGGCGACGAGGTACCAGGCCATGCCGGGGCGCGGCGGGCGGTCCGGGCGACCGGCGGCGCGGGGCACGTCTTCGGGGGCGCGGCGGGCGCCGTCGTTGCTCTTTTCGCGCGGCTTCTTGCGACCGGCGTCGTACTGGCCGCGGCGCAGGCGCTCCGGCGGATCGTCGGGCAGGTAGAGCGGCGACCCACCCTGCGCGAGGTGCGCGAGCGCGAGGGCGGCATCGTGTGCGCTGGCGTCGGTCTCTTCGATCCACGTATCGACAATGTCGCGGTAGATCTCGAGGTCCCCCGACTCGGACGCGGTGGTGATCGCCTGCTTGAAGCGCTCGCGGCGGATCGCGTTGATCGCGTCCGACGACGGCCAGGCCATCTGCTCGAGCTGCTGGCGGGTGTGGCGCTCGATCGACTTGAGGACCCGCATCTCGCTGCGCTGCACGAAGAGCACGGCGCGGCCGTCGCGACCGGCGCGACCGGTGCGACCGATGCGGTGCACGTACGACTCGGGGTCGCCGGGCACGTCGAAGTTCACGACGAGGGTGATGCGGTCGACGTCGAGCCCACGGGCGGCGACATCGGTGGCGACGAGCACGTCGAGCCCGCCGTCCTTGAACCGATCGACGGTGGCCTCGCGCATCGACTGGTTGAGGTCGCCGCTGAGGGGCGCCGCCGAGATGCCGACCTGCGTGAGGTTGTGGGCGAGCTCGGACGCGCCGGCGCGGGTCTTCACGAAGACGAGGGTGCCGTCGGGGTCCTCGAGCTCGAGCAGGCGCATCAGCGCACCGAACCGCTCCTCGGGGTTCACCGGCAGCCAGCGCTGGTCGACGGTGTCGGCGGTGAGGTCTTCGCGGGCGACGCGCACCTCGACCGGGTCGGTCATCTTGGCGCGGGCGATGCGCAGGATGTCCCGGGGCACGGTGGCGCTGAAGAGCACGGTCGAGCGGTCGTCGGGCGTCGCGTCCATGACGCGCTCGACGTCCTCGACGAAGCCCATGCGCAGCATCTCGTCGGCCTCGTCGAGCACCACCCAGCGCACGCCGGACAGGTCGAGGGTGCCGCGGTCGAGGTGGTCGAGCACGCGCCCGGGGGTGCCAACGACGACCGCCGGGCGCTTGCGCAGCGCCTGCAGCTGCGGGCCGTACGGCTGGCCGCCATAGACGGTCGCCACGCGGACCTTCGCGCGGTGCTTGCTGTAGGTCTCGAACGACTCGGCGACCTGCAGCGCGAGCTCGCGGGTGGGCGCGAGGACGATCGCCTCGGGGCGCTCCGGGCGTGGCGAGACCATCGCCAGCAGCGGCAGCGCGAACGCCGCCGTCTTGCCGGTGCCCGTCTGTGCCTGGCCGAGCACGTCGCGGCCCTCGAGCAGCGCGGGGATGGTCGCGGCCTGAATCGGCGTGGGGGTGTGGTATCCGGCGTCGCGCACGGCGCGCAGGATGTCGTCGGGCAGCCCGAGCACGGCGAAGCCGTCTTCGGGCTCGTCGTCGTCGTCGTCGTCGTCAGCGTCCTCAGCAGCACTGTCGGCGGCGGCAGCGGCCGTTTCGCCATTGGCGTCGTCCGCATCATCGGCGTCGTCCGCATCATCGGCGTCGTCCGCGTCATCGGCGTCGTCCGCGTCATCGGCGTCGGCCGCGGCGTCGGCGGCGTCCGCATCATCGGCGGATGCACCGTCGTCGGTGGCGCTGTCGGCCTCCGCCGTGGCGACCTCGTCGTCACGGTCGTCCGCTGCGTCCGTCGGCGCGGCTGCGCTGTCGGCGGCGTCCGAGCCCCCGGCATCCGGGGCGGCGTCCGCGTCGTTCACGGAGGCGTCGCCACCGGCTTCTGCGGGTTCGGCCGCGGCGGTGTCGGGGGTCGAGGTCTCTTCGTGGGGCGTCGCCCCTTCATTCGTTTCACTGGTCATGGCGCTCCGCGGCTGCTGGGTCGTCTCGCTGGCATGGTCGCCGCCCGATGTCCACCCGAACCGCGATCTGGTCGCATTTTCGTGGCTCTGCACGCCCTCTCGACGCCGAAGGAGCGACAGCCGACGCGTCAGAGCCCCTCGGCGCCGATGCGGTGCTTCGGGTTGTCGGCGTCGAGCACCGACTTCGCCCACGCCTCGCGGCGCTCGCTGTACCGGTCGACCATGAACTCGCGCAGGTCGCGGGTCAGGATCGTGAACTTGTACAGCTCCTCCATCACGTCGACGACGCGGTTGCGGTACGACGAGTCCTTCATCGTGCCGTCCTCGTGAAACTCATTGTACGCCTTCGCCACGGACGACTGGTTGGGGATCGTCAGCATGCGCATCCACCGCCCGAGCACGCGCAGGGTGTTCACGACGTTGAACGACTGCGAGCCGCCACAGACCTGCATCACGGCGAGGGTGCGCCCCTGGGTCGGGCGGACGGCGCCGATCGACAGGGGAATCCAGTCGATCTGGTTCTTGAACACGCCGGTGATCGTGCCGTGCATCTCGGGGCACGACCACACCTGCCCCTCGGACCACAGAGAGAGCTCGCGGAGCTCCTGCACCTTCGGGTGGTCGTCGAGGCCGGGGGCCTTCACCGGCAGGTCCGTCGGGTCGAAGAACCGCACCTCGCAGCCGATGTCCTCGAGGATGCGGCCGGCCTCTTCGGCGAGCAGGCGGCTGTACGATCGTTCGCGCAGGGAGCCGTAGAGCATCAGGATGCGCGGCGGGTCGTCGCGGAGCACCACGGGCGGGATCTGCGGCGTCTTGAGGCGCGGCGGCGTGTCGTCGGGGGCGGTCATGCGGACTCCGTGGGCTGGCCGGCGGCGAGGGCTTCGATGCGGCGGCGGATCTCGTCGCGGGCGACGCGAAAGTGAGCGAGGCGCGCCTCGTCGGCCAGGTCCTCGTGGTTGCGGTCCGGGTCCTGCAGCGGCCAGTGCAGGCGGGCGGCGCTGGACAAGACGACCGGGCACACCTCTTCGGCGCACAGGGTGATGACGAGGTCGACGTCGTCGGGGTCGATCGTGTCGACCGACTTCGACGTCTGGCCCTCGAGGTCGATGCCGACCTCGGCCATGGCCCGCACGGCGTACGGGTTCACCCGCGACGGCGCGGAGCCCGCGGACTGCACGCGCACCGCGTCGCCGAAGTGAGCGCGGGCGAGGCCCTCGGCCATCTGCGACCGGGCCGAGTTGGCCACGCAGAGAAAGAGGATGGACGACCAGGGGGTGTCGGGCATCGGTGCGCTCACGAGGGGGCCGGCGACGCCGGCGCGGGGACCCTGTCTTGCGTCCGGTTGGCGAACGCGACGAGGGACAACATGACGAGGGCTTCGACCGAAACACCGGCCACGGCGACGAGCGTGGTGCACGCAGGTCGGTCCGGCTCGACGTGGCCCATCGGGGCTCCTGTATCGTTCATCGCAGAAGCACGATGACTGTGAGGTGGC
>Ga0070726_10003969_pt1 | contig 12096 bp, 11 predicted proteins | sample tdAd471_FD_67275 | JGI IMG/M metagenome (GOLD analysis project Ga0070726, IMG submission 67275) | Marine sediment microbial communities from the Atlantic coast under amendment with organic carbon and nitrate - tdAd47.1 | ecosystem: Environmental > Aquatic > Marine > Coastal > Sediment | place...
TCTTCTCGCTCTTGCGCTCGTTCTTCCAGCGGCAACCGCTCTGGCGAAGACATTCTGGATTGCGTCGGCCCATGTCGATGTGACGGTCAACAACGACGGATCGCTTGATATCACCGAAGCCATCACCTTCGATTTTGATGGCAGTTTCAGCGGCGCGTTTAGGGATATCCCGATTCGGGGTGGGGAGTCTGTCGATGACATCGTCGTAAGCGATGCTGGTGGCGTCTACGTTCCCGGAGGCTGCACGGAACTCGGCTGTTTCTCGCCAGCTGGCACTTTCGGAGTCGAGTACCGAGCCTCGTACGTGCGGGTCGTGTGGCATCACAAGTCCGTCAACACTCTGCGAACATTCACGCTCGGTTACACGATGACGGGCCTCGCCACCGCCTACGACGATGTTGTTGACGTCAACCTGCAGGTGTGGGGCGATCAGTGGTCCGTCGGCAACGACCGACTTACTGCCGCAGTCCATCTTCCTGCGGGTGCCGTTGCCGGAGATGTCCTCGTATGGGGTCATCCGTATGGCATTGATGGGGAGACCACGCTCGGATCTGATGGAGTGTCTCCGGCGCTGGCTGCCAACGATGTCCCGCCCGAGCGATGGGTTGAGATCCGAACAGTGTTCCCGACCGATCTGCTCGCCTCAACCACAGGAGCCCGCACCGCTGCAGGTGATGGACTCGGCGCGATTATGACGGAAGAGGTCTTGTTCGCAGACGAAGTTGAGGCAGCGAACCGAAATGCCGGTATCGGCTTGTTGATCGGCGTCGCAGCGCTTCTCTTTTTGTCGATCGGGCTCGGCACCGTGACATACCTTCGGTACGGTCGAGAGCCAAAGGTCGCCTACGACCGAGAGTACGAACAAGAACCGCCGACAGATCTCCATCCGGCCGAGGTGGGAGCGCTGCTTTCACAGGGGGACGTGAGCGAGAAGGAATTCGCAGCGACGTTGTTCGAGCTAATCAGGGTTGGAGCCATCAACGCGAGCCCCACGCAGGCGACGCGATCGACGTGGGGCGGGCTTCGGACCGAGACGATCACCGACCTCGAACTCAGCCTCGGAGACAACACGACCGGCCTTCGGGATTTCGACCAGTCGGTGTTGACGGTCGTTCGCCGCGTGCTCGAGGATGGACCGACACCCCTTGTCGAGTTCAGAGCGAGAATCAGGGACGACGCTGCGGCAAACGCCGAAACCTATGACGTGTTTACGAGCCGTGTCCTTGACGCAATTGGCAGAGCGAAGCTGCTTGACACAAGCGGCAACGGTGCGGCATTTCTCACCGTCGTGCTCGCCGGCATCCTGACCGTCGCGGCGTGGGTCGTTCTTCCCGGAGCGCTTGACAGTCTTCCGGGTGGGACCGAGATGGCGGTACTCATCATCGTCGGGATGATCATTGGGACCGTGCTTCTTGGGTTCTTCCTGCTCTTCAGGAAGGTCAGGGTGAAGCGCACCAAAACGGGAGCGCTCGAGGCTGCTCGGTGGCAGGCATTCCGGAGATACCTTGTCGACTTCTCCCGTATTGTTGATGCCCCGGTCATTTCACTGGACTTGTGGGACAGATACCTTGTCTACGGCATTGCCTTTGGGGTTGCAGAAGAAGTCCTCGAGCACGCGAGACTTCACGCACCGCCCGAGCTTGAGCACGCGTCTTCGCTCTATTGGTATGGCAACTACGGCTACACGGGCGGTCACACCCAGAACGCCTTCGGCGGTATCGAATCGGCCCTCTCCGGTGCGTTCACGCCGCCCTCGTCCGGTGGCGGAGGAGGCGGGTTCTCTGGTGGAGGGGGCGGTGGAGGCGGGGGCGGCGGTGGCGGTGCTTGGTGACGCAGAGCCGTCCACGTCGACGACCACGGCTGTAGGTTGACCCGATGTACGATCACGAGCCGCCCGATCGGTTGAAGCCAGATGATGTAGCCAGGCTCGCAGACTGTCCTGCAAGCCGAGGACCAGGTTCGAGCCTCCCAAAGGCCGCCCTGGATCGTTGGAAGGCTGTCCGGTACGCGTTGGAGAGCATCCTCATCGCAGGACATGACATGGACCAGGCGATACGGGACAACACTGGGTGGCTCGACGCTATCCAAACCGATCTCGTGAGAGAACTCGTGACAAACGGGGTTGCCGTCCTCGGAGCCGAGGACGCCGAGGTCGTCTTTGACCCCGATGACAACGTATCGATGGTGCCTCACCCGAGGATGCACGCGTACCTCGACTCATACTTCCAACTGGAGGTCAGCGATCCCACGAACCCAGAAAACCGAGAGCGGCTGAAGATTCGCACCGGGGGGCGTCCGACCTCCAAGGCCGAAGCGGCTGTCCTGCTTGAGGGTGGGGATGCAGATGCGAGTTACGCCGACCTTATGTTGGCGGCTGGAACTGTCGAACCGATTGAGATGGCTGCGGAGGCACGATCGGCTCAGATTGCGATCCTGGAAGAACTCGCTGAGATTCATTCGACGAATCGTGATCGGACTCCCGGGCTCCACTGCTACATGTGCTCGCGGATTGCCCGATGTGGTCAGTTCCCAGCGCCGAAGGGATACCGAGTTGGAGCGAACGAGCGAACGATCCGACTCAGCAAGACTGACCTGCTTGGCCTTGGCGTATGCGATCGACGCAGTGCGTGGAAGGCACTCCATGGCATTCCGAAAGAGGAGAACGACGACGGAAATGAGGCCTCGGCGATCGGACTCTTGTTCCACGACTTCGTTGCCACAGCGACCATGTCCGAGAACCCTGACGCCGCGTTTGCGCAGTGCCTTGAGCAGGTGTCTCCAGAGGACGCAGCGCGTCTTGCCAGTCTCTACGGTCGGCACAAGACTGTCGAAGAGGGCCATGTCCCGGTACGGGTCGGAAGGGTCGAGTATGAGATTGGCGTGACGGTGCCACTCCGAGGGGCCGCCGCAACGGCGAACGGACAAGTCGTTTCCGACCGGGCTGTCTCAGTTGTCGTGATTGCTCGAGCAGATGCCGTCGGCAGAGAGTCTGATAACACCCCAGCCGTCATCGAGCACCGTACCGGCAAGACGTCGGATCGAATCGACGAACGCGAGACCGCTCTCTATGCGGTGTCTGCGGCGCGTCTTCTCAATGTCGACACCATCGCTGTCCACCAGCATGCGCTTGGAGCCAAGGGTGAACCGAAGTGCGAGCGGATCGTCTATGGGGCAGAGCAACTCGCTGAGGCGGAAGACCTGCTCGTCCGAACGGTGGAGACGGTCGCTGGGTGGCATCCGCTCGACGCTTCGGAACCGTCGTTTAGTGTCGGGGACTGGTGCGCAGTGTGCCCCTTCGAGAGCCGATGCCAACGCCATCGGTGATGCGCCGCGGCGTCGGTGCCTATCGGTTGGACGCGATCTCAGACGGTCCTAGGGTCTGGCCGTGACCTCTCGATTAGAACAACCGCTCGCGCTCGCTACCACCGAATATCTCCACGCGATCGAGGTCCATGCAGCATTGCTTGTCGATGCAGCACAAACGGCCGGGTTGGATGCACCGGTCCCGACGTGCCCCGGTTGGTCGGTTCGCGACCTTGTCCAGCACACGGAGTCCGTGTATCGACACAAGACGGCGACAGTGCTCGCTGCCTCGAGTGGAGAGTCCCCGCCGTGGTCCGACGTCGGCCCGGAGGCAGACCTCGCGACCTTTCAGCGGGCGCTTGACAACATGAGACATACGTTCGAAAAGGTGGATCTGAGTGCCGAGTGCTGGACATGGTGTGCTCACACCCACAGGGCTGATTGGTGGGTCCGGCGCATGGCGCACGAAACGGTGATCCATGCGGCCGATGCGGTAGTCGCCGCTGGCGGCTCCCCGGAGATCGAGGCTGATCTTGCGGTCGACGGCGTCGATGAGCTTCTCGACGAGTTTCTTGTCGGTGGACCGTCATGGGGTTCAGTGCAACCGGGGAGCACCAGAATCGACTTGCTATCGACCGACCGAGCATGGGCGCTTCGCTTCGCGGCATTTAGTGGGACGTCGCCGAACACTGGGAAGACACACGACCTCGACACTCTGGTGATCGATGCCGAGGGAACGCCCGATGCGGTCGTCGATATCGACCCTGCAACGCTCGACCTGTGGCTGTGGGGGCGCTCTCCATTGCCGGACGCAGCAGTCTCTGGAGACCGAACCGTGGTCGACAGGCTCCGAACGCTCGCCGCCGAAGGGACTGGGTAAGCGGGTGAGTAGCCGATCCCATGCCGAGAGAAGCACCGTTCAGGTGTATCTCTACCGATCCGACGCCGACATTGCTGTTGCGAGGCTCGCAGCCGACGGCATCTCGGCCGTTGTCCATCAGGATGACGAGGGCGGACTCAATCCCGGCTTCTTTAAACGCTATGGGATTCGGGTGGAGGTCGACACGAACGATCTCGTCGATGCGTGCACGAGCCTCGGCATCGAGCGCACGGTGGTGCCACGGCGGGTGGCCGAAGCAATGTTCAGACACAGCGGTTGGTCCCTGCCCTCGGAGGCGTGCGGTCTCGTCGCCTTCGATGGCGATGGGAACCCTGGCTTCGTCTTCTGTCTGACGAATGCCGATGCAAGCGAACACCGTTTCACCGTCTCTCCGGAGGAGCATCATGGATCGTTGCGACTCGCAGAACGCCTCGGACTGACGATCGGTGGGGTCTTCCACAGTCACATCAAGGCTGAGGCTTACCCGTCGGTATCCGACATCGACGGTGGAGCAGACCCGGAATGGATACATTTCATCATTGGCCCCGTCTCGGGCGGTCGGCCGTTGCTCAGGGCGTTCCGGATAGCGGACGGATCCGTGGCTGAGCTGTCGGTCGCGGTCGGTGAATAGACTCGCCTCATGGCGAGATCTGAACACAACAGGGAGGCGTACCGCACCTTGTTCGGATACGTGGGGGCTGGGCTGCAAGTGTTCGCCGGTCTGATGATTGCCGTGTCGATTCCGATAGCCCCACCGTGGCTTGTCGGTGCGCTCGTCGTGTTCCTCGTGATTGCTGGTGCGTGGTCTTGGCGACGGTTTGGTTCCAACTTCATGATGCCAACCTTCGTTGGGACCATGGCTGCGGTTGCTTGGATGGTCGCAATCGGTGTCGGTGTCGGTGTCCTTGGGTGGTCGGCGTGAGGCTGACCGTTCTCGGTAGCTCTGCTGGTGCTCCGACACGATTGAACCCCGCATCCGGATATCTCATTGAGCACGACGGTTCCTCTATGTGGCTCGACGCAGGTACCGGCACATTCATGCCGCTCGCTTCCCTCACAGACCCCGGTCAACTTGACGCGGTCGCGATCTCGCACGTGCATGTCGATCACGCGAGCGACCTCTTCGGGCTCTATGGATACCTCGCTTATGGGCCTTCAGGGACCGTTCCGGTTCCGGTGTTCGTGCCGAATGGCGCGCCAGAGCTCTTCGGTGCATTTGCGCGCGCCAGCGGAGAGCATGTGTTCAATCATGTGCTTGATTTCCGCGAGGTCGGCGCCGGGGACATGGCCGAGGTCGGTCCGTTCAGTCTCAGCTTTGGTGCATCGGTTCATGCCGTACCGAACAACATCATCCGGATCGAAGCTGGTGGTCGGACCCTTGTGTACACCGGCGACGCTGGGCCGGGGGGCGATCTTCAGACGGCTGCCGACAGTTGCGATCTACTGCTCTGCGAAGCGACGTTGCAGGGGTCACGAGACGCACAAACCTACGAGTACCACCTAACGGCTGACGAGGCCGGCGAGGTCGCTGCTTGGGCTGGCGTCGATCACCTGGTGTTGACACACGTCGCACACAATCTGGATCCCGAGGTGTCTGTCGCTGAGGCTGCTGGGCGTTTTGCCGGGCGTATCTCGTACGCTGCCCCTCAATCAATTTTTGAAGTCTGAAGACCGAATGGAGACAATATGACAGTGCGCGAGGGCAGGCGAGCCGATGAGCTTCGAGAGGTGCGGATCACCCGCGGGTACACGGAGATGACTCCGGGCTCGGTGCTCATCGAGATGGGGCGCACGAGGGTGCTGTGCACGGTTTCGCTTGAGGACAAGGTTCCGCCATGGATGCGAGGCTCAGGCAAGGGGTGGGTGACCGCTGAATACTCGATGCTCCCTGGCGCCGGGACCGAGCGGATTCGGAGGAGTTCTATCAACGGTGGACGCACAAAGGAGATCCAGCGCCTGATTGGCCGCAGTCTTCGTGCCGCCGTCGACATGGAGGCGATGGGGGAGGTCACGGCGATGATCGACTGCGATGTTCTTCAAGCCGATGGCGGTACACGCACCGCATCAATCACCGGTGCCTGGATTGCGCTCGCCGACGCGTTCGATACCTGGGTTTCTGATGGGAAGATTGATGCGAATCCGATCACAGCAAACATCGCTGCAATCTCGGTTGGAGTCATCGACGGTCAGGCACTGCTTGATCTTGACTACGCAGAGGACGTGAACGCCGACGTCGATGCCAACGTTGTCATGACCGGCGACGGCAGAATCATCGAGGTGCAGGGCACAGCCGAGGGCGAGCCGTTTGACAGGGCGTTGCTCGACACGATGCTGGATTTCGCAGGGGCGGGTATCGCAGACCTGGTAGCACTCCAAGATAGGGTGCGGGCATGAAGCGTCCCCACGGCGTCGTCGTCGCCTCCAAGAATCCAGACAAGATCGCTGAGGTAGAGGCTGTCCTCGCAGCCCTCGATCCTCCCATAATGGTGATCCCTGGCCACGTGTGGCCGGATATCGAAGAAACCGAGGACACGCTTGCCGGCAACGCGCTTCTCAAGGCGAGGGCGGTGTGTGCGGCCACGGGTCATGCCGCAATCGCAGACGACACGGGCCTTGAGGTCGACGCGCTCGGCGGTGCCCCAGGCGTCCATACCGCGAGGTATGCCGGGGAGGATGCGTCTTACGACGAGAACGTCCAGAAGCTGATCGAGGCGATGGCCGGCGTCGACAACCGGTCGGCACGGTTCAGGACGGCGATCGCCTTGGTGGCGCCGAGTAGTGCAGAGGTCGTAGTTGAGGGTGTTCTCGAAGGATCGATTACAACGGAGCGGCGTGGTCAGGGTGGCTTCGGCTACGACCCCGTCTTCGGTGTCGACGATCAGGATGGTGAGACCCTCGCCGAGATTGGCCCCGAAACCAAGAACGCAATCAGCCACCGCGCCGTCGCACTCCGCCTCCTCGCAAACCACCTCAGCTGACCAGTCCTGGTACCCAGGGTTCTGTAGCGGGTCAGATAAGACTCACAGCCCACAGAATGGGACGGGTAGTGCACCGTCGGCGCGCCTCAGGGCGCTTCCCCTAAGCATGGTTGCGGAGCATCAGCTCTTTGGGGTGCGGAGAGAGGTACGACGACTCGAGGAACATGGTTTGTTCGTGGCGTCGAGCTAGGTGTCGAATCAGCGTTGTGGGAACGATCAGGGGTACAAGACCTGCCCGGTAGTCCTCAATCGCCTCAGCCATCTCGATTCGACCTGCCTCGTCGTCGGCCCGACGAAGGAATCCGACCATATGCTGCAGGACGTTGCAGTGCTTGGCAACCGTGGCCTTTCGGGCCATCGCTCGCATGAACAGTTCGGTGTACTGGTCGGGGAACGCCGCTCGCGGGATCGACGCAACGTCGGCCACCAAACGGCCAAGTTCGCGATACATGACTTCGTCGTGGGCCCGAAGTAGGAGCTTCTCTCTTGTGTGGAACCCAATCACATCACGTGCCCTCCATCGGGACACGAACAGATCCTTGAGGCGTCGATAGGCAAAGACCCTCTCGATGAAGTTCTCTCTGAGAATGGGGTCGTTGAGGCGACCCTCCTCTTCGACGGGCAGGAAGGGCAGGCGTTCGATCAGCGCGGTGGCGAACATTCCTTGACCATCGCGCCTCGCACCTGAGTCCGTGTAGACCCTGACTCGCTCAAGTCCACAGGTCGGGGAGTCCTTCTTGAGGATGAACCCGCATAGGTCTTCGCTGGAGAGCTCTGAGGCTCGGGTTCGGGACAAGCGCTGCATCGCTGGGGTCCAGTCGATCTCGTTCTTCGGGTCGATCATCCGAATTGCGCCACTCTGGTCAACGAGGCGGACCGTCGGCCTTGGCACGCCCATGCCAACCTCGACCTCCGGGCACACTGGGACGTATTCCACGAAGTGATCGAGGACATCGGTGAGGTAGCGCTGGCGAGCGTGACCACCGTTGTATCGAACCTCTTCACCTATGACGCAACTGCTGACGCCGATGCGGATTGCGGGCTCAGCAGCGGAATCAATCGAGGTCGTGGTCATCCACCTCATCCTTGCATACCGAACACCTCTTGCGTGCATTAAGGAGCATTATGCGAGTCGCTGTGACGGGTTCAACTGGATACGTGGGTGGCAGGCTGGTTCCGCGGTTGCTGGCCGACGGACATGAGGTGGTCTGCCTTGTGCGAAGTCCAGGGAAGCTGGCCGACCGCCCATGGGCAGAAGATGTCGAGATCGTGAGGGCCGACGTCCTGACTTCTGACGACCTTCATCGGACGATGAATGGGTGTGAGGTCGCCTTCTACCTTGTTCATTCTATGGGGTCCGACGGTGACTTTGAGTCCGAGGACCGCCTTGCGGCAGAGCGGTTCGCCGCAGCCGCGTCGGTCGCCGGGGTCCGACGGATCGTGTATCTGGGAGGTCTCGGTAGCGACGACGAATCGCTCTCTCAGCATCTCTCGAGCCGACACGACGTTGGAGAGGTACTCGCCGGTACCGACGTCGCCGTCACCGAGTTCCGGGCTGCTGTAGTCATCGGGTCGGGTTCGGTGTCATTTGAAATGCTTCGGCATCTGACCCAGGTGCTGCCGGTGATGACGACACCGAAATGGGTTCGCACCAAGTGTCAACCCATCGCCATCCGTGACGTACTCACGTATCTGGCATCAGCAATCGAAGAAACGTCCGAGGGGAGGACCGTGTATGAGATCGGCGGCCCTGACGTCTTGACTTACGAGGAGATGATGCAGGCCTATGCCGCTGCGGCAGGCCTTCCCAAGAGACTGATTGTGCCTGTTCCCGTACTTTCGCCAAGCCTGTCCAGCCTGTGGGTAGGACTTGTGACCCCCTTGCCGGTGAAGGTGGCTCGACCGTTGGTCGATTCTCTCCGCAACGAGGTCATCGTTCACGACGACTCGGCGAGAAGCAGGTTCGCTCTAGACACGCTTTCTTTCGAAGAGTCGGTACAACTTGCGATCAAAGTCGCCGATGATCAGCGGGCGCCCACACGGTGGACGGATGCTGAGGATTCCCCCGCCATGCCGATGCCAACGGATCCGACGTGGAGCGGTGGCACGGTGTACGAAGATGTCCGCGTTGCAACGACAACCGCAACTGCTATTGAGTTGTTCTCCGTGTTTTCGAAGGTCGGCGGTGATACCGGCTACTTCGGATTCCAATGGGCCTGGCGAACTCGAGGCTTCATTGACACCGTCGTCGGGGGAGTGGGGCTGCGTCGTGGGAGAAGGCATCCGACGGACCTCCACGAGGGCGATGCTGTAGATTTCTGGCGAGTCGTCAGCATTTCTGATGGCCACCGTCTGGAGCTATCGGCCGAGATGAAGCTGCCCGGTGATGCGTGGCTGGTGTGGTCAGCGACCGATGAGCCGGAGGGTGCGATGCTCACGCAAACGGCGTTCTTTCTACCGCGTGGACTGTTGGGAAGGTTGTATTGGTTCGCTCTTCTGCCCCTCCATGGCCCGATCTTCCGAGGGATGCTTGCCAGTATCGTGGATGAGGCCGAGTCATATCGTCCGGTGGCGTGATGACATCGGTGATGTGGTTCCGCAGGGACCTGCGGCTTGACGACAACCCGGCTTGGTCAGCGGCGGTCAAGGAGGGCTCCGTTACTGCGTTGTTCGTGGTGGACCGCACTCTGTGGACGGCCGCGTCAAGACGACGGACAGACCTGCTCGGCTCGCACCTTGTGGCCCTCGATCGTTCCCTACGAGAACGAGGGGGTCGCCTTAGGGTCGAGTACGGAGCCGCCGAGGTCATCTTGCCCAAGGTGTGTGGACCTTCCGGCACGTTGTATTTCAACCGCGATTACACCCCGTATGCGGTCGCCCGAGATGCGGCGGTGACATCGACGGTGGCTGACGTCTCCTCTCACCACGGTGGGGTTGCGCATCCGCCGGGATCGATCCTGAACGCGTCGGGTGATCCGTATCGGGTCTTCACGGCCTACTGGCGGCGGTGGATCTCCCTGGAAACGGAGCCCGCAAGCGAGGAAGCGTCCGTGCCCTCCATTGCGGCGGATGCGGGGGCCGGTATCCCCGAGCACGAGCCGGTCAAAGAGGCGGGTGAATCTGGCGCCGCCGATTGTGTTGAGCGGTTCCTGGAGGTTGCCGATCGCTATGACAGTGCACGCGATATCCCGGCTGCCGACGGGACGTCGCGTCTTTCGGCGCATTTGAAGTTCGGCACAATCGGCCCGCGCCGGGTAATCGAGGAAGTTGGTGACGCGACCCCCGGTCGGCAGGCGTTTCTCCGACAGCTCGCTTGGCGTGACTTCTACGCCCAGATGCTCTATGCCCGTCCCGATAGTGTCGACCACGCCTACCAAGACCAGTACGAGAACATCGACTGGCGGAACGATCCAACGGAGCTCGCTGCATGGAAGGCTGGAACAACGGGTTTCCCGATCGTTGACGCCGGCATGAGGCAGCTGGCGGGTGAGGGAGTCATGCACAACCGGGTGCGCATGATCGCAGCGTCCTTCCTAGTGAAGGATTTGCTGGTCGACTGGCGGATCGGAGAGCGGTTCTTTCGTCACCACTTGGTCGACGCCGATGTGGCTCAGAATGTGGGCAACTGGCAGTGGGTGGCTGGGACCGGTGTCGATGCCGCGCCGTACTTCCGAGTCTTCAACCCGACGACACAGAGCCGCCGCTTCGACCCTGAGGGTGACTACATCCGACGTTGGGTACCCGAGTTGGCTGGTGTCAGGGCTCCGGCAATTCATCAGCCGTGGGAATCAGCAGAGTCCAACTCCGGCTTGGCTGAGCGGTTGTCGGCCGTCGGATATCCGCCACCGATTGTTGATCACCCAGCCGCTCGACGTACGGCGATTCATGCGTACCAAGCGGCAGCAAACAGCTAGTCGCCGTCGAAAGGCCCAAAAGCGCCGTCGAGGACCTCATCAAGGCGTCGTTCGCCCTCACCGCCCACGAACCACCACAAACCGGTTGCGAGGGCTGCGATCGCGAGACCAAACACCGTCACGAGATACACGGTCGCCAGTCCCGGCGGTCCATCTCGGAGCGACTGCCACCCGAGGGCCAACCCGAACCCGAACGAACCCATCCCAAGCATCGTGTAGAACATCGTGACGAAGCTGAACCAAGAGAACCCTCCACCGAGCGGCACGGTCACAACCTTGCGCTGACCAAGTGGGAACAGGTAGGCATCCTCCATCTTCGCCGCAACCAGGATGTCGGTTTCAGCGGCTTCGTTGATGAAGGCTTCGAGTCTCGCAGCATAAGAACGAGCGAAGACGAGGTACGAAGCATCGAACGCAGTCTGGACTGCTCCAACCAGCACGACAACTGGAATCAGCAGGAAAGCCTCGGGAATCCCCCACCAACCGACGAGCAACAGCGAAACAGTCAACACCGACGCCACATTCACATCGAAGAAGAAGCGCCGGTGGTACATCGCGGTCATGCCACGCATGCGTGCGAGTTGGGATGCGGCCAACGTGATTCGGGCGTCCATGTGACACGAGCCTAGGAGCGGTGCGGGTGGGGAGACTCGAACTCCCACATCTCTCGATACCAGATCCTAAATCTGGCGCGTCTGCCAATTCCGCCACACCCGCGTGACTGTGCCGTATCCCTAGGATTCGGCACATATGTCGAAGCCCCCGACGCTGCGGGGGCCTCTCGTGGGTCGCCCGGGACTTGAACCCGGAACCTGCGGATTAAGAGTCCGATGCTCTGCCAAATTGAGCTAGCGACCCGACGAGATGCTAGCAATCGACCCTCGGTAACGCCGAGAGTGTTCGGCGAAGCGCCCGCAACGCGAAAGTCCTGTGTCGGTGGTTGGCGCATCGCTGTATCGTCTGTCGTCAATCGGGCTGTGGCGCAGCTTGGAAGCGCACCTGCTTTGGGAGCAGGGGGTCG
>Ga0070726_10003972_pt1 | contig 12091 bp, 5 predicted proteins | sample tdAd471_FD_67275 | JGI IMG/M metagenome (GOLD analysis project Ga0070726, IMG submission 67275) | Marine sediment microbial communities from the Atlantic coast under amendment with organic carbon and nitrate - tdAd47.1 | ecosystem: Environmental > Aquatic > Marine > Coastal > Sediment | place...
GAGGCTGGACGCCACCACCTGCGCAACGGCGAAGGCGCGCTGAAGCAGGGGGCACTCGCCGCGTCGCGCAACCACTTCGAGACGGCGCTGCTGCAGTTCCGCGGCCCGGAGCTCCGCATCGGCGAGGCCCACGCCCTTCGGGGGCTGGCGCAGGTGGAGCTCGCCATCGGTGAGCTCGCCTCGGCGGAGGCGGGGGTCCGGTCGGCGATCCGCAGCTACCGCGATGTCATCGACCAGCTGGCGCACTTCGATCACGAGGGCGTGTCGGGGGAGCTGGCGGCCGACGCGCGGGAGGGGGAGGCCGCAGCCCACGTGCTGCTGGGCGATATCCTCATCCGGGCGGGCCGCTCCGAAGAGGCAAGGAGCATCCTTGGCGATGCCCGCGCGCTGTTCCGCGATGTGGGCGACGTGCCGGCCTCGGCGAACCTCCACACGGCCCTGGGGCGGCTGGCGCTGCGTCAGGGGCGCACCTCCGACGCACGCGACGCGCTGGCCAAGGCCATCGCGGTGCTCGGCGACGCCGGCGACGTGGCGGGGGAGGCCTCGGCGCGCCTGCTTCGGGCGGAGGCCGACCGGCTCGACGGATTGCTCGACATGGCGGCGGAAGAGCTGGCTCGCGCCCACGAGCTGGCCGAACGATCCCGCGATGCCCACTTGCTGGGCAGGGTTCGCTCGTCGCTGGCATCGGTGCTGGCGCAGCGGGGGCAGCTCGCAGAGGCGGAGGGGCTGTATGGCGAAGCCCTCGAGGTGCTCCGCTCGACGGGCGACCTGGCCGCCGAGGCCTTCGCCCTGGTCGGCCGCGGCGATGTCCGCTCCCGCCGCCACGACCTCAACGCCATCCACGACCTGGGCGATGCGACCCGGCTGATGGCTCGGCTGGAGCATCGCCACGGGCTGGGCCTGGCGATGCTGCGCATGTCCGAGCACCTGCTGCGGCTGCGGCTGCCTGCCTACGCGCTGACCGCCGCCGAGTCCGCCCGGCAGCTCTGGCTCGACCTCGACCCGCAGCGAGGCGTCGGCCAGGCGATGCGGGTTCAGGTGAAGGCGTTGGCCACCCTCAAGCAGTGGCCCGCGGTGGTCGCGGTAGCCGAGGCGCGGGCGGGCATCGCCGGCGAGGTGCAGCCCAATGCGGTCACGGTGGCCGAGTTCTACCGGAGCCGTGCCCCGCAGGCGCTGTACGAGCCGCTGGAGGGGCTGTCCACGGCGCAGCTGGCCGTGCGGGCGGAGTCGATGCTCGCCGACATCCTCGGTCCGGTCCTGCAGCGCCTCGACCTCGAGCTGTACTCCCTCGGTCTGGCGGGGGGCGTGTTGGAGCTGCTGCAGGCCGTGCTGCGCGCCACGCCTGCCCCCGCGCCATCTCGCGTGGTCTCCGCGGGCGACATGGTCCCCGAGCTGCCCGACGACGCCTGGGAGGTGCTTCCGCCCGAAGACGACGCAGACGACCCCGTCCCCGCCGACTATGCAGGCTTCTACGACCCTCCCGCGCCCTTGGCGGGTGAGGAGGAGGGGGAGGAGTGAACGACCCGGTCGCCTACGCTCCCGATGGAGGCTCCGTGGTCGTCGCCGATGGCCCGGAGCTGCTGGCGTATCGGTCCGATGGTGCGCCGGCGTGGAAGGTGTTCACCGACGGCATCCTCACGGGGGTCGATGTCACCTTCGAGCAGGTGATCACCGTCGACAGCGACGGTCGGGTGGTGTGGTGGAACCGCGGCAATGGCGCACGGATCGACGACACGACCCTTCAGGCCGTGCCCACCGACCTGAAGGTGTCGTCCGACGGGGTGCTCGCAGTGCTCTGCAGCGAGGGCGTGTGGATCCTGCGGCACGGATCGCCTCCGCGGTTCATCGCGGTGCAGGGGGCTACCGCGATGAGCTGGGGGCCGAACAGCGGCTCGCTGGGCGTCGGCACCGGCGCGGGCACCTTTGCCGCCATCGACCCGGTCTCCGGGGTGGCCTGGGGCACGGTCTCCCTGGGAGCCGGGGTGGCGGGATGCGCGTGGTCGGTGCTGGGGGAGTGGGTGGTCACCGCGGGCACTCAGCTGGCCCTGGTGCAGGGCGATGGCGCGGAGATCGCCCGGGTGCTGCCCGACGAGGGCCCCCTGGGTCGGGTCGCGTGCAGTGCCGATGGGATCATCGTGGCGGCGATCACCGCGATGCACGTGGCCGTCTTCGAGCTCAACCAGCTGTCGCGGGTCGGCGAGCTGCAGTTCCGTCGCGCCCTCACCGACGTGGTGTTCGGCCCGGGGCACCACCTGGCCATCGGTCTGGATGACGGCGACGCGACCATGGTCGAGGTGGTGGCGGGCACGCCGTCGCGCACCGAGCCGCATCCGGGCCGTGGGCGCAACACCTGGCGGATGGACAACAAGGTCGAGCGTGACCGCCTGCGCGGCGCCGTGGCCCGGCATCGGGCGGGCGGCGAGCCGATCGCGCGGTGGGTGGGTCCCCAGGAAGACAACAAGGCCAAGGAAGGGTCGGGCTGCTGGCAGTCGGCGGCGACGGTGGGCTGCGTGACGCTGCTGATGACGGCGCTGTGCTCGGGGCTGATCGGGCTGGCCTACTACCTGCAGCAGCAGGGCTACTTCTGATGGGGTGGCTGCTGCTGATGGCGGTCGGCTGGGCCCAGGCCATCGACGTGAACGGGGCGACGGTGGAGGGGCTCGATCGGATGCCCGGCGTGGGAGCGGTCAAGGCTCGCTCCCTGGCGGAGTGGCGGGCGGCCCATGGGCGATGCACCGAGCTCGACGAGCTGCTGCTGGTCCCTGGCTTTGGTCCGGGCACGGTGCGTGGGCTGTCGGGGCGGGCGTGGTGCGGCTCGGGGGAGGTCCCCCCGCTGCCCGAGGTGGCAGTGCACCCGGTGCCGCCGACCTACTCGCTGGCGACCGTCGATATCAACCGTGCAGGGCGGGAGGAGCTGCTGCTGTTGCCGGGCATGACCGACGCGCGGGCAGCTCGGCTGGTGGCCGACCGCGAGCGCGAGGGCGACTACGCGACCTGCCGCGACGTCACCCGAATCGTCGGGTTCGGCCCGGCAACGGTGGCGGCCTGGGGCGAGCGCTGCGTCGCCCGCTGAGGCTCATCCGACGGGCATCTCTTCACGGATCTGCGCCAGGATGGACGCCACCCTCTCGGCGGTGTGCAGCAGCTGCGCCTCGCTGTGGGTGCTCGACAGGAAGAAGCGCAGGCGCGCCGCATCATCGGGAACCGCCGGGTAGACGATGGGCTGCACGTTGATGCCTTCGTCTTGCAGTCGCTGCGACAGCATCAGGGCGTGCATGCTGTTGCCCGTGATGGTGGGGACCACGGCGCTGCCACCCTCGGAGGGGCCGGTGTCGACGCCGCGGGCCTTGAGGTGCTTCACGAAGAACCGGGCGTTCGACTGCAGCGTCTGCACCCGCTCGGGCTCGGCGAGCATCAGTCTGAGGCTGGTGAGGGCGGCCACCGCGTTCGCCGGGGTGATGCCGGCCGAGTACACGAAGCCGGGGGCGGTGTAGCGCAGGTAGCGGATCATCGCCTCGGAGCCACCGATCCAGCCGCCGCAGCTGGCGAGGGACTTCGACAGCGTGCCCATCCACAGATCGATCTCGGAGGGCACGACGTCGGGGAAGTGCTCGCCGATCCCGCACCCGCGCGGCCCCACGACACCGAAGCTGTGGGCCTCGTCGACCATGAGCAGGCAGCCGTACTTCTTCTTGAGCTCGAGGTAGCGGGGCAGCTGGCACAGGTCGCCATCCATCGAGTAGACACCCTCGACGATGATCATCACCTTCTCGTGGCCGCGGCGGAGCTCCTTGAGCAGCTGCTCGAGGTGTTCGGGATCTTCGTGGCGGAAGCCGCGCCGCCCCGCCCCCGACAGCTTGATGCCCTGCAGTGCCGAGTCGTGGATGAACTCGTCGTGCAGCACCAGGTCGCCGGGCTTCATCAGGTGGCCGATGACGTTGACGTTCGTCATGTGGCCGGCGGTGAACACCAGGGCGTCGCCGAGGCCCTGGGCGTCGGCGAGCTCGCGCTCGAGCTCGTGGTGGAAGGGGCGCTCGCCGGAGGCGACCCGGCTGGCGCTCACCGAGGTGCCGTAGCGCTGAACCGCCTCGGTGACGGCCTCGAGGACCCGCGGGTCGCCGGACAGCCCGAGGTAGTTGTAGGCGCTGTAATGCAGCAGCTCCTTGCCGCCGACGACGGTGGTGTCGCGCGCGGTTCCCTCGTGCACCTGGAAGTAGGGGTTGCGGATGCCGAGCATCTGGGCAGCTTGTAGGCGCTGATCGAGGTCGCGCACTTCGGCCCACGTGGTCGGATCGATCCAGGCGGGGTCGATGACCAGCGGCTCCTCCTCGCCCTCCACCCGACGCAGCTCGGCCACGGCACCCTCGGCGAGGGCGACGGCGTGGCCGTCGGGGCCGCGGAACACGAAGCTGGCAGCAAACCGATCGGCCTCGGCCTCGTCGAAGCGGGCCTCGACGGTGAGGGGGCCGGCGGGCATGGGGGCGAGCTGCACCCAGCGAGACAGCGCGACGGGGGTGCCGGCGCGCCGGTAGCGGTCCCACGCGACGACGGCCGACAGCTGCATGGCGGAGTCGAGGGCCAGCGGGTCGACCGCGAAGTGATCGCGAGGGTCGGCGGGCACCCACTCACGGGGGGTGGTGGTGCGGACGCGGCCGCGGACGAAGTCGTCTCCGACGCCTTCGATGGCCTGCAGCCCGGCGAGGAGCGGCCCGTGGAAGGTGACGTCGGCGTAGAAACTGTCGACGCTGGTGGCCGACGGCTCACCGCCCGCGAGGGGGGAGGGGACCTCGACCTCGCCCTTCAGGGGGCGGACCTTGGCTCGGTAGGCCAGCGCGCGGCGGTCGCCCACCCGAAGCTCGGCCCGCTCTCCGCGCACGATGACTTCGATCGCGACGGGCTTGGAGACCGTGACGCCCTGGTAGAGCTTCACGTCGAGGACCTCGAACGGCACCGGCACCTGCGACACGGCGGCCAGCAGGTCGGTGGCGCCGGCGAGGGGCAGCACGGGGGTGCCCTCGATGGCGTGGTCGGCGAGGTAGGGGTGCGTGGCGACCGACAGCTCGTCGCGCCAGACCAGCTGCTGGTCGCGCCACGGAAGGGCTCGGCCGCGCGTGCGGGGCCCGTCGGCGCTGGTGAGGTCGGCCCACAGAGCGTCGAGGCCGGCCTGGTCGCCGACGAAGTCGATGCCCTCGGCGCGCATGGCGGCCTGGATGGCGGAGGGGATGGAGCGGGCCATCTCGGACGACGACCAGGGGCCGAACTCCGACACGGCGGCGCCCATGGCTTCGCCGATGGACGCCATCAGTGCGTTGCCGGCGGCGTAGTGTGCCTGGTGGCGGTTGCCGAAGCGACCAGCCCACGAGCCGATGGCGACCGCGGCCTTCAGGCCCGAGCCGGCGGTGGCCAGGGCGTTGATCCAGCCCGTGACCTTGACGGCGCGCGCCAGGGCGCCCCGGGCGGGGTCGACCTGCTCGAGGGCGCCGTCGGCGAGCACGCCAGCGGCGTGGACCACGGCGGTGATCGGGCCGTGGGGGGCTGCGGCGTCGAGGAGCGCCTTGCGGTCGGTGACATCGACGGCGAGGTGAGGACCGAGGTCGGCCACGGAGGCGTCGGGGGCGGACCGACCCACCAGCAACACCGTGGCGCCCGTTGTGGCGAGGCGCTGGGCCAGCTGGGCGCCGATGCCCCGGGTGCCTCCGGTGATCAGCACGGTGTCGTCAGGGCCCGGCGACCATCGCGTCGCGTCGTTGGTGGCTTCGAAGCCGCGCAGCTGGCGCTCTCCATCCGCCCATCGCACCGCAGGCGACTGATCGGTGGTGCGCAGCTCGTGGGCCACGACCTCGCTCCAGTCGGTGCCGGCCACGGCCACGCTGCGACCGAGGCTTCCCGGCCACTCGCGGGGGATGCTGCGGGCCACGGCGGCCTCTGCCTCCGCCCACGGATCGTCGGCGCGGTGCAGCACGATCACGCTGGGATGGCGGCCCGCCCGGGCCTCCTCGGCGAGCAGGGCGATGAGCTCCCCGCTGCGGTCGGTGGCGTCGACTTCTCCGGCCACCACGGCGTGCACGGGCACCGGGTCGCTGCTGGGGGCACACCACACGAGCCAGTCGCCCGTGTCGGCCACCGTGGCCCCGGCTGCGCCGAGGGAGGCGGCCAGGGAGGGGTCGGGGGACCCCGCGAGCCGCACGGTCATCCCCGACAGCGCGCCCAGGGGCTGACTGGGGGCGGCCCGCCAGGCGAGGCGGTAGGCGAGCAGCGGCGCGTCGTCGTCGACGGTGGGACCGTCGCCCGCGTGGCGGACGTGGTCGACGAGGTCTTGCACCGTGGGCCGGTTGATCATCAGCTCCTGGGGCAGGCCGCCCATGCCGGGGAAGGCCTCGGCCAGACCGGTGGCGAGGTCGGCCACCATCAGGCTGTCGAAGCCCAGGTCGTCGACCAGGGTCTGCGAAGGCTTGAGGGCCCGGCGCGGGTAGGAGCTGACCTTGGACACCACCGCGGCGACCTTGTCGAACACGTCGTCGTCGGTGGACTCCGGGGCCGGCGCCTCGGCGGCGGGGGCCTGCTCGGCGTGGGCTGCGGTGTCGGCCACCGCGACGTGCAGCTTGCGCTGAGCCTTGCTCTTCACCGGCCAGTAGCGCTCCCTGGGGAGCTCCGCGGCGGGCACGCTGGCCACCGGATGGGCGGCCGTGAGGGCGGCGCGGTCGAGCTCGGCGCCGTGGCACCACAGCCACGCCAGGGCCTCGAGGACGCTGCGGCCTCGGTCGTCGTCGCTCATCCCCGACAGCGACAGCACCGCCTTGGCGTCAGCGCCGGGGCCCTTGCGGGCGAAGGAGGCCAGCGGCCCTCCCGCCCCGACCTGCAGGTAGATGTCGATGTCTTCGTCGGCGATCTGCTGCAGGGCGCGGTCGAAGCGGACCGGGCTCGATGCGTGCCGGGCGAGGATGCCTCTGGCGTCGTCGAGGGACTGCCAGGGAGCGTCGCTGATGCCGCTCGCCACTACGATGGCACCGGGGCTCTGCCAGTCGATCGCGTCGATGGCTGCGCCCAGGTCGAGGCTGTCGAAGATGGGTGAGTGGAATGCGTGGGACACCACCAGGGGCTTGGCCTCGACCCCTGCGGCGCCCGCCTTGGCCACGGCCTGGGCCATGCCCTCGGTGGTGCCGGACAGTACGACCTGACGGGGGTGGTTGACGTTGGCCACCACGACACCGTCGACGAGGAAGCCTCTGGCTTGCTCCTCGCTGCACATCAGCGCTGCCATCGCCCCGGGGTCGCCGTCGACCGAGGCCATGGCGGCGCCCCGCGCGGCCGCGAAGCGCACCGCATCGACCGGAGACATCCAGCCAGCGACGGCGGCGGCACAGAACTCCCCCAGGGAGTGCCCGGTGGCGACGTGCACCTGCAGCCCCACCGCCTCCAGCACCGTGTACAGGGCCATGCCCACGGCCACGAGGGCGGGCTGGGTGTTGGCGGTGTAGGCCAGCTGGCGGGCTGCCTCGGCGTCGTCGACCGCTGCGGCGCGACGCTCCGGCCAGATGAGGTGGGTGAGGGGGACCTCGAGCACGCCCTGCAGCGCTTCCTCGAAGCCCTCCAGCGCCTGCCGTACCGTGTCGAAGCGCTCGGCGAGGTCGCGGAGCATGCCGACGCGCTGCGCACCCTGCCCGGGGAACAGCAGCGCGATGCGGGGAGCTTCGGTGGACTCCGCCATCGCTCCGCCGGTGGGGAAGCTGCCGGAAGCGACCTCGTCGAGCTGGTTCAGCAGCTCCTCCGTGCTGCCGGCCACCAAGGCGCAGCGGTGCTCCAGGGCGTCGCGAGGGGCCCACGCGCGGGCCACCTGGGCCACCGTGCGGGGCTCGGAGCGGAGGCTCTCGGCCAGCCGCCGCGCCGCGCGCTGCATCGCAGCGGCGTCGGGAGCCGACAGACACACCAGCTCGAGCTGGTCGTCGCGGAGGGCCGGATGGGGCTCGGTCGGGCTGGCGAGCACGACGTGCCCATTGGTGCCGCCGAAGCCGAAGGAGCTCACGCCAGCGATCCGTCGGGTGCTCGACCATGGGGCTGGAGCCACGGGCACCCGCCAGGGGGAGCCCTCCAGGCCGAGCTCTTCCTTGGCCTGCTCGAAGGCCGCCATGGGAGGGATCGTCTCGTGGTGGATGGCTAGGGCCGCGCGGATCAGACCCGCGATTCCTGCGGCCGACATCGTGTGGCCGACGTTGGCCTTGGAGCTGCCCAGCGCGACCGAGGTGACCCCGTCGAGGGCCATCCGCAGGCCCTTGAGCTCGGTGGCGTCGCCTACGGTCGTGCCGGTGCCGTGGGTCTCGACGTAGCCGAGCTGCGCGGGGGCCAGGCCGGCATCCCGCCAGGCCAGCTCGATCGCTTCGACCTGGCCGGCGAGGACCGGCGCCATGGGGCCGTCGCCGCGCCCGTCGTTGTTGGTCGCGATCCCCTCGATGACCGCGTAGATCCGGTCGCCGTCACGCTGGGCATCCTCGAGGCGCTTGAGCACCATCACACCCGCGCCGTCTCCCTGCACGAAGCCGTCGGCCTCGGCGTCGAAGGGGCGGCAGCGACCCTTCTGAGACATGGCTCCGATGCGAGAAAAGGCGATGTAGTTTTCCGGGGACAGCTGCAGGTAGACCCCGCCTGCGACGGCGGCATCGATCTGCCCCGCGCGCAGCTGGGCCACGGCGTCGCCCACCGCCATCAGCGCCGAGGCGCAGGCTGCGTCGACGGTGTAGGCGGGGCCATGCAGGTCGAGCTCCTGCGCCACGGCGGCAGCGACCATGTTGGACAGCACGCCGGGTGCCGAGAACGGGCGGGGCTGCACCACGTTCTCCACCGCGTGGGCGATGGCCTGTGCGCCCTCCTCGTCGACCTCGCCGAGCATGCCGGTCGCCATCATCTGCGCGGTGATGCGGCTCGACAGCGTCTGGCGGAACTCGTTCGCGGTGACGCCCATGAACACGCCAGTGCGGCGTGGCAGCTCGCCGGGACGGTAGCCGGCGTCATGGATCGCGAGGGTCGCGATCTCTAGGGACAGACGCTGCTGAGGGTCCATCACCTCGACGCGGCGTGGGGGGATGCCCCACTGAAGTGCTGGGAAGGTGTGCACATCGTCGATGAAGCCGCCGACGGCCGCGTACGACATGTCGGTGGCGCGACGGCTCTCGCTGAAGAAGCTGGCGTGGGGCCAGCGGTCGGCGGGCACCGGGCCGAAGGCCTCGCGACCCTCGACCGTGAGGCTCCAGTAGGCGTGCAGATCTTGGGCGCCGGCAAAGCGGCAACCCATCCCGACGATGGCGATGGAGCTCACAGAGTCCTCCCGGGGTCAGAAGCCCAAAAAGCCTGGCGCCCCCTCTCGTCGAGGGTGGGCCAGGCAACGTGAGCGACGGTGTCGGCGCATCAGCCGGCGGAGACGCGGCCTTCCTTGATGAGCCCGGCGAGGTCGCGGATGCTCTGCACCTTGGCGAGCTCCTCGTCGGCAAAGGTCGCGTCGATGCGCTCTTCGACGAAGTTCACCATCTCCATCGTGGCGATGGAGTCGAGGCCGAGGGCCTCGATGTTGGTGCCCATCTCGATGCCCTCGAAGTCGGCCTTTCGCTTGGGAGCGACCTCGGCGAGGGCTTCGCGGATGAGAGCGAGGATCTGTTCGTTGTCCATGTGGGTACCTTGGGGATGGAGTGCGTGCCGCAGAGCCTGCACCGCGGCGGTGGCGCTCTATATCAGCGGATCGCAGCCTTGGCGCGGGTCCACACGGAGCGGGCGATATGCTTTGCCAGAGTGCGCTTGGAACCGCCCGAACCCATGGTGCGTGCGCCTTCGCCCCCCAGCTCGCCCGAGAGGTACTGGGTGCGGGTCTTGCGGCGCTGCAGCTTGCCGGAGCTGGTCTTGGGCAGGGTGCCGGGACGCAGGCAGATCACATCGGAGGTCGTCAGCGACAGCTCCCGCTGGATGGCCTTGCGCACCCGGTCGGTCAGGTCGGCGTGGTCTTCCTCGGACAGCTTGGTCTCGACGACGGCGACCAGCTCCTCCCCGGTGCTCCCGGGCACGCTGAAGGCCACGACGTTGCCCTTGCGCACGCCGTCGCAGTCGGCGACGGCCCACTCGACGGCTTGCGGGTGCACGTTGCGGCCGTTGACGATGATGAGGTCTTTGATGCGCCCGGTGACGAACACCTGGCCGTCCTTGACGAACCCGAGGTCGCCCGTGTGCAGCCAGCCGTCACGGTAGGACTGCGCCGTGGCTTCGGGGTTCTGGAAGTAGCCGGGGGTGACCGAGGGGCCGCGGTGGCACAGCTCGCCCTCGTGGCCGTCGGGAAGCACGTTGCCGGCGTCGTCCATCACCGCGACCTCGTGACCCTGGAAGGGCACGCCGCACGCGACATGTTCCGCGAAGGCGCGGCCCTCGGTGGGCGGCTGCACGATGCCGTTCTCGGAGAACGCCTCGGCGTCGATCACCAGCGTCTGCATGTGCTCGTGGGACGGCTTGAGGGTGATGGCGAGGGTGGCCTCTGCCATGCCGTAGGCCGGCATGATGGAGGTGGTGGGCAGGTTGCAGGCCTCGGCGAACTTGTCGGTGAAGGCGCGCATGGTCTCGGGCTGGATGGGCTCTGCGCCGCAGCCGAGCACCTTGAGGCACGACAGGTCCCACTTCTCCAGGTCGCTGTCTTTGACCCGACGGGTCGCCAGGGCGTAGGCGAAGTTGGGCGCGAAGGAGGCGTTGCCCCGGTGGCGGTGGATGGTGTCGAGCCACACGCTGGGGCGCTTGATGAACCGCAGAGTGGGGATGAACACCACCGAGATGGCGTGGCAGATGGGGGCGATGACGAAGCCGATGAGGCCCATGTCGTGGTACAGCGGCAGCCAGCTCACACCCTTGTCGTTGCGCTCGGGGTCGAGGCAGAGCCCCTCGGTGATGATGCCCTTGCTGTTGGCGACGAGCGAGCCATGGGTGACCATCACGCCCTTGGGGTCGGCCGTGGAGCCGGAGGTGTACTGCAGGAAGGCGAGGTCTTCCGGCTCGATGGTCGGGTACGACGGCGTGCCCTTGGCGTCGCGGAGCTTCTCGACCGCGACCAGCTTCTCCATAGAGGGGACGCGGTCGACCATGGCCCACAGCACGTTCTGCAGCTTGCCCGAGGCGATGAGCAGCCGGGATGCCGACGAGGTGAGAACCTTGGCGGTGCGGTCGGCGTAGGCATCGAGGTTGCCGAAGGACAGCGGCGGGTAGAGGGGCACGGGGACCACGCCGACACGGAGGCAGGCGAGGAAGGTGAGGACGAAGTCTTCGGGCTCGATGACGATGAGGCCGACCCGGTCGCCCTTCTTCATGCCGTAGGCCTGCAGAGCCGCTGCGCGCCGCGCCGTGTTCTTCTCGAGGTCGACGAACGTGTACTGCGTCTCTGCGCCCTTGAGATCCTGGAAGACGAAGTCATGCTCGGGGTAGTGAATCCCCACTTCTGCGATGGCCTGGGCGACGGTGCGGAACTGCATGGCGATCTCCTTGGGCATGGGTGGGTCGGGGGGACCCTGGTGCGGCGCGGGGAGGATGAGAAGGCGGCCGGCGGGCGCCTCCGCTCGGCGAGGGACAGATAGGTCAGTGGAGTCGGTCGCGCAAGCGAAACGGTCGCTGATTCTCGGCTTTCTCGGCCGATCTAATTCTGACCCGTCGGTTTTTTTGCTCCGAGCGGCATGCAGCGATCTGCTGCAAGCTTCGGGTCTACGCGGTCTTCGATCGAACCGACGGAGCGGTCGGTTTGCCGTGCGCGCCATTCGGAGGCGGGCGGGGGTGGATCGAGGGGGGCGTGGGAGGGCCGCGGGGGGCGGCCTAGCCTTGCCTGCGGGCAACAGGGGGGTGCGCGGGGCGGCACCTCCGCTAAGATGCGGCGACCGCGACAAGGAGCCCCATGCTCGCCGGCGCCAACTGGATGTTCTTCTCCCTCGCTGCAGGCCTCGGCTCGTGCATTGGCATGCTGCTGCTCGCATACAACGTCATCGCCATCGTGATGTTCATGCGCGAGGAGTCCGACGAGGCCTCGAGCGGCATGGCCAAGGCTGCGTGGGCGGTGGGCGTAGCCTCGCTGTTCTTCTCGATG
>Ga0070726_10003973_pt1 | contig 12088 bp, 12 predicted proteins | sample tdAd471_FD_67275 | JGI IMG/M metagenome (GOLD analysis project Ga0070726, IMG submission 67275) | Marine sediment microbial communities from the Atlantic coast under amendment with organic carbon and nitrate - tdAd47.1 | ecosystem: Environmental > Aquatic > Marine > Coastal > Sediment | place...
GTATACGTTGAAATTGCGAAATGGCGGCACCGCGCCCGCCACCGTCAATGTGGTCGAGGATATTCCCGGCGAATGGGAAATGCTTGCGGAATCACTGCCGTCGGGCCAGGACGGGCTTTCCGCCGTCTGGCAGGTGCCGGTTCCGGCGGGCGGCAGCGTCGATCTGACGTATCGCGTCCGGGTCAGGCGATAACGCCTAGAAAAACAGGCCCGCAACAGCACCGGTCAGGCACGTCGCCAGCGTGCCGGAGACGATGGTGCGCCCACCGAGTTGGATGATTTCGTCCCTGCGTTCCGGACACATGGTCGTCAAGCCGCCGATCATGATGCCGAGGCTGGCGAAGTTGGCAAAGCCGCACAGCGCGTAAGTCATGATCAGCCGGCTGCGCGGCGATATAGCCGTGTCCGGCAGGCTGGCCAGTTGCAGATACGCTAGGAACTCGTTCAGTACCGTTTTGATGCCGAGTAGCGCGCCGGCCTGAATGGCCTCGGCCCATGGGATTCCCATGACGAAGGCGATGGGCGCCATGATCCAGCCAAGCACGCGTTGCAGCGTTACCGGTGCGCCGGCGACATCCGGGACCAGCCCCAGCCCGGCGTTGACCAAGGCCACCAGCGCGACGGCGACCAACAGCATGGCGATGACGTTGATCAGCAGCCCGACCCCATCCATGGTGCCGCGCGTGATCGCGGCCATGGCGTTGCCGTCTGCGGGCACGTCGATCTCGCCCGGCGTGGGATCACCAAGCGGCACCATCAATTGTGCCATGGTTATGGCGGCGGGGGCGCTGAGAATCGAAGCCGCAAGGATGTGACCGAGTGCGCCCGGCACCACCGGGCCGATGATCCCGGCATACAGCACCATGACAGTCCCGGCCACCGTCGCCATCCCGGCGGTCATCAGGACGAACAACTCGCCACGGGTCAGGTTTTTCAGATACGGGCGCACCAACAGCGGGCTTTCCACCATGCCGACAAAGACGTTGGCGGCAACGCCGATGCCGAGTGCGCCGCCGATCCGGAACGTCCGTCCAAGCAGCCATGCGGCGCCTTCGACGATTTTCGGCAGGATGCGCCAGTGAAACAAAAGTGCTGAAATGGCACTGACGACGAGGATCAGCGGCAATGCTTGAAACGCGAGGTTAAAGGTGGTTCCGGTGCCTGTCGTGGGGAACGGCAACGCGCCGCCGCCGATGTAACCGAACACGAACGACGTTCCGGCGCGGGTCGCGTCCATCAGCGCGATGACGATGCCGTTGAGAGCCAGAAACGCTCCTTTGATCGCGGGAATTCCCAGTAAAACCGCGGCCAGCGCAATCTGGATGCCGAGTCCGATCACCAAGGTACGGATATCGGCGGCACGGCGGTTTTCGCTCAGTATCCATGCGATGAACGGAAAGACGGCGATGCCGATCAGGCCCTGCCACGCCATAGCGGTTACCCCCTTGATTCGATCCCACCGAAGTGTCGTTTCTTGACGATCCGATGCCAAGGTCATATTTCCAAGCAAGGAATTAGCTGAGACGGGACACATTATGGCCGTTATGCCGATCATCGTAGCACCGGACCCGCGCCTGAAAATCAAGGCGAAGCCGGTCGACGCCGTCGACGACGACGTGCGCAAGCTGATGGATGACATGCTTGAAACCATGTATGCCGCACACGGGATCGGCCTGGCCGCGCCACAGGTCGGCGACAGCCGCCGCGTGATCGTTGTCGACGTCACGCGCGAGAACGAAGACCCGAAACCGATGGCGCTGGCCAATCCGCAGATCGTCGAAATTTCCGACGACGACCGGATACACGAAGAAGGCTGCCTGTCGCTGCCCGACCACTATGCCGAGGTCGAGCGCCCGGATTGGGTCAAAATACGCTATCTGGACCGCGACAATGAAATCCGCGAGATCATGGCCGACGGCATCATGGCGACCTGCATCCAGCACGAAATCGATCATCTGGATGGCGTGCTGTTCGTCGATCACGTGTCTTCGTTGAAACGCAACATGATCCTGCGCAAGCTGCAGAAGGCGAAAAAGCTCGCCCAGCAAACCACGTGAACGGCGCGTGACGACATCCCGCCCGCTCAGGATCGCCTTCATGGGCAGCCCGGAATTTTCGCTGGGGACGCTGCATGCGCTGATCGATGCCGGGCACAACGTCGTCTGCGTATATGCGCAGCCTCCGAAGCCGGCGGGACGCGGCCACAAGGAAACGCCGTGTCCGGTGCACGCCGAGGCATTGCGTCTGGGCATCGAGTCGCGGACGCCGAAAACGCTGCGTGACCCCGCTGAACAGAGATCGTTCCGCGACCTCGATCTGGATTGTGCTGTGGTTGTCGCCTACGGGCTGATTTTACCCGCCGAAATTCTCGATGCGCCGCGGCTCGGTTGCCTCAATGTGCATGCCTCGCTGTTGCCGCGATGGCGCGGTGCGGCGCCGATCCAGCGCGCGATCATCGCCGGCGATACGGAAACGGGCGTCGGCATCATGAAAATGGACGAAGGTCTGGATACTGGTGACGTTCTGGCCGAAGCACGGACGCCGATTGCCGATGACGAAACCGCCGAAACCCTGCACGACCGCCTGGCGGCGATGGGTGCGGCGCTGTTGGTCGAGACCCTGGATGCATACGCGGCAGGCGACATCACTCCGCGCCCACAGCCGGTGGACGGCGTGACGTACGCGCACAAGCTGGATCGCGCCGAGGGCTTGCTTGATTTCTCGCGTTCGGCCGAGGAACTGGAACGCACGATACGCGCGCTCAACCCCTGGCCTGGCACCTGGTTCGAGTATGCGGGGACGCGGATAAAGGTCGCCGCTGCCGAGGTTGTCGAGGGCGTGTCCGCCGCCCCGGGTACGGTGCTCGATGAACATCTGACAATTGCCTGCGGCACCGGCTCAATCCGCCCGGAAAGGCTGCAAAGGCCGGGCAAGGGAATGACGGATGCCGAGGCCTTCCTGCGCGGATATCCGATTGCCGCAGGGCAGATACTCAATACCGTAAAAGATGGCTAGGGGTTCATCTTCGGACTGTCGTCCATGGTCCGCATCTTGTCCATGCCCTGGCGCATATGCAGCATGATGAATTCGGCGCGCCGCTGCGGCCCGCCGGAGGTGCGGCGCGGGAACAGCCGGTGCCATGAGTCCATCTTGACGCTGAGCGAACATAGCACGCCCCCGAGCGACGTATGGTGGCTCTTGATGACGGCCTGCAACTGGCGGAACTTTTCCGCGGAAATATCGTCCCACATGTTTTGTGTGCCGCTCTCGAATTCCTGAAATCGCTTGCGCACCTGCAAGGTCAGTTTGGAGATACGGCTGTCCATCATGTTGACCGTTTTTTGCAGGCTCTGATCGTGAGACAGGGAATGGTTCTTACGCAAATCCGGCATGGAATCGAGAAAATCGGTGATGATCGGGGATATGGAATCGAGACAGCGCCGGTAATACGACAGAGACAGGAAGATGTCGCCGTAATCCTCAATGAATGATGGGACTTCATCCGGCTTGATGCCCAGTTTCTCGGCCATGATTTTCAGTTTTTCGAGCGCCGTTTTTACATCGGGGTCACGGAATAGTGCTATCACGTCTTCGAACGTTTCGATCTTCATGTCGTCGTCCTTGCCGTAGATCTGCAAGATCAGCGGGCGCGTGAAGTCCGTCATGTAAGTCGTCAGTTCCTTGTTCATTTCCGGCGATAGCTTCAACGTCTCGGTGTCGTTGACGTCGATCCCCAATTGTCGAAGCGCGACGCGAAGTGAATAGACGTCGTAACTCGGCAGCGTCGCGACCTTGCGCAGGATGACCATGTCCGGATGATTGACCGGATCGTCCCAGTCGAACTCGTTCGGCAGGTCACGCACGTCCAACTGGCCGCTGCCGGCGCTGGGGTCCCTGAACAGTTCGATAACGCTGTCCAGTGCGGCGTTTTTGATCATCCGCGCGTGTCTGAGCCCCGGTGTTTGCAACGGCAGAATTTCGAGCGGGAGGATGTGCATCGCATCCCGCTCGTTCTGAATCAGTATGGACTCAGATTCATCCGTGTTCATTCATCCATCCCGGGTGTTTGACAATCCGACGACAGTAACAGAAATAACTTTGGCACTAAATTGCAACAATATGGAGTCTGCAATCACCCATTGTGGGTTGAGCGTTGATGCCGCCGGAGACCCTGTTTATGCCCCGTTACAAATTAATCATCGAATACGACGGTGGGCCGTTCCGTGGCTGGCAGCGCCAGGACAACGGCCCCAGCGTCCAGGAAACGCTGGAATCCGCGGTTTCCGCGCTTTCGGGGGAAGACGCTCTGGTACAGGGCGCGGGCCGGACGGATTCCGGCGTGCATGCACTGGCACAGGTCGCGCATGTGGATATTTCAAAGGAGTTCCCGTCCGATACGGTGCGAGACGCACTCAATCATCATGTCCGCCCGCATCCCGTCAGCGTGGTCTCGGCGGAAATCGTGGACACGGAGTTTCATGCCCGATTTTCCGCGACGGGGCGGGCTTATCTGTACCGCATTCTGAACCGCCGCGCCCCGCCGGCGCTGGATCGCGGACGGGTCTGGTGGCACGCCGCGCCGCTGGATGCTGCGGCGATGCACGATGCGGCGCAGCACCTGATCGGGCACCATGATTTCACCACATTCAGGGCGTCAGAATGCCAGGCGAAATCGCCGGAAAAGACGCTCGATAAACTGAACGTGTCGCGCGCCGGCGAGGAAATACATATCGTCGCCGAAGCGCGGTCGTTTTTGCATCATCAGGTGCGCAATATAGCCGGGACGCTGCAGCTTGTCGGCACCGGCAAGTGGCGTCCCCGCGATGTGGCTAAGGCGCTGGCGGCGAAGGACCGCGCCGCCGGCGGTCCGACGGCGCCGCCGGACGGGTTGTATCTGACGCGTGTCGATTACGATGGTTGATCGGGCAAATCGCTCGGCGCGGGGTGTTCGTCGGCGGATGCCGTGATAGGATGGATTATGGACAAGATACCACTAACCGTTGCCAGCCGGGATAATAGGGCCGATTCGGATGTCGGGCGTGCCCGGGCCGAGGAAAAGACGCCGCTTGCCGGCTACATGGCGGTGGGCTTCGGGCTTTTGGGCATTTTCGGGCCGGCGATCCTGTTCACGCCGCTGGGCCTTTTGTTTTCGTTTTTCGCGCTACTCCGCGGGCAGGGCAGTTGGGGGTTTGTCGGTCTTTTGCTGACGGTCGGCGGCATTCTCGGCTCGCCGATCCTGATGGGTCTGATCGGTGCCGGGGCGATCTACATGACGTTTGACTGGCAGGAAATCTTCAAACCGCTCTACGACATGGTGGGTGGCGTCGATATCTAACGAGCGATGATCATCCCGTCGCTGATCAATTCCCAGAACATGGACGTGATCATGTCCAGTGCGACCACGGTCGCCGCCGGGCCGGCGGCGAGGCCGAGTCCTTCCTTGGCGACGAACCAGCCGTACAAAAGCACGTAGATCAGCACGGCGAGACCGAGAAAGCCGCGCGCGCCGTCGGGCGCGCCGACCAGTGCGAACAACAGGTCCATGCCGATGAACAGGCCGTTCTGGAGCACCGCAACCCAGTTGTAGGCAGCAAGAAAGTGAAAGAACCTGTCGCGGCAACCCAGCGACGGCGACAGATGCCAAAGCACCAACGGGAAAATCAGCCAGCCAATGGTGTAGGACAGGGATTCAAACAAAAGCGCCGAGATGAACGGTGTGCCTTCGGGATGCGGCTGCCCGTATATCGCCACCCAGACCAGATACATCGGCGCGACAATCACGGCGGCGAAAAAGGACCGCCAGGCATCGACGCCTTCATGACCGAATGCATTCATTCCGTCGCGGTCGAATTTGGCCAGGAGTGCGGCACCGTATAGGCCGCGGTGAACCTCGGCCATGCTTGCCATCAGCGTGGTTGCCCGAAGAAATCGTCGAGAATACGCGTATAGATTTCCGACAATGCGTAAATGTCGTCGACACGGGCGTTTTCATCGACCTTGTGCGCGGTCTGGTTGATCAGGCCGTATTCGACTACCGGGCAGTGATCCTTGATAAAGCGTGCATCCGAGGTGCCACCGGTGGTGCTCAGTTCCGGCATCTTGCCGGTGACGCTTTTGATCGCGCCCGTCACGGTATCCGAAAGCGGGCCGGGCGGGGTCAGAAAGCTCTCGCCCGAGACGCGGACCCGCATTTCATAGCCGCCGCCGGCCTGATCCATGCGCCCGCGCAGCAGTTTCTCGACACTGTCTGACGTGTGCAGGTCGTTGAAGCGGATATTGACGCGGGCCGTGGCCCGGGCCGGGATCACATTGGTCGCTGCGTTGCCGACATCGACCGTCGTCACCTGCAGGGTGCTCGGCTGGAAATGGTCAGAGCCTTCGTCCAGAGGCACATCGGTCAGCGACATCAACAACGGCAGGAGCTTATGCACCGGATTATCGGCCAAGTGCGGATAGGCGGAATGGCCCTGGACGCCTTCGACGTCGATCCACACGTTCATGGAACCGCGCCGGCCGATCTTGACCATATCGGTGATGGCTTCCGGGTTGGTCGGCTCGCCGACCACGCAAGCGTCGATCGTCTCGCCGCGCGCCGCCAGCCAGTCCAGCACCTTCTTGGTGCCGTTGGTGGCGTCGCCTTCTTCGTCGCCGGTGATGAGAAAGCTGATAGAACCGTCGAAATCGCCGCCGGTGCGGGCCAGAAAATCGCGAGTCGCCGTCATCATGCAGGCAACCGCGCATTTCATGTCGGCGGCGCCGCGGCCATACAGCCGTCCGTCGCGGACTTCCGGGCTGAACGGATCGGACGTCCAGTCGTTCAGGTCGCCGGGCGGCACCACGTCGGTATGCCCTGCCCAGCAGAAATTCGGGCCGTTGCTGCCGAGACGCGCATAGACGTTGCGCGTCGGCTCGCCGACCGGGTCGTCGAACGTCAGATCATGGCATTCGAATCCCAGCGGCGTCAGAAACGAGATCAGCTCGTCGAGCGCCCCGGCATCGACCGGTGTGACACTGGCGTGGCGGATCAGAGCTTCTGATACGGCGAGCGCGTCAGGTTCTGAGGAGGTCATTGATCGACGTTTTGGAGCGGGTCTGCGCATCGACGCGCTTGACGATCACCGCGCACGCCAGCGACGGGCCGGGCGTGCCGTCCGGCAACGGCTTGCCGGGCATGGCGCCGGGCACGACGACGGAATACGGCGGCACCTTGCCCATGAAGATTTCGCCGGTATTGCGGTCGATGATTTTGGTTGTCGACGTAATGAACACACCCATCGACAGCACCGAGCCTTCGCCGACAATCACGCCTTCGACCACTTCCGAGCGCGCACCGATGAAGCAGTTATCCTCGATGATCACGGGACCGGCCTGCAGGGGCTCCAGCACCCCGCCCAGCCCGACGCCGCCCGATAGGTGCACGCCCTTACCGACTTGCGCGCACGACCCGACGGTGGCCCATGTATCGACCATGGTGCCTTCACCGACATAGGCGCCCAGATTGACGAAGCTCGGCATCAGCACGACGTCTTTGTCGATGAAAGCGCTGTGGCGTACGATGGCGCCCGGCACGGCGCGGAAGCCGGCGGCGCGGAAGGCGTTTTCACCCATATCCTCGAATTTCGACGGCACCTTGTCCCACCAGTGCGCACCGCCCGGGCCGCCCGGGATCGGTTTCATGTCGTTGAGACGGAACGAAAGCAGCACGGCTTTCTTCAGCCACTGGTTCACGACCCATTCATCGCCCACCTTTTCGGCGACACGCTTTTCGCCGGCATCGAGCAGCTTCAGCGCGGTTTCGACGGAATCGCGGATTTCGCCCTTGGTGGTCAGCGAGACGTTGGCGCGGTCTTCCCATGCGGCGTCGATGATCTGTTCAAGCTGGCTGGTATCCATGATGTTCCTCTGTCGTAGAAGGTAAGGGCGCAAAGCCGTCAGGTGCGCCCGGAATGTGCCGCCAAGCGCTGAGGGTGTCAACCAGGCAGGGAACCTGACGGTGTATTGCCGGTGATCCCTGAGAGCCACGGCGCCAGATCCTCGATACGGTGGTGCACATGGCCGTCGTCCGACGTTTCGCGTGACCATCCGACGCCGGTATCCAGCCACACCGTCGTCATACCTAACGCCGCGGCCGGGACGAGATTCTTGGCCATGTCCTCGACCATCACGGCTTCCGCCGGATCGATGTCGAAGCGGCGACAAAAGGCATCATAGGTATCGGCTGCCGGTTTCGGGACGTAGCCGGCATCGATGATATCAAAACATCCCTCGAAATGATGATCGATGCCGATATGGCGGGTGATATTCTCAGCGTGCGCGGTCGAGCCATTGGTGAAGATGACCTTGCGCCCGGGCAGTTTCTCAAGTGCTTCTGTCAGCATCGGGTCGGCAGAGATCGGCGCCAGATCGATATTGTGGACATACTCCAGAAAAACCGCCGGATCGACTTCGTGGCGCGTCATCAGACCGCGCATGGTGGTGCCGAATTCGCGGAAATACTGTTTTTGCAGAGCACGCGCTTCGTCGCGCGGCAGGTCCAGAAGATTGCTGACGAAATCCGTCATATTCCAGTCGACCTGGTCGAATAGCCGGGATGACGCCGGATACAGTGTGTTGTCGAGGTCGAAGATCCAGACCCCGGCGTCACGCAATTCGTCCGGTTGGATACGTGCGGTGCCAGCCTTCATTGTTTGATTGTCTGAATTCATGACAGGATTACTTAACGTTCGTGCTGTATCCGATGCAAGGGGCAAAAGAAAAGCCAATAAAATCGCGGCTTGGCACTGTTAGGACGCATCTTCTAGTATGAAGGCCGGGAGACAACATTGAACGGGCAAATTGATGGCCAATGAGGCTTCTGCACCGGCTGAGACGGTTCAGGCGAGTGACAGCGACGTCAAGCTCGTCGCGGGGTACCCGGGTCCGGCACTATTGCTGGATGCCGCCGGCAAGCCTTTGCTTGCCAACGCCAAGGGGACGGGGCTTGAAAAGGCACTGGCGGGCGGCGCGGTGGCGGACGTTGAAACCCTTATTGGCAAGGCCATGGAAAGTGTCAGCATCGCCAACGCCACACTGACCATTGCCACAAGCCGTGGCGAGCTTGTGCTGGACGTGACGGCAATCCCCACGCTCGATCCGAACGGTGTGGTCGAAAAGACTCTTCTGCTGGCGCGCGATCTGACCATGGAGCGCAATTTGCGCACGACACTGGTCGAATCGCGCCAGCGCTACAAAGATCTGGTTGAAATCTCCAGCGATTTTTCCTGGGAAGTGGATTCCGACGGCAGACTTATTTTTGTCTCGCCGCAGGGAGCGCTCGGTTTCAAGGCCGACGAACTGGTGGGTCAGGCCGTCCGCGACTTCGTGATCGATCCCGACGACTACACGCCGTTCCCGTTCACCACGACACGAAAACTCGACAACGTCGAGATGTGGATGAAAAACAAGGACGGCTCGACCGCGTGCGTCGTCGTCTCTGCGTTGCCGCTGGTCAAGAACGATGACGACAGCGAAACCTGGATTGGGTGCCGAGGCAACTGCCGCGATGTCACCGAAGAGCGTGAAAGCGAGGCTGCACTGGCGCGTGCGCGGCACCGGGAACAGCTTTTGAACTACATCGTGTCGCAGATACGCGATGAAATCGAACCGCACGATATGTTAATGGCGGCAGCCACCGCGTCGGCCCGTGCGCTGGGTGCGGCGGGGTCGCGTATCTATCGCGAAGATGGCGAGCGCGGCGCGTTCGCGGTTGCCGCGGAGTACGGAAATGTCGATGGCGTCGACGATCTGGCGGCAAAGATTTCAGGACTGAAGGCAGGAGACGTCATCAGTGTCGATATCGCCGACTGGTCGGCGCTTCTGGCATCCACGCAGTACCGGGGCGACGTTAATGGGGCGCTGGCGATGTGGAAGCCCAAAAAGGGCGAAGCCTGGGACAACGATCACCGGCTGATGCTGACCGATGTCGCCAACCAGCTCGGCATCGCCAATGAGCAGATCGCCAATCACGAACGGATCGTCAAGTTGTCCAGAACCGACGGGATGACCGGTCTTTTGAACAGGCGTGCGTTTTACGAGGAAGAATTGCCGCGGCGTATTTCCAGGCTCGAACGCAGCGGTCAGACCGCGTCGATGTTTTATGTCGATATGGATAACTTCAAGCGAGTGAACGATGTGCATGGCCACCAGGCCGGTGACGACGCAATCCTGTTTTTGCGCGATATGCTGATCAACTTCTCGCGTCCAGGCGATCTGGTGGCGCGCCTTGGCGGTGATGAATTTGCGATGTGGCTCGACGGGATTGACGAGCCGACCAGTCAAAAGCGTGCCGGGCAATTGATCGAAACCAGCAAGCAAATGGTCACGATGTCCGGCGACGAGGACCACCCGCTCGGGATCTCCATCGGTGTCGCATTCTTCGACCCCAAACTGGACGAACCGCTCGACGACCTTCTTGCGCGTGCGGACGCGGCAATGTATTCGGTTAAGAAAAGAAGCAAGGGAGGCTTCGAGATGGCGCCACCACCCGGGGCGCCGCTTGAAATGCCTGAATAGCAAAACCGGGCGGATTTGCGGCAGCTTATCCGTCGCTTGGGAATGTGTGTGGAATGACCGGGATTCTCGGCGAGGGAGAGATTACCTACGAGCGCGCGAAGGAACTTGCGCGTAGCGAGGATCCCGCCGTGCGCGCGGCACTTGCCGAACGCGCCGATTTATCGCCCGAACTGCTTTATTACCTGGCCGAGGACGCGTCGGTGGATGTTCGTCGCGCGGTTGCCGTTAACGAGGCTGCGCCGCGGCAGACGGATATTCTGCTTGCCCATGACGAAGATGCAGACGTTCGTGGTGGACTGGCCCGGAAAATCGCCCACGTTGCGCCCGACCTGAGCCGCGAGGCATCGGAAAAAGTTCACCAGCAGACGTATCAAGCGTTGGAGATGCTGGCCAGCGACCAGATCACCAAGGTGCGCGCCATTCTATCACAGGCGTTGAAGGACGTCGTCGACGCACCGTCCGATATCATCCGGACCCTGGCCAACGATATCGAGATCGAGGTTTCCGGCCCGGTCCTTGAATTTTCGCCGGTCCTCACCGAAGCCGACCTGATCGAAATTATCGACAGAGGTCCGGCGCCTGGCGGTGTTGCCGCGATTGCCCGGCGTGATGCGGTATCCGAGAATCTTGCTGATGCAATTATCGATACCGACGATATCGAAGGTATTGCCAACCTGCTCGGCAACGGTGGCGCTCAGATCCGCGAGGAAGCGCTGGATGACCTGATCGACCGGTCCGCCGATTGTGCACTCTGGCAGCCACCTCTGGTTGCGCGCAAGCAACTGCCCGAAGGTGCGGCGCAGCGTATGGCGGGCTTCATTGCCGAAAACCTGCTGCAGGCCCTGAGCCAGCGCGCCGATCTCGATGCGCCGACGATGGCTGCCGTCAGCGATATCGTGCGCGACCGCTTGGGCGGCGACAGCGGTGAGAAGAAAGCACTGGCCCCCGGGTTTGATTTTCTCAAGGTCGATCCGCCTCTGGATACCGCCCATCGGCTGCTGGCTGCCGGAAAGCTGCAGGACAAGGTGGTGATCAAGGCGTTGCAGGCGGGCGATCATGCTTTTGTCTTCGCCGCCCTGATCGTCCGCGCTGGCGTCGATTTGGCAATGGCACGCAAAATCTTTATCGAGAAAAACCCGGCCGGAATCGTTGCACTGATCGGCAAGGCGCAAATGCCAGCGTCGATGATCGTCATGGTGCAGCAACAAATGGGGCGTATCGCCCCGTCCGAGGTCATCGAGCCGGAAGACGAACTGACATTCCCGATGTCCAATGACGATATCGACTGGAACATCGAATTCTTCTCCAATATGACGGAGCGCGCCTGAGTGTGGCTGTCCCTTATTGCTAACGGCGGGCGCGCGCGGTATTCGACACACTGGGATTAATGTCCGATACCGCTGAAAGAATGACCATTTCCTACGAAGAAGCGAAATCGATCGCCCATGACGGTGATGCAAAAGCGCGTGAAGCGCTGGCGTCGCATGACGATATCGCGCCGGAATTGCTGTATTTTCTGGCCGAGGACAAGGCCGTT
>Ga0070726_10003975_pt1 | contig 12084 bp, 10 predicted proteins | sample tdAd471_FD_67275 | JGI IMG/M metagenome (GOLD analysis project Ga0070726, IMG submission 67275) | Marine sediment microbial communities from the Atlantic coast under amendment with organic carbon and nitrate - tdAd47.1 | ecosystem: Environmental > Aquatic > Marine > Coastal > Sediment | place...
AAAGCTGGGGCGGCAATGCATCAGGGCTGTATGTGGCGAATATCGATAATATGGGTAATGTGCACCCCGATACCTTCTGGTGGGATTACAACCTGGGTAACGTTAAAGAACGCTCATTCTCAGAAATTTGGGAAGATCGTTCCGACCCTTTAATGGCGGGACTAAAGCAACAACCGCGTCAGTTAAAAGGTCGCTGTGGAATCTGCGAATACCAACGCATCTGTGGTGGCAATACCCGTGTGCGCGCCTATCAGCTCACAGGTGATCCTTGGCAGGAGGATCCGGCCTGTTACCTGACTGACCAGGAAATTGGTGTTGTTGAAGGACATGAACGACTTCAGGTGACACCTTACAGTAAGAAAACAACTCCCAAGAAAAATGTCCTTTCATTTTGATTGTTGCGTAAGCTAAGGAACCTCTTTTATGTTGTCTAGGCTATTTTTTTTAATGCTGCTAACGACGCTTGGGATAAGCAGCGCAATGGCGGACACTCAGGCGCTCTATCAAACTCTCTATCAACAACACTGTGCGGAATGTCATGGTAAGGATCGCTTGGGCGCTATGGGCCCGGCGTTGTTGCCGCAGAACCTGAGTCGCTTGAAGCAAAAATTTGCGGTCGATGTGATCGCTAATGGTCGCGTCGCGACGCAAATGCCGGCTTTTGCGTCGCAATTGTCTGCCGAGCAGGTTGACGGTCTCGTGCAACTTATTTATTCCGAGCCGAATGTAAGCCCTAACTGGGATGTCGCGGATATGCGAGCTTCGCATGTTACGCACTTTCAACCTGATGCGTTGAGCGAGAAACCGATTTTCGAAGCGGATCTGCAAAATCTATTTATCGTGGTGGAACTGGGTGACCATCATGCGACGGTGTTAAACGGTGATACCTTCGAGCCGATCCATCGCTTCAAAACACGTTTTGCTGTGCATGGTGGGCCGAAATATACCCGCGATGGACGTTATGTTTACTTCGCCTCGCGTGATGGCTGGATATCCAAATTTGATCTCTATAATTTGAAAATCGTCACTGAGATTCGCGCCGGTATTAACACTCGCAATATGGCGGTCTCCTATGATGGCAATTATGTCATCGTTGGTAATTACTTGCCGCATAACCTAGTGATTCTAAATGCCCATGATTTGACGCCGGTTAAGGTTATTGTTACCCACGGTGATGACGAGAAAACGTCCAGAGTCAGTGCCGTTTACACTGCGCCAACGCGCCATAGCTTTGTTGCTGCGCTCAAAGATATTCCCGAAGTATGGGAAATTTCCTATCAGGCGGCCAACGGTAAACCGGATTTTGAACCGCGCCGGATTAAGCTCGACGATTATCTGGATGATTTTTTCTTTAACCAATCCTATTCGCAGGTGATGGGTACAGCGAGGCCGCTAGATAGCGGTAGTGATGGGCATAAAGTCAAGGGTGGTCTGGTTATTGATATGGACAGCGGCAAAAAGATTGCGGAGTTAGATTTGCCGGGTATGCCACATTTGGGATCAGGTATTACCTGGGACTACCAGGGCAAAACCGTGCTGGCGTCGCCGAACTTGAGTAGTGGTGCAGTCAGCGTCATTGATATGCAAAGCTGGCAAACCATCAAGACCATCAAAACCGAAGGCCCTGGCTTCTTCATGCGCAGTCATGAACTCAGCCCGTACGCCTGGGTTGATGTTTTTTTTGGCCCGAACAAAGACAAGATGCACGTGATTGACAAAAAGACCTTGGAAATAGTGAGAACTCTACAGCCCGCGCCAGGTAAAACTTCTGGTCATGTTGAGTTTACCAAGGATGGGCGTTATGCGCTGGTGAGTATCTGGGAGGATGACGGTGAGGTTGTGGTTTATGACGCGCAAACTTTGGAAGAGATTAAGCGTTTGCCGATGAGTAAGCCTTCCGGTAAATACAACGTTTATAACAAAACTCATTATGAGGAGGGAACTAGCCACTAGCTCACAGAGGCTTCTTCAAAATTTAGATTATTTAGAGGGTACATCCTTTTTGCATTAACTCATAATAAAAGGCTAGCATGAGGAGCCTGCTAGTTTGGATAATTAATCGCAGCACCCAAACATTTGAAGCAGCTACGTCCATTTCCTCTCTTCGCTGGAATGTTCTCCCTCAATCAGAGGGCGCTAAATAGTGTTAACAGGCCATAACTAAAGTCCGTATAATCTGCGCTGGGATTTCGATTAGAAGGGAGGGAGTCTTGCCTCGTTTTATTCCGTTGTGTAAACAATCCATCATTCAATTATCACGGCTGCAGGCTAGCTTTCTGGCGATTTGTTTATGTTTTACGCTATCCGTAGTGAGCCATGCGGAAGAGAAAGGTGCGACGACGCTGTTTAAACAATATCAGGATCGGATATTCCAGATTCGTATTATGGACATTGTGGCGGAAAAGAAATCCGGCTTGGGTAGTGGTTTTTTGGTGTCCGCCGATGGTTTGATAGCGACCAACTATCATGTGGTTGCCAAACTGGTGGAAAAACCCAGTAAGTATCGGCTGGAGTATCAGGATGTGGAAGGCAAGACGCAGAAACTTACACTGGTCGATATTGATGTCATTAATGATCTCGCGTTGGTAAAGGCTGAGGTGTTGGATAAAAACCCCATGCTTTTTCCCGATGATCAGCCTACACAGGGAGATACCATCTACTCCATCGGCAATCCTTTTGATATCGGCTTTACTGTTGTGCCGGGCACCTATAACGGCATCGATGAAAAAACCTATTACCAACGCATTCATTTTTCCGGTTCGATTAACCCTGGTATGAGCGGCGGGCCAGTGTTGGATAGAGATGGTCGGGTAGTGGGGATTAATGTTTCGTCTGCTGGTGATCAGATGAGCTTTTTAGTGCCAGGTTCCGCGCTGAAAATCTTGCTCGAACAGGCGCAAAAACGTGAAGCGCCGTTGATAGATTTCGGCCAGCGTATTCGTCAACAACTGCTGGATAATCAAAATAAAATGATCAGCGATTTCCTGGCGAAGGAATGGTCAACTCAAGCATTGGGCGAGTCGCAGGTGCTGGGCGAAATGAAGCCTTTTGTGAAATGCTGGGGTGGATCCAGTGACGATAAAGAGTTGTATAAGAGCGTGTCCACCGCCTGCCGGAGTAACGAGTCGATTTATCTCAATGACCGTTTTAGTTCCGGCGTTATCAGCTATCAGTTTTTCTGGCTTGAAGCGGGCGAGCTGAACAGTTCGCGTTTCCAAAGTTATTACCAGTCCCTGTTCCGTCGTTTTGAGCCGGACAACCGAGCGTACGAGGACGATGTCGGCAATTACGTTTGTGATGAAAAATTTGTAAAAGATAAAAAAGGCGGCACGGATAAACTGGTGTTTTGTGTGCGCGCCTACCAGAAATATGAAGGCCTTTACGATGCGTTATATTTGCGCGGGTCGGTAGATCAGTACGATAAAGCATCCATCAGCCACTTTACCCTTGCTGGTGTCGACCAAAAGAACATGGATGCATTCCTCAATCGGTTTATGGAGGTGATTGAGCGATGACAGTCATTGAAGTAAGAGGGCGTGGCGGTCAGCTGATTGAGCGGGTGCGCTGCCATAACGAACAGATCAATATCGGTCGTGCCTTTGATAACGATGTCATCATTGCTGACCCGTACGTGTCTGCTCATCATTTGCGGCTTCGGCTTCATGAACAGGGCTGGCAGGTAGAGGATTTAGCGAGTGAAAATGGTGTACGCTATCAACGGCAAACGAGAGATGAAGCTGAGCATGTTCAGTCTGGCGACCAATTACGTATTGGTCACACCGAACTGCATATTTATCATGATGAGCATCCGGTTGGACAGGCGTTAAAAATCGATGGTGGTGAAGTACGGCTTGCATTCTTAGGTCGTCATTTCATTTGGCCGTTCTTGTTGGTGATTTCCTCTGTAATCATGTTGCTCTCCGCCTATCAGCATTCATTTAACGAGTACAAGCTGCTGCCGGTGCTGCAACCGGTGCTTTGGAGTATTCTAGGTGTGACCATTATTGCCGCTATATGGGCCTTGGTTGGTCGCTTGATTAAACACCGGACTTATTTTCCCGCACACCTCTCGATCTGGTTTTTATTCGGTCTTGGCCTGCAGTTTGCGGAATATTGTGCCGGGGTGATTGGCTATAACGCCAGTAGCGGAATGTTACAAATTATACTTAGCAAAAGCTTGAATTTTTTTCTGCTACTGGTTGCCATCGGTGCCAGCATTACCCTTGCGACTACCTTGCTGTCCAATAAACGGCTTTGGATTTCGGTGGGCGCGGCAGGGTTGCTTTTATCCTTCCAGCTGGCAGGCGAGGTGCAGTGGGATAGAGACTTTTCCTCATCACCCAAATATTATACACAGCTACAAAGTCCGGGGTTGCTATGGGTAGCGCCTGAGGATGAGGAGATAAGCTCTGAGCAGCTGTCGGATTTATTGGGGCGAGCGGTGGTAGAGATGGAGAAAATTAGGGATGCAGAGTAGATAAGAAAAAGTGAATGAACAGTTATTTTTGGCGGGTAACAATCATACAGTGTTGTGGCGGCCATCAGATTGGCCGAATCAAATGAGTGCGTTCTCGCCGTTAAGTGCTTTTATCAAAAGCAATTTAAACCCTCATCCAAGAATTATGGCGTTTTCCTGAATACGGCATGGATATAGTTACGCAGGCCATCCTAGGAGCCACGGTTGCACAGTCGGCTGCGCGCAAAGAACATATACGACTAGCAACGATGATTGGCTTGGTTGCAGGTGTGATTGCGGATGCGGATGTGTTAATTCGCTCATCTACTGATCCGTTGCTATCTCTGGAATACCATCGGCATTTTACGCATTCGATATTCTTTATACCTATCGGAGCACTTATTGCTTTTTGTTTGTTCTGGCCATTTTTGCGTAACCGGTTATCTGCTTCGGCGTTATACGGTTATTGTTTTCTTGGCTACCTACTCAGCGGATTTATTGATGCCTGTACCAGTTATGGCACCCATCTGTTATGGCCGCTGATGAGTACGCGCATCGCGTGGAATATAGTTTCTGTTGTTGACCCGGTATTCACACTGCTGCTATTGGTGGGGGTGGTGGCTTCGCTGAAAAGAGCTAATACGCGCTATAGTCGTATTGCTCTCGTCTTGGCCGGGTGTTACCTTTTAGTTGCGGCGATGCAATTACATCGGGCAGAGCAATCGACCCGAGAACTCGCCGCGCAGCGTGGCCATGAGATCGAGCGGATAGTAGTCAAACCCACGGTTGCTAATAACTTGCTGTGGCGTTCGGTTTATCTCTGCGATAATACATTTTATATTGATGTGGTGAGAGCTGGGGTGACGAAGCGCACCTATCCGGGCACTAGTATTAAGAAATTTAATCTGAGTGATTCATTTCCTGGTTTAGCAATGGATACAATCCTGTTCAAGGACATTAAACGTTTTGAACATTTCTCGGATGGTTATGTCAGCCAGTATCCAGGCAAACCAGAGGTATTGGGGGATGTGCGCTATGCGATGAGTCCCGCCAGTAATATCCCGCTTTGGGGTATCGAGATAAACGTATTAGATAGGAATCAACCTGTGAAGTTTGAGTCCTATCGCGTTGTTTCGGAGCAAGCGAAGCGGCAATTTGTCGATATGTTGTTGGGTAAGGATATCAATTAATCAGGTTGGCCTTGAGTAGGTTTTATGGCATGCTCAGGTCTTAAACCGGTTTGATTCAAGCGCTCATAAAGCGTCACTACATCTCCAATAATCAGAATACTTGGCGTTTTAAAGGCTTCTTCCAACACTCGTTGTCGCACGTGGCTCAGATCGCTGATTAGAATGCGCTGATCGGGTTGAGTGGCTTTGTAAATGACCGCAACCGGTGTGTCTGCTTCTAAACCGTGGCCAATCAGTTGCTGTGAAATCACTTCTAATCCGCCGAGTCCCATATAAATTACCAGAGTTTGGTTGGCTCGGGCGAGCGCGGGCCAGTCGAGGTCGACGCTGTTATTCTTTAGGTGCCCAGTAGCGAAGGTGACGGACTGGGCATAATCACGATGAGTCAGTGGGATGCCGCAATAGTTGGAGGCACCCGCTGCGGAGGTAATGCCTGGCACTGCTTGAAACTGAATGCCTTCTTTTACCAGTTCTTCGGCTTCTTCACCTCCTCGCCCGAAGATATAGGGGTCGCCACCTTTCAGCCGTAGCACGCGTTTACCTGCTTTTGCCAGTTTGACTAGCAGCTCATTAATTTGATCTTGTGGTACGCAGTGGTCGCTGGCTTTCTTACCAACGTAGAATTTTTCGGCATCACGGCGCACCAGGTTGAGTATGCCCTTGGATACCAGCCGGTCGTATACGACGACATCGGCTTTTTGCATGAGGCGCAAGGCTCGAAAGCTCAATAGATCTGGGTCGCCCGGGCCGGAACCCACTAGGTAGACTTCACCTTTATCAGTGGGTTCGTCCTTCGCTTGCTGCAACAAGGCCTGGAGTTCTTGGTCTGCAGCGTTATCATTGCCAGTGAATACACGCTCGGCGATCGAACCTTCAAAAACACGTTCCCAAAAGTTTTTCCGGGCGACACCAGTTGGCAATGCAGCTTTTACCTGCTCACGGTATTTATCGGCGAGTTGCGCCAGTTTGCCGTAACTATGGGGTAGAAAGGATTCAATTTTGCCGCGTAAAAGTCGCGCCAACACGGGAGCTTTGCCAGCGGTGCTGATGGCAATCGTGATGGGTGATCGATCAATGATCGAAGGCATAATAAAGCTGCAGAGTTCGGGGCTGTCGACGACGTTCACGAATAAATGGTGAGTGTTGGCATCCTGAGATATCGTGGCGTTTAGCTCACGGTCATCGGTGGCGGCAATAACCAGGTCTTTACCATCAAGCATTGAGACACTGTAATTTTCTTGCCGTATTGTAATAGCACTTCGTTGTTGTAGGGTGATTGCATCACTAATGTCGTGAGCTACCAGAGTTACCTGGGCACCCGCATCTAATAGAGTTTCCAGCTTGCGTGCGGCAACGCTGCCGCCGCCAACCAATAGACAATGTTTACCGGTCATTTTGGTAAAAATCGGTAAATGGTCCATAGGTGTCTACCCCGAGATATAAAAGCTGTGATTATTAGTGTTTAGGTTAAGTAAAATATTGATATGGGACAAGTTAGTATCACAACATCAACGGCTGATTTTAAGCCGCGTTGCTAGTCTTTAGCGCTTTGTTAATCAAAGCACGCTGCGCTTCAGTATAATCTATTTCAAACGCAGATTTTTGGCCGGTTTCGGACATTTTTCGCCAGGTTTTTTGGATCACGACAGTTAATTTTTCTTCGCTATGGTTTGTCATCATCGCCGCGAGGTAGTATTCAAGAAAGACCAGACAGGCAACGTCTTCTAAGCTTTGAGTGAGCAGGTCAGTTTTTAAGTTTTGTTTTTTGATGATTGATTTGACTAGGCTAATTTCATCAGCGGAATAGCCAACATCTGTCATCAATTTAGCGGTCAATTGGGCGTGGTGTTCGGCTAAATCTTTTCTCCACCGGAGATAACCTTGCCGGTCCATTGGATAGGAGGAGCGAGCAATATGCCAGCGGTTAATATGCTGAGCATAAACGGCAATTTTTAATACTTCCGGTGGTTCGGGGAAAAAAGCCAGCAATCGAGTTAACATGCGATGACTGTATAGGAGTTGTTTGGCAACACTATTGCCGTCTATGTTTTCCTGGTTGGGGTCAGAGCGGTTAATTTGGTCGATTTTATCGATGAGTTGGGAATAGCGCATACTCAAACTAATGATAATTTTTCTCGCAATGGATGCTGTTCAGTATATTTTTTAATGGCCCAAGAATAGACTGAATTTGATTTGGGTGGAAGCGTTCTTTAGTTAGAAATAATGTTGATTTAAGATCGTTGAGTTGACTGTGGATTGAAAGATAGTCGACGCAAAGCGAATAGCGTCCTGTATTGGGGGTGTTGTAAATAATCGCACATTTTTTGAGGGCACTTAAATAGCCGTCAAATGTCGGTTTTAATTGGTGGTATTCAGGTTTGAATATTTGTGCGGGATTTTCGGTAAACTGCTTAATTGCAGAAAGAGTCGCAGAGCAGTCAACATTCCAATGGGCTTCGAGTTCGAGAGTGGTAAAGGGTAATCGTTCATTAACGCTACTTTCAGTGTCGGCCAGTAAAAAAGGTGGCGTTACCAACAGCAGCGTTAACAGACGAAAACATGTATTCAGTATATATCCCGGAGCTTACAGACTGCTGTAGTAGGCTGCTAAATTAGCAATGTCGTCATCCGATAATGGCTTAGCCATAGGCGCCATCATTGGGTCCTGACGGGTACCATCACGGAAGGCTTTGAGCTGTTTGGCGAGATAACCCTCTTTTTGGCCAGCCAAGCTCGGCCACAGGTCATTAGGGCTATGGCCGTCAGCGCCATGACAAGCAGCGCAGAGCATGGACTTTGCTTTTCCTGCTGCTGCATCGCCAGCATGGGAAGAGGCTACTGTACCCAGCATAACCAAGCTACAAACTAGGCTAATAAGTATTTTCATTGAGTAACTCCTATAACTATAAGTGTAAGTGGTTGGAAATTAGTGGGCGTATTGTACATAATAAAATAGTCTCTCGACAAAATATTGTGTAGTATTTTATTCATCTTGATTTAGATCAATTACTTCGATATGTAGACTGGATAGAGTGGCAACCTTACAAAAAGTTCGATAATTACAACCCTTAACTCACAAGGAGCCTGGTATGTCGCCGCAAGACGTTCCTCCTCAAAATGAAGAAATACCTTTCATGCAACGACTGTTGGATAATCCTTTTATCCTGTTGTTCCTAGGTGTTGCAAGCCCAGCTGTGTTGTATCTAATTTGGGGTATTATGGAAATTGTTAGCATACCGTTAGGTAAATAATAATGATTTCACAACAACAAAAATCAAATCAATTTAAGGTGGTCTTATGAGCATCGTATCTCCCTCCGATAAGGTTTGGTGGCACGAACCCATCGAGAAAACCGAACTTATCTGGATTTCTGTCGTGTTTGTTTGGGGAGTTTTTATGACCTTTATGATGCCTTATTGGCACGTAGTGGGTGATCAAAACCTGTCCAACGAAACTTATAGAGTGACGCCTGAGCAGTTTATGGCGAAAGCGCAAAGCGTTGTTGACCAGTTTACTGTCGGGGAATATGGGCCACAAAAATTACCTATAGTACACCCACCTGCAGGCAGCGATGTTTATCTGGTTGCTCGCTTATGGAGCTGGTGGCCCGTGTTTGAGTTTGAAAAGGGTAAAAGTTATCGTGTTCACATGTCCTCACTGGATTGGCAGCATGGTTTTTCTTTGCAACCAGCTAATATAAACGTTCAGGTGGTGCCGGATTACGAGTACGTGGTAACACTGACGCCGGATGAAGTGGGTGAATACTCCATCATCTGTAATGAATATTGCGGAATTGGCCATCATTTAATGATCGGCAAAATTCTCGTCGTTGAATAATTAAGGGGACATCATGAATACTAATTTATTTCGTGTGTGCCCAGAAACTGGGCTAAAGGTTCACAAGCCGGGCGAAAGACTGATGAAGGCCAATGCCGTTGCAGCAGTGGTTTTCTTGCTAATTGGCGGGATTTACGGTCTGGGTGTTGGTTTAACGCGTTGGCCTGCGGTGCATTTGCTGCCAGCAGATCAGTTTTATTTAGTGCTAACGGCTCACGGCCTTAACGTATTAATTTTCTGGATTATTTTCTTCGAAATCGCGTTGATCTATTTCTGTTCGGCGATATTGCTTAACTGTCGACTGGCAACGCCCAAATTGGGGTGGGCTGCTTTCGGATTGATGTTGGTGGGTGCTCTGCTCAATAACTATATTGTACTGCAGGGTAACTCCAGCGTGATGATGACGTCGTACACGCCAATGGGAGCAGACCCGCTCTTTTATCTGAGTTTGATATTGTTTGCGGTCGGAGCATTAATCGGTTGTTTCATATTTTTCGGTACTTTGGTGATTGCCAAGTCTGAAAAAACTTATGAAGGTTCGATTCCTTTGGTCACCTTTGGTGCGATGGTAGCGGCCATTATTGCCGTATTCACTATTGTGAGTGGTGCGATCATCCTGATCCCGACGTTCCTCTGGAGTGTTGGTTTGGTTGCTCATATTGACCCGCTCATGTATCGCATGATCTGGTGGGCATTTGGACACTCTTCGCAGCAAATTAACGTGTCTGCGCATATTGCCATTTGGTATGCGGTTGCGGCACTGGTGTTTGGCGCTAAGCCACTCTCAGAGAAGGTGAGCCGTACTGCGTTTTTGATGTATATTCTGTTTTTACAGTTAGCCAGTGTACACCATTTGTTGGTTGATCCGGGTCTCAGCTCTGAATTTAAGATGTTTAATACCAGTTACGCCATGTATCTTGCTGTAATGGCAAGCATGGTGCACGGATTAACGGTGCCAGGTGCTATCGAAGCGGCACAACGAGCTCGTGGTTTCAATAAAGGCCTGTTTGAGTGGTTGACGAAAGCGCCCTGGGGTAACCCGGTGTTCTCAGGAATGTTCATCTCGCTGGTTGGGTTTGGCTTCCTGGGAGGTATCACTGGCGTGGTCATGGGTGCAGAGCAAATTAACATCCTAATCCACAACACGCTTTATGTTCCTGGTCATTTTCACGCAACGGTAGTACTGGGTACGACAATAGCATTTATGGCCATGACCTATTGGTTGGTGCCTGTGTTGTTCCGTCGTGAACTGGTGATGAAAGGCTTGGCGAAATTCCAACCCTATATCTTCGGCCTAGGTATGACCGGTGTGTCTTTGTTCCTGATGGGGGCAGGTACCTTGGGTGTGCCACGTAGACATTGGGACATCGGTTTTGCTGGTACGGGTATGACACATGACTTTCCTGCTGCTGCCTATACTATGTTGGCCTTAAACGGAGTGTCAGTTATTTTGGCCGTTGTCGGTGGTGCCGCATTCTGTGTCATTATTGTCGCTTCCCTGCTATTTGGCAGGAAGTTAGGTGATGAGAAGTCTACACCTGCCTTAGCTGCAAAAATGGTTACGGATGAAGAGTATAAAACGATTCACACTGGCGGTATCACTGTGCCAGGTACGCTGTGCCTGACCTTCATATTTTTCGCTGCTTTTGCTGCTTATTACTTCATTAATTGGAAGTATCTGTCACAAACTTGGGGTATTAGCTAACAGTTTTTTATCCCGCAGTAACAAGCGCCTGATTTATTGAGGCGTATCAAAATAAGCCCCTTTTTAGGGGCTTATTTTTTGTTATCGAATTTGTTCAATGGGTTGGCTGGGATATACTAACGCTTTATTGGTTTAAGGCACCCTTTAAATTTTATGCTCTACTCTATCTTCCGCAGACGATTTCTTCATAATCTAAAAGTTTTACAAATACTTTTTAGTTGTTTTTGTTGCTCAGCTATCGCGGAAATGCAAGGAGCGTCATCTGCGCCAAACCACAGCAGTATGGATGCCGCAGAAATGCATCAATCTGGAAATAACGGTATGCACTCAGGTATGGGGGCAATGCCAGCTCAGGCTGCTCACTCAACGAAGATTGACTTTAAAGATTTTGATCGTGACCAAGCTTACAAATACAGTCAGTCAGTGATAGGAAAAACCCTATCGAACTATCAATTTGTCGATAGTTTTGGTAATTCGGTTGCGTTGCAAGACTTCGCTGGGCAACCCCTCCTGATTAGTTTGATTTACACTAGTTGTTATCATATTTGCCCTACTACTACGCAATATCTGGGGCAGGTTGCCCGCATGGCTCGGCAGGCCATGCCCGACAGAGAATTTACTGTACTTACGATCGGATTTGATACCTTTAATGATACCCCTGAAGCGATGCGCGAGTTCGCTAAAAAGCAAGGTGCGGCAGGTGATGAGAACTGGCATTTTCTCAGCACAGATAAAGCAACGGTAGAGTCTCTAAGCAAAGAGCTAGGCTTTATCTATTATCCTTCGCCGCAGGGTTTCAATCATTTGGTGCAAACGAGCGTTTTAAAGTCCGATCGAGAAGTATATAGGCAGGTCTATGGAATGAAATTTGATATACAACTACTAATTGAACCCCT
>Ga0070726_10003982_pt1 | contig 12066 bp, 7 predicted proteins | sample tdAd471_FD_67275 | JGI IMG/M metagenome (GOLD analysis project Ga0070726, IMG submission 67275) | Marine sediment microbial communities from the Atlantic coast under amendment with organic carbon and nitrate - tdAd47.1 | ecosystem: Environmental > Aquatic > Marine > Coastal > Sediment | place...
GAGGCAGAGGGAGAGGGAGAGGGAGAGGGAGAGGCAGAGGCAGAGGCAGAGGCAGAGGCAGAGGCAGAAGAAGAGGCGGAGGCAGAGGCAGAGGCAGAAGAAGAGGCAGAGGCAGAGGCAGAAGAAGAGGCAGAAGAAGAGGCGGAGGCAGAGGCAGAGGCAGAAGAAGAGGCCGAACCTTCCGAACGGCTGATGCCTCCTCAGCCGCGGAAGCTGGTGTGGGGCGGCGACGAGGACGACTTGATCAAGCCGTCGGGACGGCAGAAGCGCCAGCCGGAGCCAGGGAGGAGGCGCCCGCCGCCGCCGATCGCGTTCACGTCGAAGGCGAAGGGCAAGCCCAAGCTCGGGTTCGACCCGTTCTCGGGGAAGCCTCCTGAGGATCCGTTCAGCGGGTGGCCGCGGAAGAAGGCGCGGCCACGGGGCTGGGGGATCGGGGCGCCCTCGGAGCTCGCTCCGGCGCTCGCTGACCCCGACGGTCACCCCCCGACCCTGTTCCAGGACGACCCCCTGCCCGTGTTCAGCGGGCGCGAACCCGCGGACCCCTTCGAGGCCGGTGGCACGTGGGGCTACGAGCCGCCGAAACGGGGAATCTCGACCGGGTGGTGGGCGCTGGTCGTCGTCTCGGCGCTGCTCCTGATCGCCAGCGTCGGCTACGCCGTACAGACGTTCCTCGAGCTCAACGCCACCCCGGCCTCGCGCTTCGTCGACGAGGTCGACGGCTTGCCCGCGGAGGAGGTGTTGCGGCGGGCTGCGACCCTGCCTGAAGCCGTCCGCGGTGACGCCAAGGTGGTGGCGGTGGTGGCCGAGGCGAAGGAGGCCCTCTCCGCTGACGGCCGCTCCCGGGCCGAGGCCGTCTTCGTCGCCATCGCGGGGGCCGAGACCCCCGACGAGCGCGAGCAGGTGTGCGACCAGGCCCTCGACGCCTGGGCCGATTACGTGCCGGCGCTGATCGAGCGCGCGCGGGCGCGGACCGCGCGCGCCCGGGTCGAGCTCGCGGAGGGGGGCGGTCGCCGCCACCCGTGGAGCCCGGCGCGCTCGGACCTGACCCGCGCGCTGGAGCTCGAGCCCGAGAACCTCGACGCGCTCCTGGCCTCGGCCGAGCTCGCGCTCTGCGAGGGCGACTCTCAGCAAGCCGAGACCAACTGGCGGCGCGCCACCGACGCGCACCCCGAGCTGCCGCTGGGGGCCTTCGCCCGCGGTCGCCTGGCCGAGCAGCAGGGCCGCCCCGAGGCCGCGCGCAAGGGATTCCGTGACGCCCTCGAGCTCGACGCGACCTGCACCCCCGCGCTCCTGGGTCTGGCTCGGCTCGACCTGCGCAAGGGACACCCCGAGCCGGCGTTGCAGATCCTCCAGCCCCTGCTCGGCGAGGGGGGCGCCTCGGAGGCGATCGAGCTGGCCGCCTGGGCGTGGTGGCAACGCGACGAACCTCGCCGGTGCTGGCAGGCGCTGGAGACGGCGCTCACGCGACGGCCTGGGAGCGCCCAGGCCCTCGGCCTCAAGGCCTTCACGACCCTTCCCCGCGACTGGCGTGGACGGGCGGTGGGGGAGGGCGAGCAGCAGGATCGCTCGCGGCGGATCGCCGAGAAGGCCCTGCGGGTGGACCCACGAAACGGCTGGGCGCACCTGACCCTGGCGCTGATCAGCTCGAGCCGAAACGCGCTGCAGCACGCCAACCGCGCGCTCGAAGCCGGCCTCGGGGCCGAGGCACACCTCGTGCGCGGGCAGCTGCGCCTCGAGGGCAAGGACCGCTCGGGGACCGAAGACCTGCGCCTGGTGGCGCGCTCCGACGACAGCTCACCCCGACAGCGGGCGGTGGGTCACCTGCTGCTGGCCGAGATGTTCCTCGAACTGGGGCGCCGCGAGGAGGCCGAGCGCCACGTCGACCTGGCGATCAAGCGCGTCGATCTGCCCCAGGCGCTCGTGATCCGGGCGCGGATACGCGTCGAGGCCGGCAACGCGCGCGAGGCCGAGAGCGACCTGCGCCGGGCGACGAAGAAGGCGCCGCGGTTGGTCGACGCCTGGTTCGAGCGCGCCCAGGTGCTGCGTCAGCTCGACGTCCCTAGCCGCGCCTTGGAGTGCCTGGATCAGGCCGAAGAGCTGATTCGCGAAGGGGAGCCCTACGGGTTCGCGCGCAGCATGCTGTCCCTCGAGCGGGGGAGGATCTACAGCGACCTCGACGAGCACGCCGCAGCGATCCGCTACCTCGATCGCTTCATCGCCAAGGCCAGTTCCCAAGCGCGGGACGACGCCGGCGTGCGAGCGCAGGTCGAGGAGGCACGCCGCTTGCGCGCGTCGTGCGAGGCGCGGCTCACCGGAGGGCGCTAGTGCAGCGAGGCCGAGGCGCTGCCACCCGAACGCGGGCGTCGTGAGCGACCCGGGCGCGAAGTGCGTCTCCACCCCCGGTGGACCGGTGTGGGTCGTGCGCGAAGAGCCGCTCTTGATCGAGGTCGGCGACGACACCGTGTTGACCATGCGCACCCCGGGGCACGACGACGAGCTCGCCATGGGGTTCCTTCTTGGCGAGGGGATCGTGCGAGCAGCGGACCAGGTGCACAGCCTGCAGCCCTTCGCGCCGGGGGAAGCCGCCGACGACGCGGACGGCCCGCCCTGTGCGCGGGTGCGGGTGACCCTCGTCCCGGGCGCGGAGCTGGGCCCCGTTGCTCGCGAGCGCCTCAGCCGGGCCCACGCGATCCGCCCCAGCTGTGGTCTCTGTGGGTTGACCTCGCCGGCGGCGCTGGCCCAGACCCTCCCACCCCTCGGCGCCGGGCCGCAGGTGCGGCTGAGCGAACTCAACGCCTGGGGCGAGCGGATGCGGGCCGAGCAGGCGACGTTTCGCGCCACCGGCGGCAGCCACGCGGCCGCGGTGTTCTCGGCCACCGGCGAGCCGTGGTGCGTGCGCGAAGACGTGGGGCGCCACAACGCCCTCGACAAGGCGCTCGGGCGCTGCGCCCTCGACGGGCGCGACCTGACCCAGGCCGTGGTGATCCTCTCCGGGCGCGGGGGCTACGAGCTCGTGCTCAAGGCGCTGCGCTTGCGGGTCGCGGTGGTGGCCTCGGTCTCGGCGGCCTCCTCGCTGGCGGTGGAGGTCGCCGAGGAGCGCGGCGCGACCCTGGTCGGGTTCCTCCGCGACGGCGGGGGCCGGATCTACGCGGACGACGAGCGGATCGTGGAGTGAGCGCCCCGAGCGCGGCACTCTCGGCAAGGAGGGGCGCATGAGCGTCGAGCGGATCGAGTTCCTGGGAGCGAGCGGGGCGACCCTGGCCGGCAAGCTGCACCCGCCGCGGGGGCGGGCGCGGGGCTGGGCGCTGTTCGCCCACTGCTTCACCTGCTCCAAGGACCTGCGGGCGGCGCGTGAGCTCAGCGACGCCCTGGCCGCGGAGGGGATCGGCAGCCTGCGCTTCGACTTCACCGGCCTCGGCCAGTCCGAGGGCGAGTTCGCCGACACGACCTTCAGCTCCAACGTCGACGACCTGCTGGCCGCCGCCGCCTACCTCCGCGAGCAGGGGCGCGCGCCGGCGCTGCTGGTCGGGCACAGCCTCGGCGGCGCGGCGGTGCTCACGGCGGCCCCGAGGATCCCCGAGTGTCGGGGGGTGGTGACCCTCGCCGCGCCCAGCGACCCCGCCCACGTGAAGCAGCTCCTCGGCGAGGCGACCCCCGAGCTCGAGGCGCAGGGGGAAGCCACCGTCTCCCTCGCGGGGCGGAAGTTCCGCATCAAGCGCGAGTTCCTCGACGACCTCGACGAGGCAAACCTGCCCGCGACCCTCGACGGGTTGGGGCGCGCGCTGCTGGTGTGCCACTCGCCCCAGGACGAGACGGTGGCGATCGAGCACGCCCGCCGGATCTACCAGGCCGCCCGCCACCCCAAGAGCTTCCTCAGCCTCGACGGCGCCGACCACTTGCTCTCGAACCCCGGCGACGCGCGCTACGCCGGAAAGGTGATCGCCGCCTGGTGCACGCGCTACCTCGACCCCGAAGCCAGCCCACGGTCCGAGGGCGACGCGGTGCGGGTCGAGGGAGGGCCGCGGGGCTTCACCCAGGCTGTCGAGGTCCGCGGGCTGCACCGCCTGACCGCCGACGAGCCGCCCAAGGTCGGCGGCGCCGACCTGGGGCCGACGCCCTACGAGCTGCTCCTGGCCGGCCTCGGCGCCTGCACGTCCATGACGCTGCGAATGTACGCCGACCGCAAGGGGTGGCCGCTGGAGGGCGTCGACGTCGTGCTCCGCCACAAGGCGGAATACCGCAAGGATTGTGAAGACTGCGCGAACGACAAGCCGCGGCGGATCGACCGCGTCGACCGCGAGCTCGTGGTCCGCGGGCCGCTGAACGCCGAGCAGCGCCAGCGACTGACCGAGATCGCCGACCGCTGCCCGGTGCACCGGACCCTGACCGAGGGTCAGGTCGAGGTGCACACCGAGCTGCTCGAGGAGTGAACGCGAGCGGGCTCAGCCCAGCCTCGCGGCGACGGCTTCCAGCGCACGCGCGCTGACCTCGCCGGCTGCGCTCAGCCGCGCGCGGCGCCCGCGCTCCGCGTGCTCGAGCTCGATGGTCAGCCGGTCGCTGGGCAGGGCGTCGGCCACCCGCTCGGCCCACTCGATCAGCACCGCGCAGGGGTGCTCGCTCAGCGGGCCGTAGCCGAGGGCCTCGAAGTCCTCGCCGCGCTCGAGGCGGTAGGCGTCGACGTGCAGCACGCCCACTCGCCCGGGGTATTCGACCGCGAGCACGTAGGTCGGGCTGGCCACGTCGGCCTCCTCGACTTCGCCCTGGGCCGCGATCGCGGCCTTGCTGAGCGCGGTCTTCCCGGCGCCGAGGTCGCCCAGCAGCGCGACCACGAGGCCAGGCTCCAGCGCGGCGCCGAGGGCCTGGCCGAGGGTGCGGGTGGCGTCGGGGTCGGGCAGCTCGAGCTCCATGCTCACACGCTAGCTGGTTGTGGCGAGGAGGTTAGGGGTCAGCGATGGCGTGTCCGGGGTGGGGTCTAGAATTCGCAGGTGACCATCGCCAGCGAAGCCCAGGCCCGGGCGCGGATCCACGCGCTCAAGCCCGCCTTGATCGACCAGATCGCGGCGGGGGAGGTGGTCGAGCGGCCGGCGTCGGTGGTCAAGGAGCTGCTCGAGAACGCCCTCGACGCGGGCGCGACCCGGGTGACCATCGAGCTCGAGGCCGGCGGCCTGCGCCTGATCCGGATCACCGACGACGGGAGCGGGATCCTGCGCGAGGACCTGCGCCTCGCCGTGCAGAGCCACGCCACGAGCAAGCTCCGCCGCTCCGAGGACCTGTTCGCGATCCGTTCGCTGGGGTTCCGCGGCGAGGCGCTGGCCTCGATCGCGGCGGTGAGCAAGTTCTCGATCACCAGTCGCCCCCCGGAGGCGGCCGACGGCGCGGAGCTGAAGGTCGACGGCGGCGCGGCGAGCCGCGTGCGGACCGTGGGGGCGCCCCTCGGGACCCAGATCGAGGTCGCCGACCTGTTCTTCAACGTGCCCGCCCGACGCGAGTTCTTGCGCACCCAGCGCAGCGAGCTGCGGCGGATCCTCAACGAGGTTCGCCAACAGGCCCTCTGCCGGCCCACGGTCACGGTCCGCGTCGAGCACGAAGGCAAGACCGTGCTCGAGGCGGTGGCCGAGGACGAGCCGCGCGAGCGGATCGCCCAGCTGCTGGGGCGCGAGCTGGCCGAGTCCTTGATCGCGCTTCCCCTCAGCGAGGGCGCCCCGGGCAAGCTCCGCGGCTACGTGACTCCCTGCGACATCAGCCGCGGCGACTCGCGCCAGCAGTTCTTCTTCCTCAACGGGCGCGCCGTGCGCGACGTGACGCTGCTGACCGCGGTCAAGACCGCCTACGCCAACCTGCTCCCGCCGCGCCGGCACGCGACCGCGCTGTTGTGGATCGACGTGCCGCCCGCCGAGGTCGACGTCAACGTGCACCCGCAGAAGACCGAGGTCCGCTTTCGCCGTGACCGCGAGCTGTTTCGCCTGGTGCAGCGGACGATCGCCGACGTGCTGCGCGAGCAGGGGCTGGCCCGCGAGTTCCAGCTCAATCGGCGCGGGATCGGCAGCTACGGTGTGCACAGCGGCGAGCCCGTCGAGCTGCGCGTCGGCGGCTCCCGCGAGCTGGGGATCGTGCCCTCGCCCTTTGCCCAGAACGTGGGCTTCGCCGCCGAGGCGCCACCGGTGGCTCCGTCCCACGAGCAGCACGAGCTCGTCGAGTCCGCCGGGCGCTTCCTCCAGATCCACAACAGCTACGTCGTCGAGCAGACCCCGCGTGGGATTCGCCTGCTCGACCCCCACGCGCTCCACGAGCGGATCCTCTACGAGCGGATCCGCGAGCGCCTCGAGCGCGACGGGCTGGAGAGCCAGCGCTTCCTCTTCCCCCAGCTGATCGACGTCGGGCCCGTGGAGCTGGCCGCCCTCGACGACGCCCAGGCCGAGCTCACGCGCCTCGGCTTCGAGGTCGCGCCCTTCGGCGAGAGCACCCTCGCCGTGCACGCCGCCCCGCGCATGCTGCGCGCGACCCGGGTCCAGGACACGGTCAAGCGCCTGCTGACCGAAGAGGTCAACCTGCACGACGAAGAGCAGGACGGGCTCCTGCACCAGCTGGCGGCGACCCTCGCCTGCCGCTCCGCGGTCCGCTTCGGCGAGCCGCTCTCGGACGACCAGATCCGTGAGCTCCTCGCTCAGCGCGACCAGGTCGAGCGCGGCCACTGTTGCCCCCACGGGCGCCCGACCACGCTGACCCTGACCCTCGACGAGCTCGGTCGCCGCTTCCGTCGCCAGAGCGATGGGTAGCGCAGCTCGCTAGGGACTGCCGGTCGGCGCTGGCGCTGGCTGGCCCATGCGGACCTCGGCCAGGATCGGGCGGTGGTCCATGGGGAACCGGCCCCAGCCCTTGAACCGCTGCTGGCTCTGGATCCCGCCGGTGCGCACGAACACGTGGTCCAGGCCGAAGCCGTAGAGCGTGGTCGCGCCGAGGGTCGTGTAGTCGCCGAAGTTGGCGCGGAACATGGCGAAGGTCGCGCGGTCGTAGCGCCGGGCCCAGGGGAGGAAGGCGCCGATCCCTGCGCCGTTGCGTGGGCCGAGGTTCAGGTCACCGGCGAGCAGGAGCTCACCGGGGAGCGTCGCCAACCAGGTCGCGAGCTCGTTGAAGTAGACCCGCCGCGGGCGGTAGAAGCCCGCCGGGGCGTGCACGTTGACCAGGGTCCAGCCGGAGTCGAACACGAGGGCCAGCGCGCCGTAGCCGACGGAGCTGGTCCACACCTTGCGCTCGCGGAGCTGCTCGTTTGCGTAGAAGGTCGCGATCAGGCGCCCGTCCGGGCGGCTGGGGTTGTTCTCGGCGACCTCGACCGCATACACGTGCCCCAGCGCGACGAGGCCGGCCTGCAGGCGCTGGGCCTGGGCGTCCGAGCGCAGCTCCTGGAGGGTGAAGGTGTCCGGGGCGACGGTCGCGATCCGTTGGACCACCCGGCCTTCCTTGCTCTTGGGGAGCCGAAAGCCGAAGGGGTTGATCGTGCCCACGTTCCAGGTGAGGTGCTCGCGGTCCAGGGTCTGGGCGTCGACGGGCGCGCCCAGGAGGCAGAGCAGCGCCGCGGCCACCAGCAGGTGACCCCTCTCACGGACGGTCATGCAACGATCTCTCTCTCGCTGCCGCCTCTCCCCGCGGCAGGAGGCGCTAGGATACAGGCTCGCTCCGTCGCCGCCCACGGGTACTTCGCCGCTCCCCACCAGGCTTGTTGGTCCTTTTGTAAACGTGGACTGGAAAGCACCTCCGCGGCGCTGGTCGGTCAGCCCCCTCGGTCGCCTCGGTGAGCCCGAGGACGTTGCCCAGGCGGTGGTGTTCCTCGCCAGCGACCGCGCGCGTTGGGTCACCGGCCAGGTCCTCGCCGCCTAGGGTGGGCTCATGCCTCTAGGGCTGTTGCTGGGTCTTTCGGTTCACACGCCGGACCCAGCGGTTAGCCTGAAGGTCAAGACCTCACAGGAGCCCACTCGCATGGCGAGGCCCAAGGAGTTCGAGCCGAGCGTCGCGCTGGAGCGCGCGATGGAGGTGTTCTGGCGCAAGGGCTACGAGGCGACCTCGGTCCAGGACCTCGTCCAGGGCATGGGGATCAGCCGCGCGAGCCTCTACGGGACCTTCGGCGACAAGCACTCGCTCTTCGTCAGCGCCCTCGACCGCTACGCCGACTCGGTCGGCAGCGAGCTGGTCCGGCTGCTCCAGGCGGAGGGCTCGCCGCGCGACGTGCTGAGCAACGCCCTGCAGCAGGTCGCCGGGTGGCACACGGGTGAGCGGGAGGCGCCTCCGGGCTGCTTCATGACCAACGCCGCCATGGAGCTCTGCCAGCGCTGCCCCGACACCGCAGCGCGGGTCCGGGCCAGCGTGCAGCGCTTGACCGACGCCTTCGAGGCCGTGCTCGCGCGTGGGCAGGACGCGGGAGAGGTGACCCGGGCCCACTCTGCCGCCGACCTCGCCCGCTATCTGTGCGGGGTGGTCCAGGGCGCGGTGGTCATGGGCAAGGCTGGCCAGGGCCGGGGCGCGATCGAGCCCTTCGTGGGGGTCGCGCTGGCGAGCCTCGCCCCTCAGGCGGGGTCCTGCCGCCCCTGAAAACCAGCAACGGCGGGCTTCAAGGGTCTGGTGACCCACGTATAGTGTGCTTGCCATGGCTCTTACGCGCCGAATTCGCTTGGTGGTGTTCACCCTCTTCAGCCTCGCGCTGCTGGGGGTGGTGGTCTACCTCACGGGGCCGGAATCGGCGGGGGGATTGGGAGTCAAGATCATTACTCCTGGGCCCTTGTCCCAGGCCCACGCACCCATGGACGCCGAGGAGCAGTGCCTGGACTGCCACGAGCAGGCCGGCGGACTCACCGGTGGACTCCTCACGCCCGACTCCGAGTGCCTCGCCTGCCACACGGCCCTCGATCAGCTGGTCCAGGCGAAGCGCGGGTTCCACGCCAAGATCCTGGAGAACTTCACCGGCGGCGACGGCGAGACCTGCCGCCGCTGCCACTCCGAGCACCTGGGCGTCGACAAGTCGCTGGTGGTGTGGACCACCCCGGAGAAGCCTTTCGAGCCCGCTCGCCGCGACGCGGCGACCCGGGAGGACTTCCCCCACGAGGTCGGCACTGGGTTCGCCCTCAACGGAGCGCACGCGGACCTGAAGTGCGACGAGTGCCACAAGCTGAGCCTGGTCAGCGACGATTCCACGGGGAAGGTCCAGGAGACCTTCGCCGGCGAGTTCCAGAGCTACCTGGGCATGGGCGCCACCTGCGCCGGCTGCCACCAGGATCCCCACGTGCCCAGCCAGGGGGAGGACTGCCAGAAGTGCCACTCGGAGGTCAAGTGGGACGACCTCCCCGAGTTCGACCACAAGGAGACGCGCTTCCCGCTCAACGGGGCCCACGCCGACCCCAAGATCAAGTGCGAGGACTGCCACCTCGAGACCGGCGAGTCGCCGCCCCCGCCCGACGTGCCCGCCGAGCTGCCCAACTTCGAGCCGATCGTCGCCGACGAGCGCCCGCGGGTGTTCCGAGGCGTGGGTTTCGGCACCGTCGAGCAGTTCAAGGTCAGCGGCGACGAGCTCCCCGACTGCAAGGCCTGCCACGAGAGCCCGCACCGCGAGAGCGAGAACTACCTCGACTGTGCGAGCTGCCACAGCGAGGAGACCTTCGAGGAGATGCGCAAGGACTCCCCCTTCGACCACGAGCCCTTCTATCCCCTGGAGGGCGGACACGCCGACGTGGCCTGCGCCAAGTGCCACGGCGAGAAGGAGGGCGACGTCGGTCCGTTGCACCTGCCCAAGCTCGAGACCTGCCGCGAGTGCCACCAGAAGGACTACGACGAGTACCACGCGGGGTCCTTCGACCGCGAAATGGAGGTCGCGTTCCACGCCAGCGAAGAGGGCTGTTTGCAGTGCCACGACGTGACCACCTGGAAGGAGTCGACCTACAAGGAGGAGGACCACACCCCGCAGGCCAACCCCTCGGTGGCGATCCCTCTCGCCGCGTCCCACGGGATCCGCTGCGAATACTGCCACGGCACCGAGAAGGCCGACCTCGAGCCGCTGGTCGCGGTGCGCGAGAACCGGAAGAACTTCACCAAGGACCGCCCCTACCCGCGGCTACCCGCCCAGGGACGGTTCAGCGTGGGTCAGCTGGAGACCGACTGCGAGAGCTGTCACGAAGACGTCCACGAGGGCGCGCTGACCCTGCCCGACAAGGACCAGACCTGCGCGACCTGTCACTGGTTCGACAGCTGGCACGGGAGCAAGACCGAGCCCCTCGACCGCGACGGGCACGCCGCGCTGGGCTTCCCGATCCGCGGGAAGCACGACGAGATCTTCGACGACTGTCAGGCGTGCCATGGCGGCAAGACCGCCGAGGGCGCCTTGCGTGACGTCGCGCTCAAGGAGATCAAGGACAACCCCGCGGAGTCGTGCAACCACTGCCACCACGAGGTCGGGAAGGCAGCCCACCGCGACGAGCTGGGCAAGGACTGCGCCGCTTGCCACAACGAGTCGGTGTGGGACCCCGCGGAGTACACCTTCGAGGAGCATCAGCAGACGCGCTTCCCGCTGACCAACGCACACGCCGCCGTCCCCTGTCAGGTGTGTCACGAGCCGCGGGCGATCCCCGAGTCCAAGCAGCCGATCCCCGGGCAGACGATCCGCTTCCACCCGCACAAGTCTCCCGTCGATCCGCTGCGCTGCACCACCTGCCACCAGGAAGACTCGCCCCACGGGCGGCAGTTTCGCCGCCAGGACTGCGACCGTTGCCACGACGAGAAGGTCTTCGTGCCGTCGACCTACACCAAGCAGCGGCACCTGACCGACGCGCGCTTTCCGCTGGAGGACAAGCACGACACCGCCTGTGTGCACTGCCACCAGCCCCCGCCCGGGCGTCCGCCGAAGAACGCGATCTACGAAGACACGCCGCGAGCCTGCGCGCTCTGCCACGAGGACTTCCACCTCGGCCAGTTCTTCGAGAAGGGCCGCGAAGGCTGCTCGGTGTGCCACACGATCAAGGACTGGGAGCCGAGCCGCTTCGACCACGACAAGGCTCGCTTCGCGCTCAAGGGCGCGCACCTCCTGCTCGAGTGCGAGACCTGCCACCCGAAGATCAAGCGCACGGTCGACGGAGAGACCAAGGAGACGCCGCACTTCTTCCCCCTCGCGGGGCGCGAGTGCCAGGACTGCCACCAGAACCCCCACGGCGACGCCGAGGGCGGGGACGAGAAGTAGCAGCGAGCCGTCTCGACTCAGCCGGTTGGTGCGCTCGGCCTCACACCGCGAAGCGGGTGAGGATCACGTGCAAGAACATGGTCGCCAGCACCACGACGGCCATGATCAAGTGAACGGCGCGCCAGGTGTCCATGAAGTCGCGCACGGCCTCGGCCTGAGAGAGGCGGCGCTCGAGGCGGGACTGCTGCTTGAGCAGCTCGAGGGTCTCTCGGATCGCGGGGCGCGCGTTCTTGGCTTCGGTGCTGAGCATCAAGCCCTTGAGCTCGCGGGCCAGGCGACGGTTGCGGACCATGGCGCGGAAGTCCGAGATCAGGAGCGGGCCGAGGAAGAACAGGCCGCGCGCTCCCGTCTCCGGGGGCGGGTTGAGCGCGTCGAGGGCCGCGTCGCGGAGTTTGGGGAACTGGGCGAGGCCCGTGCGCAGCACGCGGCGGAGATCGGTCAGGCGCGCGGCCATGTTGCTCCGCTCGCGCAGCTCGTCCTCGCGCGACTTCTGCCCGCCGTAGTCTTCCTCTCCGCGCAGGTAGCGCGGCAGGTGGCTGAGCACGTAGCGGCCGAAGATCCCCGAGACCACGGCGAACAGGATCGCGAAGGAGCTCAGGCGCGCGACGAGGTTCCCCGTGAGCAGCGCGCTGTGGGCGAGCACCAGGCTCCCTCCGGTCAAGCCGAAGAGGAAGTGCATGTTCAGCCACAGGCGGAGGCTGATCAGCTTCTGCGCGAGCCCGAAGCGACGGCGGAGCACGTAGGTCAGGTTCAATAAGAACAGGGCCGCCGCCGCGATCCCCAGGGTCAGGCCGACCCCGCCACCGGGCTTGAGCACGTCGTGCAGCTTGTGAATGTGGCGCTCGTCCTTG
>Ga0070726_10003983_pt1 | contig 12061 bp, 6 predicted proteins | sample tdAd471_FD_67275 | JGI IMG/M metagenome (GOLD analysis project Ga0070726, IMG submission 67275) | Marine sediment microbial communities from the Atlantic coast under amendment with organic carbon and nitrate - tdAd47.1 | ecosystem: Environmental > Aquatic > Marine > Coastal > Sediment | place...
GTGCGGCGGGTGAGCGCGGAGGCGAGGTGCACGTCGTCGACGAAGACGATCAGCGGACGCTCGTCGCTGAGGTTCCCCAGCCAGGCCACGAGCGCCGCCGGCAGGTCGGAGGAGACGCCCTCGCTCGAGGGAGAGAGCGTGTCGAGCAGGACCTCCGTGTGGTGGGGCGGCGTGACCTCCTGGAGCTTCTTCCGATCCGCTTCCGACGGCGGCGTGTCCCGCGGGAGCGCGAGGTGGCGGCGCACGAGGTCGAGCAGGACGCCGCTGGGGCGAGACTCGGCGAGCTCGGAGCAGCGCGCGTAGAGGTAGGTCGCCGGTCGCGCGCCCGCGCGGACACGGCTCACGAACGACTCGATCAGGCGCGACTTGCCCATGCCGGCCTGCGCCTCGATCCAGACGATGGCGCCTCGGGGGGACTCGTCGACCAGCTCTTCGTAGAGACCGTCGAGCTCGGCGAGCTCGTCGCCGCGACCGATGAGCTGGGTGAGGTGCAGGCTCTCGCGTGGAGACCGCGTTGCGCGCGCGGAGCGGGCCTCCTCGCGCCAGGTCGTGCTGCTCTCGCCCTCCGCAAAGCGCGTCTCGAGCTCCGCGGCCCTGGGGCGCGCACCGGGATCGCGCAGCAGCATGTCGCGCAGGCAGTCGTCCAGGAACGGGCTGAGCTGGGGCAGGTAGCGCGAGGGGGGCACGAAGCGCCCGGTCGAGATCGCGGCCAGCAGGCGGTCGGCTCCCGGCGCCTCGACGGACTTGCGCATCAGCCCGCGACTGGAGATCCCGATCTCGCGCGCGCTGGCGAAGGAGGCCTGAGCCTCGGCGGGATCGGTCGGGTCGAAGGGGTGCTGTCCGCTGGCGACCTCGTAGAGCGTGACGCCCAACGCGAACACGTCGCTCGCCTGGGACGGGGGCTCGCCGCGCGCGCGCTCGGGCGAGAGGTAGCGCAGGCTCCCGGGGTTGTGCTCGCGGGCTTCGTGCAAGCTGCCCGAGAAACCCAGGTCGACGAGGACCGCGCGCCCGTCGTCGTTCAGCCGTACGTTCTCCGGCTTGATGTCGCCGTGGAAGAGTCCCGCGGAGTGCATGGAGTCGAGCGCGCCGGCGAGCTGGGCGGCCGTCTCGCGCACGAGCGGTTCCGGCAGCGGCCCCGACTCGTCCAGGCGCTCCGCGAGCGACTTTCCGGGGACGTAGGCGAGGACGAGGTAGGGGGGGTCCGCGTCCTCTTCGACGTGGAGACACCGGACCAGAGAGGGGTGAGAGAGACCCTCGGCCGCTTCGCCCTCGGCGCGAAAGGCGCGGCGAGCGGCGGCGTCGCGAGCGCGCTCGGGGTGCATGCGCTTGACGGCGACGAGAGTGCCCGTCGGCTGATCTCCGAAGTCGGCGGTGAGTTCCGCAACTTCGACCGAGGCCGTGGCGCCCCGTCCCAGCTCACCGAGGGGACGGAATTGAGGCGTGCTCGAGCTCACGGCGGGCACCTATAATCGGCACCTTCGCCGCTGTCGAACAAAAGTCGTGACCTTCACCGTCCACAACAGCTTCTCCAAGGAAAAGGAGCCCTTCCACACCCTCGAGGAGGGTTTGGTCCGCATGTACAACTGCGGGCCGACGGTCTACAACCGCCAGCACATCGGGAACTTTCGGGCCTTCCTGTTCGCGGACACATTGCGGCGCTGGCTGGAGTACCTGGGCTACACCGTGCAGCAGGTGATGAACATCACCGATGTCGGGCACATTGTCGCTGACGAAGATCAAGGGGAGGACAAGCTGGAGGCGCAGGCCCGTCGCGAGAAGACGGACCCGTGGCAGATCAGCCGCACGAACACGGAGACCTTCCTGGCCGACCTCCGCGACCTCGGTGTGCGGCCCGCCGGAGTCTATCCGCGCGCCACCGACCACATCCCCGAGATGCTCGAGATGATCGACGGGCTGGTGAAGAGCGGGCACGCCTACGAGTCCGAGGGCAACGTCTACTTCGACGTGTCGCGCTTCGAGCCCTACGGCAAGCTGTCCGGGAACAAGGTCTCCGAGCTCGAGGCCGGAGCGCGCATCGCCGTCCGCGACGACAAGCGCAACGCCGAAGACTTCGCCCTGTGGAAGATCGATCCCAAGCACGTGATGAAGTGGGCGAGCCACTACGGCGAGCACGGCTTCCCCGGGTGGCACATCGAGTGCTCGGCCATGGCGCGCAAGCACCTCGGGGATCAGATCGACATCCACACCGGCGGTGAGGACAACATCTTCCCGCACCACGAGTGCGAGATCGCCCAGAGCGAGGCCTTCACCGGCAAGCAGTTCGCGCGCTACTGGATGCACACCCGCTTCCTCAAGGTGGACGGCGGGAAGATGGCGAAGAGCCTGGGCAACACGTACTCGCTCGACGACGTGCGCGAGCGCGGGTTCGAGGTGCGCGTGTTGCGCTACGCGCTGATTCGCGGGCACTATCGCGAGTCGCTCAACTTCACGTGGGACATCATGGACCAGTGCAAGAGCGCGCTCGACAACCTCGACGACCTCGCGCGGCGGCTGTCGCGTGCGGCGGACGGGGAGGCGTCCTCCGAGAGCGGAGCGATCGCGGAGGCTCAGGCGGCACTCGACGCGTGCCGGGGCAAGTTCGAGGACGGCATGAACGACGACCTCAACACGCCGACGGCCCTGGCGGCGCTGCACGAGCTGCGCGGCGCTTGGCTGCAGGGAGAGTGGGGGAGCGAAGCCGCGCGCGCCGCGCTCGAGTTCCTGCACCGAGCCGACGAGGTGCTCGGCGTGATTCGCTGGGAAGAGGCGGCCGAGGGCGATGCGGAGATCCAGTCCCTGGTCGATGCGCGCGACCAGGCGCGGGCGGACAAGAACTGGGCGGAGGCCGACCGCCTGCGCGACGAGCTGCAGGCCCTGGGCATCGTCACGGAAGACGGCGCCGACGGGACCGTCTGGTTCCGCAAGTAGGTCGCGCCCCCTGGGTCGGGGAGGACCTCGGGTGCCCTGCGGCAATCGCTCGCGTGCACTAGACGTGTCCCACGCCGCCCCGCTGCGTGGCCGCGAGCCTCACGTCGCGCCGCGGCTGCGAGGGATCCCCGGCGCCTTGCCGGACGCCGCGCGGCCGCGCTCGTCTGTGGCGCGAACTCCCTAGCGCCCGTTCGAGCGCAGGAACTCGTCGATGCGCTCGTTCCCCGTGGGGAAGGGACTCACGCAGTCGAGCGCAGCTCCCGCCGCCACGAGTCGTTCCAGCACGGGGATGTGGTCGTGCTCACGGGCGGAGGTGTTGGCCGCACCCCAGCAGGTGCCGTCGAGGACCGTTCCGCCATAGGCGTTCTCGTGCTCCAGGGGAGCGGCGCGCGCGAGGAGCCACTCCACGAGCTCGAGGTCGGCGTTCCAGGCCGCGGTGTGGAGGGCCGTGAACCCCTGGTCGCCGTGGGCTCCGACGTTCGCCCCGCGCTCGAGCAGGAAGTCGGCGACGTCGAGTGCTCGGTGTCGCGCCGCGGTGAGAAAGGCCCAGTCCAGCGAGCCGGTGGGGCCGCGCTCGCGCCGCGTGCACCAGCCCGAAGGCTCGCGGTGCTCCGGGAGCAGTTCACCGCTCTCGTCGAAGCAGGCGCGCACTCCGTCCAGGTCACCGAGACCCGCGCGGTGCACGATGTGGGTGACGCGGGCACCGTGGCGCTGGAGAGCGCGGGCCGCCGCCGTGTATCCGAAGCCCAGCGCGAAGTCGAGCGGCGCGCCGTCGTCCTCCACTCCGTTCACCCGGGCGCCGGCGCGCGCGAACGCGTCGACGAGAGCCGCTTGCAGTCCTGCCCGTGCGGGCCAATGGCTCGTCACCAGGGAGATCAAGGGAGTCCCGCGCGGTCCGCCTCCCCAGGCCCCCGTGTCGTTGGGATCCGCGCCCCGTTCGAGCAGCAAGCGCGCGACCTCGACCGCGTTCGCGGGTGTCCGCTGCCGCTCGTCCTCGCACCCGTTGGCCGTCGCGTAGTGCAACAGCGTGCAGGCGTGTCCCTGCGCGGACCGGCAGCGAACGAGGTCGGGATCCTCGGCGAGCAGCCGCTCGAGCGTCTCGAGGTCGCCGTCCACGGTGGCGTCGGCGGCCGCCTCGAAGCGCCCCAGCCGTCCGCCTTCTTCCCTCAACCCTTCTCGTCCTCGTCCGGATCGGAGAGGAACTCCTCGTACTCCACCTCGGCCATCTCGTCAGCCTCTTCGGCCTCGACGTCAACGCCCGCGTGCGCCTCGGGGTTGATCTCCCGGTCGACCTTCATCGCTTGCTTGATCTTGCGATCGATCTCGGCCGCGTACTCGATCGAGTCGTCGAAGGCCCACGTGAGCCGCGGCATGCGCCGCGTCTTGAGCACCTTGGCCACCTGCCTCTGGATGAACCCGCTCGCATCCTCGAGCATGTGCTGCGTCCGACTCCGATCCGCCTGCGTCCCCAGCACCGAGTAGGAGACCTTCGCCGTCGACAGGTCCCGCGCCAGCTTCACCGAGGTCAAGGTGATGAAACTCGCCCGCGGGTCGGCCACTTCGAATTCCAGACAGTGCGCCGCCCGCTGAAGAATGCGAGCTTCGAGCCGAGCCAACGTGCGAGGGGATGCCATCGGCGAATTATAGCCTCGGACCCCACGGAATACGGAGTCGCACACCGCCCCCAGTCCCCAGCCCTCCGCTCGGCAAGCTTGCCGAGCCCGGCGCGAAGCGCCGTGCGCCGCAGGCATCCTTCGCGCGCGCCGATGCGCGCGAAGCGACCATGTCAAAGCTTGCCGAGCCCGGCGCGGAGCGCCGTGCGCCGCAGGCATCCTTCGCGCGCGCTGATGCGCGCGAAGCGACCTGTCCAAGCAACCTAGGTAATAGTCCGCTTCTTCTCGACCAGCTTGTAGGTCTCGATGATGTCGCCGACGTTGACGTCGTTGTAGTTCTTGATCACCAGACCACACTCGAAGCCCTCGCGGACCTCCTTGGCGTCGTCCGACTCGCGGCGCAGAGAGGCGAAGGTTCCCGTGTGGATGACCTTGCCGTCGCGCGTGAGGCGGATGAGGCTGTCGCGACGGATCCTGCCGTCCAGGACCTGGCAGCCGGCGATGTTGCCGATCTTCGAGGACTTGAAGATGCGCTTGATCTCCACGTGGCCGGTGACTTCCTCCACGACCTCGGGCGAAAGCGTTCCCTCCATCATCTGACGCACGGTGTCGAGCATCTCGTAGATGACCGAGAAGGAGAGGATCTCGACGCCTTCGCGGTCCGCGTGCTGGCGGACCTTGGCCGCGGCGCTGACGTGGAAGGCCATGATGTGCGAGCCCGAGGTCACGGCCAGGTCGACGTCACTCTCGACCACTTGGCCGACTCCGGCGTGCACGACCTTGACGTTGACCTCGTCGTGGGCGAGCTCGCCGAGCTGGTGCTTGAGCACCTCGACGGAGCCCTGCACGTCGGCCTTGACGATCAGGTTGATGTTGGACTTGTCGCGCTCGGCCACGGCCTCGAAGAGGTTCTCGCGACTGATCTGGCTGCGTTCGATCTGGAAGAGCTGGCGGTTCTTGCGTGCTCGTTCCTCGGCGACTTCCGCCGCCTGGTCGAGGGTGCCGACCACGTAGAACGCGTCGCCGACGCCGGGCAGCTCGTTGAGGCCCGTGACCTCGACGGGGGTCGCCGGACCGGCTTCCTGGATCTGCTTGCCGCGATCGTCGTGGATCGAGCGCACCTTGCCGTAGCCTTCGCCCGCGAGGATCACGTCCCCGCGCTTGAGGCATCCGTCTTGAACCAGGAGGTGGGCCACCTTGCCCTTACCCTGTTGGATCTCGGCCTCGAGGACGACTCCGCGAGCGGGGCCCTCGGGGTGGCTCGTGAGCTCGAGCACCTCGCTCTCGAGGAACACGCGCTCGAGGAGTTCTTCCACGCCCGTGCCCTTGAGGGCGCTGACCTCGAGCATGGCGGTCTCACCGCCCCAGTCCTCGGGGGTCATGCCCAGGGCGGCCAGCTCGTTGCGGGCCCGCTCCGGGTTCGCCTCGGGCTTGTCGCACTTGTTGATCGCGACGACGATCGGCTTCTGCGCGGCCTTGGCGTGGTTGTAGGCCTCCTCGGTCTGAGGCTTCACACCGTCGTCCGCGGCGATCACGAGCACGACGACGTCCACGGCGTCGGCACCCCGGGCGCGCATCGCGGTGAACGCCGCGTGGCCGGGAGTATCGAGGATGGTGAGCGTGTGGTCGTGCTGGGTCGTGATCTGGTACGCGCCGACGTGCTGCGTGATGCCGCCGGACTCGCCGTCCGCGATCCGCGTGTCCCGGATGTTGTCGATGAGCGTGGTCTTGCCGTGGTCGACGTGGCCGAGGAAGGCGACCGTGGGCGGGCGCTTGACGAGCCTCTCCTCACCGACGGCCTCGCGCTCCTCGTCGAGCGTGGAGATCAGCTGCTCCTCGGCCTCGACCTCGTGCACCACCTCCAGCTCGACGCCGAACTCGGCGGCCAGCAGGCTGGCCGTGTCCTCGTCGAGGGGGGAGTTGATGTTCACGGACCCGAACCCGAGCATCTTGAAGGCGACCTTCAAGAGCTGGTTGCCCTTGATGGACATCGTCTCCGCGAGCTTCTTGATCGTGATCGGTTGCTCGACGCGCAGGCTCGATCCCGTGAAGGGCGAGCCCGTGCTCTGTTCGCGGCTTCCACCGCGACGACCGTGACCGCCGCCCGGAGTGGGCCGCGAACGGCGCAGGAAGCGCGACGCTTCTCGCTCCCGCAGCTGCTGAGCGGAGAGTCCGTGTCGACTGCCCTGATCGCCGCGCTGGAACGCGCTCTGACGGCTGCGGCCGAGGGTGGGGCGCACGTCGGGCGCGACGTCGTCCTGGGAGCTGTGGCGCCTCGAATCGGGACGCTTCGGCGCCTTCTGGATCTGGCTGAGGTCGATGAAGCCGACCACCTTGCCGGCGCGCCGGTTCTCGGACGGACGGACGACCTTCACGTCCTCGTCCTTCTTGCCGGCGGCCTTGGCCTTCGTCTCGGCCTTGGTCTCGGACTTGCTCTCGGCGGCGGCTTCCGCGGGGGCCTCCGTCTCGGCGACGGCTTCCTCCTTGGCGGCTTCGACCGGCTCCGCGGGAGCTTCCGGCTCCGCCGCCTCGACCTCGGGCGCGGCTTCGGCGACCTCGGTCACCTCCGGCTCGGGTTCGGGCTCGGGTTCCGGCTGGGGGGTCTCGGGCTCCGGTTCCTGAGCCACGGGCTCGGCCTCGGGCTCCGGCTCCGGCTGCACCTCGGCCTGCGGCTCCTTCGCCACCTCGGCCTCGACCGCCGGAGCTTCCTCGGCGGGAGCCTCGGGCGCCGGATCCTCGGACACCGGCGCGGCTTCCGCGGGAGCCTCCTCCGGCTCCTCGGACGGTTCCTCGGGAGCGGCGGGCGGTGCCGCGGCTTCCTCCGGCGGCTTGCGCTTCCGCTTCTTCTTCTTGACGACGAGTCCGCCGGCGGCGCCGACCGGGCTCTGTTCCTGGGATTCGCCCACGATGCCGTAAGCCTCGAGGCGACCCTGGATCTCCATGACTTCGAAGTCGTCCAGGGCCGTCATGTGACTCTTCACCTTGGTGAAGCCCAAGTCGCGTAGCTTGCCGGCCAGGTCTTGGCCGGACATCCCGTACGCCTTGGCGAGGTCGTAGACTCGTGTTTTGCCACTCAAAAGATTAGGTGCTCCCCGATTGTCGGGTTCTAGTTCTCGGCTCCGGCTTCGGCCCGGGTCGACTCTTCCGAACTCTCGTCGGGACGGGTCGCCTGGGCGTCTTCCTCGGAAGAAATCGGTTCGGACTCATCACCCTCTTCGTCACCAAAGGGGGCTTCGAGCGGTTCCTCGTCTCCCGTTTCGAACTCGGCGCGCGTCTTGATGTCGATGTCCCACCCGCACAGGCGACTGGCCAGACGCACGTTCTGGCCCTTCTTGCCGATCGCGAGGGACTGTTGGTCTTCGTCGACGATGACGACCGCGGAGTGCGAGTCCTCGTCGGGATAGATGTTGTCGATGTTGATCGTGGCGGGCTTGAGCCCGTTCATGATCAGCGTCTCGAGCGAGTCGCTCCAGCGGATGATGTCGATCCGCTCGCCGCGCAGCTCGTCGATCACCGCCTTGATCCGAGAGCCGCGCACGCCGACGCAGGCGCCGATGCAGTCGATCTTCGGATCCTGGGAGATGACAGCCATCTTGGTGCGGTAGCCCGGCTCGCGGACCACGCGCTTGATCTCGATGATGTTGTCCGCGATCTCCGGAACCTCGAGCTCGAAGAGACGGCGCACGAGGTCGGGGTGGGTGCGGCTGACGATGATGCGCACCCGCGGGCCGTCCTTGCGCACCTCGAGCACGATGGCGCGGATGCGGTCGCCGGGGGAGAAGGTCTCCCCGCGGACGCGTTCCTCGCGCGGCAAGTAGGCCTCGGCGCGACCCAGGTTCACGACCAGGTTGTCGTTGTCGAAGCGCTGGACGGTGCCGTTGACCAGCGAGCCGACGCGCGTCTCGTACTCGTCGTAGAGCACGTCGCGCTCCGCCTCGCGGAACTTCTGGATCATGACCTGCTTGCAGGCCTGGGCGGCGATGCGGCCGAGCTCCGCGAGCTCGAACTCGTACTCGCCCTCGTCGTCCTCGACGATGATCTCTCCGGTGGTGCGCTCGATGGTGACGATCAGGTCGTCCCCCGCTCCCAGGCGCTTGCGGACGGCTGCCGCAATAGCCTGCTCCAGCCCCTGGAAGATGACTTCCGCGGGGATGTCCTTGTCGCGATGGATGACATCGATCATCCGGAGCAGGTCTTCTTGATTCATGGGGCGGCGATGGACGTTAAATGGCTGCTATGAAGTGGTTAACACCACCTCGCAGCAGCCGTCTCGTGCTGAGGTCGACGATAGTATTAAAAGGCGGGGCAGTCTGATATATGTACCGGGCCGAGTCAACGGCCGTGCGGGGAGCTTCGAGAGGGTCTCGAAGAATGTCCCCGGCGCGCCGGCTCGGCATCGTGTGGCCGACGTAAAGGATTATCTCCAGGGTAGTTGTGACTTGTGGCTCGAGTACCGCGAGCGCTTGCGACGCCTGGCTTCGAGCACGGCCACGCTCCTGATTCAGGGGGAGAGCGGTTCCGGAAAGGGCGAATCCGCTCGCGCACTTCACGCCTGGGGCAGTCGATCCTCGGCGCCGCTCGTGTTCTTGAACGTGGCGGCGCTCTCTCCGAACCTCGTCGAGTCCGAGCTCTTCGGCCACGTCCGAGGCTCCTTCACGGACGCCGTGCGAGATCGCAACGGCTGCTTCCGGCGAGCGGACACGGGCACCCTGGTGCTCGACGACGTCGACCTCCTTCCGCCCGAGGTCCAGGTCAAGCTCCTGCGCGTCCTGCAGGAACGCGTGGTCGAGCCGGTCGGGAGCGAGGAGACCGTCGAGGTCGACGTGCGCGTCGTCGCGACGACGAACAAGGTCCTCGAGCAGGAGGTGCACGAGGGGCGTTTCCGAGAAGACCTCTACTATAGATTGGCCGTGGTGACCCTGGACGTGCCTCCGCTGCGAGCGCGGATCGGGGACCTCGAGGCCCTCGTCCGCAACCGAGTCGCGGCGCTCGTCGAGCGCCTGGGAGTGCCGGAGCGGCCGCTCGGCGACGAGGCCCTGCAGCGCCTCGCCCAGCACCCGTGGCCCGGGAACGTGCGCGAGCTGGAGAACGCTCTCGAGCGCTTGCTCGTGCTCCCGCCCGCGGGAAGCCCGGGAGCCGTCGTCGAAGCGGAGGAGCTCGCGTTCCTCGACGAAGCCGTCGCCGGAGGAGCGCACGAGCTGGCGCGGAAGGCGCTGGCGCTCGGGGTCCAGCTGCACGACCTCGAGGTCGCCATGATGGACTGCGCCCTCGAGGAAGCGCGCGGGAACGTCAGCGCCGCGGCCCGTCGCGTGGGCATGACGCGGCGCGCGTTCGAATACCGGCGCGCTCGGCGAGAAGAGGGCGAAGAAGCGGCCGCCGACGGCGAGACGGAGTCGAGCGAGTGATCGCCTTCCTCGGCTGGCTCGTCCTCCTCGCGCAGGCCGGAGCGCCCGACTACGCCGCGCTCTTGAGGGAGCTGACGGATACGGAGCGCAACGGACCGGTCTGGCGCGAGCTGGTAGAGGCCGGGGAACCGGCGGCGCTCGCGGCGCTCGAGGGCTACGGCGAGCAGGATCTCGAGTCGCGCCAGTGGAGGGCGTTGCTCGTGCGCAGCGCGGGAGGCGAGGCCTGCGTCGAGCCCGCGCTCGCCCTCGTCGAGTCGGAGGTCGACGCCCGCGCCCGGGCCGCCTTCGTGGACTGGCTGGGCGGCCGCGAGCTCCAGGGGTTCGGAGCGCGGCGGGCGGCGCTGTTGCGCCGACTCGCGCTCGACGACCCCGGCGATGACGTCCGCCGACTCGCGGTGGAAGGGCTCGCGGGCATCGATCACCCGGACGCCGCTCGAGCGCTCGAGGCGCTGCTCGACCGCTTGCCTCAGCGCGAGGCCACCCGCGCCGCGGAGGTCTGGGCGGAGCTCTCCAGCTCGCGTCCCGCGCTGGTGCGGCGCGTTCAGTCGGCCTTCGGCGATCGGCCGCTCCCCGATCCCGTGCTGGCCGCGCTCCTGTCTCCCTACGGACGCGCCCTGGCCGAGCTGCCCGGCGGGGGACAGTCGTCCGCGGATCGAGCCCCGCTGGTGCTGGCCCTGCGCCACCCCGCGCCGGTCGTGCGCTCCGCGGCGCTCGACGCGCTCGACGCGTTCATCCAGCGCGCGGGCGCGTTGTACCGCGACGAAGAGGGTCGCGCGTTCCTGCGCGCGCTGGCCGCCGAAGGCGTGAGCGAGCGCGAGATGAACTACCGCCTCGCCCAGCTGGCGCTCTTGGCGGGATCGGACTTCGAGAGCGGCGTCGTGGCCGCGCGCGCGCTGGTGGGCTCCGTGCCCCTGGACGCCGGCGTGGGAGAGCGCATCTGGGCCTTCTACGGACACTACCTGGAGGCGGCGGCCTACGTGTCCGGCGGGAAGACGGCGGAAGCCGCGCGCCCGCTGCGCCTCGCGGGCGAGGTCCTGGACGGTCTGCGCGGAGAGCAGTCGCAGTGGCGACCTCACGTGGACCGGCCCAGCGCCGCGCACGTCGCGGCCGCGGTGGAGTACACGCTCCTGCGCTCCATGGTCGAGGTGATGGAGATCGCGCGCTTGCTGGAGGCGGGGACCCCCGTCGACGACGCCTCGCTGCGAACCAGCGCGCTGCGCGCGCACACCCTGGCGCTCGAGGCGCACGTCTTGAGGACTCGACACCGCGCGCCCATCGGAGCGGACCAGTGGGACGACGTGTTGAACCGTCCGCTGGCTCCGGAGCGGTTGGTCTTCCGCAACGCCGAGCGAGCCGGGGGCGAGCTGCGCGACTCGCTGCGCGTGCTCGAAGACCTGGGCCGCGTGCTCGCCGCCGTGGCTCCGCTGGAGCTCCCGGGGTTCGAGCCCGCCGGCGCCGTCGCCGACCCCGTCACCGACGAGCGGCGCGGGTTGCTGATCCAGGTCCTCGAGGCCGGGGTGATCTCCCTGGAAGACCGGCTGCGCGAGCGCGTGACGCGCAGCGAGGCGGTCGACCTGCGCAACGACCCCGTCTACCGCGAGCTCCTCTTCCAGCAGCAGCAAGCGATGTCCGAGCTCGGGGACGTCCGCGACGGGGTCAGCGATCGACCCCTGAAGACCCAGCGCCTGCCGTCGCGCTGGGGCCTGACGCTCGTTCGCGAGTGGCTGAACATCGGTCAGACCGAGCGCGCTCGAGTGCTCGGCCAGCGCATGCTGCGGGACCTCGAGGAGGCGCGCATCTGGGAGCCGTTCTTCTGGAAGGCGCGGCTCGCGGCGCGCCTGGAGTCCGCCGTCGCCTCCAGCTTCACGGACGAGAACGAGCCCGAGCAGGCTCAGGAGCTCTTGCTGCGCGCACTGGGCCGGCACGAGGAGCTGGAGTCGACCTTCCGGCGCCGCCAGGAAGAGCTGAGCGAGGAGCCGGCGCGCGCGGCCGCGCTGGGAGCGCAGGTGGAGCAGGCGCGGCGCGATCAGGCGGACGTGCTCGTGAGCCTGGCCGTGAACGCCAACGTGCGGCTGCGGTCTCCCGAGCGCGCGCTGGAGTTCTTCGAGCGCGCCT
>Ga0070726_10003984_pt1 | contig 12059 bp, 7 predicted proteins | sample tdAd471_FD_67275 | JGI IMG/M metagenome (GOLD analysis project Ga0070726, IMG submission 67275) | Marine sediment microbial communities from the Atlantic coast under amendment with organic carbon and nitrate - tdAd47.1 | ecosystem: Environmental > Aquatic > Marine > Coastal > Sediment | place...
ATCCTGATATCAAGGAGTTTAAAAAGCCAGATGGAACGACTGATTCTTATGCACAGGTCAGGTATTTCCGTAGCCATATGTGGGACAATGTGGATTTCAACGATGATCGATTGGTTAGAACGCCCGTCATTCTCAATAAGCTAAAGCGTTATATGACTGAGCTTACCGTTCAGCATCCTGATTCGATTAATCAAGCCGCTGATTTTCTATTGCAAAAAGTACTGAATCGACCGGAGTATTACAAGTTTTTTGCCAATTGGATCACGCTACAATACGAGCCGACCAAGACTACCCTGATGGATCCAGAGGCTGTATTCGTACACATGGTACAAAACTATTTTACCTACGAACGTGCTTTTTGGTCAGACTCTGTTCAGACGCATGGCCTACAACTCCGAGCTCATGAAATGGCAGCTAGCTTGGTAGGCAAAATGGGCCCGGATGTAAAAGCCAATAATCAAAATGGGCAGCCTGTGTCTCTCCTTGCACTCAAAAAGCCTTACATCGTTGTATACATGTACGATCCCAATTGCGATAATTGTGCGATTGAGACGCCTAAATTGGCTCAATTCTATCAGCAAAATAAAAACCTGATTGATGTCTTCGGCATTGTATTGAACACCAACCCAACTGAGTGGAAAAATTACATTGCCAAGAACGGCTTGCAAGAATGGACACACGTCTACGATGAAACCAATAGAGCTATATATGCTACCTACTTCGTAGATCATACACCAGAGATATACGTCCTCAATCCCGAACGAAAAATCATCGCGAAGAACTTGAAAACCGAACAAATTGCAGAGGTGATTAATCGAGATCAGTCGGGAAGCTAGTGCTTTTGTTGCGAGTTGCGGGTTACATTTTGACACAACCCGCAACCCGCAACAAAAAAAGTTATCCTGAACGATGAAGGCTTATCAATCACGCTCCCTCCCTACAAAATATGCCGATGCCTCAGCACCAAGAGGATAATACAAAGTAAGAATACTCCTGCGGCAAGCCCTACTTGCATCCATTGCGATTGAATCATTCGTATACTACTTTCCACATAGTAAGGATTAGGAAGATTGGGAGAGCCTAGGCCTGAGCGGATTTCCCAATTTTCGATATCACTATTGTCCAGCGTAGGTAATAGAAGGCTAAGGGTAAAGGTAGAATCAGTGGGAGGAATATCATAGTAAATACTGTCGACAGAAGCACCTAATTTGGAAAACAACTGAAGGCTCTCCTCTCGCTTATTCAGCCCGAATCCCATTCCTCCTATCACACTGTAGGCTTGTGGAAACTGGCGCCTAAACTTTTCCTCATTTTCACAAACCACCAAGTAGTCATTTGGCCCTAGACTGACATCCGGAAAAACAAAGGTATTTCGACTGTCGGCTAAAGTCCAATCCTTTAGGCTAATCTCCTTATTCGATTTATTAAAAATCTCAATCCAGTCTTTGGATTTTTTGTTATTCGGACTCACCTCATTGATCATTACTTGGCCCACCAGTGGATGTATAAACGGAACAAAAACAGCTTTGATATCATAAACATTCTCCGTTAGTGCCAGGTCGAAGGCTCGCTTTCCTTCTTCTATTTCAATTCCCTCCCAGTGTGAGAAGCGATAGCCATAGTCGGCTACAGCCTGAAGGTGTATCGGGTAATTGGCAAAATACTGACCGGAAAAGGGCCGGCCTTTGATCTCAATGTTATTATTCACCTTTATGCGTCCTCCTTCTGTGGCCTGGGCTACTACTTGTCGTAATGCTCCCGTATTGAAACGTTCCATAAGATGCATTCGCATATAATGAGGACGTTCGTTGGCAAAAGTGCGAAGCAGCTCTACCTGTTTTTCCCAACGTCTTTTACTCAACCGCCATCGCTTGAGGTGTCGATCAATTTCCGGTGCCAATTGTTTATAGAGGTCATCTATTTTTTTATTGGCATGTTCGCCAGAAAAGCAAGTATTCAAGTAATCGGCAAAGTGATTGACGAAGTTTTGCTCGAAATCAGCATTTTTCAACAACTTCCGGAGTATAAAGGTGCTCCAAGGCGGATTGGGCCAATGCGGGCCATCTTCTTCGGTATGAAAGGCTAAACTATTGTTATCATAGGCTTTAGTTTCATGCAAACCATAGCCCCAGTCTGTATCATACAAAATCCATCGCCATCGACCTTCCGGGCTTTGCGGTCGCCAAAACTTGATGTTTCCTCCTGCATCCTGATTGTCAAAATAGATTTGAGCAATCTGATGACGCATGAAGTTGTCGATTTCCATTTGTGTATTGAGGTGCTCATAATTAGCGGCTACACTCAAATCATATCGATCAAGAAAGCGCAACATCTCCTGATAGTGCTTGCGCGAACCTCGCTTCCGTATCATGCGATGCTCAATCAAGTCGATACTGTCTTTATCGGCTTCAGTATGGTCTGCCACAAAATATCGGTTGATTTTTTCTCTGATGTTATAAATTCCCCAATATTTACCATTGATATACAGGTGAGAGGGGCGATAAGCCTGGGTTTCAATATCCCAATCATCAACCAAGCCTGTCATCAAGGCGTCCCGAAAGTGTGTTTTTCCAAAATCACTTCCAGAGTTTCGTAGGACTAGAAATTTATACTTTTTTGGGTTTCCTTTACCAAAAATAGGATAGTCGAAGCGGCTTTGACCATAGCGCTTTCTAGCAACAAGTGCGATCGATTTTTGCGGGAATAATCGACTCATGCCACCAAATAAGCGAAAGCCTGTAGTATTGTTATAAACACAGTTTCCATCCACTTCGTAAATCTCTGCATGCATGGGGAATTCGCGCCGTGTCCAAAAGTTAGCCCCCGGTTTTTGCCATAGGGAATCAACGACTCGATTTCCTTGCATGAATACTCCTCGAATCGGGTCAAACAGCATGGAGGAGGTGACAGCTAAGGATATAACAGGAAAGCGTGTAGGTGGCTCATTGATGAAGTAGGTTTGTCCAAAATAGGCCTTGCGACCCGCTTCACCAAACACGGCTACTCTAAGAACGCTGGTAGATGTAATAGTAATGGTGCCACGGTATCGCTTGGAACGTTTACCAGGTTTGCTACCGTTTAGGGTATAGTAAATAGCACCTTCAGAAGCATGCAAAGCAACGTCGAGAGCGTGATCATAAAAACCACCTTCCTGACTAAATATAAGCTCAATCGATTCTTCGGTAAAAGGGCTGGCAGACTGGGCCCACATCCCATGAAAAGTCAGCCAGACTATCACTAATAGTGAACTAATTCTCAAAATGGCCATGTGTTGATCTGTGGTACAATTTATGTTATTTTAACAAAAGTCGGAAATTAGGAGGCAAATACTTGATTTACTGTATGCCAGAAGCAACAGAAATCACCTCCTCCTTATACGCTCGATTTACGAGAGTGTTCCATTTGCTAAAAAAACTTGCCCACTTTTGCTTACTACTGAGGGAGGCCAAAACTATCGCGAAACGCTTTGTACATAGGTGTTGACGACCTCCCGTTAAGGCATTGAAACTGTCCCTCAAATAGCAGTTCTATTAATTGGGTTTTTAAGGCCACCTGAAAAATAGCGGATAGTATTCGTATTGTTCGATTAGTCCTTGGCTGATACATTAAAGGTCAGATGCGGGCCCACTTCTGATTTATTGGTTCTCCACCGGACACGTATGAACGCCAAAAACAGCATATAGAGGGCAGAAGCTAACTACACTGGTTAACACAAAGATGCCTGCGACAGCTAACAATACAAAACCTAGGATGCCGCTTACGACTTTGGTGAAAAATAAAACACCGACGATCAAAGCAATAACTACTCTTACGATTTGGTCAGTAGATCCCATATTCTTTTTCATCTTATACGATTTATAATGGTTGAGAAATGAAACAAGCACTTATAGTAGATCACCGGATAAACGGATGAAACAAAAATAAAGGATTGGGAAGGTAGAATGCAGTGACTTCAGTCACCACGGATCGAATTTTTTGGTGTTATTTAGATGATTTACTACCTGAAGTTGTTGTAAAATGAAGGGTTCCAATGTGGCTTGCAACTAAAACATCTATCTATTTTAAAAAGACTTCCCTGAAAAACTATATAGGTAAGGGGCTTTATGCGCTTTTCCATTAAATCTTTTTTCGTGTCTTTCCAAAATGCCGAGACTCAGCATTTTGCGCTGAAAAGTCGTCCGACGCAACTTTTCTCCCAATATGGCTTCATAGACTTTTTGTAATTCCTTCATAGTGAATTTAGGCGGTAATAGGTTCATACCCACCAGTTTTCGGTCTAGATTAAGTCTTAAAGACAGTAGCGCTTTTTGTACGATTTCTTCATGCTTAAAAATGAGCGGAGGCAACTCATCAACGAAATACCAGTCTATAGAATCCGATAAGGCATCGGGTTGAGGCTTAACTTTTTCATAATCGATCAGCGCATAGTAGCCCACCGAAATGAATCTTTCTAGTAGCAAAGCGTATTCTGTTAGTGAAAACCCACTTGCTTCTAAGATCGTTTTCATGACCTCGGGTTGATGTCGATTGAGATTGCCGAAGGTATGAAACTGCTCAAGGTATATTTTGTCCAAACCAGTTCGTTCCTGTAGTCCTCTATGCACGGCATCATCCAGGTTTTCATCCTGCTTAACGAAACCGCCAGGCAAGGCCAACCAACCCGTATTATGGTATTCCAATAATAGTATTTTCAATCGCTCGCCGGAAAAACCGAAAATCACACTATCATAAGCGACATGGGGCAGATAATTTTCCATTACACTATTTAAGGCTTAGGTTTTTTGAAAGAGCAGCATAAATTGATTATTATTGTCTCAATATGTGACAATAGTAGTTAAATACATCGAATTGTCAAAGAAAAATAGAGGCTACTATCAGCTAATAATAGCCTTTTCGAATAAAGTTTACGATACTAAACCATGATGCAATGGAAACAAAACGACGAACCTTTTTAAAACATACCAGCATGGCTGCAACAGGAATGGCGCTACTACCTGCTACAGCTTGGTCGATCGCAAAAGATGATACTGAGGCTGATATTGATAGTATATTGAAAAAACTGGCAGCCATCAATGATGAACAGGTAGCACGATTGTTGACGATGCAGCTGGATCAACCCGGAGCTCGGTGGGATGGTGGACTCATCAATGAATACGAATTACCCAATGCACATAGCACCAAGAATTTTATTGCTAAAATAGGCGGTGTATATGCCTGTAAATGGTCTAAGTTCTATTTATCATCACAGCTGGAAAAGCCCCTAGAGCGGGCCATTACTTGTCTGTGCAATGTTCAATATGAAGATGGGACGATTGATCTGCATTCTACTAATTTTCATTCCACGCCTGATACCGCCTTTTTGGTCAACTATCTGAGCCCGGTTTATGTGGTCTTAAAACGAATGAATCGATCTGGACTGAAAAAGAGTATCGCTGGTTTGGCGCAATTTATTGAACGGGCCGGCAAATGCTTATTGGTCGGAGGCATTCACACCGCCAATCATCGCTGGGTCGTCTGTTCCGCTTTGGCCAGGGTGCATTCCTTTTTCCCTTCTCCCGCCTATCTCGCTCGTATCGAGGAATGGTTAAGTGAAGGGATAGATATAGACCCCGATGGCCAGTACACAGAGCAAAGTGTAGCCACTTATAGCCCGGTCATTGATAATATGTTTATCACCTTAGGTAAAATATTAGGACGACCTTCCTTTCATGATATAGTACGAAAGAACCTCGAAATGACCTTGTACTATATACAGCCGGGTTTGGAAGTGTTGACAGATGCCTCGGGACGGCAGGATAGTGCCCAGACTCGCTATGTAAATTCCTACTATTACGCTTATCGATACATGGCGGTAATAGATCAAAACCCGGTATTTGCCGCGCTTTGCCGCCAAATGGAAAACCAAATTCCTGAAAAGGTAGCGAGTTCGGCTCCGCTGATAGCCGAATTAATAGAGGAGGCTGTTTTTGAACAATCACTGCCTGTTTCAGGGCGCCTCCCCGATAATTATTTTAAGCGCTTTGCCCACTCTGGCGTCTTTAGGATTCGGCGAAGCAATATTGACCTTTCGGTGATTGAACGAAACCCTACTTTTCTGCGATTTATGAAAGGTAGAGCTGTCTTACAATCGATGCGATTACATGCAGCCTTTTTTGGGTTCAAGGGACAGTTTATTTCGGAAGCAGCAGAACTGCTTGGAAAGAAAATAATACTAAGCAGGACAATGGTACATGGATACTTTCAGCCATTTCCCGAAGACCGAAGAACCGGCGATGGGGATTGGAGTAAAATGCCTCGTAATGAGCGAGAAATGACGGAAGTCCAAACCTTGACGCAACGCGTTTCAATGGAAGAAGTGGATGGGAAGGTGACCCTTGAAATTGCGGTAGAAGGCACCGAAGAGGTGCCTGTTTCTATTGAAATTAGTTTCCGGTCAGGAGGGGAACTCAGCGGGGTGACCCCTGATAAACGCACAGAAAGTGCCTATTTCCTCGAAAATGGAGTAGGGGAATACCGAGTCGGAACGGATGTTATTCGATTCGGACCAGGGCAGGCGGCACACAAATGGGCCCAGATGCGAGGAATGTTACCGAAGCAGGAAGGGGAAAGTGTTTATTTAACGGCTTATACCCCCTTTCGACATACAATAGAACTTAGTTGAAAACCCAAACATGCTCTAAGCTTTTACCAATCAATACCGTCTTCACCACGATCACGAGAGGAAGCTCCTGACCTTGTCTATGTATGGGTTCCTTCTTTGTGACAATTATATAAATCTTCAACCTTTATCAATATGAGATATTTATTTATACCAGTACTCCTAAGTTGCTTTGCACAGATGACTGCGGTAGCTCAAGGGAATAATGCTTTTGCGGTACAAGTAGTAACGGAAAACGGTATTCTCGAAGGAAACTATGATACAAAAAATGGCATTCAAAAATACCTGGGAATCCCTTTTGCAAAGCCACCAGTAGATGAGTTGAGATGGAAGGCACCTCAGCCGCTCGACAATTGGGAAGGGGTGCGGCCCGCCAAAAGCTTTGGACCACGTGCGATGCAGGCCCCGGTTTTTGGCGATATGAAGTTTCGCTCTGATGGTATTAGCGAGGATTGTCTTTACTTGAATGTATGGACACCCGCCACTCGCAATACCAAAAATCTGCCAGTCTTGGTTTACTTTTATGGTGGAGGCTTTGTGGCAGGTGATGGTTCTGAGCCGCGCTACGATGGAGAGAGTATGGCCGAAAAAGGTATTGTTACGGTCACCGTAAACTATCGGCTAAATATTTTTGGCTTTTTCGCACATCCTGAGTTGAGTGCGGAGGCACCTTATAAAGCTTCCGGCAATTATGGTTTGCTAGACCAAGCGGCAGCCTTACAGTGGGTGCAAAAAAATATCGCCGCCTTTGGAGGTGACCCCAATAAGGTAACCATTGCGGGAGAATCTGCGGGTTCTATCTCTGTTAGCCTACAAATGGCTTCTCCATTATCTAAAGATTTAATAGCTGGGGCGATTGGTGAAAGCGGGGCATCTATCCATCCCACATTGCCGCCTACTTCATTGGCTGAAGCAGAGCAAATCGGATCGGACTTTGCCCAAAAAGCAGGCTATCCCAAATTAGCAGATTTAAGAAAAGCAAGTACCCGAGAAATTTACGAGATTTATAATGAGTCCAAGCGATTTGGTTTTCCCGTGGTAGTCGATGGTTATTTTTTGCCCCAAACACTTCCAGCTATATTTGAGAAAGGAGAGCAAGCACAAGTGCCTTTATTACTGGGGTGGAATTCTGCGGAGATTCCAGGGATGGCCTTTATGCAGGGGCAGCCCTATACGGAGGAGGCTTATGTAGCGAAGGTGAAAGAGAATTACCCCGAAAAGCATGCCGCAATATTGAAACTATACCCCCATGGTTCTGCCAAAGAAATTGAACATTCTGCTACTGCCTTGGCTTCTGATCGATTCATTGCTTATAGTACCTGGAAATGGTTTGACCTGCACCGCAAAAATAGCCAACAAGCAGTTTATCGCTACCTGTATAGCAAATTACGTCCCCCTCTCGTCGACCAAACCTTGGCGTCAGGCTTGGCTGGAGGAACGGTAAAAAAAGACCCCAATGCGCCTAAAATGCCTAAAGCAATTGGTGCCCCACATGCCTGTGAGATTGAATATTGTATGGGGAACTTACATTTGGTACATGAATACGCATGGACCGATGATGACTATAAAGTATCAGAAACTATGCAAAATTACTTTGCGAATTTCATCAAAACGGGAAATCCTAATGGAGAAGACCTACCCAAGTGGCCAGTGGTCAAGGGGGCCGATCCAATGCCAGCCGTTATGATTATTGATACCGAAAGTAAATCTGTCAAGGCCAAGCAGGATGCTAGATATGAATTACTGGATAAAACTTACTTAAAAGGGGAGTAATAAGTAGCTGAACCTATCTACTCGACACTTTATGGCGGGCTCTTTTTGCGTTATACTGCCTTAGATTTTCTTCAAGTAGCTAGGGCTATTATCATCAAATCTGCCTAGTCTAACACAAAAACACCCTCCTCCAAAATTGACGATTATATACATCCAGCTACTTGGCTAAGTGGAAAAGCTTGAAGCAAAGGGAGAAAGACTTCCTCCTTTTGGGTTAAATTGGGGGCCTAGTCGAGATGGGAATTTATTACCGTATCAATTGTTTTCACAAGAAGCGCTCCAATTATCTAAAAATATACCACTGTTGATTGGTACGACCAAAAATGAGTTTATGCCTTCCTTGGTAGAAGTAGACGGGTTTACCCAAATGGGACGCCTACAATGCAAAAAAAGGAACTACTATGTTTTTTGATAAAGAATGTTATATTCGGTATCATCACGATCAGGATTTGATGGAATTAATGAAGATGGTCCAGAATTAGCAGTTTGATAAAGTTATGTATTAAGAAAAAGGGAGAACGATTGGGAAAGCTGTATCTTCAGCTTGAATTGAAAAACTGAATGGATTTTGAGAAGCCAATCTTGGCCTATCTGCTATAAATTCATCATAAGCCTTTTGTAGTTAACAAAACGAAAATCATGAAACCCAACGGCAAGCTAGCCTTACGTAAGCCTTATCCGTATGTATTCGGAAGCTTACTGTCTATTCTATTATTGACCACCTGTACTACGGACCAAGCTGCTGAACTTCTGCCACCAGAAGAAAACCGTTTTACCACTACCGTACTTTCAAATGCCGGGGCTTTGGATGAACCCATGGCCTTTACTTTTCTAAATGAGGAGGAAATGCTCATTGTCGAAAGAAAAGGCGGCGTGAAATCCTTCCATGTGTTGGCCGAACAAATGAGACCGGTAGCGACCATTCCTGTTAATATCCTGTACGTGAATAAGGAAGGCCGATCTAGGGCTGCGGAAGAAGGTTTGATGGGCATTGTTGCGCATCCCAATTATGCCGAAAATAATTGGGTATTCATGTTGTATGCAGATCCTGACGAACCCAAGCATGTTTTGGCACGATGGGAATATAAAGATGGGGTCTTGAATGAGGCTTCCAAGAAAGTTGTTTTGGAATATCCTACTCAACGAGAGGAATGCTGTCATACCGGAGGAGGAATGGTTTTTGATAAAGCCGGCAACCTCTTTATAACCGTCGGGAACAATACAATCAATCCACCGCAAGGAACGTCCAATCTGGATGAGCGCCCTGGGCATAAACTGTCAGATGACCAACGTACTTCAGGGAATTCTAATGATCTAAGGGGGAAAATATTGCGCATCCATCCGGAGGATGATGGGACTTATACCATACCTGATGGGAACCTTTTTCCAGCAGGAACGCCGAAGACGCGACCAGAGATTTACACCATGGGGCATCGCAATCCCTGGCGAGTATCTATCGATAACAAAACGGGCTACATCTACTGGGGCGAGGTGGGCCCCGATGCTTCAGAAGATCGAGCGCAAGGACCTCGTGGGTATGATGAATTTAATCAAGCCAAGGAGGCTGGTTTTTTTGGCTGGCCCTATTTCATTGGAGACAATAAACCTTATGCGGATTACGATTATGAAACCGATTCTATTTATGGTTTTTTCGATGTTAATAAGCCCGTTAATACCTCTCCTAATAATACGGGGGTGACCGAACTGCCTCCGCCACAAGAAGCTTTTCTCTGGTATCCTTATGGCCACTCAGCAGAATTTCCCCTGATGGGGAGTGCCGGGAGAAGTGCCACCGGCGGGCCGGTATTTCGTCAGGCTGATTTTCCCGAATCGGATAAGCGATTTCCCGCTTATTACGAAGGGAAGTGGTTGATCACAGAATTTATGCGCGGATGGATTATGGCAGTAACCATGGATAAAAACGGAGATTACGTATCAATGGAGCCCTTCCTGCCAAAAGAAAACTTCTCCAGTGCGATTGATATGCTATTTAGCCCTGATGGCGACCTGTATGTATTGGAATATGGGTCAGCTTGGTTTAGAGGGAATCAGAATGCTCAAATCAAACGAATCCAATATAATGGAGGAAACAGAATGCCTATTGTGCATGCCAGTGCCAATACAACAGCAGGTGCTGTGCCACTTACTTTGCAACTATCTTCGGAAGGTACAATCGATTATGATCAAGACCCGCTTAGCTACAAATGGACAGTCGAATCCTCCAATGGCTTTTCAGAAATACTAGAAGGTGCTCAGCCTGAAATAGTGCTTACGGAAGCGGGTATATATACCGTTCGTCTAAACGTTGAGGATAATCATGGAAATAGCAATGAACAGCAATTTGAAGTGATAGCAGGGAATGAACCGCCTCAAGTAGACATTCATATTACAGCAGGGAATAAAACCTTCTTTTTCCCAGATAGTCGTCTCGCTTATCAAATTGAAGTGAAAGATAAAGAGGATGGAACCCTTGGCGCAGGCATAAAAGCGGAGGAAGTAGCCGTCAATTTTGATTATGCCCCAGAGGGATTTGATCCGATCGAAATTGCCCAAAATCACCGCAGCACCGACGATTGGGTGACCTTTTCCAAAGGGAAAGCCTTAATAGATAATAGCGACTGTTTTTCTTGTCATCGAATAGATGTTAAATCGATTGGTCCGAGTTATAAGCAAGTGGCAGAAAAGTATAAACGCGATAAAAAAGGCCAGGAAATTATTGCCGAAAAGATCATAAAAGGTGGCGTTGGTGTTTGGGGAGAGCATGCTATGAGTGCTCATCCCGATATATCTCCTCAACAAGCGGCTCTGATGGTAGATTATATCATGGGTTTGAATGATCCCAAGCCCGTCGCCCAAGTTGTTCCACTGGCAGGAACCTATACGACCAGCGTGCCCGACAAAGAGAATGGTAAAGGAGGCTATCTATTAAGGGCGGCCTATCAAGATAAAGGTGCCAATGATTTGAAAACCCTGACTGCTGAAAAAATCATAGCCCTCCGCAATCCGGTGATCAATCCAGAACACTTTGATGCGGAGGAAGGCACACAGCTGCTAACGACACCGCGCCGTTTATTCAACATTGTCAAAGATGGGGCATGGCTAGCTTATCAGCAATTGGATATGACTGGTGTGAGCCAAATAGCGATTAGTGCCGAAGCGCCTACGAGAAACGGAGCGGCTGGAGGTATTATCGAATTACACCTGGATGCACCAGATGGCAAATTGATAGGAACGACGGAAAAAGTAACCCCACTTACAATTGATGTGCAAGCAGAATTGCAAAAGCTCAGGGCGGCATGGGAAAAAGAAGGGAAAGTAGGGCCAAGGCCTAATGGTGGAACCGTTAGGGCGCTTTTTCAAAAAGACTATACTTTTGATGTAAGCCAGTTAAATGACTTACAAGATATTTATTTGGTATTTAAAAACCCTGAAGTCAAAGCGGGCCAAATACTAGTACAAATGAATAAGATTACTTTTAAAAACGAATCTGACTTAATTCAGTAATGGCCAAAGAATAAGTTCCGCATTTTGAGATAGAGATTTTGGTGATAGACAAGGCATTTTTTGAAGATTAGCGATTGCTTTTGCCTGTGGCAAAAAGAGTAGTTTACCGCTATCGCTGAAAAAA
>Ga0070726_10003986_pt1 | contig 12058 bp, 8 predicted proteins | sample tdAd471_FD_67275 | JGI IMG/M metagenome (GOLD analysis project Ga0070726, IMG submission 67275) | Marine sediment microbial communities from the Atlantic coast under amendment with organic carbon and nitrate - tdAd47.1 | ecosystem: Environmental > Aquatic > Marine > Coastal > Sediment | place...
CTCTACCTGGCCTCGGCCATGGGCCCGCTGGTCTGGGGCTTCCTGTACGGCCTGCTGGTGTGGCCGCTGCCCGACGACCTGTACGTCGGCTGGGTCCGGGTGCTGTCGTCGGAGCGCTACGGCCTGCGCATCCCGATCCCTCACCCCGACGGCTCACCGTCGGAGCGCTTCCTGGGGCACTTCCCGCGGGGGCTCGACCTGTACCTGCCTGCCGAGCAAGGGGTGGCCGAGCTGCACACCTCGTTCATCGTCGACGAGCACAGCCGGTATGCGGTGCGCGGCCTCACGGTTCAGCCCACCGAGGTGAAGCGCTTCCTCGAGCGGATCGACCTTCGCTACGACCCGCGACGCCCGGCCCCTCTCGAGACGCGCCTGCGCATGGAAGATCGCATCTTTCTGGGCGAAGACCGCCAGACGGTGGTCGAGTTCATCATGCTCCCCAAGGAGGAGCGGTGATCCCGTTGCTCCTGTGGGCCCTGGCCGGCTGCATGTGCCAGTCCGACCCCTACCCAGCGCCCATTCCCGGCTCGGCCTATCGAATCACCGAAGACGTGCCGGAGAAAGACAGCGAGGTCTTCGTCGATCTGCTCACGACCTGGCGCGAGTGCGCTGGCGCCGGTGTGTCCGACATGGAGGCGTGCGTGCCCCGGGCCGACCGCGCCGCGGGCGAGGTCCAGCTGTCCTTTCAGATCAAGGATCCGCAGACGAGCGTGACGCTGCCTCGATCGATCACCCCCGAGCAGGTGCGGGTCACCCACGACCGCTACACCCAGAGCGACGTGACGCTCATCCCCCACGAGCCGGTCACCTCTGGCCAGCTGTTCATCTTGCTCATCGACGGCTCGGGGTCGATGTACGAGAACGACTCGGAGCGCATCAAGAAGGTCTACCAGGCGCTGATGATGCCCAAGGTGATCAAGGGCTTCTTCCCCGAAGACGGCGGCAAGACGGGCGTGGTGTTGCTGCGGTTCTCCTCGACGGTCACCGGGCTCGACGGCGGGCCGCCGCGGGTGATCAAGTCCGCCGACGACTACAAGCGGATGATCCAAGACCACCTGCTACAGAGCTCCGGGGGCTTCACCCACCTGTACGACGCCGTGCAGTACTCGGTGACCGAGCTGCTGCAGTCCAAGGCGGTGAGCGGCTTCCTCACCGTGCAGGCCGCCGAGCCCACGCTGGTGGTGCTCACCGACGGCTTCAACAACGAAGAAGCCGCCGACACCTGCGCCTCGAACGTGCCTCGCCTGCAGGAAACCCTCGACGTCGTGCGAGAGGTGCGCACCTCGGGCTCGGCCCAGTCGCGGCCCACGCTCTACACGGTGGGTCTGGGCAAGGCCATCGCCGGGGTGAAGAAGCCCAAGTCGAAGAACGTGAAGGTCACCCCCCGCTCGCTGTGTGGCCCCTATGCCGACCGCCGCATCGACAGCGACCTGGAAGACTACGGCATCGACGCGGTCTCGCTGGAGTGGATGGCCGAGGCCGGGGCGGGCATCGCCTTCGTCAAGCGCAACCCCCAGGGCCTCGCCGACGTGTTCGAGCGGGCCGCGCGGCCGCGCTACCGATGGTACGAGATCCGCTACCGGGTCACCGACAGCCTCTACCACCGCAAGAGCTTCGACGTAGAGGTGCAGCTCACCTCCGCCGACCTCGCTGTGACGCGGGTGAAGCTGCTGCCGTCCCCCTGGATGGATGCGCCGAGCGGTCGCCTGCCCGACGAGGAAGCAGAGTGGGTGTCCCCCACGCCCTTCCGCCACTCAGTCACGGTTCTGCTGCCCATCTTCAGCGTGCTGATCTTCCTGACCTACCTCGGCCCCGCCTGGTTCAACGCACGGCGGGGGATCACGCGGCGGGCCAAGCTGCGGCGGTGATCGCTTCGACCATCGGGCCCTACCGGGTGCTGCGGGAGCTCGGGCGCGGCCACTTCGGCACGGTCTGGCTCGCCGAGGGAAGGGTCCCCCTGACGAAGGGAGGGCGCTCGGAGCCTCGGCTTGTCGCGATCAAGCAGCTCCGCGAGTGGAGCATGAGCGGCTTCGAGACGCTGGTGCGTGAGTACGAGCTGCTGGCACACGTGCGCCACCGCACCCTGTGCACGGTCTACGAGTTTCTCGACCGCGAGTCGGCGGTGGTGATGGAGTACGTGCACGGGGTCACGCTGCGGCAGGTCGTCGATGCCCTGGGCGAGGGGAGGCCGATGTGGTCCGACGCCGCCTTGCTCGTAGGCATCGAGCTCGCCGAGTGTCTGTACCAGGCGTATGCGACTCCTGGGCCCGACGGGGGCCCGCTGGGGCTGGTGCACCGCGACGTGAAGCCCGCCAACGTGATGCTGTGTACCGATGGCCGAGTGAAGTTGTTGGACTTCGGTCTCGCGGCGACCAACGCGGCGGCGGATCTGCGGGAGGCGTCGGTTCAGGGCACGCCGCTGTACATGGCCCCCGAGCAGGCCACCGGCGGCACCGTCGACCACCGAACCGACCTGTTCGCGGTGGGCTTGCTGCTGTACGAGCTGCTGTCGGGGGCGGCGGCCTACCCGGTGCCCACCCAAGACCGTGCGTCGCGGATCGGTCCGTTGCTGGAACGCATCCAGCGGGCCGACGTGACCGAGGAGCTCACCCGTCTCCAGCGCCTGCACCCGTCCCTCGCTGGCGTGGTGGGGCGCTGCCTCGCGCGCGACCCGGGCGACCGGCCCGAAGACGGGATGGAGCTGCTTCGGGATCTGCGCCGCTGCGTGTCTCGAGGGGGCGGTGACCCGCTGGTGGACTTCGCCAGTTACTGTTTCGACGAGGTGTGTAAGGTCGAGCCCCCCCCGCCCGTCGGCTTCGAGGAAGCCGAGGCTGGGGGTATGATGGCAGCGACTCGAGACGGAGGCCCGCGCAGCGCGATGTCCGACAACTCCCCTCCCAGGCCAGGTGGTCCGCCCCCGCGTCCCGGCGGCAAGCGGCCGGCGGCGGTCGGCGGTCGGCCGCGGCCGACGGCGAGTGATCGGCCGAAGGTTCCCAAGGGCGGCAAGTCATGGACGCCCCCCGCCAACGATGCCAAGCCTTCTCCTCCGAAGGTGGTGTCGGCACCGAGCGGCGAAAAGAACCTCCGCATGGTGCCGCTGTCGGCCGAGTCCTCCGATCCAGAGATCGGCTCGGGCGCACCCGCTGGAGCTACGGAGTTCTTCGCCCTGCCTACGCCCCGTCGTCAGGTCGACGACGACGACGAGATCGTCGACCTCCGTCGCAACGATCCGGTCGCCGCTGCGGGGCGCCCTGCGGCCCCCCCGCCCGGCCCTTCGGGTCCACCCCCCGGCGCCCACGCGCACGGAGGGCACGCGCCGATGGGTGCCCCGATGCCGATGGCGGTGCCCATGGGCATCAGCGGCCCCGTGGCGTCCGGGCCGATGCCGGCCGGCTACCCCGGAGGCATGGCGCCGGCGATGCCCCCCGATCCCAACGCCGACCTCGACCGGGCCAAGAGCTACCGGGTGTTCGCCGTGGTGGCGGGGCTGATGTTCATGGTGTTCACGGCGCTGATCGCGTCGCTGGTGGTGCTCGCCTACGGCTTCTACATGATGGAGCAGGCGCAGCCGGTCGCGCAGAACCCCGTCGTGCAGCCGATCCCGCCCCCACGCGGCGGAGGGGGCCTCGACACCGGGCTCGCCAAGCCTCCGCCTCCGCCTCCGCCTCCCAAGCCGCGCAGCTCGCCCAAGCCCCGGTCGGGTCCCAAGCCGGCCCCTACGCCCAAGCCGCCCGCGCCGCCTCCGCCGGTGGAGAAGGGCAACGTGGTGATCAAGATCTCGGCGAGCGAGCCCTACACCCAGGCCGAGGTCAAGTGCGACAGCGGCCTGCGGGAGCGCGGTAGCTTTGCCGGCGGCACGGCGACGGTGCCCAACATCCCCGGGCCCGGGCAAGACAACTGCACGGTCGTGTTCAAGGGGGGAGGTGGGCTTCCCAAGGCATCGGTGGCTGGCGGCAAGACCTACAGCTGCACCTTCGACGGCTCCTTCGCCAAGTGCCAATGACGCGAGCGGTAGCCACCGGTTCGCGCCGACAGTGGTCGGTTCCGGGGGCTCGCGCGTAGGGATGGGTCGAGGGTCGGCAGGCCCGGCTTGGCGCGATGCTCGCGCCGGCTCCACCGCTCGTGCCATGATGCGGCCCGAGCACCCGCAGACCGACAGAGGGGTAGACACATGATGGGATGGGTTCTGCTCGCGTTCGGCTTGATCACTGGTCAAGCCCACGCAGCTGACATGGGACCAGACGCGCACGCCTCTGCGCCGACGGCCGAGCACCGCACCGCGGGGCCCTTCGGGGGCGGCCGCGGTCCGGCAGAGACCATCTCCGACGAGATCGAGGAGAAGAAGAGCAAGGAGCAGCTCGAGCGTGACGCTCGCCTCGCGGAGATCGAGGAGGCCAACCGGGCGAAGATCGCTCGGGTCGTGGTGCTGCAGTGGAAGGGCACCGATACCGACTTCCGCAACGAGAACCTGCAGCGCAACGTCAAGGCGCGGATCAACCGTCCCGACGCACGCTTCTACCCCGACATCGATCTGTACCAGGCAGGCCGCGCTGAGCCCGACCCCACCGTGCAGCCCATCGACCAGCGGGCCATCGTGCCCGATGCCGCTATCGATCTGCTGATCGACGCCGCCGACGAGGTGGGCTCGATCCCGTGGAACGCACTGTCGGAGCAAGACTGGGGCTCTCGCGCCCAGCGCCTGCTGCGCCTGGCCGACGAGGTCTGGTTCATCGATCGCCCCGAGCTGCGCGAGCCGATGTTCCTGCTGTACAGCCAGCTGGGGCGCGCTGCCGAGAACGCCAACCAGGGCTCGCCGCCCTACTACGAGCAGGTCTCGGGTCGCACGGTCAACTACTTCTGGTACCTCGCGGCCGCCCTAGCGCACCGCGACCCGTCGCTGATGTCGAAGATCACCGACTCCGACCTGAACACCTCGATCACCTACCTCAAAGACCAGATCGACTCGGGGGCCTTCGCCCCGGCGACCATCGCCTTCGACGACCGCCAGCAAGACTTCAACCCGAAGAACTTCGCTGCCGAGTACGAGCTGTTCATCGACGGTCTCACCACCACTGTGACCGACCCCGACGGCCTGCTCGAGGTGCCCCGCGGCCGCACCGACATCTACCTGCGCCGGCCCGGCGACGGGCACGGCCTGTCCGACCGCTACGAGCAAGACAAGGCCGACAACAAGTTCCACTTCGTCATGAACAACGCGCAGAAGCGGATGGGGCTCGACTTCCAAGACCAGCTCATGGAAAACCCCTATGAGTGCATCCCGGCGATCGACGGCGACATCCTGACCTACCTGTCGATCTACCAGAAGCTGCACCCCGTGGCCGACGTGTACATCGTGGTCCCCTTGGCCGGGTCGACGGCGCCTGGCCGCCTGCACCTGTGGCGGTGGGACAAGGAGCAGGCGCACCTCGTGCGCGTGCAAGACAACACTGGTGGCTTCCCAGTGCGCTTCGCTGCGCTGATCAGCGCCGGCATCGCCTTCGGCACCGTCGACTACCAGGCCCCGGCCGACGAAGACCTCCAGAGCAACGTCGACGAGGCCAACCCCGACGCGCCCTTCGAGCCTGCCGCGGCTGTCGACCAGTTCGCCGACGTGGCGCCCATCATCGACGGCTTCCCCATCGACTGGCAGCTGCGCGGCCACTACAACCGGTTCATCTTCGGGTTCGGCCTGCAGTACAAGATCGGGCTGGGCACGGCCGAGGATCCGTCCTACGCCGACGCATACCAGACCGACGAGTTTTCGGCGCTCAAGCCGGCTGGCGTGCCGTGCGACGACGCGGATGCCGTCAACCAGGTGCCGGGCTGTGTCGACGAGCTGGGTGCGCCGGTCGTCAACGGCGAGAAGGAAGTGCAGGTCCTCGCGCTCCGCGAGCGTCGCCTGCAGCGGCTCGTCTACGGCACCCTGGGTGTGATGCTCGGCCGCGACGCTGGCTCGGGCTTCGGCCCCCGCGGCTACATCCGCTACGGCTGGGCCAACGCGCCCCACGCCATCGATCTGACGGCCCACGCTGGCTACACGGCCCGCGTCGGCAAGGGCAGCAAAGACGACGAGCGCACCGGGCGCGTCCGCGCCATCCTCGATGTCGACTTCTTCGGCGGCACGCTGCTTCCCTTCCGCAACAGCATCTACATGATCAGCCGCAGCGAGCTGGCGGCCACGGGCAAGTCAGGCTTCCTGCGGGTCGGCAAGCCCTTCGCGACCTTCGGCTTCACGGCAGGGGCCGGGCTCACCTTCTGATGGCCGACACGATGCCTCCCAAGGTGCGTGGAGCCCTCGTCGGAGGGCTCCTGTTGGTGCTGGGGCTCGCCTCGGGCGCGTTCCTGTTCGGAGGCGCAGGCGGCGTCCCCACGGGGCCGGTGACCCTGACGGTGCCAGGTGCGATGGCTGTGAGCGCCTACTGCGGTGGTGAGCAGACGTTTCGCAGCGACGACGCGCAGCCCGACACGCTCACCTTCGTGCCCGCCGGGCCGCGGTGCGACATCGAGGCGCCGCTCACTCCCTCCCTTCCGCTTCGGGGCGTGCTCGAGGTCGGGCGGGGGAGTGCCTATGCCTGCGTGCGCGATGGCCTCGACCTGGTGTGTGGGCTTAGCCCTGACCAGGGGTGAACACGACAGGCGGTGGGCCCACGTTAGGGAATGCCCAAGGAGGCGTCATGCGTAGGTGGTCACCGTGGGTTTGTCTGGCGATGGCAGCGGGCATCGTTCCCACTGCGCACGCGGCCGACGGCTTGGTCTGGCAGTGGCCGGAGGGCGAGACGCGCCGCTACCGTCTCAAGGCCGACCTTCAGCTGCACCAGGCGATGTTCCTGCAGGCCGAGTACAACAAAGACAGCCGGGTCTACGACCTCGCCTACGCCGTCGATCTCGACTGCAAGGCCGTGGAGCAGGGCAAGGGCTTCCTGGTGACCTGTGACATCGACGATGCGCAGCTCACCGCTGCGGGGGAAGACCCTGACAACCTGCTGCCCATCCTCGACGAGTGGGATGGCAAGCTCACCGACAACGCCTCGGTCCAGCTGACGCTGACCGAGGATGGGCGGGTCAAGGAGATCGACCTGCTCGGTCTCAACGAGCGCAACCAGCGCATCCGGCTGATCAAGGAGACGATGCACGCGCTGCTCAGCCGCGGGCTGTCGGCCTTCGACCTGCAGCTGCCCAAGAAGGGCGACGACGAAGGGGAGAGCTGGAAGCAGAAGTCGGAGCTGGTGATGCAGCTTCCCATCCTCGTGGGCGGCGTCGGGTCGAGTCAGCTGCGCAACGAGGTGTCAGGGGATGACGGTGGTCTGCCGGTCATCGACACCACGGGCCGCGGCTCGCTGATGATCGGAGAGCAGATCAGCGGGCCCGGCGACACCCGGCCGCCCGATGTGTTCGACTTCACCGTCAGCGCGCGTGGCACCTTCGACCCGGCCAAGGGGATGTTGGTGTCGCGGGCGATGATGGTGCAGGGCACCCTCACGCCGGGGAGCGGCTCGGCGATGGGCACCGTGGCGGCGCCCTACATCCTCGCCGCCGACTTGCAGTATGTCGCGCCCGGCACGCCGAGCACGATGCTGGGCAACAACGCAGTCCGACCGATGAAGAAGTAGCCTATCGGCGCTGGAAGTTTCCCAAACGTTCGATTAGTTTAGGGCTCGGAGGTGTTCCGTGCCCGAGGTTCGTGATCCCGTCGACGAGGCGGCCTGGCTGTCACTGGCTCCCCTCGCGGCACGCTCCGTCGCGCTGTCGCTGCCGCTGTCGACGCGCTTCCAGCTGCGCGACGACATCACCCCGGTGCAGTTCGCCTTCCTGCAGCAGCATGGCTTTCTGGTCTTCGACGGGGTCGCCAGTGCGCCCGAGGTGCAGCGGGCCCTCGCGGAGCTCGACGCGGTCGAGCAACACCTGCTCGCCGAGGGGATCGACAAGGTGCACGGCGTGCCTGTGTGGTTCGGTGAGGGGCCCGACGGCGAGCCTCGGCTGCAGCGCATGGGCTTCGCCTCGGTGCACAGCGACTGGCTGGAAGCCTTCGTCACCGATGCCCGGTTCGAGCCGATCCGTCGGCTGATCGGCGACGACGCTCGTATCGGCACCCGCGAGAAAGACGGTGTGGTGTTCAACCGCTACTTCAACAGCGGCGGCTCGCTGCGGCCCGGCGTGGCATGGCACACCGACTCGCTGCGCGACGTGTTCTACAACGGCACGATGCCGGGGCCGATGCTCAATGTCGGGCTGCACTTCGACCGGATCCGCCCGGAGGATGGCGGGCTTCGTGTGCTGCCGGGCACCCACCAGCAGGGCAGCTTGTCAACGCTGTTCCGCAAGGTCCACTTCTACACCGACGACGACGATCCCGACGAGGTGATGGTGGAGACGTGGCCTGGCGACCTCACCGTGCACGACGGTCGCATGTGGCACCGGGTGAAGGCGTCGCCCTACACCGGCGAGCGCTCCCTGCGACGCAGCATGTATGTGCCATACGTCGTCGATGCCTACGCCCCCAAGCAGGCCGATGCGCCCACCAACGCCTACATGCGGCTGTTCCACCGCGTGATCCAGCTCAAGGGGCTGCGCAGCCGGCTACCCGTCAGAACAGGTCGGCGACCTCGTCGTAGTACTCCCCGAAGTGCACCCGGTTGATCTGCTTGCCCATCTTGTAGAGCTCGCGGGCCACGGCGAAGATCACGTGCTTCATGCACACGGGCGAGCCCTCGGAGGCCGCGACCACGCAGGCGTTGATCGAGGCGTTGATGATCGAGCCGCCGGCCAGGCTGAACTGCTTGGCCATGTAGGACAGGTCGAGGTCGTCGCCGCGTGGGGCCATGTCGGGGATGGCGCGGTTCCACAGGGCCTCGCGCTCCACAGGGGAGGGCATCGGGAACTCGATGACGGCACCGAACCGACGAAGGAAGGCCTCGTCGATGTTCTCCTGCAGGTTGGTGGTGAGGATGGCGCAGCCCTCGAAGACCTCGAGCCGCTGCAGCAGGAAGCTGACTTCCTGGTTGGCAAAGCGGTCTTGCGCCTGCTTCACGTCGCCACGTGAGCCGAACAGGGAGTCGGCCTCGTCGAACAGCACGACCGACGAGCCGCCCTCAGCGGCGTCGAAGATCTCCTTGAGGTTCTTCTCCGTCTCACCGACCCAGCGGCTGATGACGCTGGACAGGTCGACTTTGAAAAGGTCGAGGCCCAGGCCGCCGGCGATCACCTCGGCACACATCGTCTTGCCGGTGCCGGGGGAGCCGGAGAACAGCGCCTTGATGCCGTAGCCCCGAGGCCGGATCTTCTGCCCGCCCCAGTGGTGCATGACCGTCTCTTGCTGGGCCAGGTACTGCTCGAGGTGCTTGAGCTGGCCGATGATCTTGTCGGGAAGGATCAGGTCTTCCCAGGCGTAGCGGGGCACGATCCGCTGGGCGAGGCCGCTGAACTCTGGCCGCGCTGCCTCGCGTGCGGCGGTCCAGATCGTCTCGATGTCGGGCTCGCGGCCGCCCGCCTCTGCCTCGGCCCGCTCCAAGACGCGCTCGATGGTGGTGCCACCGACGCTGTAGAAGCGCTCGGCGACTTCCTTGGCCTTCCCTTGGTCCCAGTCGCGGCGCTCGAGGGCCTCGGCCCATGCCCCGATGCGCTCGTCGTTGGTGGTGCGCCCGACCGGCACGGTGACGTTGGGGCGGTCGACGCCGAGCATGGTCGCCACGGCACGACGGTCGTTGCCACCGACGCACACAGGGTAGGGGAGCTCGGCGAGTGCGGTCCCCACATTCATCATCTGCATCCGGATCTGCGGCTCTTCCTGGGTATCTGGGACGTTGACCAGGTAGGGGATCGAGCCATCGAGCATCAGGTCGCGCACGAGCTCGTGGGGCTGGGTGAGGTAGGACTTGGTGCGCTCCATGTCGACGCGCACGAGGGGCCGCTCGGCGTGGCGGGCCACGGCCATGGCGATGCCCTCGCGCATGCCGCTGGTGCCGCCGACGATAGCGACGGTGATGGCCTTGTTGAGCGAGCCCTTGAGGATCTCGAGGCGCTCGTTGGTCTGCATGGGCACGAAGGGGATGCGCGACGTGTCCATCAGCTTGGCGCCCTCGGACAGGGCGATGGAGCGAGACTTGAGCAGCCACTGGATGAGGGTGGGAGCCGGGTGAACCCGCCGAGAGGTGTGGGTGTCCATGCCATCGGGCGGGTTGAGCAGGAGCAGCCGGTTGCGGATCAGCGGACCACCGGGCAGCAGCCGTGACTGCAGGGCGAGGCGCTGGCGCCGCTCCTGTCGGAGGACGCGCGTGGCGAGGTCGACCGTGAGGTAGGCCTGGTTGAGGTTGTCGTTGAGGTAGGCGAAGATCTTGCCGTAGCCGGCGCTGATCTCCGGAGCGATCGACAGGAGGATGAGGTCCATGTCGTCGCCGTCGAGGTCGAAGGCCGCTCGGAGGGTGGCGAAGCGGCCGCCCGGGGCGTCTCGGTAGGCCGTGGAGGCCGCAATGGCATCCTCGAGCCCATCTGCGCCTACGGGGTAGTCGATCTCACCATGGGCGCGCAGCAGCGCGTCGACCTCGTCGTCGGTGATGACCGAGCCCCAGAACTGGCCCTTGGCGCGCATGGCGGGGCGGGCCCGCTGACGACGCACCGCGCGCAGCAAGAGGAGGTCGGAGCGGCGCAGCCGGCGCGCCAGGTCGGAGAAGATCGTCGCGCTTCGCATGCGCGCAGCCTACCGCGAGTCGTCGCCCCCAGGGGGACAGACCCGCGCGAAGGGCCTCATCAGCCGAAGAAGTCGTGCCGCGTAGACCGGAAGGTGTGCTCGTCGCTGATTCGCTCGAGGGTGCGCACCACGTGGTCTTTCAGCTCGTTGACGATCTGCCAGTGGGTGCGACCATCCTTCATCAGGGCCTTGTAGCCCTCCATGGGGTCGCGGTCTTTGTTGCCGCCGATGAGGGCCTTGCTCACCTTGGGCTTGTTGGGGTCGTCGCCACCCTCGCCCTCGCCCTCACCCTCGCCGCCTGGACCACCGCCACCCTTGGCCTGGTCATCCATCTCGCCGCTGTTCACGGAGCGCATCACGCTGCCGAAGTCTTCCCCCGAGCGAGCGCGGTGCACGACCATGCGCTCGATGGCGCGTGCCGCGATCTCTTCCGCGTCGCGACCGCCGTGGCTTGCGCCGTTCTCGGCCTCCTCGGACTTGCCCTGCGCTTCCCGCTGGTGAAAGCGTTCGTGAGCGTACAGGGCCATGTCTTCGGGGTTGTTGCGGTCGAAGGAACGCGACAGGATCACGCTGCGGTCGACCGTGAAGGCGCGGGCGCCGAGCGTGCGCAGGGCTCGCTGGGCCAGGGGACCGGAGTAGGCTTCGCCGCCGTCTGGCATGCTGACGCGGTGGAGGCCGGGCGCGCTCTGCCGCGACATTAGGCGGCTGGCGAGGGAATCTCCGCGGTCGTCGTCAGACATCGGTTTCTCCAAAAAGCAGCGAGGCAGAGGGCCTGTGACACAGCGAGCCGGACATCTTGTGATTCAGCCCCAGTGGGTGTGGACCCCACGAGGACTCCTCACGGATCATGCCATAGAGATCGACTCAGGGATCATTGTAGGGGTCGGTCCAGCGCAACGCTACCCCCACGTCGACGAGCGACTCCCCGGGCGCCTCGTGCTGCCCGGTCTGGTCAATGCCCACTCCCATGCGTTCCAGCGCGCCTTCCGAGGGCACGTGCAGCACCGCCCGCGGGGCCGCGACGACTTCTGGTCCTGGCGGGACCGGATGTACGAGGTCGCCCTGGGGCTGTCGCCCGAGGGGGTGCAGGCCGTCTCGGCGTTGGCCTTCTTGGAGATGGTGGAGGCGGGCGTGACCCGGGTGGGGGAGTTCCACTACCTGCACCACCAGCCGGATGGAGCCCCCTACGCCGATCCCGACGAGCTCGCGCGCCGCGTGCTGGCGGCTGCCCGCGAGGTGGGGCTGCGAATCACGCTGCTACGGGTGGCCTACGGTCGCGCCGGCCATGACCAGGAGCTGCGGGCCGACCAGCGCCGCTTCGGCGATGCGTCGGCGGAGGATGCGCTACAGGCCGTGGCCCGGCTGCGTGGCGAC
>Ga0070726_10003989_pt1 | contig 12051 bp, 12 predicted proteins | sample tdAd471_FD_67275 | JGI IMG/M metagenome (GOLD analysis project Ga0070726, IMG submission 67275) | Marine sediment microbial communities from the Atlantic coast under amendment with organic carbon and nitrate - tdAd47.1 | ecosystem: Environmental > Aquatic > Marine > Coastal > Sediment | place...
GCAACTCCGAACAAGCTCATCTCAAAGCGCGAACTCATGGCCGAAGTGTGGCGCCAGCCCTACGGCGGTGCAGACAAGACGGTCGATGTCCACGTTTCCTGGCTCCGAAAGGCCATGGGAGAAACGGCATCAGAACCCGTGTATCTGCACACCAGACGGGGTGTCGGTGTGCGACTTGTGGACCCCACAGGGTGAGACGCCGCCTGATTCTGCTTTCGATCGCCGTCACCGGCATGGTCGTTCTTGCCTTCCTCGTCCCCCTGTTCATCCTGGTCAGCGATCTTGCCAGGGATGCCGCGGTCTCAGAGGGAGAGCGCGACGCCGAGAGCCTTGCGCGGGCACTGTCTGTGTTGACAGTCAATGAGAGCCTCGACACCGCAATCGAGGTCATCGGCGAGGACCTCATCACCGATGTCAATGGATCAGTCGTCCTCCCTGACGGCTCCGTCGTAGGCGTTCCACTGACCGACGACGAATCAGAGGACCTCTCGCTCTCGGAGTCAGGCAATTCCTTTGTCGCCGCCACCGACGGCGGAGCTGCCGTGTACGTCCCCGTCATCACGAACGAGGGAACGGCGGTTGTTCGCGTCTTCGTACCGGAGGCCGAGATGCGCAGCGGTGTCGTGAGGAGCTGGGTCGTCCTTGGGCTTCTTGGCCTTGCACTGATGGTGCTTGCGGCGTGGGTTGCGGACCGGCTCGGCCGATCGATGGTCGAACCGGTGAAGGAGCTCTCCGAAACGGCTGAACGGCTGAGTGAAGGCGACCTCGCGGCACGAGTCGCCCCACACGGCCCGCCCGAGATTGTCGAGGTCGGTGAAGAACTCAATCGTCTGGCCGATCAAATTGCCCTCCTTCTCCAGGAGGAGCGCGAGACGGCGGCCGACCTCGCCCACCGACTGAGAACCCCCCTCACAGCCGCACGCCTCACGGTCGACGGACTCGATGACTCCTCCCAGAAATCGCGACTCGTCGATGACCTAGACGAACTCCAACGAACCACCGACTTCATCATTCGAGAGGCACGTAGACCGGTCCGTCAAGTGGCAGGAGCCACGTGTGACATTGCTGTCGTCGTCGCCGAGAGGATCCTGTTCTGGGAACCGCTTGCGACGGAGCAGGAGCGGCAGGTCACGGGGTCCTTGACGCCGAAGAAGGCAGTCGTTGATCTGTCGACTGAGGATGCTGAAACGGCGATCGATGCACTCATCGAAAACGTAATCTCCCACACACCGCCAGGGGCCGCGTTCTCCGTCTCGGTAGCGGTGATCGACACCGAAGCCCAGATTCTTCTCGAGGACGCCGGCCCTGGATTCCCCTCCGAGTTCGCCTTGGAGCGAGGCACCTCGCACGGCGACTCGACCGGTCTCGGGCTTGACATCGTGCGGCGCACCGCCGAATCGGTCGGCGGAACGCTGTCACTCACCGAATCAGCCGCACTGGGTGGAGCATCAATAGAACTCACATTGCCTCTGTCTTCTCGCATCTGAGCTTTGACCGTCGGTTTCGGACCGTTTAGCGCGGCGTTAATCCGGCATGCCGAATGATGTCTTCAACAAAGCAAGGAGATGTCATGTCCACAGCCAAGAAGCAATCCAAGGTCACCGGTTCTCTCATCGCAGGGGCCCTGCTCGTCCCATTGACAGCGGTAGCAGCAGCTGCCCTTGTTGGGTCGATCACACGCCCGCCCCCTGCAGATGCTGCCGCTCCGATTGCGGTCACCGCTGTTTCGTCGCCGTCGACCACTTCCACCACAACGGCACAGACCGCGCCCCCAACCGACGCAGAGGCCATCGCGACCGCATGCACGACCGCTGCCGCAGATCTGATTGCGGCGGAGGCGGACGGAACCATCGATGCACTCCAAACGGCTGCACTCGATGCGTTGCGACAGATCTGCGACTCACACGGCCTTACGGTGGCGGGTCCACTCGCACCAGACCCGATCGTCCAGGTAGTGACGGTCAATCGGTCTGCTGAACCCACAAGCCAAGATGCCACCGGGTATCACGAGGACGACGATTACGACGATGACCACGAGGAGGAGGAAGAAGAAGAGGACGAGGAACACGAGTACGACGAGGACGAGGAAGAGGAAGAAGAAGACGAAGACGAGAAGGACGACCACTGATGCGCTGGTTCGCCTTCCTATCTGGATGTGCAGCGACAGCCTCGGCTCTCATTGTGGTTGCGGCACTCCCAGCCGGTTCCACGCCGAGCGCCGAGGTGATCGACGCGGTTCAACCGGCTGCGGTCGTCCAGCTGTCCCCAATAGTCCGATCAGTCGAGTCCACGCCGGCTGCCCTCCCTGGTCTTGACCCAGCGGTCGCAGCACTCCTCGGCGACACCGGTCACGCATCGTTCGCTTCCCTACAAGATCTCGCTGGCCTCGACCCAGTGGTCGTCCAGACGCTGATCTCTCAAGGAGCAGTTCTCGTTCTGCCAGAGAATCAACGCATCTTTGGTGGTTCGTGATGGCGGGCCGACTCACGACCGCGAGGATCGCAGGCGTTGCTGCATGGACGGCTGCGACGGTTACCTGGGGAACCGCTGCCATCGCTATCACGCAGGTCGATACAACAGCCGATGCCGCGCCGGAGGACAACCCAACCGCTTCGGCTTCGACAACCGCCATCGCCACACCATCGATCCCAGACATGCCTGAACGCGGTCTGGTCATCGTTCGATACACACCGATTGCCAAGCCAGAAGCCGAAGTGATCATCGAGCAGAGGGTGATCACAACTCCCCGGCCAGCAGGCACTCAACCAACAACAACGAGTTCCGGGTCATGAGGACCGATCGATTCCATGCGATGGGTACCAGCTACGAGTCCCATGCCAAAGACGATGCCACTGCGTCGGAGATCCGCGAGAGAGTGTCTGGGTACGAGCAGACGTTCAGTCGCTTCGATCCGCTGAGCGAACTCTCAGAACTGAATGTCCACAGACGAGGTCGCGTGTCACCCGACCTCCAGTCCGTCCTGGCGGCTGCTGTGTGGGCCAGGTCAGCGACCGACGGCCTCGTAGATATCGGCGTCGGTGGGCAAGTAGTCGGATGGGGCTACGACCGCCCGTTCGACAGCGGACAGGAGCCGTCGATTCCACCTCCCGCCAGCGCCGGTTTTGGCTGGTCAATCGACCACGGCGTCGTCACACTCGAATCAGGGACGCTGTTGGACCTCGGCGGAATCGCAAAGGGGTGGGTGTGTGACCGATTGGTCGAGGAAGGAATCGCAGACATGGTGTCTGCCGGAGGTGATCTCCGATCAGCCGAATCTGACCTTGTCGTCGAGATTGTTGATCACGCCAAGGAACCCGTGGCTTCTGTGGACCTCGGTAGCGGGGCGCTTGCCACAAGCTCTCGGATGCATAGGCGATGGGCCGTAGGCCAGCGCGATGCCCATCACCTGATCGACCCTCGAACCGGTGCGCCCGCCGAAACCCCAATCACCCAGGCGACCGTGGTCGCCGATACCGCCATGGCTGCCGAGGTCGGCGCGAAGGCTGTCCTCCTCCAAGGCGCCAACGGCCTCGCCTGGGCTGATACCAAGCCGTGGATTCGCCAGGCAATCGTCGTTTGGCATGACGGATCGGTCTTCGCAACCCGCGAACGGGCGGCCGCATGAATCTCACATGGTTCATCATTCGTGGCTCCGGCCTTGCCGCGTTCGCTCTGTTGAGTGCCTCGATGATCTGGGGCCTCTGGATATCGAACCGCACCTTCGGACGCACTGTGAAGGCCAAGGGCCTGCAATGGCTCCACGAATCGCTGGGACTTGCAGCGGTGGCCGCGACGGTGATCCATATGGTTGCGCTGTCGATGGATGAGTTCATCGGCTTCGGACTGGCAGACATCCTCGTCCCTGGGTTCGCCACATGGGAACCTCTTGCGGTTGCGTTAGGTGTGGTGACGTTCTGGACGATGGTCGCCGTTTCGGCGAGCTTCTATGTCAAGCGTTGGATCAGCCAATCCATGTGGAGGAGCATCCACTATCTGTCATTCGGATCCTTCGTTGCTGCCCTCGCTCACGGCGTCATGGCCGGAACCGACACCGGTCACCCCCTGGTCACATCCCTCTACGTCGGTGCCACGATCGCCGTCGTGCTCCTGACAGGGATACGAATCGTCACGGCGAGCACCCACCGAAAACCAGTCCGCGTATCCAGGGTTCTGTAGCGGGTCAGGTAAGACTGACAGCCCACAGAATGAGACCGGTATTGAGGAGGACAGCGAACCGCGGTGGCCGCGACCGTGTCACGACGTCCTAGGTTGCTGTGACGATCTGCAGGTCGTCTGCTCGTTTCAGGCCGAGCCACTGCATGAGACCGAAGTCGGCCACAATCAGCGCGACCACCACGACCGCCCACCGACCTTGCGTCGAAAGCGCATCCGGGAATCCCACCAGGAGCACAATCGAGCCGACAACCCAGGCAACATCCGAGACGATGATTTGCTTGACGAGTCCAGGCTTTGGATTGCGGGCAATCGAATACACCGATATGCCGAAGAGGCCGAGCCCGACTCCAAGAGCGACCGCCACCCAGGTCGGGACTCCAAGCCAATCCGAAAGTGGAACAGCGAAAACGGCGAGCACCAAGCCCGACACACTTGAAAAGACGGCGTTTGCCGTCAACGCTCCCCTGAGCAACCGAGATTCCTCCATGACAACTCCAATCGTTGATCGTGCACCAATCGTCTCCCGATGAGGTAGTAGTGGCAATTACCTGTGAGGTAATCACGGAACGGACAAGTGGAGAGTAGATTGGTGCCATGTCCACAGCCCCACATCTGAGTCGGTTCGGCGACCACCTCAAGCATTGGCGAGCGATCCGCGGAAGGAGCCAACTCGACCTTGCCGGTGCGGCGGGCGTATCACAGCGCCACATCAGCTTCCTCGAGTCAGGGCGATCGAAGCCGTCGCGAGAGATGGTCCTGCACCTCGGACGTCAACTCGTTGTTCCTCCCCGCGAACTCAACATCATGCTCACGTCTGCTGGATTCGCCTCCGTCCATACCGAGACACCGCTTGCCTCGATGGAGGCGGTGTCGGCGGTCATCGACACCATGCTCGATGCCCACATGCCAAACCCAGCATTGGTGGTGGACCGGCAATGGAATCTGCTCAGGTTCAACGGTGCGGCGGGCCTGCTCACGGCGATGCTGTTTCCGACACCGCCGGAGTGGATCGAGCCTCCACTCAATGTGATGCGTCTGAGTTTCCATCCTGAAGGCATGCGGCCGCACATGGTGGATTGGGAGCACACCGCCGCAGCATTGCTCAGACGGCTCGAACGCGACGCTTCCTCACAACCACACGACACAGCGCTTCAGGAGCTCCTCGACGAGGTCCTCGCCTACCCCGACGTCGCCAGCCTCCGATCGATACGGCCGCGGCCGAACGACTCCGACCTCCTCGTCAGCGCAACCTATGTTCTTGATGAACAGCCAATCTCGTTCTTTACAACGATCGCCCGAATCGGTGACGCCCACGACCTGACGCTCGCGGAACTCCGTCTCGAAACGTTCTGGCCCCTAGACCCAGGCTCCAAGGCCCACTGGCTTCGCCTCACGACCCAATAAGTACACGTACCCAGGGTTCTGTAGCGGGTCAGACAAGACTGGGAGCCCACAGAATGCGCAACGGCGGCACCGCCGCTCGGATGACCGACGACGCCCTACTACTCCGTGGGTGTTGGAGCCAGGTCGTCCATTTCGAGCTGGAGCTTTGGGATGGTCGGGTTGCGGACGATTTCTTTGATCGTCGTCTCGACGGAGGCATCTGACTCGAGCTTGACTTTCGGGAGCTTGAAGGCGAGCAGGGCACCCAGCAGGGCAACGATGCCGCCAGCAACAACCGCGCCCTGGAATCCCTTGAGCAGCGCCCGGTCGGAGATCGACAGGATCTCCTCCTGCTGATCGGCCGGCAATCCTGCAATCGCATCGTCGAGAGCTTCGGAGTCGGCAGTGTTCAATGGCTTCTCGAGAACCAACGCGATCTCTTCCTTCGTGTCCTCTGGAAGCACGGTCGACTCATCGACGAGGTTCCCGATGGAGGAGATTCCAACCGTCAGAATGACGGTTCCGATGACCGCGGTGCCAAGGGCCATGCCGAGGTTCTGGAACGTTCCCTGCAAGCCAGATGCTTCGCTCGCCTCATTCTGTTCAACGGACGACAGGATGAGGTTCGGAAGCTGGCCAACGATGAGTCCGATTGCAATTCCACCGAGAAGCAGCCCAAGTGCGAGATCGGCGCCTTCGGTCGCCCCGTCGAGCGATCGGGCAAGGATGTACCCGCCAACAAAGAGCAAGACGAGGCCTGCCTGCACGATGTACTTCGGGTAGATCTTGCGGCCGAGAGGAGGTGTCACGATCGACGTGACAAGCACACCAATCGACAACGGGAGCAGAGTCAGTCCGGTCTGGAATGCGTCAAAGCCGAGCACCGTTTGGGTGAAGACGGGAATCAGGAACAGGATTCCTGCCTGTGCGAAGAGCTGTGTGGAGAGCACCGGCAGCCCGAACGAGATGCCTCGATGACGGAAGATCGAAGGGTGGACCAATGCCGAGGCACCTTCTGCCTCGCGTTTGCGTATCCACCAAACGAAGACCAAAAGGACTGCCAAGCCACCGATCATGAGGCCTAACACCACAGGGTCTGTCCATCCCTTGCTGGATGTCAGCAAGACACCGAGCACGAACATCCCCATGCCGGCAACCGAAAGCACCACACCGACCACATCGAGTTTTGGCTTCGGAACCACCTTCGGAGCATCAACGAGGAGGCCAGAGGAAAGCAGGACGAGCAGCACGATGACGGCTTCCCCGGCAAATGCGTAGCGCCAACTCCAGTTCGTTGTGACCCAACCGCCGATCAATGGCCCAAACGCAGCACCCGCAGCCGCGACGCCAAAGAGCACGCCGTACGCCGACGCCCGCTTCGAACCCTTGTAGTTCGCTCGGACAAGCGTGTTGATCGCGGGCACGATGAGAGCGGAGCCGAGCCCTTCGAGGATCGACCAACCGATCATGACTGCACCAATGGTGGGCGCAAACGCAGTAATCGTCGTACCGATGCCGTAGATGATGAGACCGATGCGGAAGGCACGCTTCGAACCCCAAATGTCGCCGAGCTTGCCTCCCGTCAACATGAAGGCAGCCATCGTCAGCGTGTAGAGGGTGATGGCCGCCTGGACTTCGCCAACGGTGGTGCCGAGGTCCTCGACGAGCGCAGAAATCGAGACATTCATCAGCGTCGTATCGATGACGTAGACGAACATCGCCGCGCTCAACACGGCGAGGACCGCTATGCCTTTGCCCCCGACCTTGTCTGCCACTGTGCCCCTTCTGTCAGCGACGCCACCCTACCGGCTTTCGTGAGCGCACGGCTCAGGTCTCCCTCACGCGAGAAAGCGTGGCGGACAAGCCGCCACGCTCCCATGGTTCCGCTGTCTACTTCGCTCCGGTTGCTGCCAGGCAGGCGTCGAGAACCTTCTTGGCGGCATCGGCCTTCGCACACGCCTCGTCGGCCTTCGCCTTGGTGTCCTTTGCTGCCTTTCGAGCGGCGTCGGCTTTTGCCTTGGTGTCCTTGACCGCTTGGTCTCTGGCATCCTTCAGTGGCTTTGCGTCCTTGAGCTTCTGCAACTCGTCTACCGCAAACTCGGGTGGAGGATCCTGGGACCATCGATCCGAGCACTCCTGAGCCGAGATCTGGTCGGTTTGATAATCGACCCACACCTGTTCCGCCCACATGTCTCGAACGTGCAAGTCAGTGTTCGTGATTCTTGTTTCTGGCTTGCCAGACTCCTCGATCCATGATTCCTTGTCACACAGCGGCGGATACTCAGCGCACAGGTCCTCCATGGCCTGTTCGGCATCAGCTTGCGCTTTGTCCGCATCGGCCGATTCCTTGGCTGCCTTGTCTGAAGCTGCCTTGGCGGTGTCACACTCAGCCTTCGCCGCGTCGTACGCCTTCTGCTGAGGATCGCATCCGCCACCAGGCTGTTGCCCAGCACCCTGGGCAATGGCAGCGCCAGCAGCTGCGCCCGCCGCACCACCGACCGCAGCACCAGCTGCTGCTGCGGCAGCTTGGTCACCAGCCGCATCGGCTGCCTTGGCCTTGCCAACACAGTCGTCGTAGGCCTTCTTTGCGGCATCGGCATCGGCGCACGCCTTGTCTGCTGCCTTCTCGGCAGCATCCGCGTCGTCATTCGCCTTCTGCTCCGCGGCCTTGGCATCCGTGATTGCCTTGTCGAGTTCCGGCGTCTTCTTCTTCGCTGCGTCAAGCTCCTTTAGCTTGGTGTCGCGGAACTCGTCCGAAGGTGGCTGGCCCCATTGGTCCTGGACCTCTTGAGCCGTCTTCGACTTGGCTTTGTACCCAGCCCAAGCATCGGCACCCCACGCACGCTGGACGAACAGGTCGTCGCGGTTGAGGGTTCGACCAGAACCGACATCCGTGATCGATGCCTGAGGACCGCACGCTGGCGGGAACGCCTTGCAGTGATCCTTGCGATCCTGCTCAGCCTTCTCGCGGTCGGTCTTCGCCTTATCTGCATCGGCTCTGGCCTTCTTCGCCTTCGCCTTGGCGTCTACGCAAGCTTTCTTAGCCGCCATCCATGCGTCGTAGAGCTCCTTGCATGGATCCTTCTTCTTGGCCCCGATGAAGAACCACCAGAAGAGGCCGGCGATGATCGCCAAGAAGACAAGGAACAGGAGAATCAACAGCAGCGGAGAACTCGAGCCTTCGTCGGTGCTTTCGCCGCCGCCTTCCGCCGCCGGATCATCGCCCGGCGATGTGATCGTGGTCGGGGCCGGTTGGGACGTGGTTGTTGTCGGGTTCGCTGCCACCTCACGGACCGCCGTTGTCGCCGCCATCTCGCTGATGAGAGCCGAATCGTTGCCCGGTTCCATCGTGACTTCGTACACCTCGGGGGTTCCGGTGTCATGGGTGTACGAGATGCCGTTCGGGCCGAAGGTTATGGACTCCATATAGCCGTCACCTGAGCCCTCGAGCGTCCCGGCGTACGTCTTGTCCAGACTGTCGTAGGTGAGGATCCCCTCCATGATCTGATAGGTACCGAGTTGAATCGTTAGGGCGGAGTACTCATTGGTCTCACCTGACTCGTCTTTGGTGTCGATCATCAGCCCGAAGTTGTCTTGGAACCCCGAACCGCCTTCAGAGCCAGGCCCGAAAGTGAGCCCGAGCGGATTGAGATTCGCCCCCGGCCACGGGTTGTTGATGAAGGTCGTGTCCGTAAGCATCGGATTGAGCTCCGGATACGGCGGTGCCGTCACGAACCCGCTGTTGTCTGGCTGGAACGGATTGGCTGCGTCGGTGACGAAGGCGCCCTGCCTGCAGCCTTCCGAGCCCATCACTTCAGAGAACGGGATGATCTGAATGAAGGTGTTCTCCATAAAGATCGCCATCGCGTGTGTGGCCTGCGGCTGGAAGTTCGAGCCGTTGTTGACGAGGAGTTGGGTGGGTTGGATCTGACCATCGACGCAACGCGTGACGTGGGCTTGGGACAGATCGGCAAACGAGTCGTTCGGAGCGAAATCAGCAGGGACCCACGTCGGGTCCCCTGGCATCGCATCTCCCGTGAAGAACTCGAATATCGAACCGGAACACCAACCAGGACCAAAGGGGTTCATGACGCGTTGGACGCGAACCTCAAACGGTTGATTGAAGTCAGGGAGCGAGCCGCCAGCTGGGGGAACAACGGTCGCACCGTTGACGGGGAATGGCTGCCCCTGCCCGAACTGCGGGCCGAAATCGCCAGGGAGTTCGCCAAGAAACTGATCAAAGAACGCCTCGGGTGTCGAAGCGCCCCCTGGCTGGAGAGGAGGCGTCCACATCTGATCGAAGACCGGCATGATCTGCGATGTGTCGACGATGCCTTCTTCGTTCTCCCAGCTGATCACGATGTCCTGACCTGGGGGATTGAAGTGCTGATACGGCTGGCTAGCAGGGTTGACAACAAAGTGAGAAGAGTGGGTGATGGAAATCGAATCGTTCATTGCCTCTGACAGTTGGCTCACGCCACCGAAAGGATTCTCCGTCTTCGGAGCGTTGACCGTGACCACGTCACCGGTCACCTCGGCTTGACGCACGGCGTTGATGAACTTCTCCAACTCGGATGTCGCGCCTGATTGAGCAGTAACACCACCGATGGTGGCAAGCAACGCAGTGAATACGACCGCAACAACAAGCAATACACGCGTTCTCATCAACATCTCCTCGGGTTGGGGAACCACGCGAAGTCGCCGCGAGGTCCCGCCTCTTACGCCAATGTACACGGTGCCTCCTAGACCGTCTTGATTCGACCGACCCACCTTGTTTCGCTAGCCCTTCGGGCCGATTACCGTTTCAGCCGAGCCAAAGGGAGAACTCCGATGTCAGGACGAGACGCCGTAAACATGCCGGATGGCAAGGATCTGTTGCGTGGCATGGGCTGGGAGTCCCTCCCGTTCTCCTGCCTCGGACTCACTCGCCGGACCGGCGAGACCAAGGGCAACAGCATCTGGTCTTGGATCATTCTGGTTCCTTGGTCATCAGACGGGAAGCCGTGGATCGATGGCACAGAAATCGTCCCTGCGACGACCAAGACCGAAGCCGAGGAACGGCAGCAGATCCTCGCAAAGATGCGTGCCCTCCTCGACGAGCGATACGGCGAGACGGTCGCACACAGAGCCGTTGACGACTTCATCGCTGAGATCCTCGACGAGACCTAACGGCACCAAATCCCGAACCCTGGTCGCCCTGGGTCATAGGCTGACCCCATGCGATCCACACTCTTCATTTTCATTGCAGCGATTGCCGTCGCGGCGTGTTCTCCCTCTACCCAGGATTTGGCGGTCGGTGACTGTTTCGACGACTGGGAAGGCCTCGAGCTCGATGTCGTCCAAGAAGTGGAATCCGTTCCAATAGTCGACTGCGCCGACCCACACGACAACGAGATGTACGTCGTCGATCTGCTTCCTGAGGGTGCGTTCCCCGGCGACGTCGCGATGGAGCAGCTGGCACTCGACACGTGCTTCGAAGCGTTCGACGAGTTTGTTGGAATCCCGTATGCAGATTCGCGGCTCGACTTTGGCTTCCTGATCTCGACGGCAGAGATGTGGGACGCTGGCATCCGGAGGGTTTCCTGTTTCGTCTGGGACATCGAGTTCCTCAAGTTGACCGGAACGATGCGCAACGCTCAGATCTGAGCGACTTCATCCGGCGAGCCAGCGAACTTGGACACAGCGAGCTCGTTGAAGACAGCAGCGATTCCGACTCCAGCGGTCAACACAACCAGCGGCCATAAGTAGCTGCCAAGTTCGTCTCGACCAACGCCGATGAGCCACGGAGCGATGCCACCCGTAATCGCCGCTGCCGACCACTGCTTGCCCATCACGGCACCGAAGTCCGCTCCGGAGTACCACGCATTCATAATCACAGGCCGAAGTGGAAGCGTGAATCCGAAGAAGATCCCAAAGAAGACGAAGTGGGCGATCATGACGACCTCGGGGCTGCCGATGATGGCGAGGATCATCGCCCCGACAAGACCGAGCAGGGAAATCGTGAGTACGGACGAAGGCGCAATCCGGTCGGCAATCCTCGGCGCGATGTATCGACCTGGGAACGTAAACAGTGAGGACAGGCCTGCCAAGGCCGCGACGAGAACAAGATCGAAACCCTGCTCCTCAAACACCGCTACTCGGTGAAAGAGCATCGTGTTCATCGACGCAAACAGCAACACAATCGTCACGGTGAAGAACCCAAGGCGCCGATCGACCCTGAATCTTCGCCATCTCACCTTTGGAAGCGACTCGGTCGCCGGCGCTGGGGTGTGAGCGGGGTAGAAGCCGATTGTGACGACCATGGCGGTTACAGCGACCGCCGCACCGAGACCGGCAGCCGTTGGACGCCAACCGAAAGCCTCAATGGAAAAGCCTGTCAGCGGAATGAACACCGGTCCGGCAAGCCCCCCGACCACGGTCAGGAGGGCGATTGCACGGTTCCGGTAGTGCGAGCCAACCCACAGTCCGACAGCAACGAACGCCGGTTCGTAC
>Ga0070726_10003994_pt1 | contig 12046 bp, 10 predicted proteins | sample tdAd471_FD_67275 | JGI IMG/M metagenome (GOLD analysis project Ga0070726, IMG submission 67275) | Marine sediment microbial communities from the Atlantic coast under amendment with organic carbon and nitrate - tdAd47.1 | ecosystem: Environmental > Aquatic > Marine > Coastal > Sediment | place...
CCCATGTGCACATCGATGCGGGAGCTGGGGAAGAGCAGCGTCTCGTCCATGTCACCATGCTTGATCGCATTGCCGCCGCCACCCTGGAAATGGCAACCGCCGCAGTTCTGCCGCAAGGGCATGCCCACACTGCGAGCCACCATCAGCAGGTCCACTGATTCGTCCGGTACGCCCGCCCCACGAAATTTCTTCAGGTAGCTGCCACTGTTGTCATGACAAACCAGGCAGTCCACGCGGGTCTGGTCGGTGAAGTCAAAATTTTCGTCCTCCCAGCCATAACCGATGTGGCACATGGTGCAGGCCGGCCAGTTGGACTGGATACCGATGCAGAAGTTGTTGATGACATTGCGTTTTCCGATGCGCACCAAACCCAGATGTCCGGGAACGATGACTTCCTCGCCCTGCCAGTTCCAGTGCGTGGTCTTCATGATCTCGGCGCTGGCATCTGGGTGGCATTCCAGGCAGGCACGGGTCACTGCCGGACCATCCGGGAAGGCTGTCTGAAAGAAGGTGCTGTGATCGGTGTGCAGCGGGTGCACGGGCAGCCTGTCCGCGGCGCCGGGTGTTTCGGGTGGCTGTGTGTCGCTGGAGCAGGACAGGTACCCCGCCGCGAGCAGCAGCACGCTTATCAACACCAGCAGGCTACGCCCGACGATCATTGCGGTATCTTCTATAATTTATCATTGTCCTGTTCCGGTCCCTGACACACCACATGACAGCTTAATGCATCTTTACGCCGGATCATGAAGATGCGCATTGACATCGGTCAATTTAAATGGAGCTCAGACTGTGCAATGAATCGAAATACCGGCTCGGACGGTAATTCTGCTAACACAGGCACAAGTGAAATTTCTAAGCATAATATCCGTGCTTACGAAACATTTAGACTAGGCTGTTGAGCAGAACAGCAGCTGTTTTTGTTCCAAAAAACAGGGGATAATGACATGACCATAACGGACAGCGGATTTATGCTTGGTTCACTGGAGTTTCTGGCAACCTTCTTTATATTTTTCGTCGGGCTGTGCGCTCTGGCCATCATTGTGGTGTATGTCCTTGACGTCACCCAGACCAAACACGCGCTTCGGCGTAACTACCCGGTTATCGGTCACTTCCGCTATTTTTTCGAAGCAATAGGCAAATTCTTCCGCCAGTATTTCTTTGCCATGGACCGCGAGGAGATGCCCTTCAAACGTGTCAAAGCCTGCTGTAAAGGCGCTTTCCAGCGGCGCAGCAAAGGCTGGTTGCTGGTTGAACACGGGCGGCGTTTATTCTGCTTATACTCCGAATTTGGCGAGTTAATCAATAATGCCGGGCGCCAGGCGCGCAAAGCCAGCATGAAGCGATCAGACATAAAAGACACCGTCGCTGAGGTGCGCGGTCGTCGATGAAGGCGTACTGGATACGAACGTCTGATCTCGGGTATCTATTTTGGCGGCCTTCCGGGAAAATACTCGAAGCTTGGGGCGCTCGCCAGTTCCAACTGTTGAGTGATTAATTAAGATACGCGTAAATAACGTGCAGGAAATTTTGGTGAAATGTTAACACCCTGTTGAGTTAATGAAACTAGCCACATGTTCAGTATGCAAAGCAGATAAAACGTTGGACTTCAGGGAAAAGGGCATTTATTCTTCCTGTATTCCCCTCGTGAAATGATGGGAATTAGGGTTGCGGAAGTGACAATGGAGATGCCACTGAAATGGGGTGCCAGCATATGACCAACCGGATGTTGGGTCGCGCACATCGATAAGGGCAAGCACGGCAACACCAGGCATCCATGATAACGAAACTCATTGCCCGACTTCTCACCGCGATGGTCCTGCTGTTGCATCTGACGATGACGGTGCTGGCTGCCGATACCGCGACGAGCGACGCCAGCGTCGGCGCGGCTGCGCTGGACGGCAATGCGATCCTTCGCGCAGTCGACCGCAAAATGCGGCCTGAATCCTACGAAATTTATCGCAAGCTCATTAACGTGAAGCCAGATGGCGGTCGCCGTGAGTTTGTCATGTACACCATCAAGAAAGGTCGCGATCGCGTGGCCAACCTGTTTCTCGCGCCGGCCTACGAACAGGGGCGTGTGCTGCTGCGCCTCGGTGAGAGCATGTGGCTGTATCTCCCCGATGTGAAATTGCAGCCTATTCGGGTTGCCAGCCTGCAAAGTGTAGTGGGGGGTATCTTCAGCAATTGGGATCTGATGCGCCTGGAACTGGCAGACGAGTACGACGTGGAGTCCGTGCAAGAGGAAGGGGATACCTACCTCCTCTCGCTCAAGGCCAAGACCCGGTTAACGCCTTACGATCGCCTCAAAGTCTGGGCCGGCAGAGACTCCCTGCTCTTGGAGCGCATTGATGCTTACGCCTCCTCCGGGCTTTTGATCAAAAACTTGCACTTCAAAGACACCAAGGATTTTGGTGACGGCATCGTACGCCCAGCGGTCATCGAGACTAAAAGCCCATTGTGGGAGGGCTACAAGGCGGTGATGGTGTTTGCCCAGATGCGCAAACGCGAGTTCCCCGATGAGGTATTCACCTTGAGCTACATGTCCCGCATCGGGGATCTGCGGTGAACGTTTTACCTGCGCGGCACAGCTCCATCGCCGGTTTGGTTTGTTGGCGGGTGTTCGCTACGATCGAATTTATTAAAGGAATGTGAAAGAACTATGAGCAATCAAATAAAAGGTGCTTTGGCTTTAAAAAGAGCTGCGCTGCACGGCATGAGCCTCTGGGCGCTGGGGGTGGCGTGCCCGGCGTATGCTGCAGGTCCGGAACCCGACCAATTCCCGGACTACCTGCCGGCCGCCACGGTTTTCAAGTGTCCCTTCCTCCCGGGGGGGCTGAAAGAGGTTCCCAAGTGCGGTGGAAAAGCGGTGACCTGCATGGGCACAGAGGGCCCTGATCTGATACTGGGCAGCGACGCCAATGACATCATCTTCGCCGGGGCGGGTAATGATGTCGTGCACGGCGACGCCGGTGACGACATCATTTGCGGCGGCCCGGGCAACGACTCGCTGATGGGCGCGCGAGGCACCGACACAATGTTCGGTCAGGAAGGTAGCGACTGGCTGTTCGGGGCACCGGGGCCCGACCGGCTGTACGGCGGACCGGGCGACTACGATGTGCTCTGGGGTGGGCCCGGCGTGGACTACCTCGACGGCGGGCCCGGCGACTTCGACGTGTGCCTGCTGCAGAGAGAGATGGGTGAGTACGACAAAGAGGGTTGCGAAACAATATATCCACCCCCGGGTTACGTTCACGACGAAGAGCCCGAACCGGGTCTCTTGAAGCGGCCCAGGAACAGGACGTCGCCATAGGGGTGCGGCGTCGCCTTGTGCGCAGGAAATGAATGCCCCATCACCGCGCACAGGCTGCGCGGCAGGTAAGGAACGGCACTAGAGGACGATCTTTTCGATGACATTGATCAAGGCCGAGAATCTGCACAAGGACTACCGCGTCGGCGAGACGGTGGTGCACGCTGTCCGTGGTGTGGAATTCGTGATAGAGCCGGCATCGTTCGTTTGTTTCGTGGGGCCTTCGGGGAGTGGCAAGACCACGCTGCTCAACATGATCGGTTGTCTCGATCGGCCCACGGCCGGGCGCTTGACAATGATGGACGTCGATGTCGCCAGCTTGAACCAGCGTGCCGCGGCCGCCTTTCGAGGTGCCAACATCGGCTTCGTCTTCCAGGACTTCAACCTCATGGCGGTGCTCACGGCCTATGAGAACATCGAGTATCCGTTGCTCATGGTTCAGCGCTGGCCTACGGAAAAACGAAAAACGCGGATACGCAGCCTCCTCGAAGCGGTGGGCATGGCCGATCAGGCCGATAAACGGCCCGACCAGCTATCGGGCGGGCAGAAACAGCGCATTGCAGTGGCCCGTGCATTGGTGACCAATCCCAAACTGGTTCTAGCGGACGAGCCCACCGCCAATCTGGACCACGACACGGCCTATCGGATCATTGAGCTCATGAAGCGCCTGCGCGATGAGTTTCACAGCACCTTTGTGTTCTCGACGCACGACCCGAAGATCATGGCAGAGGCCGAAGTGACCTATTTTCTCGAAGACGGACGACTGCAGGACGCGCCCGTACGCTAGGCGGCAACTCATGCTTAATTTATTGAAAATCGCCGCCCGGAACCTGTTGCGTTACAAGCGACGCACCATACTGACGGCGCTGTTGATCAGTGTCGGTCTGCTCGCGGTGCTGCTGTTCGTTGCAGTGGCCGGTTCATTCAAAGAGATGATGGTGGCTCAGTTCACCGATTCCATGGTCGGCCACATGCAGGTCCACCGCAGAGGGTATATGGGTGCCATGGAAAGCCTGCCCGTCGACCGCAATATGCGTCCGCGCATGCTGGTGAAGCTTTACGAAGTGCTGGACGACACGCCGGAAATCGAGGCCTGGTCGCAGCGGGTAAAATTCATGGCCATGTTGAGCAACTTCGTCAGTACCACCAGTATCCGTCTGAACGGCGTCGACCCGCAGGACGAGGCCGCCACGGTACCGCTGTTGCCGCAGCGGGTTCTCGAAGGCGGAACGCGCGAGCCCCTGGTGGCGCGGGGCGAGATTCAGTTGCCGGAACTTCTCGCCAAACCGATGTCGCTCAAGGTCGGGGATACCGTGGTGCTGGTGGCGACAAACAAGGACGGTTCCGTGAACGGCAAGACCTTTACAGTACGCGGGATTATGGAGAGCATGTCCGGACCCGGCGGCCGCGATGGCTACATTCATATCGACGATGCCCGGGATTTGTTACGCATTGCGGACGAAGAAGTCGAAGAGACAGTACTTGCCAGGCACGGTCTGGTCGAGCTGAAACCAGAAGCGCCGGAAGAACAAAGCCTTTTTGAGGCGCCGCCAGCCGAGACTGCAGAAACTGCCAGCCTGCTTGAGGAGACCAAGTCCCTGTTTGAGGCGAACGCCTGGGGACGTCCCTCCGAGGTCAGTGAGATCGCTATTCGCCTGGGCAGTCGCGAGATGCTCGATGAGACCCTGGTGAGCTTGAATGCCCGGGTTGCGGGACTTAAGAACAAGCGGGGACTGAGTATTTTTCAGCTCCACCCCTGGGAGAAGTTTGTGCCATTCTCCAAGATTGCAAATATGATTGATTTGATGAACCTGTTCGTCAAAATCATCCTGGTCTCCGTCGTACTCATGAGCATAATGAATGTATTAATAATGTCCGTCTATGAGCGTGTTCGAGAAATCGGCACTATCTCGGCCATTGGTACACCCCCCGGCCGAATCCTGGCCCTGTTTCTAAGCGAAGGGTTTCTGCTGGGTTTGTTGGGAACTGTGATAGGCACGGTCATCAGTCTCGCAGTTATTTATACCCTGAATAGGTATACCATTACCTTTTCATTCGGCCGACAGGAAAACCTCGTGTTGGTACCCACTATCGCTACGAGTGACGTGGTCCTAACCGCCCTGATGACCATCGCGGTCGCGGTGCTGGCGAGCCTGCAACCGGCGTGGAAGGCATCGAGAATGGAGCCTATTACTGCCCTGCGTCACGTCTAGCCTGGGCACCTTCAATTTTTTGGCCAGAGAGGTAACGGAAAAATGAAAAGATTTATGACTCTCAGCAGTAGTGTCCTGTTGTTGCTGTTGTTTTCGGCCGAGGGTTTCAGTCAACAAGGTCAACAACCGCAGCAGACACCACAAACGCAACAAACACAGCAAACGCAAGAACAGCCCGCGCCGGCGGATGATCGGTTCGCCATCGCTGCGGAGGGCAAGGAGGTCTCGGCGACCATTGCGAATCTCACCGGCCGTGCGTCCTACTACCATGTGTACGATATCAATGGCAACGCCATCGAGGTGTTTGAGAACCCGTATCTGGCGCAGGAGTTCAATATCGGCCCCCAGATGGCGGTGTTGCTTTCAGACAAAGCAGTCACGGTGCTCATCGGCGGCATGGCAGGTCCGAAGATGAAGTATGTGATGGACGCCCGGGGCATTCGCTTTGTGCACCGCAAGGGCGTTGTGCAGAACGTAGTCGATGAGCTGAGGGAGTAACAGCCTGTGCGCTACCTACTGCTTGCTATTCTGCTGTTGGCACGGCCCGCGCTGGGTCTGGATGGCACGGCCATCCTGGCCCAGGTGGACAGAAACCTTGCGCCTGAATCCTTCGAGATGTACCGCAAGCTCGTGAACATTGAGCCCGATGGCAGGCGCAAGGAATACGTGCTGTATACGGCCAAGAAAGGCCGTGATCAGGTATTGGCACTGTTTCTCGAGCCGGCCAGCGACGAGGGACGTACGACACTGCGGGTGGCCGACAATATGTGGCTTTACATCCCCGACGTCGGCAAGCCCCTGCGTATTACCAGCCTGCAGTCGGTGGTCGGAGGCATCTTCAATAACTCCGACCTCATGCGCCTGGAGTTCAGCGTCGAATACGATGTGGAATCGATACAGGAGGAAGGTGACGCTTACATCCTGTCGCTCAAGGCAAAAACTGAATTCGTGGCCTACGATCGTCTCAAGATGCAGGTGGAAAAACAAAATCTATTACCGGTGACCATCGAGGCCTATGCCGCCAGCGGTCTGCTGATCAAGACCCTGCGCTACAAGGATGTCAAGGACTTTGGGGATGGGCTGGTGCGCCCAGGGGTAATGGAGACGGACAGTCCGCTCTATATCGGCTACAAGTCAGTCATTCTGTTCGGTAAGATCCAGAAAAGGAATTTTGCCGACGAGGTTTTCACGCTTAACTATATGCCGCGTATCAAAGAGCTGCGGTGAAATGGAGAGCTGTAGCCCGGGTTTTTGCGGCGCTCAGTGTTGGTGTTCTGGTCTCCCCTGAAGCATGCGCGCAGGATGAAGAGTACAGTTTCGACGTCTCCGGTTACGAAAAGAAGGCCTTCGAGTTGCGAGGTTATGCAGAGGGCCAGATAGAGCACCTGAAATTCAATCGCAGTGGTGCGCTCTATCAATTGAGCTTCTTCGAGGAGTACCCCAAGCGGCGTACGTCGGATCAGCGCTATACCGGTACCCTGGAGCTTGAGGGACGTTATAACAGGGACATACTGACGGCGTCGTTTCGCACCCACTCCGAGATAGTGGAAAACTGGTTTGGCACACAACGTGATAACCGCTTCTATGAGGCCCTGTTATCCATCCAGCCCAGTCCCAGCCTGACGCTTGGGCTCGGCAAGAAGGCCTACCGCTGGGGTACCGGTATCGCCTGGAACCCGGTCGCCTTCGTTGAGCGTTCCAAGGACGCCGGGGACCCGGATGTGTCGCGCGAGGGATTCTGGGTAATCTCCGCCGATTGGATCCGGACCTTTGACGGCCCCTTGCAGACGGTAGCATTTACCCCACTGTTGTTGCCCACTAATCAGGGGCTGAATTCGGGGTTCGGGGAACAGGGGCACCTTAATCCAGCTGCAAAACTGTACCTCCTGTATCACGATATCGACATCGATTTCATGTATCTCGGTAAGGGAAGCCGCAGCCGGCGCTACGGCATGGATTTTTCCGCCAGCCTGGCCGCAAACTTCGAGATCCACGGTGAGTTTGCCTATTTAACCGATGTGAGGCAAAGGCGCGCCACGCCCGACGTCAGCAGGACAAGTGACGAAATAGCCTACCTCTTCGGTCTGCGTTACCGGACCCAAGAGGATGTGTTTTTCGTTGTAGAATATTACTACAACGGTGAAGGGACCACGCAGGCGCAGCAACGCACTTTTTTTCGGCGTGTCCATGCAGCCTGGGATGCCTTGCCCGATGCCAGTGGCTTCAGTAATCTGCCAACCTCAGACGATGCCTTGGAGCGGGGACCCTTCACCCGACCCAATCCCATGCAGCACTACATGAATCTCGGGGTCGCCTGGGACGAGCCCCATGACATCCTGTACTTTACACCCAGCATCCAGGCGCTCGTGAATCTCGACGACCACAGTCTATCCCTCACACCTCAACTTCTCTACAATGGGATTGATGACCTGGAATTCCGCTTTCGCACAGTCATTCCCTTCGGTGACGACCTCGACGAATATGGCGAGAAACAGAACAGCTACCGCGTCGAGCTCCGGGTACGCTGGTATTTCTGAGGCATCGCATTACCACTGCGTCGTTCCCGTGACCCTCATCAGGTGTGGGGGCCGTTGGGGAATTGGGGTTCGATTTTCAATCGTTTCTTGTATGCTTTGCAGTGAAAGGCCATCGCTGCTGGCCATGGAAGGGCGAAGCCCGAGGCCAGTAGTCCCCGGAAGGCGCCAGGCGGTTAAGCACGGCCGGCGTGCGCTTGCGCGCCAGAGGCCGTGCTGCAAACCGCATCCTAGCGCCGTCAAGCCAGTGTGGGAGCCGTGGGATTCCGCGTACCAACGGGGAGTGGAATCGCGCGGCGGACGCAGGGCGGCCGGGGCATAACGGCTGTCGCGTTGGCGAGTCGATTTTGGCGACTGGGACGTCCCAAAATCTTTAACGAGGTAGCGACACGCTTGGTTGGTCTTGTCTGATTACGATCGCTGGAGTAGTGAGCATGATAGCTGACTTTGGGATTCCCAGTCGGGGCTTAGCGAAACTTGAGATGGAGATGGATCGCAGGGCGAGGGTATGAAGCTTAGCATCAAAGCATGGCTTGCACTCTTCGCGATCGGTGCGATTCTCTTTATTGGCCTCGGTGCGACCACGATCGTGGGCTGGGAGTATTCGAACAGTGCTGCATTCTGCTCTGAAACCTGCCACACGGCACACCCGGAGGAGCCGACCGCCTATGCGAGTTCGGTGCACGCCAATGTTGCGTGCGTAGAGTGCCACCTGGGGCGGGTGTCGACGCTGCAGGCCCTGCTGATCAAGGCCACCCACATGCGTCATTTATGGGCGATGGCAAGGGGGTTCGAACGCCCCATGACGTCGTACTCCATGCGCACGTCGAGTGACTCCTGCGAGCGCTGTCACACGCCGGGCTCCTTGCACAAGGACTCCTATCTTATCAAGACCCACTACTCCCCGGACGAGAATAACACCGAGACCAAGACACACCTGCTGCTGCATACCGGCGGCGGTTCGCTCCTTGCGGGGCAGGGTAAAGGGATACATTGGCATATCCACAACCAGGTGCGATTTATCGCCACCGATCCCCTCAAACAGACAATTCTGTGGGTAGAGGCTACTTACCCCGACGGACGCACCATCACCTACGAAGACGAGTTGCAGCCGCTGAGCCCGGCGCGGATCGAGAAGGCACCCAAGCGGACAATGGATTGTCTGGACTGCCACAACCGTGTCGGCCATCCTTTCAGTGATCCGGAGGAAGAACTGGACCAGGCCATCGCCCAGGGGTTACTGGACCGGCGCCTGCCTTTCGTGAAGGCCAAAGCGATGGATCTGCTGAACCGGGCGTTCGTTTCCACGGAAGACGCCGATTTACTGGTCGAACAGGTCCATGCGGAGTATGAAAGCGACTACGGTTGGATCGCCGCAACGCGGCCAGAATCCATCGACCAGGCACAAGAGTTCATGAAAGGGATCCAGAAGCAGTTCATGGCAGATCTGATGCGGCGCCAGCGGTTCGATACGGGGCCAATCTCCTGGATGTCATTTCCCGACAATGGTGGACACAAGACCTTTGCGGGCTGCTTTCGTTGCCATGACGGCAAACACCGGACGGCCGAAGGTGACGCCATTCCGCTGGATTGCAATCTCTGCCACAACATTCCGGTGATCGTCCGCGAAGGGGAGTCGCCGCCCGATGTGCTTGCTCTGAGTAACGTACCCCAGCCTGACAGTCATGGCCAGGCCAGCTTCATTCTCGAGCATCCGTCTCTCATCGATGATAGCTGCGAGAGCTGCCACGGGGAGATCGACTTTGGCAGCGACGGCCAATCCTTCTGCTCGAATACGGCCTGCCACGGCAGGAGCTGGCCCAATCTAGAGGCGCGCACCGACTAGACGGGCATTCAGCCATGCACAGATGGTCGCGTCGCCGGCAAACGCCGCTTACAGTGATTGCTCATCTCGTTACACGTGGCAGTCCCTACAACTATCGCTCGGACCGCTGGGTTTACCCCCTTCTTTCAGTTTTTGATGGCAGCCTTGGCATAGTGAGTGAAAAGCGTCCTCCGCCTTGGAAACAGCTGGCGAAGATTCACCTCGTCGTCTTACCTCGGCCTTCTTGATCTTGGCCACTCGGTAATGGACGGCTATGTGGCAATCATGGCACGCGGAAATCGGTGCGCCCTCCTTCGTGTGAGTGTGGTGACAGGTACTGCACTGCACGCCTTCTTGCTCGCTGTGGGCCTTGTGTGTGAAGCTGACGGTGCCGAATTTGGCTTCGAAACGGATGAGCTCCTTGTCACCGGGGATTTCCGCCGCGATCACGGTGGCGGAAACACCGACCAATACCATCCAAAGAGCTTGCGTTCGTCGTCGCATCGGGTGTGCACCGGGCTTATAGCAAGAATAACCACCTGTGGGTCTCGTATTCGTAATTGTCTCTTGAAAGAAGCACATTACGCAATATTGACGCTCGACATCAGCTTACCCTAGCCTGCCCCCCCTTCCACGGTGTGTTCGCACCCAACAGCCAACTCCGCATACAGGTGAGGCCTGCAAAGCGAGGTAAAGGTAAAAAGATCAAAGTCACGGATGAGCCGCAAGATCGGACACCCGCTGAACGTCATTCGGCCATGGCTTGGGCACAAAGGCTCAAGCGCGTGTTCAGTATTGACATCGAAACGTGCCGTGAATGCGGCGGCGCCGTCAAGGTCATTGCCTGTATCGAAGATCCGGTAGTCATCGAGAAGATACTGATTCACCTGGATGAAACAGCCCCTGCAACAGAAACGATCCGGTTGCCCGAGAGCCGGGCACCCCCGCCGGATTGCTTGTTCGACTGATCAACAGGGAGCGACCATTCCTCATTTGCTGCGACTCAAACGGAAGTGGCAAGGGGGCTGTTGGTCAGAAGCCAGGGATGGGCTGTAAAGGGCTGTAAAGGGATGTAAAACATGAAAATATTCAAGCAAGGGCGGCAGATTTCGGCAAGCATTCGTGGCAGTCAGGACTCAAAGAAAGTCGGGGGGTGTTTTATAATTTTGGACTTTAGGGAAATTGCCTTTTGTTCTTCTCGTATAGACGTTCGGGTCATTGTTGTTTTGAAGAAGAAGATGATTCGGCGGGTCAGTCCTGCCAAGGTGCAAGAAATGAATACGCAAGACCTTAAAACGATCGGAGATTTGATCAATCAGCTGAAAGGATTGTATAGCCAGCTTAAGGAGTCAGTCGCTTCCAGTTCCGTTGCCGCTTCCCTTAATCCGGACAAGAGGAAATGGTTTGTCATTCATATGCTTTTGGCTGTAAAGAAAAAGAATTCGACCCTTGCGCAGGCTATGGGTGATCAAGAAATATTAGCGCAGGTATTAGAAACAACCGATTCGGAAAATATACACACGAGGGTCGATGAAAAACTGCTTGAAGAGCTAGCAACAATCCTTACAGAACCCCTTATTGCGCATTGGCGGGAGGAATTCCGGGATCATCAAGTTGGATTTAAAAAGGCCTTTAATGAATTGTACGAACGGTTATTCCGTTGGCTCTGCATGCGGGATGTTCCAATAGCGATGTTAGGGGAAGAACCTTTTGTTGGAAGTTTCATTGGTGAGGAATCGGGATGGCATATTCTTAGAATGGTTGAACCGGCGTATTTTATTTCGAATAGGAATGAACGGAATGAATTTTTCGGCAAGCTTATGATGAAAATTATTAACGATTATATGAAAAAAACATACTATATGAAAGAGGACATTTTTCACAATTTATATAATAACCTGTTTTCAAAAACCATCTTTTCCTACGTCGATAGTCTTACTGAAGGAGAAGAAAAATTAGTTACCCCTCTGAATCACCTGTTAAGCATGATTGATTTTACAAATCCTGAACTGTATGGACGAATGAAAGAGATACTTAAAGGAATAAAAGGAGGAAACGATATGGAATATATTTCCGCCAAACTTGAAGAGGCGGATAAAGCAATAAAACAATTTATTAAGACTGAAGAATTAACCGGTAAGACGATACAAGGAATGAAAAAATTACA
>Ga0070726_10003996_pt1 | contig 12046 bp, 11 predicted proteins | sample tdAd471_FD_67275 | JGI IMG/M metagenome (GOLD analysis project Ga0070726, IMG submission 67275) | Marine sediment microbial communities from the Atlantic coast under amendment with organic carbon and nitrate - tdAd47.1 | ecosystem: Environmental > Aquatic > Marine > Coastal > Sediment | place...
CCGCTTGGGAGTTACCACCGGCCCTACCTTGATGAGTTTAGGTGTAGGGTATCAAATTGCCGATAAACTCGTGCTGAATATAGCTTCTAGTTATCATCAAATTTTGGGTTTTACTCCAGCGGCAGGAATTGTTTTTGAACCCAGAGAAAAATCAAAGAAAAATGAAAATCCTGCTAGTCGCAGCAACTTCTTTTGAATTAGCTCCAACGGAAGAATGGCTGCGCCTCAATTGTCAAGAAATAGGTAATTATCACTTTAAGAAGGATTTTCTCGAAGTTCGATTATTACTGACGGGGGTCGGTTTGCCGCTTACGACCTATGCCCTGACCAAGGTCTTATCCAGCGGCGCCAAATTCGACCTGGTCATTAATGCGGGGATTGCGGGGGCCTTGCACAAGGAGTTGGCCATTGGTGCCGTAGTCCAAGTCCTAACAGAACAGTTTGCAGATGTGGGCGTGGAAGAAGCTGATGGGACATTTACCTCGGTGCATGACCTGAATTTATTACCTGCCGATCAATTTCCATTTACAGCTGGAAAGCTGGTCAATCCCGATGCAGATCATTCCTTTCTACCAGGTGTAGATGCGCTTAGTGTCAATAAAGTACATGGGTATCCGGCGAGTATCGAACGGCTTCATCAAAAGTATCAGGCTGACATCGAAAGTATGGAAGGGGCTGCCGTTTTCTATGTCTGTTTGGTGGAACAAGTTCGGTTTCTTCAGATCAGATCTATATCTAATTATGTGGAAGCTCGAAATAGAGAAAACTGGGACATTCCGCTAGCCATCAACCAACTGAATGAGGTCTTAATCAATATGCTGGCTGCTTTAGCAAAATAGGCCCAGCGTTAATCAATTAGGATCACCCGAACTTTCTTTTTCTTAAGCCGGGTATTGTCAATTCGCTGGATCAAATGCTGCACTTTGCTGGCTTTCACCCCGACGAAAGCACAATCTATTTTCAGCTCAATTATACCTAAATCATCCCTTTCAAGCGCCCCCTGTTTGAAACAGAGTCCTGCAATATCTCCTTTAGAAATCTTGTCTCTCCTACCTCCAGAAATAAACAAAGTTTTCCACTTCGTTGGCGCTGGAACTAGTGCCTCGGTGAGTTCCTCTCTCGGCAAATCAGCTGGAATAAAATCAGGCAAACGATCCGACTCCCAATGTAAAACGTAAGCCGTTCCCGAACGCTCCATTCTAGCCGTTCGACCATTCCGATGAATAAAATCCTGTTTCCGAACCGGCAAATGATAATGGATAATAAATTGAATAGCGGGTATATCTAAGCCCCTGGCGGCCAGGTCGGTGGCAATGATCAAGCGGTGTGTTCCATTCCGGAATTTGATCAAAGTCCTTTCTCGCTCCTTTTGTTCCATTCCCCCAAAATAGCAAGCGTGGCTAATTTTGTGTTGTGTTAGATAATCACTGACCCGTTGAATGCTATCCTTAAAATTACAGAAGATAATCCCCGGTTTTTCACCCAAATGACAAAGGGCTCGCAGCAAAGTCTCTAGCTTATCTTTATCTGGAGAGATAATGGCTTTAATGCTTAATTGTGCTATGCCGTCTTTGAGGTAATCAATATAAACTGGACGCTCTAAGGCTATAAAAGGCGGTATTTCCACCTCCTGCGTAGCAGAAGTTAGTACTTTCTTTTTCAGCGGAGGGAGTGCCGCAATAATATCGTGCATTTGAATTTCAAAGCCAATTTCCAGTGACTTATCGAATTCATCCAGTACTAACGTATGAATTTGATCGGGTACAAAAGTGTGTCGATTGAGATGGTCAATCACCCGTCCCGGTGTGCCAATCAGTATCGCAGGTGGGTGTTTTAAGTCAAATTTATCTTTCGTAAAAGCTCGTCCTCCGTAGACTGAACTTATTTTGAATCCCGTACCCATTTCTCGGGCAACTTGTTCGATTTGAATCGCCAACTCTCGCGAAGGTGCGAGAATCAGCACCTGTACCTCAGCAATTTCAGGGTCCAATTCTGCTACAATAGGCAATAGAAAAGCTAAGGTTTTTCCCGTACCCGTAGGAGAAAGTAAAACGATCTCGGGTTTGGAATGAATAGCCAGCTTTGCCTCCTGTTGCATGGGATTGAGCTGCTCTATTTTCAATTTTTCTAAAATACGCTTCTGGTTCTTGATCCGACTTGACATGCGGCAAAGGTAGTGAAGTTGTGGAAGAATGACTATCGCTTTTCACAATAAAGCATACGATCCTTTCCTTGCATATCTGATAGCAGCTTTATGTTTGAAAAAAGGCGCGTATCAATCATAGCCTGCACCGCGGTAGCATTGAATTCATTCAACTCAAAAAACAGCCCTCCGCCAGACGATAACTTCAAGATGGCCAACGCATGAATTTTTTGGTAAAAAACGAGCGCATTTTCATTCTCCACGAATAAGGCTAAATGTGGTTCATATTCCAAGACCTGTGCCGGCATCACTTTCTTTTCACGATAAGGAATATAAGGTGGGTTACTGACGATAAAATCAACCGTTTTTAGACGGGGCCAGCTGTTCTCATTCAATACATCTTGGGTGATCCAATTCACCACTACTTGGTTTTTCACAGCGTTTCGGCGAGCTATCGCCAAGGCCTCCTCACTAACATCCATCCCGCTTAGTTGCCAATCCGGGTGATTTTTCTTAAGCGTAATCGGAATACAGCCACTTCCAGTACCGATATCCAAGCCTTGTTGCCAAGGTTTCCCTTTTCCGGTCTCCAATATTTGATAGACCAACTCCTCTGTCTCTGGCCTGGGGATCAATACGGCGGGGGACACTTCAAATTTTAAGCCGTAGAAATCGGCTTCTCCTAATATATATTGCAAAGGTTCGTTCGCTTGCAATCGTGCCACTATGCTTTTGAGTTTCCCCTGCTCCTCAGCCAGAAAAGGGCGTGAAGGCTGATCACTGGTCCATCCAAATGCATCTTCAAATAAAATGCGGAGCATGCTAAGGGCTTCTCGTTCGTCCATCTGTAGCTGCAACACTACCTTCGTTTGCTCCAAGGCCGCTTTAATAGTCATCCCCAAAATTAAGATTTCTGCTGATAAAGTGGTCTAAAACACAAGGGAAGGTAGCTTTCATCCAATTCTATCGAGGATTCATCGGTTAACTTAAAAGGATAAGCGTTCAGATGCTACTTTCGAAGCTATGATCTTAGATACCCAACATTTGAGTAAGCGATTTGGCAGCCTCACGGCCGTCAATCAACTCAATTTACAGATTGAAAAAGGGACCGTTTTTGGTATGCTTGGGCCAAATGGTAGTGGTAAAACCACCACTTTGGGGATGGTGCTTGGCATTATACATCCAACTAGTGGTAGCTACAGCTGGTTTGATGGAAAAGGAGGAGAAAACCCAAGGCGACAGCTTGGCGCCCTGCTTGAAACCCCTAATTTCTATCCTTACCTCAGTGCCGCTGACAATCTGAAAATTGTAGCTCAGATCAAACGTATTGCAAAACCTGCCATTGACGAATCCTTGGACTTGGTCAATTTGCTGCATCGCAAACATTCAAAATTCAAGACTTATTCTCTTGGCATGAAACAACGGCTAGCCATTGCCTCGGCGATGATTGGCGACCCCCAAGTTTTAATTTTTGATGAACCGACTAACGGTCTAGACCCACAGGGCATCGCCGAAGTTAGAGAAACGATTCGCCAGATCGCTTCCACCGGTAAGACCATCATCATGGCCAGTCATATTCTCGATGAGGTGGAAAAAATTTGCTCTCATGTGGCCATTATTAAGAATGGGAATTTGTTAGCGACGGGTCCAGTTGGTGCTATTATCAATGATGAAATTCTCATTGAAGTAGGCGCGCAAGACAAAGTACAGCTCAAGGCTTTCCTGACTCAACTGCCCCCTCTCTCCCGCTTAGAGGAAACAGATTTTGGTTTTTTACTATACCTCAAGGAGGCACTTCCCACCGCCGATCTCAATGGCCAAGCCTTCGCCGCAGGAGTCACCTTGACGCATCTGAGGCAAAGACAGAAGAGTTTGGAAGCTGAATTTCTGGAAATCACCAATCAAAACTAAGTACCCCAATACATGCTACACCTGATCCGGACAGAATGGCTGAAGTGGAATAAGCAATTGATCTTTCGAATTGTAAGCCTTTTTTATATCGTGCTATTACCAGGTCTATTGTTATTGGGGAAAAGGCTACCAGAACTCCCCCCTCCAATCGGCACAACAGAAGTGCTCTTTATTTTTCCCACAATTTGGAATTATCAAGGCTACATCGGAGCATGGCTTTGTTTTTTCTTCCTAGGTTTTTTCTCGGTGATCAGTATCACCATGGAGTTTAATAATCGAACCCTTCGACAAAACATCATCAATGGATGGAGTCGCCAGGATGTATTCTTGGCAAAATTTGGCAGTATCGGAGCACTAAGCCTATTGGCGACGCTGTACTATGTGCTATGTGTATTGATTATTGGTTATGCCAACACAGACGTTGTATACCTGAGCAAGGTATTTCAGGAAGCCAGTATTATTCCTCGCTACTTTTTGATGTGCTTTAGCTACATGACTTTTGGCTTGATGATTGGCTTTTTAGTGAAACGAACCGTCATTGCTGTTTTCTTGTATTTGATTTACATCATGATCTTAGAACCTGCCATCCGTTGGGGCGTTCATCGCCATCTCTGGGAACACAAAAGCATGCATTTCTACCCGATGAATGCAGTGGAGGACTTAATACCGGCTCCACTTAGCCCAATTGCAGAAGAGTTTGTCGAGCAGGCTGGATTTAGTCTCTTTCTAAGCCCAAATGAAGCCGTTATTACCACTCTGGTATACACAAGTGCCTTTATTTTCATCGTGTATTCCCACCTAAAAAGAGCAGATCTCTAAAAATATTGGTTCAAAATTTGCAAAACTTCCAATAATTTTCCATTTTGTCAAGCGTGGACAATATCATATATTATCCTGTCCCGTCCAAAAAGAGGATGGTCGTTTTGAAAGGATGTAAATTCAATATTTTGCAGGAGGCTGATTAATTAATTTCCGCGCCTGTATGAACTAGTTTTTACCATTTATTGTATTATATATATAGCAATTGACCAATTTTCTTTGAAATATTGAATCTTCTTTCTATTATTGCGCAGGCAAATGTTAAAATTAAGGTTTTCTTAACAAGTTTTGGCCTTCAATTTTTTAACTAAATTTGCTTGAAAACTAGGTTCTTCTTTTATAATTTTGGCTAGCGGAGATTTGATGAGTGAAGAAGAACAAAACATGAAGCAAAAAATGAATGCCTTTATTACTGCTTTGTGTCAAAAAGATTATTTCGAGGATTATTTAAATCCTTCATAATAACAGTCGGGTGATTTCTTACAAGAGCGAAGCATATTCATTTATGTCTTTGCTCTTTTTTTTTGCCCAATATTGTACTTTCCCCAATCTTCCAATGAAACGTGTGAAACCTAAGTAATGATGAAATAATAAGATAAATGAAAGATTATTATTTTGCCATTGCTAAATCAATCATTTCTAAAACCTTCACTCATGGTTAACTTTACCCTGGGCGCTGTGGATATCATCATCATGATATTATACACAGTGGCCATGATCGTCTACGGACTCTACAAAGGGAAAAGAGAAAGTTCTGAAGATTATTTTTTAGCTGGAAGAAACATGTTATGGCCCGTCGTGGGTATTTCTCTGTTTGCAGCCAACATTTCAAGTACCACCCTGATCGGTTTAGCTGGAGATGCCTACAGTACTGGCATTTCGGTTTTCAACTATGAATGGTCTGCCGTCGTAATCCTCATTGTTTTTTCGATCTTTTTCTTACCATTTTACTTAAGCTCTAGGGTCTATACAATGCCCGAATTCCTGGAACGGCGTTATGATGCCCGTTCTCGATATTATTTCTCTTTTACCACGATTGTCGGTAATGTCTTGATTGAAACCGCTGCTCCTCTATATATCGGTGTAGTGATCTTTGAACAAGTATTTCCCAATATTCCAACCAGTTTAATCATTATATTCTTAGCCGTAGCCGCGGCAGCTTATACCATTCCTGGTGGCTTGGCATCGGTCGTTCATACTGAGGTTATTCAGGCCATTTTGTTGATCATAGGCTCCATTATTCTTACCTTCTACACCTTGGATGCAGTAGGTGGATGGGATAATGTTTTGGCCGTAATGCAAGAGAAATATGAGGCTGGAATTCTGGCCAACTCGCCCGACGATATGCTGAGTCTCATACAACCGGCCAATGACACATCGGTTCCCTGGACAGGCCTATTATTTGGGGTACCGATACTAGGCTTTTACTTCTGGGCCAATAATCAGTTCATGGTGCAACGTACCCTGAGTGCGAAGGATTTAAATCATGGTCGTTGGGGCAGTTTATTTGCTGGTTTTCTGAAGTTACCTGTTTTGTTCATCATGGTATTACCTGGTGCTATGGCATTGGCTATGCCCGAAAGTATTTTCCCTCACTTGGAGAATCCTGACTTGGTGTACCCCGCTTTAGTCTTCAATCTATTACCTACCGTTTTGAAAGGTTTGGTTTTGGCGGGTTTGCTGGCAGCGATGTCCTCCAGTATCAGTGCTACGCTCAATTCTGCTTCGACTTTGATTACCATGGATTTTATCGCCAAATTCAATCCTAAACTAGAAGGAAAGCAACTCGTACGGGCCGGGCAGATTGCCACGATTGTCTTAGTTGTTCTTGCCGCGCTATGGGCACCACGGATCAAGGAATTTGACTCGCTTTTCAAATACTTGCAACAAGTATTGGTTTATATTTCTCCGCCAGTAGTGGCTGCTTTCTTCTTGGGCTTATTCTGGAAAAGAGCGAATCGTCATGGTGCCTTTTGGGGCTTCATCATTTCTGCCGCGATTTCTATTTTATTTATCACCAAAGGTAGTGGGGTAGCCCAAGTAGTGGGAGCTGTCATTCCATCCTGGCTGCTTTCTAAAGAGGTGGTAGATGCTGCAGGGGTAGCTGAAACCATTTACTCCATTCATTTTCTTCACCAGGCTTTTTTGTTATTCTTGATTGATGTTTTGGTGATCGTTGGCATTAGTTTAGCCACTCCCCCACCCGATCCAGAAAAGATAAAGGACCTTATCTATACTCGTCAGGTATTTGATGAAGATTCCGCTTCTTTAGAAGGGCTGGTTTGGTATAAAAATTACAGAATACTAGGCTTGATTCTTTTGGTAGTTACGGCTATACTCGTGATTTCATTTTGGTAAAAAAGTAGCCTACTATTGGACATTTTACGCCAAGGAGGGTTAAAAGTTTAGGCTTGAAGGTTTATGCCTGTCTCCAGGAATTGGGGCCATAAACCTTCAACTTTCATCTAATAAACCGTATTTGTTGTCCAGTAGTGTGCTTTTGTTTTATTCACCGAGAAAATTGGAATGCCCCTTTAGCACGCTAGAGCGTATCTCAAAACTGTTTTTGATGGCGAAAATAAGCAGTTTTTGAACAGGATGAGGCGGAAAAATGGAAGTTAGCCGTAGCTCCCTGACATTTTTTCAACGAAAGCATGATCTAAAAGGACCATTTGCAGCCTGCCTGGCTGACGCAAGCAGACAGACCCAAAGGATAGTTTTGAGATACGCTCTAGTATTTCTTAGCAAAAAGCTATATATTTCAGCCGAGAGTATATGATTGGTAATTATACTACTGGATAGGGAGCAATCAGGCAGCAAGACCAAACAATGAGCCGCTAATTGCCACCAATTGCAAACCCGCATATCATCATTTTCCAGTAGCGTAAGGGTAACACAAGAACAAGAATGATCAAAGCGAACGGTATACATAAATCCTATAATACCTTACACGTTCTAAAGGGCGTCAACTTGGAAATAGACGCTGGAGAAATTGTATCTATTGTAGGAAAATCAGGAGCAGGAAAAAGCACTTTATTGCATATTCTCGGTACACTGGATCAACCTGATGATGGTAGCCTAAGGATTAACAACCAGGATGTTGTTAGGCTTAACAATCGAAAACTGGCCAATTTTCGCAATCAGAATATAGGCTTCATTTTCCAGTTTCATCACCTTCTTCCAGAATTTACTGCCTTGGAAAATGTATGCATTCCCGGATACATTGATCAGAAACCAGAAGCCCAAGTGCAAGAACGGGCCAAGGAAATTCTCGATTACCTAGGCTTATCAGAACGCTTGACACACAAACCTAACCAGCTATCTGGTGGTGAGCAGCAGCGTGTAGCTGTAGCTCGTGCCCTGATTAATCAACCAGGGGTGGTATTTGCGGATGAACCCTCTGGCAATCTTGATTCGACCTCTTCCCAAGAATTGCATCAACTCCTATTTGATCTCCGAAAAGACTTTGGGCAGACTTTCATTATTGTTACGCATAATGAGGAATTGGCGCTAATGAGTGATCGACGCCTGGAAATGCAAGATGGTCGTCTACTAGATACTTCAGCCACTTAGAATACCCAGTAATGGAAGCAAAAAAACCTACTACCCCGACTACGCCGACACCTCCGCCCACACCACCAACACCTAGGCAAGCTTTTCAAAACCTCTTTGATGCCATCAAAAGTTGGTTTCATGATTTTATGGATTTGCGGGAAGGCTTGGATCAGGAAGGAACGATCATTTCGATTCGGAACAACAAGAAAATGCGGGGCGCCAACGCCTGGATGCTTATTTGTTCGATCATGATCGCTTCACTGGGTCTCAATCTAAATTCACCGGCAGTTATCATCGGAGCGATGTTAATTTCTCCCTTGATGTCTCCGATCTTAGGAGTGGGCTTGGCTATTGGCACCAACGACAGAGAAGCTTTAGTGGGGTCTCTTCGCCATTTCGGCATTGCCATTCTTATTGCTTTGATTACAAGTACCCTCTTTTTCGCCATTACACCGCTCGATGAATTTACCGATGAAATGAAGGCCAGAACAGCGCCTACTTTTTTCGATGGCTTAGTAGCTGTTTTTGGAGGCTTAGCAGGTATCATTTCCATTACCAGAAAGGACAAGAGTAACGCCATACCGGGCGTAGCCATCGCTACCGCCTTGATGCCACCGCTTTGTGTAACTGGCTATGGCATTGCAGCAGGTGATGTAGAGGTAGCCTTCAATTCCTTTTACCTCTTTTTTCTTAACTCCTTTTTCATCGCCCTAACCACCTATTTGATTATTCGACTATTGCAGTTTCCCTTTCGCGCGTACGTAAATGCAGCTGAAGCCCGACGTACTCGTTTGAAAGTAACCGCTTTTAGTTTACTAGTGATTATCCCCAGCTTTTTGATCTTTCGTACCGTGATTTCCGACCTGTCGAAAAAACAGAATATCCAGGCTTTTGTTAAAGATTATTTCCCAAGGGATTGCATCGATTACCGGCTATTTCAACCCGAGCCAGTGGCCAAGGATGCACGCTCTTCTTTTTGGGAACAAATTCAAAAGCTATTTGCCCTAAAGCAAGCTCCACCTACCGACTCTAGCACTTTAGTTTTGCAAATGTTGGAACGCACCGTTCCAGAAGACTCTTTTTATCATTATGAACATATCATGCGGGACAAGTATAAGATCGACTATACTCATTTCCGGGCTATTCCTGATTATAGTATTGAACTAGAAAAATTTGATCGCAAAGTTCAGGGACAATTGACAGGAAGGCTTTCTGCTGTGTTCGATTCGCTACAATTGGCCCAAACCGCGCAATTGAATGAGGGCTTGCGGGTAAAAAAGCAGTTGGATAAATTGAAATCCGACTCTACTCTTTTTGCTAATATTGTGACCGACGTTAAGACCCTTTATAAAGAATTGGATTACCTAAGTGTCGCCAGAGATCAGTTTACAGATACCACCGATCAAAAAAAAGCAGTTCCACTAGCCTTAGTCAGTTGGACTACCCAGACCCCTAATCGGGTAAAGGATGAATATGAGAAGCGACTAGTCGATTATATCAAGCAGAAAGCTAGCATAGATACTATTGTTGTTATCCGAAAAACGAACTAATGAAAGCGCTACTATTAATTGATTTACAGATAGACTTTTGCCCAGGCGGCGCCTTGGAAGTCAAGGAAGGAGACCAAGTCATTCCGATAGCTAATGCCTTGATGGAACAGTTTGATTTGGTCGTGGCCACACAGGATTGGCATCCTGCCGATCATGGCAGTTTTGCAGCCAATCACCCCTGGCGACGACCTGGTCAAGTCATTGATTTGCACGGATTGCAGCAGGTGCTATGGCCTATTCATTGTGTCCAAGATAGTTTCGGAGCACAATTTCATCCCCAATTAAATCAGGCTGGTATCACAAAAGTCTTTGTAAAGGGCACAGACCCCGAAATAGATAGCTATAGTGGTTTTTTTGACAATGGTCATCGCAAAGCTACAGGTATGGGTGAGTACCTCAAAGAACAAGGAGTTACCGAAGTCTTTGTCCTGGGGTTGGCTACTGATTATTGTGTCAAATTCACGGCGCTGGATGCTTTAGGTTTAGGCTTTGACACGCATCTGATTGTGGATGCATCTCGCGGGGTGAACTTACAAGAGGGCGATGTCGATCGAGCCGTCGAAGAAATGCAACAAAAAGGTATTAAGGTCATTCAATCTACCGAATTACTATCCTCCAGCAGAAAATAATTTCCTTGGCACTTCCACAATTCTAGTCACAAAACTGATTTTTTCCTTCAGGTATATTACTTTTACGCTTGAGATCGTTCGGTAGCAGCCCCTCCGGCCTAAAGGTTTGCTAGGCATTCCTCCATTTTCATGCTAGCGTCTCCAGCATCCTCCCCATCTGTTAAATTTTTTATAAATTCGTTACAATAAGACAATGATTTAAATTGTTTTCTTAGTTATACAGCTATTCATTGCCCGATAGTGTTTTATGTAAACAACCAACAAAAACAGTTCATGAGGACAGGAAAAAATGTTTTGCTTGCTTTAGTGCTATTACTCTCTATGCCCTTGTTAGCCCAGCGAACGGCCGTTTTTACGGAGGCCAATTTGGCTTATAAAAGAGGGGAAGGTTTTATGCAGAAGGGCCAATTGGGTCAAGCGCAAGCCGAGTTTCGAAAGACCATTAATCAACTACAACCGGTTAATGAGTCAGAAGCTGAACTACTATTGACCAAGGCCCGGTTTAAATATGCCAAATGCGCGATCCAATTGGAGCAGCCAGATGGAGAAAAATTAATGCTCGATTTTATACGTACTCAACGCCCCGACCCTATTGCCAATGACGCATTAGTCGAGGTGGCTCACTTCTATTTTGATGACCAAGAGTATGAAAAAGCGATCGAATACTATTCCCAAGTGCCAACGGGAGGTATGACGAGAGAGCAAAGATCTGCTGTTCGGTTCAAAATGGGTTATGCCTTTTTTGTACAGAAAAAATTTGCCAACGCGAAATCTAATTTTCAGGAAATCAAAGATTTTGAAACAGAGTACTACTACCCTAGTAATTACTATTTAGGCTTGTGCCACTTCTTTGAAGGCAATTACAATAATGCCATTAAGCAATTCCGAATCGTTGAAAAATCACAGAAGTACAAGTCTTATATTCCTTATTACCTTACTCAAATCTATTTCGCAGAGCGTCGATTTGATGAATTGATTGCTTATGCAGAACCTCGCTTGCAAGATTCTGGCATCAAGAAATTGCCAGAAACGACGCAGTTGGTGGGACAAGCTTATTTCGAAAAAGAAAATTATGAGCAGGCCCTTCCGTATCTGGAATATTATGCCGAGCGCAGTTCCAAACTGCGAGAAGAGGAATGGTACCAGTTGGGTTTTACCCAGCATCAAATGGGCATGTATAAGAAATCGGTACAAAGCCTCAAAGAGTTGAACGGTACCGATAGTCGAATAGGGCAATCGGCCATGTATTATCTGGCAGATAGTCACTTGCGCACTGGTGATCGGCAATCGGCCAGAACCGCCTTGGCGCAGGCTCGTCGAATGACTTATGATCCGACGATTCAGGAAGAGGCCAATTTCAATTACGCCAAATTGTCCTATGAGTTGAAAGATCCACGCGAAGCCATTGATGCCCTGCAGATCATTCCACCAACTTCTCG
>Ga0070726_10004000_pt1 | contig 12038 bp, 8 predicted proteins | sample tdAd471_FD_67275 | JGI IMG/M metagenome (GOLD analysis project Ga0070726, IMG submission 67275) | Marine sediment microbial communities from the Atlantic coast under amendment with organic carbon and nitrate - tdAd47.1 | ecosystem: Environmental > Aquatic > Marine > Coastal > Sediment | place...
ACCCACAGCGCATTTTGCACGACAAAGCACAGCATTTCATCACAAGTCCCGCAAATCTCCCGCAGGTACCAATGGTGCCCTGGCCACTTCGTCCGTCCTTTTCTCCAGGTGTAAACGAAATAAGGGGTTTTTAATTTCATTTTTAATGCGCAAAGTGAAATAATGACTTTTGTGTTTCACTTTCATTCAGCAGCGCATAGGTTTGTATGGCCATCAGGTTAGAGGAATATCGCTCTGGCGAATACCGGAAGGGTTTTCAGTACCAATTCTTTTTGCCCTCTCATATCAATGAGAGCTGGACCTGGGATACGCCACAAATCAACCAGCTAGTAGAGAAGGCGGCCATAAGACTGGGGGAGCTGAATTCCTATGCTCGCCTGGTGCCAAACATTGATTTATTTATTCAGTTGCATGTCACCAAAGAGGCCGTGGTATCTAGTCGGATAGAGGGTACAAAAACCAATATCGATGAAGCTCTGTTACCAGAGGAGGAAATTAACCCGGAGCGGCGGAATGACTGGCGCGAGGTCAACAACTACATCCGGGCGATGAATGATGCCATCCAAACGCTGGAGACATTGCCGTTATCGTCTCGTTTGCTTAAGCAGGCCCACCAGACACTACTCACGAATGTTCGCGGAGAACAAAAGATGCCCGGGGAATTCCGCACCAGTCAGAACTGGATAGGCGGCAGCAGTCTGGCTGATGCGGTATTTATACCGCCCGCGCATGAGCATGTTCCTGAGCTGATGGGAGATCTGGAGAAGTTTCTGCACAATGATGATATTCAAATTCCTGCGTTAGTTCGCATTGCCATTGCTCATTACCAGTTTGAAACCATACACCCCTTTCTGGATGGCAATGGCAGGATAGGCCGCCTGCTTATAACTCTGTTCCTGGTGAGTGAAGGTATTCTCAGTCAACCCTTACTTTATCCTTCTACCTATTTTGAAAAGAACAAGGGGCTGTATTACGACAACCTGATGAGGGTGCGTACTCACAGCGACATGCTGCAGTGGCTGAAGTATTTTTTGGTGGGTGTCGAGCAAACGGCAACCGAGGCTGTCGGCGCCCTGACAAACATCATCAAGCTCAAAACAGATACCGAAACGCTGATTCACAACAACTTTGGAAGACGGGCCGCTAGCGCCACACTCTTATTGCAACAGTTGTTCAAACAGCCGATTTTGAGCGTTGATCAGGCTGCGACAATCTGCGGTGTGAACTACCGTCCTGCCAACGAGCTGATAGCATTGATGTGTGAGCATAATATTCTCAGAGAGATTACTGGGCAAAGCCGAAACAGGCTGTTCGCGTTTGAGCCGTATCTGGAACTGTTTAACTTGAAATGATCACACTCTACCAAACCCAATACTTTGCCTGGCAACGCATCCGCCGCCAGTCTTCAGGAACCCTTGCGGCATGGGTGTTCCGCTATCTGTACGTTTATACTTCCAATAGGAACAGTTGAGATGGCGAACCCCAAGAGCTTACTCTTTCACCTGCATAAACACTGGGAAGTCGTAGAGATCCTCGCACGGGCCAGTCGCGAGCTGCCTTCCTTTAGCGAAGCACAAATCCTGGCCGCTGTGAGTAAAGTCTCCTCCGCATCAGATTTGGATGAGCGCGCTGGCGTGCTTCGAGCGCTATCAAATGCCGATATTTTGCAGCGTCTTCCCCGCTCGAGTGAATTACAACTCAATCCTCTGGTACTGGAGTTCGTACGTGGTTTAACACGCGAACATGAGCTCGGGCTGTCCTCGGTGCTACAGGCCAGGGTAGAGGCGCTCAGAGAGGCGACCCAGGAGCTCAATGAGGGTGTTGAACACGATAATACTGATCAATTGCGCACAGCAGCGGCGCGGCTGTCAGAGCTATTGCGGCAGATCAGTCAACAATTGGATCAGGACCGGCACGCCATTTTGGAGCTGGCGGAGCAGGCCAAGTCCGGCGAGAGCGGTATGCCCCTCGCGAGGCGCTACCGCAGGGTCCTGGACGCCTACGACCAGTATGTTGAGCCGATGAACCAGATGATGGATACCGGCGCCAGTGGCACGTTTTACCGCTATCTGGAGTCAGCCGAACAGTCACTGGATCATGCGGCCTGGCAGCTCAATATTCAGGGCGCCCTGTATAGTCACCGCTTGCAGCTACGCCAGGTGGCCTATCAAGCAAAGGAATTGCGGCGAACGGGCCGAGTGGTGGCGCAGCAGTGTGCCGACACTTTATTGCCGTTACGGGAGGAACTGCGTCAACACAACACGCTCTCGTCAGCAATCAGTACGCTGCTGGGGGAGATACGAAAAAAAGGGCTACGCCGCACACTACCTGCCCGCAAGGAGGCACTCAGCCTGCCAGTATGGCGGGCTGAGCGGCCACGTCGTATCTCTGTTGGCGACGATATTCTTGAAGTGATGGCCGAAGCACTGCGTTTTTCCCCCCAGCTGCAGACATTCCCGGAAGAAATCGAACTCGAACAAAACCCAATCGCTGATTGGGTTAACGAGCAGGCGCTCAAAGAACGCTTGTTGGCGTCTCTGCCGGTTGAGCATCTCTTCGATTGGTTGACCCACCACTACAGGGATCTACCCGATGCTGTACTTCTACGGCTTTATCACGATCTTGTTCGAAATGCGGATTGGCAGTGCGTGCAGGCCAGTCACTTGTCTACTACGGATCTGCACAACGTGCGCGTGCACCACTTCCCTCACATGTTGTCTTCATTATGAGTACCGAACAAATACAGCTGGAACAATTGCCCAATCTCGCCGATTTCTTCCGGCTATTTAATAGCGGCAAACATCTGAACAGAGCGTCAGAGCCCGCTCTATGGGCGGAGTTGGAGAGAGAGCAGGATGCTTACACGTCACTTTTCAAGAGTCTGGGATTTGACCTCGAGGTTGATGGCCGCGGTTATGCCTGGTTTTCCACTGAGGACGCAAGCCAGAACACCAGCAAGACATCCCGGCAATTGGCTTTGCTGTTTATGGTTCTTTTTGAGTTTCAGGCAGATGCGGGTAAGCCGCTGCTGCGTTTTTCGGACTGGCGTATTGGTAAGAGTCTGCTAACTGAAGTCTATGAAAAAAATCGCGACCTATTGAATGCAGAAGAGCTGGATGCCAGCGGACTTTTCACTCTGCTGGGTACTGCAGAGCGTTACGGCTTCGCCATCAGTGACGCCGGACACTGGCGACTGCTCCCAGCCGTGTGCCGTTATCTGGACCATTTCGAAGAACTGGCACACAGCAATACAGATGATCAGGCCACTGATTGGCTAGAGGCCGACTCAACGCCTCCACAGGAGGACGAATGAGTCTCCGGTATGGATTTCAAAGGCTGGTGCTACTGGGTAGTGCCGGCTATCAACGTGCGGAGTTGCCGCTGGATGACTCCGTGTCACTGATTGCCCCCAATAACACGGGTAAAACGGCGCTCATCAATGCGCTACAGTATCTCCTGATCATTGATAAACGCCGCATGGACTTCGGTGCCCACAGCGCAGACAAGAGCCGACGTTTTTACTTCCCCAACAACAGTGCGTATATCCTGCTTGAAGTGATGCTGCCTGAAACCGGTAGCTTGGTCCTGGGTTGCGTGGGGAAAGGCGTTAGCCACGACTACGAATACTTTTCCTACAAAGGGTCACTGAATATCGAAGACTTCCGGCAGCCCAATGGTGCAATTGTTGCCCAGCCACAGCTCCGTTCACACCTGGCGGAATCTGGGAAAAGTGTCTTCAGCTACAGCGCCACCGAGTTTGTTGACTTGCTTTATGGCGGCAAAAGGAAGAGGACGTCACAGGACGAAAATTTCACAGTCTTTCAGCTGGAACACGCCTCTGATGCGCCGGCCTTTCAGCGTGTACTCACCCGGACATTGAAACTGGATAAGCTACGGTCAAGTGATGTTAAAGAGTACCTGCTTCAGATTTTTCGCCGTGATCTGCCCGATGCCAGCATTGATTTCAAACAAGAATGGGACAAGGCCTTCGCCGATGTCAACGCAGACAGAGAACAGTACCAGGCTGCACTGGTACAAAAACAGCACGTTGACGAGTTGGAGAAATTGCGCGATGAACGGCTGGTGTTGCGAGGCAAGGTCATCGTCACCAAACCGTTGATTTCACAGGCTCTGGAACAATGGCAGGAATACTATGCACAGACGTTGTCCGGCCATGAGCAGGAAAAGGCTAAACTCGAAACAGAAAGTGATCGCCTGCTAGAGCGGGACCGCGAGCTAACCCTTAAACAAAGCGAGTTGCGGGGCGAGATTCAACAATTACAGGACCAGTCGAAGCAACAAGCAGAATTGGACCAGAAGTTCACACTGGTGTCCCACCGGGATCAGCTGGAGAGCAGACATACAGAATCCAGGCATGCTCTGGAGCAACAGATTGCACTGGTCAGTCGGGCCTCCAGCCGGGAGCCCGCAGCGATAAAACGCGATATCACGCGAAACAAGCATGAACTGGAGCAGAATAAACGGGAACTCTCAACGCTTGCGGACAATCTTTGGCGACATCTATCGGAGCAGCTGGAGCCCGCAGAGATAGAGCAATTGAACCGCCTGTTCAACCAGGATGTCATGACCTTGCCAGCAAATGAGTTTGCGCTATCAAAGGCACGCCTACTTGATTTTTTGAGTCAATCAGAGGAGCAAGAGATAGCACTGCCTGGGCTGACTATTAATGTGGCTAATCTATCGGCGCAATACCATCAGCGAACCGAGACAGAAATAGGTTTGAGAATAGAGGAACTTGGCCAGGAGTCTGCAGACCTGGAAAAGCAGTTGGAGGCGGCAAGCGCTCTGGATACTGCTCGCTCTTATAAAGATCAACTTGAACAGGAGGTGCGTGACATTGAGCAGGAACTTGCATCTTTCGATCTGCTGACAAAACTGAAGCAAGGCGAGGTGGATCGCCTTGAGCAGCTGAAGATTGCCGAGCAGAGTCTGGACGACGTTAGTGGGAAGCAGGCGCAGTCTAGTGAGTACGCCCAGCAATTGAGGCAGCAATTATCCGAGGTCGAGGGCAAGATTAGCCGTCTCAATCACCAGCATACCGAGATCGGCCGAAAGCGTGACGACCGTGGGGACGAGGCAGATCAGTTTGGCTACCTCGACGCACTGGCTCACCACCCCTGGCTGGGGGAGCCTGAAATTGCCCTTGCTGACCTGCTTCCCCGTTTGACGCAATATCAGAGGGACTGTTCACGGCTGTTGGAACTGGACCGCCAGTTGACCCTGGGACTTAGCGAGCTCCATGCCAATGGTCTGACGAAGTACCAATACAGCGGTGATGATGAAGGTGAGTTAACGCGCATTATCGACTTTTGCCAGCAACTGCCACGCGAAGAAGAAGCTCTGGAGAAAAAGGCTCGCAGTGCCGTTGTTACCGTAACGGCCAGTCTGCGGGACCTGCGTGATGGCCTGCGCGCTTTCAAAAATCGAATGCGCGATTTCAATCGCCTGATCAGCCACAGGCAACTTTCTGACCTCAAAGTATTCAAGATCGAGCCAGAGGATGAAACCGTGCTTGTCGAAGCCATGACACTGCTGATCAGCACTGCCGAACAAGTAGAGAGCGGGGATTCTTTTGAACTGTTCGATCAGGGCAGTGTGCTGGATGATGATGCCCTGGATAGAGCCAAGCAGACACTGATCGACGAAGGCAATGCCCGCCAGGGATTGAAGGTCTCGGATTTATTTCGCTTGAGCTTTGTTGTAGGCAAGGTCGACGGCGTGTCAGAGTCCTTCGATGACCTTGATAGCGCAGCATCCAACGGTACCGTATTGATGGCAAAGTTAGTCACGGGTCTGGCAATGCTACACCTGATGCAGGACAGGCGCCGAAATGTTCAGGCTGTGTGCTATCTGGATGAGGCACTGGCACTGGACGCGCGCAACCAGAAGAGCTTGATTGATACCGCGGCTGATTTTGGCTTCGCCTTGATTTTTGCCTCACCCGCGCCGCTGGCCACTGCGCGTTATTGTGTGCCAATCCTGCATCGGGAGGGCAAAAACTACATCAGTCAGCGCAGCTGGCAGATATTTGAACCCTTGCCCGATGCGGAGAAAGTGACCGCTCCATGAGTAAGACTCTAACAGGCGCCCTGGAAAAACTGCGACGCACTGGGCGCGTGGCGGCTTCTGCGCTGACAAAGGATCAAAAAACCGCGCTGGATGATTTTGCACGAAAGACCGGCTGTGTTCGGGGGACACTTGCCGGACGAGGTATCGTTTATAGCGTGATAAACGAAAAGGCGCTGGATACCTACTGGCGGCAGCTACGGCCGAGAGATAAAGATGAACTACCGGATGATTTACCACAACGCGCCTTCAACATTGCCAGCTCCCGGGACAGCAAGAGCGCCAACGCCCGCCACGATACCTATTACCTGCTACTGAAATCAGCAGGGGCGGGCGTCAGCTGGTCAAATGGACGCTCGACACTCAACCTCACGGCCGCCAGCAATCACTATGGTGCAGCTGCCCTTGAGATAAATGCAAATGATGGCTGGGCCAGTGAGCAACCACTATGGCTGGTAGAGAATCAAAAACTGTTTGCTGCCTTGGATTGGCTCCCGCCTGATACTACCGCGTCGGTCGCGTACTACGGCGGACAGCTAAACAATCTGTTGATTGATTGGCTTTCCAGCGCATCACGAACCAAACAGGTGATACTGTTTCCTGACTACGATGGTGTCGGGTTGATGAACTATGCACGGCTAAAATCCAGGCTGGGTGAGACATGCAGTTTTTGGGTAATGCCCGGCTGGCAACCCCTACTGAATGACTTTGGAAGTAACGGAATATGGCTCAATACCTTTGGCGATTTTGAGTCTGCACATCGTCGACTGCGGGAACTGGATGATCCAGACCTCCACCAACTGATGACTGAAATGCAGAAACAGGCACTGGCTTTGGAACAAGAAGCTATCTGGCTGAATATCTGCAATTGAGGCCCCGCCCTGGTCTCTCTGGCGCACAGGCAAACGCGCCATTTTATGTGTCGCTATCTATTCAGCTCGTAGCCGTCTGTTCATAAAAACCCGTTGTTCAATATTAATGAACATAGTATATTTATGAACAACCGCTCACCCTTTAATGTTGAATGTGCATAACACCATGAACCGGCTGGAAACGGAACACGACATCCTGCACGACGCTATAGAAGCCTTCCGTGCGGAAACCGCGCTGCAGCTCGATGTTGTTGAGTTTGACGTGCGCAGGGGTAACAGGCAGATCGACGCGATCCTGCAGATACCCGGCAACGGTACCCAATTGCTGGCCGAAATCAAGAAATGGGCAACCCATACCAACCTGGGAGCAGTCATTAACCAAATGCAGCAGCTTGCCACTCCCGGTGCAGGCCTTTTGGTCGCAGATTACGTCAACCCGAATATGGCGAGAAAGTTAAGGGAAGCCGGTATTCAGTATATTGACGCGGCGGGTAATGCTTACCTCAACCAGCCACCGGTCTACATTCATATCAAGGGTAACAAGCCGGAGGCCAGGACTGGAACCAGAACAAAAACCGGTAAGGCATTCCAGCCCGCCGGGATGAAGATAGTTTGTGCCTTTTTGAAAGACCGCGAGCTAATCAACGCGCCTTACCGTGAAATCGCCGAACAGGCTCAGGTGGCGCTGGGTACCGTTGGCTGGGTTATTCGTGACCTGCTCGAACAAGGCATTCTGGTTGAGGATATCGGCGGCACCGGGCGCCAGATAGCAGACTACGACCAGTTGCTTGATAAATGGGTAGAGGCGTATCCGCACAAGTTAAGAGACAAGCACCGTTTGGGAACGTTTACGACGGAAAACCCCACCTGGTGGGAACAGATCCACCCGGAGGAATTTCAGGCCGCATGGGGAGGAGAGATAGCCGCTGGCGAGTACACAGGCTACCTGAACGCCAAAGACGCGGTGGTCTATATCAGCAGAGCCCGGATGACTGATTTCCTGAAACATGCCCGACTGAAGAAAGCTGCGCCAGATGAAAAAGCAGGCCTCAAAATAGACGTGATTGAGCCCTTCTGGAATGAGGGCGGCGAGACCGTCCGCCGAGGACTGGTGCACCCTCTTATCGTCTATGCAGACCTTGTGGCAACGGGCGACACGCGCAATCTCGATACGGCGAAACGGCTTCGTGAAAAATACCTTCGTTAATATCGCGGGCAAACTGCCTCGGGGCCTGGTAGCGCTGTATGGCGATATCGGCGACGTGGCGAAGAGCCTGGATATCGACTTTCTGGTGGTTGGCGCCATGGCCCGGGATTTAGTGCTTGTTCACGGCTTTGGCTCAACGATAGAGCGCGGCACCCGGGATGTGGATTTTGGTATCAATGTGGCCAACTGGGAAGATTTCGATACGCTGAAGGCGCAATTGATCGAGCAAGGTTTTGAGCAAGACCAACAGAAAGCCCATAGATTGACCCGTAGTGACTCCCAGGACCTTCCCTGGGAAATCGATATCGTACCTTTTGGCGGCATCGCGGCGCATGACAGCACTATAAGCTGGCCTCCTGATCAGGCGGTTGTCATGTCAGTGCTCGGCTTTACAGAAGCCATGGAAAATGCATTTTCCGTACAGATTAGCGATGACCCTGAGATGACTATCCCTGTCGCATCCCCGGCCGGTGTAGCGATCCTCAAGCTGGTGGCCTGGGTTGAACGCGAGGCAGAGGTCAAGCCAAAGGACGCCATGGACTTGGCCTACCTGATCGAAAGCTATACCAAAATCCCGGAAATTTTTGCGGCCGTTTATGAAGAAGGCTGCATGGAAGCTCAGGACTGGGATGAAACAAAGGCCAGTGCTATGAAGCTGGGTAGAGATGCGGGTGTAATTGCTTTCCCGCCAACCAAAACGTTTTTGAAGGATCAATTATTCAACCAGGCGCCTAAAGTGGAACAGTTCGTACGGCAGATGCAGGGCAATCGCCTGTCAGATTCTGCTGGGCTTCTGGATATTTTTACAGCGGCTTTTTTGTATCAAGAGGTGCCGCAGTAATGTTCGCGCCCCACCAAACCCAATACTTCGCCTGGCAGCTCACCCGTCGCCTGTCGTCTGAAGACGAAGACAAGCTCACCGGCGCCATTATGGATGCCCAGATTGACCTCAATCCGCATCAGGTCGATGCCGCCTTGTTTGCCTTCAAGAACCCTTTTAGCAAGGGTGTTCTGCTTGCCGATGAGGTGGGGTTGGGAAAAACCATTGAGGCCGGATTGGTCATTGCTCAGAAGTGGGCCGAGCGTAAACGTAGAATTCTAATCATCGTGCCGGCCAATTTACGTAAACAATGGCACCAGGAATTGCAGGAAAAGTTTGGCGTGGAAGGGCTGATTCTGGAATCAGCAAGCTTCAACAAAGCAATGAAGGCCGGGGTTAAAAATCCATTCGATATCGGTGATGGATTGGTGATTTGCTCCTATCAATTCGCTAGTGCGAAGGCAGACGCGTTGCGCATGATTCCCTGGGATCTGGCTGTGATTGATGAAGCCCACCGCCTGAGAAACGTATACAAAAAAAGCAACAAGATCGCAAAAATTCTCAAGGACGCGCTGGCGCCTATCAACAAAGTGCTCCTGACCGCGACACCGCTACAAAATTCATTACTCGAACTGTATGGCCTGATAAGCATTCTGGATGAACAGGTGTTTGGCGATCTGGACAGCTTTCGCAATCAATATGGGCGAATAACGGACGCGCAATCCTTTGCCAGCCTCAAGCAACGTATAGCGCCAATCTGCAAGCGTACCCTGCGGCAACAGGTGCAGGCGTATGTGTCCTACACAAAACGCATTCCTCTGGTGCAAACCTTCACCCCATCTAGTGATGAACAGCGCCTATACGCGCTGGTTTCCGATTATTTACGCAGACCAGAGCTGAACGCCTTACCTAGCGGCCAGCGGCAGTTAATCTCCATGGTCATGTGGAAGCTGTTGGCGTCGTCATCTTTTGCCATCGCGGGTGCATTGGGCACAATTATTAAGCGTTTGCAGCGAACGATTGAGCAAGCGGAGCCCGACGATGAGCAAGTGCTAGGCGACATGCAGGCAGATTACGAAGCCCTGAGTGAGACCGCAGAGGAGTGGGAGGAGCCAGAGGCAGAAATGTCTCTGGAAGAGCGCGAATCGATTCTTGCCGAGATTGAAGAGCTACAAGGGTTTAAAAACCTGGCGGAAAATATCCGTCACAATAGCAAAGGCGATGCACTGCTCAAGGCCCTGGATATCGGCTTCGAGAAGTTGCGAGAGCTGGGGGCCAACCAGAAAGCGATAATCTTTACTGAATCACGCAAAACCCAGAATTACTTGCTGCAACTATTGAGTAATAGCGCCTACGACGAAGGCATCGTGTTGTTTAATGGCAGCAACAGCGATGCAAGAGCCAGGCAAATCTACCAGGAGTGGCTGCTACAGCATCAAGGCTCGGACAGAATCTCCGGCTCCCGTACTGCTGATACCCGCGCAGCGTTGGTGGATTATTTTCGCAATCAGGGCCGCATAATGATCGCCACAGAGGCAGCGGCCGAAGGGGTCAACCTGCAATTCTGTTCACTGGTCATCAATTATGACTTGCCCTGGAATCCTCAACGCATAGAACAACGAATAGGACGATGTCACCGTTACGGCCAAAAGCATGATGTGGTCGTGCTCAACTTCATTGACCTCACCAACGAAGCCGACCGTCGGGTTTATGAACTGTTAGACCAGAAATTCAACCTTTTCGATGGCGTATTCGGTGCCTCCGATGAAGTGCTGGGCGCCATCGAAAGCGGTGTGGATCTGGAGCGGCGAATCAAACAGATATATCAAGACTGCCGAGAGCCAGAACAGATCAGCTTCGCGTTTGAACAGCTCCAGCAGGAACTGGCCCATGAAATAAACGAGCAAATGGTGAATACCAGAGAGCAGTTGTTCGAACATTTCGACGAAGATGTGCTGCAAAAAATCAAACTCGACAGCACCGCCTCCCTGGACCGCTACGAACGGCTGCTGCTCGACTTGACCAAGGGCGAACTGAAAGACCATATAGACCCGGTTGAAGGTGGGTTTTTCCTCAAGTCACTGCCGGATTCCGCCCCGGCCGATCTTGCACTGGGGGAATACGAATTGCCACGGCGTGATGGCGAACAACATATCTATCGTCTCAGTCATCCGCTGGCGCAATGGCTCATTCATGAGGCCAAAGCTCGGCAGTTAGCGCCAGCAGAGCTGATTTTTGACTACAACGCCACAGCGACCCATGTGGCAGTGGTGAAGGCACTGCAAGGGCAGTTCGGGCAGTTGCAGGCGCATCTGGTCAGCGTGAGCTCACTGGAGCGGTCCGAAGATCATATCGTTCTCTGCGGGGAAACCGCCGATGGTCAGAGCCTGGACCAGGAAGTGCTGGAGAAATTGTTGTGTTTCCCGGTTACCGAGGTGAGCAGTAAGGCGATTCAGACAAACTCAGGCTTGACTGAAGAACTCAGCCGCCGCAAAACCGACATATTGCTGGAGGTAAACCAGCGCAACCTGAAGTACTTTGAAGCAGAAGTCGACAAGCTGGATAGCTGGGCCGATGATCTGAAAGTGGGCCTGGAGCAGGAAATAAAACAACTGGATAAAGAGATCAGGGAAGTGCGCCGAACCGCCAAAGCTGCGCCAGATCTCAATGAAAAGCTGGAATGGCAGAAACGCCAGCGAGACCTGGAGAAACTTCGTGGCCGCAAACGCCGGGAACTGTTTGACAAACAGGATGAAGTGGATGCGCGCCGAGAAGCGCTGATCGCCGAGCTTGAAGAAAAACTTGAGCAGAGAGTGGAGGAAAGACCCCTGTTTGCCATTGGTTGGCGGGTGGCTTGATTGAGATCCGGGCAAAGGTTAATTGATAAACCTAATAAAAATATATTTAAAGTTTATATATTTGGAATAAATCAATAAACATGACCGAGTAAATTGAATATTAAAAAATAGATATACAAATAGTGTATCTATATACAGCTTTGTAATAGACTCGAGCACATGGGTACAAAAACACTACGCGATGATCACCCGTC
>Ga0070726_10004001_pt1 | contig 12038 bp, 11 predicted proteins | sample tdAd471_FD_67275 | JGI IMG/M metagenome (GOLD analysis project Ga0070726, IMG submission 67275) | Marine sediment microbial communities from the Atlantic coast under amendment with organic carbon and nitrate - tdAd47.1 | ecosystem: Environmental > Aquatic > Marine > Coastal > Sediment | place...
ATTAACTTTTCAATCGCATCTTTCGGAAGCTGTAGCGCTTGCAACCGATCACGTGCCGCTTGAATCAAGCGTGGGTTTTTTCTGTCCAATGCAAGCACCAGTTCTTCCTGCGCATTGACCAATTCGGGGGAGTATATTTCGTAAAGCGCCTGCCCTTTTTCAACCGGATCACCCTCAGCTTTCACATTAAGTTTTTCGATCCAGCCTTCCACCCTGGCGTGAATATGGACTAACTGATCTTCATCGAATTTAACATAGCCCACTGTCTGTATTTCCGAATGTAAGGGTTTGCGCTCAGCCACGGCGGTTCGCACACCCAGGTTATTCACTACATCCGGTGAAATCTTGATGGTTCCAGGCCCCGCATCGGCCCCATCGCTACCCTCGTCATAAACCGGAATTAAATCCATACCCATCGGGGATTTTCCCGGCTTATCGCGTTTATAGTTCGGGTTCATCGGCGCGACCCAGTACAACGGGACCTTTTCCTGCGCCACCCCTTCCACCGGCGCAGGCGAACGGCTCAATCCAAGCCAGTGGCCAATGCCTCCGGCGACCAGCACTAAAATAATTGCAGTAATGATGTTGGATCTATTCATCATGAATAACCCCTGATTGTATTCAATATTTGATTCATTTCTTTTTCCCTTTCGGTACAGCAGAACTTTCGTTCAACATCATCTCGACGCTATTTTGCTGGTTTACAAAAAGATAATTCAGCTGCGCGATTACTTTTTGTCTGTCTACGTTAATACTCAGCGCTTCAATCTCAGCATTGAGTACGGCAATCCGCGCTCTTACCGCTTCCGCAAAATCACCATCGTCATTCGTATACGCGGTCAGTGATGCTTCGGCCTGCGTGTACATCTGTGGCAACAGTTCAGTCTCGTACAATTTCTTACGTTCATTAAGCCTTATTAGCTGCGCCCTGACTGACTCAAATGATGCCATCATATTTCTAAGCAATAACCACTTTTCCGTTTTTACGGACTCGGCTTGGGATACCGCCGCACGCAATTCTTTGTCTTGGCGGTTGGCAGTAAAAATGGGCAGATCAAACGTAATCCCAACAGAAAACAAATCGGCACGATCCCGCCCGAAGGGATCATCATCACGATATCCGTAACCGGCTTTGACACTCCACTCTGGCTTGTATTTTTGTTTTGCCAGATCTATTCCGCTGTTGGTCGCCTGTATTTTTTGATCCAATTCCTTGACGGCAGGGTGCTCGGCTAGATAATCAGCCAACCGTTGCTGGCTGATTTTTTCGGATGTGTCGTATAGCCTGGGATTGAACAGTTTAAAATCGGGCAATTTGCCTGTCAGCTTTATCCTGGAATCGCTAACTCCGCTGTCAAACGAGGTTTCCTTTGAATACTGACCCAAAAAATAATCACTTAACCATTCCGACAGCCGTTCCTGAGATATATCCTGTTGCTGCTTTAAAACCGTCAGGCGGTCGTCCAATTGCGTCAACTCCAGGTCAGCGCGGACGATATCCTGCTGCCGCGTTCGACCTAAGGCAGATGAGTAGGTTGCTTGGGCAACATCGGCCAATTGCTCAAACAGCGCGCGGTCGTTTTCGATCAGGACAATGCTTTCCTGCGCCTTATAGGCATCCAGCCATAATTGGCTTACTGTCATAACGACCTTCGCTTTACGATCCTGACGTTGATGAGGGTATTGGCTACCGAATAACTCAAGCTGTTTTCTCTTAATCGCCCGGCTATCTCCGCGCGGAAATAGTTGAGACACTTCAATTTTCGATTGCGTCATCGCTTCCTGTTGCACATCAAAAGTATCTGTCGGTAAATTAGCAATGCCTACCGATACTTTTGGATCCGGCAGTGCACCCGCCGCAATGCTCAAGGCTTCTATCGCATCCTGAGAGTATTTATTCCCTGCCAACCAGGGATCAGTTGTTAAGGCAATATCTACGGCTATAGTCAGTGTTACACCCTTTCCCTCCGTCTTAGGTAAGTCATTGGAAATGGCAGCGGAGGAGGAAACGCTAAAAGATACAGCAACGATCCACTTCAGAACCTTCTTGGCGGAATTAAACCAGCTCACCGAACTATTCATGCGCTGACTAGCTCCCCACACAAACTAGGCTCAATAAACCTGGAAAATGCTTTTTGTAATACCTGTTCATAGTCTAAATTCATGTCTTTCCCCATTCGTTGTATGAAACAGTTAAAACTTGCTTGTTAACCCTTATCTTTTGCCTAACACACTCTTCAAATGCTGTTAGAAATTAGCCCTAGAGGCTACGGCAAATTACAACCGGATGTTGATAGGTTATCGCTTGAAAAAAAGAAATTCTGGGCGCAGTAACGCCACGGGGGATTTAGGAGGTTATCGGGGGATGATAGATTCGTGAAATTAAGCCGAACACAAGGTATTCAGATACATTATCGGAAGGCGCATTAATTTGTGGTTCTAAACCCATGAACACGGTACTACTGACGGAGGCCCCACAAAATCCACAACAGGCTCCTCCGGCAACACAATCAGTGACACTATTGCTACAGGGATCATTTGCCGATCCGTTATCGGCAGCACCACCTTGGACAGTCCCTTCGTGACATGGCGCTTTATCTTCTGCGTCGACTGTCTGAACATGGTGGCTTCCATGTGCATCCACATTGACTGTCTTCTCGACCTTTAAAGCTCCGATAGCATCCATTCTGCTATCGGACATTTTAATAGGCATTGCAGCCATTAGCGGTTGAAAAATCAACCCCCAAATAACCAGTACTATACCTACTAAACGAATCAAAATTATTCCTTCTTGCTATTTAACCGGCAAATTGTTTTCTGACAATTATTAAAACCCGGCAGTATACCGAGTCGTCAGACTATAAAGAATAGTGACAGTTCCCATGGCGCAATTATTTTCATTGCTAATTTTAAAACAACAATCCTGGATAATAACCATTACCCAGGATTATTGCTCCCTAATTAATCAGCGAATTGTTCCCTGATATATTTCAGCACGGCTTCCATATCCGCCGATGAAAGCGACGGATTACCGCCTTTTGCTGGCATCGCCATCAAGCTTGCTGGGCTTTTAAACCCGTTGATGATATTGGCTAGCAGCTCTCCATCAGGTTTGCTCAACCTGCCGCGTTTATCAGTAAAGTCAGGCATGCCCGGCAGGCTTCCCTTGCCATCGGCACCATGACAAGCAACACAGGTGCTCTCATAGATACTTTTACCAGAACTCATACCCTCAACACTGCCAGTTGAATTTTTTACAGCAGCGATACCACTGACGTTTTCAGCTTTGGCATTAGAGCCCTGCAAAAAAGTGAGAATATCCCTGGTTTCTTGTCCGGTCAGACCACCTCGTACGCGCATATGAAATGCCGTGGTAATCCACTGATCATCACTGAGGTCAGTGGGACTTCGCATATTATGACAACGCGTACAGTTGTCTGCCCATGCCTTACTACCCTTGGCGAAATCACCTTTTTCCGGATAATCGAACGCATAAGCACTCTGCCCAAGCATCGATGCCAGCAGCAAGATAGCAATTTTAACACTTGCTAAAGTTAAGCCGTTCTTGGTTAAAAATTTCATCGTCATTCTCCCAATTAAAAACCATAGGACATCTGAATCAACAATCGATCTTGGTCGGCATTAGTCCCGCTCAAGCCATCGTTGAACTCATAGCTCAGCTTGCCGATAACGCTGCTGGCAAAGAGGTAGTTAATGCCAAATCCCCACTGTTGTTGATCGTTGCTGTTATGCGGTGAATCAAAATCCGTATAGCGCGTAACCAATTCCCAGTTGGTATTTGGAATTCGGTATCCGGCTTGGGTATACCAAGTTTCCCATTCAGCGCCTTTAGAGGCGGCCGTGCCACTACCGTTGTCATCACCAATTTCAGTCTTGACATATTCACCTCGTAAGTTGAACGTTTTCCATTGCCAGTAGAAGTCGGCTCCGAGCACGTCATAGTCACGAGCTGCTTCGTTTGCGAGCAAGGTGCTATCACCATCCTCAACGGAAGTGACTGTCGCCTTACCGCTGGCCGCTGACAGACCGAGCTCTAAGCCGGCGAAAGGAATGATGCCAATCCGGCCACCATAGGTTTTTTCTCCGTCCCTATCCGCGCCAAATCCTTCAGCCTCGACACCATCAAGTTCGAACTCAATTTCCCCATCTTCTTCCTCCATTTCTGCTTTGAGTTCTGGACCATTGCTCACATAGAAGGCATAGCTAGTTCGTATACCGGCTATTGGGAAGCCGCCTCGCAGCTGAAACCCGACGTCAGAGACTGGCGCTGCACCGTCATGTCCGAATCCGGGTGGTGCTGAAGCCATTTTGTTAATCCAGGAGGGATGAAGATTTTGCCGAAACTGACCGATGGGGCTGAGGAATTTACCACCGACCAAGGTCATATAGTCATTCATAAACCAATCGATCGTTAGATATTCCAGGGCAATATCTGTTTCACCGTCTTCCCCAACTTTCATCTCTAGTTCGGACTCTAACATCACCAAGTCCCTATATTGATAATGGAAGATCGGCGCAAAGGTGCCCACATTAAAACTACCATCCTTCGAATCTGTGTCCGTGTAGCCCACATCGGCATAACCTGCCATATGTATCAGCGTATCGGGTTGTCGCCATTCACTGGCTACAGCAACTTCCTGCCTAACCGCCTGGACCTCCTCTTTACTGGCGCTTTGCTGTAGTTGCCGTTTAAGTTCATTCATTTCTTTCTGCATCATTTCGAGGCGCTCACTTAATGCCTCGACACTGGTATCAGCAGCTATAGTCATAGCACTGACAGTCGCTAACGTTCCACAGGTGATCACCTGCACTAACTTCTTCATTTTCATGTTGACTCTCCATTGTGCTGCACCGGGTAAAGCGCACCGTGTTGCATCAAAATCGACTCGTTATCTCTGTATTAATCTCGCACCACGTCTTTTAAAGACCATCGATACTCGCATTACAGGCGATAAAGGTTTTTGGCTAAGCCCTAGACCCAGACATTAAGGTCTAGATGGATAGATTTATCTTAAGGGAATCCGAAATTTCGGGCGTAGCAATGCCGCTTCGGAAAATTAGGAAAGTTTAGGGGGGTGGAATATAGACGAAAGTACACCGAGCACTAGATGTTCAGCATTACCAACAATGGGCGTACTGATTTGTAGCTCAGCAAATTTGATGGCTTGATGATTAAGTGAAGCCGCACAAACGCCGCAGCAGTTACCAGCGCTGAGACAGTCATTTTCACAGTCATCATTAGAATGAGAAGTTAAATCACCAATTGAACCATTTTCTTGATGATGTGCACCATCGGTTTCATTGCCAGCTTTCTTGCCATGGTGACTAGTATGCTCATCCACGTGTGCCGCCGGGTCAACGTTAAAGGTTACTATGGTATCGGACCCATGATTTGCCATTTTAACAGGCATAGACATTACCAGCGGTTGAAATATCAACCCCCAAATAACGAGTACTATGCCTACCAAGCGAATCACAATGGCTCCTTTTTACTTAATCGCAAATTAGACTATGAACTTCCTAACGACCGATACATATTGAGTAATATTGGCCATTAATAATCACAGCTCTACGATTAGTAACTCTATTAAATAAATTGAGCAACTGAGTTGACCCAAGTCAATATTACAGAGTAATAAACTTACACAATTTCGGGATATACCACTAAATGAGTATATTCCTATTTCGAATAAATTGTTACATATCTTTAGGTTAGATAATTATCACCCCTGCCTCTGAAAATTTTGGTAGGCAACCACTTTTTGGTGGTAGTTGGTGAAAATTGGTCTATCGAGCACAGCGTGTGCCGGGTGCTCAACCGACCACTTTCGCTATTTTCTTCAAAGTTTCCTGGCTCTCGCCAAAGGTACATATTGCATCACAGTGCTTACGCAAGGTAGAGAACAGAATGTAATGCATTTCGATATTGTTACCCTTTATCGCTGGCCGGCTTAGCTGCAACACCAATTCCTTTTCTCGATTGTCAGGAATAATAAGGAACAGTGAAGATGGTTCTTCGGGAAATGAAAAATACAAATCGGTGAGCCGAAGTATTCCGGAATATATCGATGTGCTTTTTTCTACCTCAAAAGCGCTGACAATCTTATTTGTACCTTTCTTAAACCAAATCACGTCGATTAGCGCAATAGTGTTATTGGTGTCTTTATCAATCCCGATATCAGGAAATTTTGGTAGGCTTATAAATGAAAAATTATTCCCATCGTGGCATCTCGACCTATCGTTTGATGCGCTAATGGCATCAAACCCTAGCGAGTGACCAATTTTCAGAAGATGATATTGCATTTCCGTATGTAAGTTTACCTCTTCTTTTTCATTTGTAACTTCTTTATGTCGTTGTTTGAGGAGCTTTTCTATTTTTACTTTTTCTTTTTCTGAAAGCGTGCCTTCATCTCCAACCATGATCTTTTTAACGCCAATATCAAACAACAAGCCTGAAAACGCGCCGAGGTCTTTAGAAAGCATACTTCTGTGCTGGCTGTTTTTCCCTATAATCACCTCACGCATACGCAGGTACTCCTGCCATGAACCGAGCTTAATTTTTTCTTTGAATAGGTGGTTAAACCCATTAACGATGGCCGTATTGAATGGGGGGATAATTTCAGGATGGAGGAAATACAGAATATTGGCCACTGCTGGCCCCAGCCCTTTTATTTTTCGCTGATCCAGATGGATTATTTCCTTTAATATTTGTTCTTCCCTTGTCGCATTAGAGCAATTTTCAAGAAACTGACCGAATGCCACCTGGTTCCCTTCATTCTCATAAATATCTGGAATCCGCAGCTTTGGCTTCCAGTAAAAAGCGTGTGATGCGCCAATAAATACCTGCTTTTGTTCCGTGATACAGTTCAAGACAACTTCCAAGGATGAGTCTTTATAGTCGTTGCCAAACGCTTTATCCTTAATCTCTTGTATTACTTTCTGTACGCCGCGACGGATCGAACGAAAGGCTTTCAAACGTTCATCGTTATTGATAAACCAAGTATTGAATACCGACTCTCTATCATATTTATACTTTTCAACTAATTCCTGTAATTCAATTTTCATTCCATATCCCGAATTATTTAGTACGGAAAAAGCCAGAGTGCACCCCACTAAGGGACGGTCACAGTTTTAAAAAAAAGGCCTGTTAAACGAAACTATTACGCGACAATAGCCAATCTTCTCCATAGGAAACAATACTCCCTATAAACGCCCTATCCCGATCGCGAAAGCCAGTGGATTCCTGTAGCCTCTTTTTGTTTGACCCAACAGCTTGTCAGGGGGATGTTTCAACTATTGCGCCAAAGTGGCATGCTCATCCGCCATCGCCTGATATTCACGCGCCAAATTCCTATATTGCTCAATGATTTCGGAGCAATGCTGGAGAGTAAGCGTAAGCCCCCATTGTTCATACCTTTTTCTAAGATATTCATGCGTGGCCCTCTTTTTTTCCATGTCCTGGGACAGCTGGTAAAAGTACGCAGAAAGTGCCTGATGCTCTGTGGTCGTCGGTGCTACAGATTTCGATAATATTTGAGCTATGGTGCTCTCGTTATCACTAGCATTCGGCTGAGATTCGACAGACGACGTGAACAGGACAAAAAGCACAAAAATTCCACAGTGGGTAACGTTCAAAAAATACTTCATGAAGCCTCCTAAAATGCAGTTTTGCTAACTCCCATTTAACACCTTGTCAATGGTGCGTAAAAGATCCAGTGTCGTGACCGGCTTGGCCAGAAAAAGGTTCCGGCCAATTTTATTACCTCCATCCGCTGTTTCATCGCGCGTCACAATGGCGGTAAGAAAAACTACTTTGATATCTTTCAGGTTATTATTTTCTTTCAGCTGTGTTGCAATAATGTCTCCTGACAAATCCGGCATCATGACATCCAAAAAAATAAGATCCGGCATAAATTCAATGGCTGCCTGTATGGCTTTAACCCCTCTGTTTTCAACCCTTACCTCATAGTGCCCTGTGCGTTCCAGGTTAAGCTTTATCATTTTGGTTATGCTGACTTCATCATCAACCACCAATATCCGTTTATTCATTCTGGTTGCCCTCTGTCTCTGTTTTTCTAAATATAATCCTGACAGCTAAACCACCACTGTCGCGATTCCTAATATCAATAGCTCCCTGGTGCAAATCCACTATATTTCTGATAACAGACAAGCCAAGACCTGTTCCTTCTCCTGCTGGCTTTGTTGTATAGAATGGGTCGAATATTTTTCCCATCACCTCTCCAGCAACACCCGGACCGGTATCCTTGACTTCAGCCACTAGTACCGCCGTGCCATTCTCCATCTCGTGTTTTTCAATTTGACCCAACTGGCCGTTTTCCCCAATAACAGTTTGATAGGTTGCTACCGTCAAAATACCGTCTTTTCTCATTGCCTGTATTGCATTCATAAAAAGGTTAACGAAAACCTGTTGCATCTTACTTGCATCCAACTCTGTTAGTGGCAAGCGAGGCGCCAGTTCTTTCACCAATTTTATATTGCTCTGATTTAACTCATGCTGTACCAGGTGTAATGCGTTTTCGATAATAATATTGATATCAGCCGGACCTCTTTCCAGTTTATCTTCCCTCGAAAAATCAAGGAGACGGTTGATTACCGTATCTGCGCGCGAAATCGCATCCCCCATATCTTTCAGCACATCGTTAATAGTGCTTTCGTTTTTAAGCTCACTACCAACATCGCTACCAACTTCACTACCAACATAGTCCAGTCCCAGCCGAATCACGGCCAAGGGATTCTTTACCTCATGCGCAATACCCGCAGCCAGCAAGCCTATCGATTCCATTTTTGCAGCATGAATCAACTTTAACTGGGTAATTTTGAGTTCTTGGTGGGAATGAATCAGGTCGTTATGCGCCGCCTGAAGATCGGACTCAGCGTCATGTCGACGCTGTAATTCTGCATTTAATGCTTGCGTTCTCTGTAATACGCGCCCTTTCAAGGTGCGGTTCCAGACGATAATGGATACCATACCCAACAGTATGGTCAGAACAATAACAACAATAACATTTCGGTAGACCGGACGTTGCAACAGCGAAGGTTGTTTCAAATGTATCCACTGACGAGATATCTTTTCCCTTTCATCATAGGTAATACTTGCCAGCGTCTTTTCGAGAATACTTTGCAATTGCGGCCAGTCTTTACGCGTCGCGATCGCCAATTCAAAATTTCGCCCGATGTTACCGCTGATTTGTATATCCGTCAGTCCTTCACGATGAATATAATATGACGCTGTGGCTATATCACTGACCAGCCCTTTGACTGCACCCAGCGAAACCAACTCCAACCCTGTTGCCGTATCCGGCACTCGTACCAGATTAATATCTGGATATTTTTTGGTAATTAATTTTTCCCATTGTTCACCTGACACCGCTGCTACCTTTTTTCCGGAAAGGGCTTTAATATCCTTGTATTCGTCCCTGGCAACAATGACACCGGGCAAAATAATATGGGGGCGTGTTAACAACATAGACTCAGTGATGCCCGGCGCCTTAGTTACCGCAGCAATCACATCCACACCAGCGGACTTAATTGCATTCATCCGCAGACGTTTTTCCTCTATCCTGACTACCTGAAATTTAATCCCTAGCCGCTTTTCCAGCAAGGCTACATAATCCGCTGCCACACCACGGTAGGTTCCGTTTTCATCAAAAAATTCAAAAGGGTAAAAATTGGCTGCTGGCGCCAGAATAATTTCAGAGTGATTTGCAAGCCAGAATTTTTCCGAGTCAGTTAAATCGGGGCCAGCAGGCGAGTCTGCCATTGCAGCACCGGATAAACATAGAAAAATGCTGAATATAATTATCAACATATATAGATAAAGACCTTTGCATAATGTGACGAGCGACGGCAAGACAAGGCAAAAACCGACAAAAAAGCGGAGTTCATACTGCTTATAAATGAGCATTTTGAGCCGGTTTTTAACGCCGTATTGCCTAGCGCAGTAATTCTGCAAAGGACTCAGATAGTTTATCTGCTGTACTCTGTAATTAGTCTTCGGAGTTAGCATAGCAATTGATGGGTTTCCGGGTTGTTCGCACACAAACATGACTAAAGCCACCCCGCAGTAAACTGCGGGGTGGCGCTTATACAGAATAACCAAGCCAACCTGATAACAAAGAAGCGTGCCCCTATTATCCCTAAGGCTTCAGTGGAACCTTTCTGAACATACCTGCCTCGAAATGACCCGGGAAATTGCAGGAAAATACGACCTGATCCTTGCCTTCAAAGTGCCACGCGATCTGTCTAGTTTCACCCGGCGCCAACATGGCTCTATTATCTATAGAGTGCACCATACCGGGCATCTCCAGCTGCTGCATTCGTAACATCATCTGGGCATGCGCTTTTCGCTCAGCTTCGTTACCGATAAAAAAACCATGGGGAATTTTTCCTTTGTTAGTTACGACAAAGTTAATCATCGTTCCTGATTTAATTTCCCCGATATTTTCTGCAAAGTTGATCAGCTTTTCATCGCTGAGGCTCACATGAATGGTGCGCTGATCTGGGGAAGGCTGGGCAGCATACCCCACTGCTCCTTTTTTTGCTGCATGCTTATGCACTAGCGTCTCTTGGGCACCCAGTTGGTCATGTGCTGATTTATCCTGTTCATTATGGCCGTTATTACTAGCTTCGTGCTTACCTACCGCACATGCCGGCAACGTAAAGGCTATCGATGCTGTTAGCATTATAATAAATTTATTCATAGCGTTATTCTCCTAGTCAACAAAGTTCCAATTAGGGGCCGTTCTAGATAACTGATTTTATCTGGATTAATGTTCATGTTTATCCTGGTCATGTGCCAGCTTAGCTTCTATATGCTCCGGCGCATCGTGCTCAGCGCCCCCGCCTACAGTTTCATTCTGCTGGTGTTTATGGCCTGTCTCTAGCATATCCGTCGTGTGATGACCAATTCCTTCCGCTCGCTCAAGCAGACTCTCATACTTGGCTTGGTCAAGTTTTGGCAATTGGGTCATCAACGCAACCACAGGCCATAGTGCCGCATCATCATGTGTCGCTCCCCAGGCCGGCATGCCGGTCATTTTAATGCCATTTTTGACCACCCAGAATAGCTCTGCGGCGCTAAGATGTTGCGCTGATTTTTGCAAATCTGGCGCTGGCGGATTCAAACCCTGTCCCATCGCGTCAGGCTGCTTACCAGGTGCTCCATGGCAAGCAATGCACATGGCTTCAAAATCGTTGACGCCAGCAAGAATCAGTTCTTCTTGCGCCAAGTCAGGCACCGTAATCCCTTTGGCCCTTCGCTCCACTGAGGCGTGCATGGTTGTGGACATTGCCCACTTCGTAATCGCGGCATGCGGTACTGATGCGCTAACATCAAACAGTCCCGAGTAAATAAAGAAAACAACGCCTGTCAGGCCCAGTATTACTGTGACACATAAGCTAATAAATAATTTTTTCATCGATCATCCTTATACGTTTATCTTGGTCTAGTCTGCTTTGAACCGAAATTGGTTATCTTTGCCGCTGAGGATTAAAACCACAGCCGTATACCGATGACGAGCTGTGTATCATCAATATCTTCACCAGCACGTCTGGCATAGTTGGCGGTATTCCCATACTTCCTTGACCAATTCACACCAATGTAGGGTGCGAATTCACGCCTAATTTCGTAGCGAAGACGCAGGCCCACCTGCACATCCGACAACCCTGAACCAATACCAATTTCGCTATCATTTTGGCCATAAACATTCAGCTCTATGTCAGGCGTCAAAATCAGCCGCTGCGTGAACAACAACTCATACTCTGCCTCTAGTCTGAATGCAGTGCGACCACTTTCACCGATGAAGAAGGCCGGCTCGACTTCGAAGAAATAGGGTGCGAGACCTTGCAAGCCAATGACCACCCAACTTCTGCTCGGTGAGGGTTGGAAGTCTTTGCGAAGCCCGAATTGAAAATCCCAGAACGGAGCGATAGCCCGGCTATAAAGAGCTTGTAACTCGGCATCTTCAGTTTTACCCTCAACACGCTCAAAATCCGTT